>JABAHP010000954.1_pt2 | contig 55344 bp, 54 predicted proteins | sample 7062081 | NCBI WGS metagenome assembly JABAHP01 (sample SAMN14534357, study PRJNA622989) | marine sediment metagenome | biome: marine biome [ENVO:00000428]; feature: marine pelagic biome [ENVO:01000023]; material: deep marine sediment [ENVO:00002113] | place: India: Gulf of Kutch | collected...
CAATTTACGATAAATTCACCTTCTGAATTAGAGAATAATATAAAAGTCTCTTTAGAGCAAAGATTTCAACAATTAGAATGGTTAATCAATGAATTTGGTTTAATTGCTGTTAATTTTAGATTTGATCCAATTATCTTATATAAAAAACGTAGTTCTGATAAGATTAAGAGTAATTTAAATAAATTTAAGTATATTATTGAGAATGTCTCTGCTTTAGGATTAAAAGAAATGATTTTTTCTTTTGCAACAATTTATGATAAAGTTAAAACTCGTATGAATGCTAGGGGTTATACCCCTATTAATCCTTCTATTGAAAAGAAACGCGAGATCCTTAATAATATAATAGATATCTGCGCAATAAATAATATTAAAATTTATGCTTGCAGTCAGCCAGAATTATATGATATTGAGGGAGTTAAACAAGCACATTGTATTGATGCTTATAAAATTGAGAAGATTGTGGAAGAATCTATACCTAAAATTAGAGATACTGGACAGAGAAAAGATTGTGGGTGCTTTAAATCAAAGGATATTGGAGGGTATTCCGGAATTTTTCGATGTAAGCATAATTGTAGCTATTGTTATGCCTCTCCAGCAAAAAGGTAAGAAAAAACTCTACTTGTTAATTCCAGAGAAATGTTTAGATAATTCCCAGAAGGGTGGGACTACTCCGAGCTCATAAAATATATCATAAAAGCAAAAAGCACCCCATTGATCTATAATCTTTCCTTTTGTATTTATATATAAAATCGTAGCGCCTTCAAAGGTAACATTTTTTCCAGTAGGCTCAAAACCCCATCCCTTACCTAAATGTGTACCTTTCCCCTCATACCGAATCCAAACTTTATCTTCTTCACCCTTTATCTCAACAATTGTGTAAACTAAATCTGGAAAGAGAGTTCGAAAGTGTTTGATTTCATGTTTTATCTGGTCGGGACCAATTTTATCTATTTGAATCCAACTTGGGTTATAGTTCGGATCAATAATATCATCAGCAATATTAAGATCTGGTTTACTCCACATCACTTCAAAAAATAATCTGCCAATTTTTTCAGTTTCTTCGATTTTCATTTTATAACAGTATATTTCAACTTTTTAAATTATAAATACAATTATATTAAATACAATTTTATTGAATATTAAAGAAAAACCAAAAATTAATACAAATTAAAAACGATTCAGTTTTTATACTATATATAATATTATTGTTGAGGTTTTTATTTATATAGAGGTTAAAATATGCCAAAATGTAAATTTTTTATAGTGGACGTGTTCGCTGAAAGAAGATTTGAAGGAAATCAACTGGCTGTTTTTATATGTGAAGAAGTACTTTTTGAAGCCGAAATGCAAAAAATAGCTAAAGAAATGAACTATTCAGAAACAACATTTATTACTTCAAAAGAAAATTATGATGTTCGTATTTTTACTCCAGAAGTCGAATTACCTTTTGCAGGGCATCCAACAATTGGAACTGCTTTTGTAATTCAACAAGAATTGATTAAGGGAAATGTAAAGACAATACTTCTTAACCTAAAAATTGGACCAATCCCAGTATTGTTTAAGTATAAATCTGGAAAACCCGATTTGATTTGGATGGAACAAAATCCTCCTACTTTTGGTAAGTTTTTCGATACAGAAACAATGTCTCAAATTTTAAGATTAAACGAAATTGATATTGATAATAGATTTCCAATTCAAGAAGTTTCTACAGGTGGTCCTTTCATTATTGTACCTTTAAAGTCTTTAGATGCTTTAAAGAGAGCTAAAGTTGATGTAGATAAATGTTTTGAACTAATGGAAAAAACTGAAGCAAAATCAATTTTGATTTTTTGCCCAGAAACCAGGAATAAAGGAAATAAGTTGAGTGTTCGTGTGTTTGCTCATTATCATGGTATTCCCGAAGATCCCGCTACTGGAAGTGGTAATGGATGTTTAGCTGCCTATTTAGTGAAACATGATTATTTCAACAAAAATCGTATAGATATTAAAGTTGAACAAGGTTATGAAGTAGGAAGACCTTCATTGCTTCACTTAAGAGCAGAAGGAAACGATGAAGGGCAAATTAGTGTCTCTGTGGGAGGAAAAGTTATCCTTACTGCCACTGGAGAATTAGCAGATAATTAAAAAATAATAATTTTCTTATTTTTTAGACACTCGTTTTGTATGCTTTAACTTTTTTCACTAAGGCAGTTACTTCCTCAGAATGTGAAAATAAAGCGCATGGAGATCCATTGGTTTCCAGTAAGTGTTCATTTTCCCTTATCTCCTTAAATAGTTGACTATCTAAACCTTCCCTTAGCGAATTTTTGGTTAGGTTATGAGTTGCAATGTTAGAAACTGGACAAGGTGTCAAATCTCCTAATGGTGTTATATGAGCAAATCCTCTTCCAGCGGAGACACAACCACCCATATATTCTTCATCTCCAGGAGAATGAACTAGAAATATTTCTTTATTCTCTCGATAATCTAAAACAATTTCTCTAAATTTCTTACTTTCCTCACTTGTGAGCATTAATTCCGTATCATTATTTACTGGAATATATTCGAGAAGGAAAGCTAATCGTACTCCCTTTGAAATTAAATCATCAATATTTTTGGGTTCCATCCAAAACTTAACATTCTTTCGATTTATTGTCACCGAAATACCACTAATAACACCTTTATTATCTAACTCGTTAATTGTATTAATGGCTTTTTCATAAACTCCCGGACCTCTTCGTTTATCTGTTAAATCTTGATCTCCTTCAATACTGACCATAATTATTGTATTTCTTAGTCGTTTAAGTTTTTCAATATCTTGATTGTCTAGCATGGTTCCATTAGTGAAAATTAAGAATAATCTATCTTTGAATTCCTCGCTGATTTTTAACAGATTTGGTAACATGAAAGGTTCACCACCAGCGATAATAAAAGCGAATACACCTAATTCTTTTGCTTGCTTTATTATTTCAATCCACTGTTCTAAATCTAAGATTTTTTTAGAATTTTGTTTACATAAAGTACCTGTTGCAGCAGCATAGCAACCTGTACATTTAAGATTACAATTTGAAGTTATACTTAAAATTAGGAAGGGTGGAACTTTTAGACCCTTAATAAGCTCTTCTCCTCTTATTTTACGAGACTTTCGATAAGCCTTCGCCAACTTCGCCATGGTATAGATACTTTTTGGATGCTTTAAAATCCACGGCATAAAGATTTTTGCCATTGAGGGATCGACTTTCTTCATAGTACGGTTGATATAATTTGTATTCTTTTCTTCCATCTTTTATTCAATATCTTTTTCTGTTCTCAGACTGAAATTAATATTATTTTTTATTCTATTTTTTAAGAAAATTATGCTTAACTTATAATTTCAGTAGTCCAATTTTTACCAAGATGGAAAAAGTGAAGGATTACTACAAAAAGGACGATTAATAAGAATCAAAAGTGAGATGAAGAAAGGAAAGTACATAAAGTCTTATTAAACATGAGAAAAAATTAAATAAACTTTCTTATTTTAATTTCTTATAACTTGAATGCGGAATAAAATTTGAATGATCAAGCTAAAGAAATGCCTAAAGAGAAACTTCCCTTAGTAGGAATTGGTCCTAAATTACTTATAACTATGTGTCCAGTCTTCCTTATTTTTGGGATTTTTAATTCACTTTTTTACCCTATTTTCCAAATTCCGATACATTATTATGTACAAGTCATAATTGGATCTATATTAATCATTATAGGGATCATTGTATTTATACATTCTGAGAGAATGTTAAGTGTAGCACATAAATCATCAGAATTAGTCACTACAAAATTCTATGCATATGTTAGACATCCAATGTATGCCTCTTGGGGGTTAGGAGTACTTCCTGGTATTTTCTTTTTAATTAACAGTTGGTTATTCTTTTTAACCCTCATTATATACTATATATCTGTTAGAATCTTTATTAGAAAAGAAGAAAAATATTTACTGGAAAAATTTGGTGAAAAATATGCGTATTATAAAAAACATGTAAATTTATTCTTCCCTAATCTGAAAAAATATAAACCCGAACAATATTAAACTATAGATAAAATGAATGTAAAGTTAAAATTTGCTATTATCACAGTCTTCGTGATCTTATTTCAGTCAGCTTTAAAGATAATTGGAGTTTTGATTACTGGTAGTTTAAGTTTTTTATCTGAAACCGCTGATACTATAACTGATATTTTATTTGTTTCTATTACATTATATTCACTTTATTATAGTCAGAAACCAGCTGATTATGAGCATATGTATGGTCACACAAAAATCGATGCGATTTCTGGATTGATTCAGGGAATAATATTAATTAATATTTACGTCTTATTGATTTATAATGCAATCCAAACAATCATTACCTTTAACTTCCAAGTAGTTAATCCTGAAATTGGATTATTATTATTAATAATTTCATTTTTTGTCAATTTATTTTTCTCAAGAATTTTAATATCAAAAGGGAAGCATCATAAAAGCCTAACTTTAGAAATGCAAGGACTTAATTTGTTTCAAGATTCTATGAGAGCTATTATTGTCTTATTAAGTTTTATTTTTGCCTATTATAATATCGTTTTTATCGACCCCATACTTAGTATAGTTCTTTCTATTTGGATTATAATAGGAGCTGTTAATTTAGCTAAAAAGGGGATAAAGGAACTTACTGATACGAACCCTATTAGCACAACCATAATCGAAGAATTACGAGAGAAAATATTTGGTTTAGAACATGTAATCGGTGTAAATGACATAAAAATTAGGACGAGTGGTAGAACACTATTTTTAGAGGTGCATTTATCTGTTGAAGATCATATCTCAATCTCCCATGGAAATGAAAATATTATATCTATTAGAAGTTTAAGTGAGAAATTATTTCCACCATATGACGTAGAATGCATTGTAGAAATGAATCCCATTGCAAGTGAAAAGTCTATAGGTGAAGGATTGATAAATCTAATTTATTCTATGAAGTCTGAATACCCACGGATTATAGACTTTAAAGATCTCAACATTTTTAGTATTGAAAATCAGTATTTTATATCTTTAATAGTGATTGTTGATGAAAATCTCTCCCTTTCTGAAGCTCATCAAATAAGCTCACATTTTGAGAATGAAATAATAAAACAAGCGCCTCGTATATCAAGAGTTATTACCCATATAGAAGGTCAACCGTATAGCAGAGATTTAATAGCAGGACAAATAAAATGTGCTGATGTCGGACCAGAAATGATAAAACAAATAAGTGAATCTGTCGAAAATGTGCTAAGAAAACATCCTCAAGTAAAGGGTTATCATAGAATAGAATTTTGGGCAACAACAGATTATTGTATTCTAGAAGCTCATATTTTTTTTGATGGGTCATTAAATATCTCAAAGATACACGATTATATTTCGGAATTAGAAAATCATATTAGAGAAGAGTTAGGGATTGATAATTTAGACACAATATTTCTTCATTCTGAACCAATTGATGATCAAAAGGAAGGGACTATTTTCTAATAAGGAGAGAAATCTAGAAAGGCAAATTATAATTATCCAATTTTAATTCTTTTTGGATTATTTTGATGTCTTTTTGTAAACTTTTATTAAGTGGAATTCCAATATTTTTTCTTTCTACTTCATTATAATGTTCTTTTTCTCCTGCTGTGTAAATTCTATCTTTTCCTGGTGCTTTTTTAGAACTTCTTAATTCTCGCATTATATTCCCTGCTATTTCCTTAAATCTGTTTAATGGGATGAAATTTTGAATATTAATAGCTAAAAAGAAATGCCCTACCTTCAGTCGTTTTTGGTTATTTTCAACAACACCAGCGGTATCTTTAAGATATAAACCATCTTGTAAGGCTGAAGATAAAATCTCTGCAAAAGTCGCATATCCATAACCTTTATGGCCTGAAGTATCTTCACCTTCACCACCTAAGGGTAATAAAGCTGCAGAACGATTAACTAACTTATTTAATACTGTATTAGGATCAGTTTTTGAATTACCATTTGAAGAGATGATCAAGCCATCTGGGAGAGGTCTATGTATCCTATTGTACACCTCAACTTTCCCTCGTTGAATAATTGAAGTTGCACAGTCGATTAGAAATGGAAAATCTTCGTCAGTTGGGGCTCCATAAGTTAAAGGATTAGTACCTAGCATCGGTTCAATACCAAAAGTAGGAGGAACAGAAGGTCTGGTATTTGTAGTGACAAAACCAATCATTCCCTCTTTAATTGCCATTGATGAATAATACCCCGCAATACCAAAATGAGTAGAATTTCTTACTGCTACTGCTCCAAGACCATATTTTTTCGCTTTTTCAATTGCTAATCTCATTGCTAAATATGCTATGACATGCCCCATTCCACAACCTCCATCAAGAACTGCCGTTGTCTTATCATCTCTAATGATCTTTATTTTTGTTTTTGGATTATATATACCCTGCTTAATTCTATCATAATACATTTTTAATCTTTGAACACCATGAGAATCTATCCCTTTTAAATCAGATGAAATAAGGATATTAGCTATGATTTCAGCATGACCTTCTGGAACATCTAACTTAATAAAAACATCCTTGATAAAATTCCTAAGTATACCTACTTCCATATAAACAGTATCATCTGAAGGAGTTAAGTCAGTTTCCTCTAATACTTTTTCCACCATTTTCCCAAAACATCAAAGAAATGTGATAGGATTAATTAGGAAACTTTCTATTTAATTAAAATCCTATTTAATAGAATGTGAAAGTTAACAAATTATGTTAAAATAGGTTGAATTTATGACTAAAATTTTTATATTAGTTAAATAGTTTATATGCAATAGGTAGTAATTTTATTCAAAAGACTTGAACCATAAAACATGGCTCCTGTCAATCCCCTGGATTTTTGTCTTTTGGTTGTGTAATTAATTACACATAGGAATAACCTACTCTGCCTTTTGAAAATTTTGGCCTTGTATTGAGGCTTTTTGGCAGGAGCCTCCTTAAATTGAATCCCATATAAAATCTTTAAAAAAAGAATGAGATAAATTAGGAAAAAAGTCTAAAACTATAAGAGTAAAAAATTTTCTAATAGGAACAAATCTAATTTTAAATCTTTTAATAATTTCATATTATTAAAAATGTAAGCATAAACGTCTTCTTCACTAAAATATTTAAAACACGCATTCTTTCCTTTTATTTCCTTCAAGATATTTACAATTCCAGACACAAGTGATTTTATATTTTTAATAACTAGATCCTTATCACTTTTGATCAGATTAATATCAATAAGATTAAACCACGATTCCTTAGTAAAGGCAATATTCTTAAGTGCAGGAGTATTTTTAAAATCCTTTTTATTAGTAAAAGATTTGTACATTCCTTCTATTTTATTAAGAATTGTAGTTTTCGATTTGCTATACATTTTATTATCAATTACATTTCTTAACATTATTAGGACTTTTTGAAATACACCTAAAATATCAAAAAAATCAGCTTTTTTTGCTAGATCTTCGACTTCTTCCCATTGATCATGATAATCTTCGATTTCATTAAGGAAAGGAAGAAAAATATTAATATCTCCATCCCAATTATGCCCTCTTTTTTCCCATATGGAATCAAATTGTTTTATGAAGGCATTTCTAATTACATTAAGTCTAGCAAGTATAAACTCTGTTTTCGTATGTTTTGTATCCGCAGCGACAAAAAGTAATTTATAATTATCTTCTAATATATAAACCCATCTCAAACCCCCCATTTCTATAGAATCAAATGATTCTTGAAATTCTATCATAGAAAAATGGTGAAAAGCTGTTAAAAATCCAGAAACAATATCTTCATCAGCATCTGTTTTCAAAAAGGATTTATATAGTAATTTAGTTCCTGATTCAGAATCCAATACCCAAATATTCATATCATTGAAAAAAAAAATACGCTTCTTTAAGAGAAGATAAATATACGAATCTTTTAAATTATTTCTAATTAAGAAATAAAGATTGCTTTGGAAGTATTTACCAAAAATGAATATTAAAAAGCTGAAAAAAAATTTAACTCTGATTCTTATTCATTTCTATTAAATCATTCAATTCGGAGATTTCTTTTAGAAAAAAAAAGTAAGCATTAGAACTCCTGGGAATAGTTTGACTTACCTGTTTGAAGTATTCTAACTGATCTTTTATCAAAATTTTATAAGTATTCCAGTCTGTTATTGGTGAAGGCTCTTTAGGTTCTGAAAATTTCTCTTCAAGTACTGGTATATATGGTTCCGATACGGATACGCTTTTAATTATTTTTTCTAATCCCAATTTTTTTTCAATAGTTTCAAAATCTAATTGATCTGATTCATTTAATTTATAATTCGAAATATTCATTTGATGCCATTCATCAATAAAATCTTTTGGAATCCCTTCCTCCCAATGATGATTCCTTAGATAATTATAAAGTTTCTGAGGGTTGTATAACTCATCCAATTCTAAATGTGCGGGATTTACTTTCTTACTTCTGTATTCATGTAGTAATTGGATAAATTCCTTACCAAGAGCTCGATTTGTTGAAATAAGCACCTCATACTCATTTGAAAAATCTTTTAAATTCTTTCGAGGTTTAAATTTTATAGCAGAAATATCTGGAATATTGATATCGTAATAACGACTTGTGAAATCTAATATCGATTTCCAATAATTTCTATTATATTCACTAAGAATATCAGGTAGATTTTCTAAAGTGCCAGATTGATTTAATTCTTTAAAAATTCGAGTTGCTACTATCTTAATTTTTTGAATATTTTCTTGTAATATAATCTCATCTTGAGAACTGGAAATAAGTGAATTCTCAAATTCTAACTCAGTATTAGTAAGCTCATAATTTAAAAACTTATTATGTTTCTTGTTATAGAAAATAAAGTTACTTCCATTAGCTAAATTACTAATATTTTCATTTGAATTTATTATGCAACGAATTCCATCTAACTCCATTATTTCTCTCACTTTATCTCTATCAACATTATAAATAAAGTAGAGGGTAGGATTTTGTGAATATGAATTATTGTTTTCAAATTCCAAGATCTCTTTAAGATTGTGTAGAGCCGTAGATTCAAGGTCAACTACATTATATCCAATAGTAAATTTTTCTAAACTATGTATGTGCTTTAAATCAACGTAAGGGAAAATCACTAGATTCTTTTGTTGAAAAAAAATTATATTGAGAAATTCTGGTCTTATAAAATCTGAACCCGTATCCATGAAATCTCCTCAATTTTTATAAAATATCGTGGAATCATTCCTTAAAGTAATTAAAAATAACTTGAAGTATTAAATCCTTAAAACACTCAATAACATTTTTACCTTGTAGAGCTTCTGCGGGGTATACAACTAATGATCCATCGGGGTACGATTCTTGAAGTGGTAAACCTAAATGAAGTTTAAAATCTTTAATAGAAAGCGCATCTTCTAGATCTCGTTTATTTAATTGAATCAGAAAGGGTATCTTTTTTGGTTTTGCAAAGCTAACCAATTCTCGAAAACTTCTTTTGTTTTGCTCTATTTTTTCTGGATCTGAATCACCAATAAACATAATACCATCAGCACCATCTAATACATACTCTCGTGTAGATAGGAATCTTTCTTGACCAGTACAAGTCACTACATGACATATTATATTAAACCGTACATTGTGTAATGTGAATTTAAACAATAAATATAGAGAATCTTCCCAAAGGGTTCTCCCTTCAGTGGTTTCTATTGAATATCCACGAGTTAACTTAATTAAATCAAATTTTTCACGTAATCTAAAAAAGTTTGTAGTCTTTCCACTTTCACCAGGACCCCAATATACAATCTTAAATTGAATCATATTTTCTGAATCATTAAAATCAAAATCCTCACTTACTTCCACTTTTACCTTTCCTAAATTTCTGTGCTCTAATTCCATACAATCACCTGAGCTCACGAATATTAAGAAATAGTACCAATCTTATCTTTGAATATCTGTTTCTTCAATTCTTTGATATGTTCTTTGATATCTTTCTCTGGCATTTTTAAGACATTTTTCATATGTTCATTTTTCTCAATTTCTTCTTTAATAGTTTGAGCAAATTTACTCATCTGTAGGATCATTACTCCTAAATTTACTTCGTTATCAGTTAAAAGAACAATAAGAATGTCTCTTTTGCCTTTTTTCTGAAGTTCTATATTTCCAATTGACTTCACGAATAATCTCATATCGCTATAAATTATGGTAGCACGTTCTAAAGATTCAGTTTCAAAAAAATCCTGTCCTTGCCGTGCTACTCCATATAATGCTGCTCCAATAGAACTTAAATCCCAATAATTAAGCTTTCGGTCAAATCTGGAGTCGATAGCGATAATTTTTGCATCTTGATCAATTGCTATAAGTCCATAGATGTACCCTTTTCTAGTTAATTTACCATAATTGTATCTAATATCGTCCAACACTTCAGTTATTTTATTTTGATATAATACCTTTGGTATATGAGTTAACGTCATATTTTTTCCTTTAAATTGTAATTTTGTTGAGATTAAATAATGTGAAGTATATTTAAAGAAAAAAATAGCTGAATCCATTAAAAGAAAAAAAATTTAAATATTTCACTTTTATATTGGTTCTTTCAGAGATTTAGTAATCCCCGTTATAGTCTGATTCAATATTAAGATCATACCCACAACTAGAGCAAAACTTTTGGGTATCACGGAAAAATTCTCTTCCACAATTTGGACAAATTCCTAGATTTTGAGAGTATAGATGTGGTGTAAAAAATGGAACATTTTCTGATGTATATAAAGCAGTATCCTGCTCGATTGGTTTTACTAATTCTAATTTTGGACGAGATCTTCTTGATGCTATTACAATGCTAAGAACTATTACTGCAAGTCCAATAACAGCTACAATAATAATAATGGTAATAAAATCTAATCCCCCAGGATTAATAGGAGGAGTATCTGCTCCTATCCACGTATTAATTTGATCAAATTTGTCCTGATTTAATCGTGTTCCAAAATTAGCATCAACACCAAACTCATATTCATAGGCATTGACTGTTAAAATATAGTAACTTCCATTAACCTCTTCCCACACTGGACTTCCGCTTTGTCCTCCAGCTGTATCCATCCAAAACCAATGATTGTAATTATCAGCACGATCACCAACATCTGAATCATAATACATATACTGCCCATTATCTAAATCTCCAGGATATCCTGCAGTATGTAGAGTTCCTGTATAAATAGGATCTGACCAATGTGCAGTTTTTCTGCCCATCCAGCCTGTTTGATTACCAATAGTGCGATCAAGTGTTATTATGGCCCAATCATGTTGTGGTGATTCACCCACAATCCATTCTGTATAAGTTCGATAATCAGTAGCGAACGCAATTCCGAAAGGTCTTGTTGAACCTGCTTTTCCAGGAATCACTCTTACTTGTGTAGCCCAACCCCCATTATCGTGTATATATACACAATGCCCACATGTTAGGACATGATATGAATCTATAATAGCACCAGATCCAATAAAGAATGAATTATCTGCCGCAGTTATTTCTAATTTACAAATTGTGCTCCAAGGATAAATAGAAGTATCAGTTACCCTCACCCTATCATCAGGAGGGAAAGCAAACGACATTTGAGGATCTTCATTTTCGAGATTATTAACATTATCAAAATTATCACCTAAGTATGGAGTAATAGTATTTTGAAAAGAATACTCATCATGAGTATTTGTGAAATACTCAATTTCTTCTGTATGGGTCAGAACATTGTATGCAACTGTAGATTTAATGTCATCTAAAGGATAATTAGAGGACAATGTACTAACTTGAGAAAAATTAGTATAATCTGTGATAGTTAACATACTAACTAAAGGACTAGCAAGATATAATCCAATTATTACATAAATTAATTTTTGTTTTTGCAAAAATAATTACCCCTTTTACTCTTACATAAACATAATAGAATATGTTAATAAATTTTGTAGTTATAAAATATTTTTAACTAAAGAAATAGGATATCAGATTTTTTTGTAAAATTTAACTCTTTTTCATTCGAATATGAATTTTCCTTAATAACTACATTTGAAAGTTTAACAGTAGTTCCATCAGTTATTAATTTCAAGCATTCCACTGCTCGAATCCCCCATATATTTACTTTAATTGATGCGGACTCATCTGAAAGTTTCAATTTTAATAAAAAAGACTTTTCACCATTTTTTAGTGTTAATTCTTTAAAAAAATCGACCTCTATTACTCCAGTTATAAATCTTATAAATCCCTCTTTTTCAAAAAGATTTTGAATTGTCCATGTGTATTTCTGTTTTTTATTTTCTTCTAAAATCTTGCTTGAATGATCTAAGAGTTGACTCTTTGAGGTTTTTGACTCAACAATTTCAGGGAGTTTAACATTTTCAGGAGCCAAAATGATTTTTCCTTCTCTTCCTAAGTGGACTTCTAATTTCCCATCTTTTCCTTTCTTTGAATATATCCCAATTACTTGAATTATTTCTCCCTTCTTAAAGAGTTCATTTTCCATTATATTCACATGTTCATTCCAAAGGACAACCTTAATGCAATCAGAATTATCACAAATTTTAAATGAGCCGACACGTCCAGGAGTACCATCTTTCTTAAAAAAATCTCCAACTTGGAACACTACCTCAACCTTTCCAACTATTACTATATTTCTCATATTCTCTACAATAGAGGAGATCGGTATAGCAAAATCATTATAGTCTATAATCTCTTCAGTAATATGGTTTAAAATCTCCTTATTCTCTGCGGAATCTACATTGATCCCATGCTCCTTAGCAATTAAATACAAAATTGCTGGTTTCGTCATAAATCCTTGAAATTCGGTCTCCTTCTCTGTTATATTTTCATTAATTTCCTGTTCACTTATCCCCGCTTCCAATAGGGCTTGATATATCTCTTCAGCTCGTTCTACCATATTATTTCATACTCTTAGTATTATTCATAAATATATGGAAAACTTCTCTGCCTGTTATTAACTTCAAATGGAGAATTAAGATTTTGATTCAAAACTCTTGTATTGTTTTCAGAAGAATTAGCACTGCAATTCCAACTATATACAACTCTATCATTATTGAGTACTATTCCAATTCTATTTGAGTGGTGTAGGCAGACATTAAATCCTCTTCTTCCACTTGAAGTTATTTCTTTCAAATTTTCATCTTCAAATGAAATTTTCATTCACTCCTTTCAAATTATTTTATTATTTAACTTTTGATAAAAGGTAATGGAGATTATATTTAAAGAAAAAAATGAAAAGTAGAATTCTTAGGATTTTTTTTTACGTGATGTTCAATTTTTTGATATAATCCGTTGTTAATCCTATTTTATTCCGGGTTCGATGGAACGCATAAGCAGAGCAATTACAGAAAACCCTTAAATTAGATTGAATTATTTTAGAATGAGCCCGGGAGAGCTGGTTGTCAAGGAGATCAGTAATGAAAATCACGACAGCAACCTGAGTCATGATCTGTGGCCTAAAGCATAATTGACTTAGTTTAACTTCTAATCTTTTCGCATTTTCTCTTGCCCTTTTATAATCAAATACTGGAGCTAATCGGTATAATTTATGCAAATAGATACGAACTTTTTGAGTTTGATGCCGAGAGCAGAAAATCTTTGCATTTGTTTTGAAATATTTCTTAATTCTAATCAAATCCACTAAGAAAGCTGAGATAATTCGATGAACTATTATTTTAGGAACGTTAGTTGCTTCAGTTATCTGACTATATTCAAAATCTTTAAGCACTCGGATTTTTTCATTATTAGAAGCAAAAGTTATGTTGCGGAACAAATAATCTAATACTACTGGACGAGAAGCACGTGAATTCTTAAAAAACTTTAGATAATACTCATTTATATCATGTGCTTTAATAATTGGCTTTTTTAGAGTCTGACTCATGATTTCCTCAATATAGAAACTAAATCTTATATTATCATAATTGTGAGTTTATTTAAACAAAAAATAGAATTAAAGTTCATAGAGACTTCATTTTTAAAGGAAAAATTTAGAGGAGATTATCTAAAGTAATTTGGAATTTCTTTGGTTGTTGTCTATGGTGTATAAAATAGTCTCTACAAATCTCATAATTTCTTTTTAATTTCTCTAATCCTTTTTCTACACGTTCTTCATTTAGATGGTGATCTTGACATAATAAAGATAAAATTCTTGAATTATTTGGTGGATTCCATGTTAAATTATCAATTCTTTCATTAATATCTGGGAATAGAAAGATTTTTCTTACTTTTTTAATGATGCTTGGACTTAATTCACTAAAATCATACTTATTATACTCTTTCAGAATAATAGCTTCAAGGGATTTATTCTTTCTGATAAGAGTTAATGCTTTTTTTGGTCCGACTCCAAATACCCCTGGAAAATAGTCTGTACCAATTAAAATCCCGATATCAACTAATTGAAACAAGGAAATGCCTAAGTTTGATAAATTCTTCTGCAAATTAATAATAACAGGTTCTATCTTTTGATACTGCCACTTTCCTTGTATCTTCCTTCTTAATGATTTTGATAGGTTTTGAATCATATTTGGACACCCAAATAATAGTGAATCAAAATCTTGTGAATTTGAATAATGAGCAAATCCGTTTTTAACCAAAAAGGCACACTGTGATTCTGCTGATGCAGGAGATTCTATATAAGGAACACCTAATGCTCCAAGAAGTTGTTTAGATTCCTTTATAATATTTTTCCACATATATTCTCTACTAAGTGCAATTTCTCTTGCTAAAACTTTATTTTTCTCTCTAATTGCCTTTTCATACCATTTTTGGGTGAACAGGAAATCTTTTAGTTGGTCTTTTGTTATTAATTTTTTAAGCTCTGAAACTTTTCCATCAAAACAGAAAATCGGGAAAATTTTTTTTGAGTAATAAAAATTCACTCGATATAGAAGACCATATAGATGAGATATTGGTCTCTGTGTTCGGTCTAATATTAATCTTTCATTAGAGTTTTCTTGATTCTTTAAAGTGAAATTAAATAATCCCATTATTATATTTGGAGCATCAACTACAATAATTTTACCAGTTAGTTCCTGAAACTCAATTTTTCTATTAAATATGATATTGTTTATTTTTATTCCCATAAGTTGAATCATTAATTAATTTGAGATATAAAAAGGAAAAATTATGAACCAAATTAACACCTCAAAAAGAAAAAAGAAAAATTAGTAATTAAATTACCAACCTTTTATCATATGGTAAAGTCGAAATAATGCTTGTAGAATATTAAACTTTTTAAGCTTCATAATTCACCTCAAATATCTATAAAGGTGAACAAAAGATCAAATAGTGGTATTTAAAAAAAAATACTTCTCTATTTAATAAATAAAAAGAAGTCTATTATTCCTGAAGATCTTTAAGATCCTCATCAACTGATTTTAAGAACCTTTTTTGAGTCATTTTATTAGCAAATTCATCTTCGAATGATTCTGTAAAACCTTCTAAATCCTGATCTGTTAAAATATTTTCTTTATCAATTTCACTATTTAAAAATTCTTTAAAAAATTCAAAACCACAATCACTACATTCAATCAGCTCTCCATAATCGATATATTCATTGGATTGGCAATTAGGACAGCGAAATTCTGAAGGCATTTTTGGATTAAATATCATAAATAGATATGTAGTAACTAATAATATGAAAACTGGGAATATAAACCTATCATCATAAATGTAAAAAATCATGCAAATGGGGAAATTAATGGGTATACTTATTTCACCTTCTGTTTTATTGCTTAGATTTATCTTTTCCTTTTAAATAAAAATAAGATCAAATGATTTGTGCTTTTTCCTTTAAATACATTCAGCTTAAAGTCTGATTAATATTTATAAGAAAATGTGATGTGATGAGAATTTCAAAAAAACAAGAATTTAATACAAGATATATCGTAAAACCAAAATATGAACAATCACGATGGATTATGGCTATATTTTTTTGTATCTTATTGTTTGTTTTTATATTTTTTCCGATATTTGGCTTAAATTGGAGATATGAAATTGGTGGTGCTCTCTCTGTACTCATTGATGGATTTGGATCGATTTGTCTAGGAATAGGTGGGCTTCTTCTCTTAATTGGCATGGTAGAGATATTTACAAGAAGCGGTCGTTGGGCTAAAAAAGTAGTATTAGGAGTAGTACTGTTGTGGATAGGTTGCTGGTGTACAGGAGCAGTTGTAAACTTTTTCGGAATTCTGATAGGAGAAGCGACTTCAGGGGGTAGTGGTTGGCATTAAAAAATAAGAAAAATCAAGTAATGATCTTTGCGAAACCTTTTTTTATGGATGAGTTTTAGAAGTTCAATTCCTAGATTCTCTAACGCATTGTCAATGAAAGTTTCAAATTGAAGTTCTAATTTCACTTGTTAGTAGATTCGAAAATATCTGATCCCTGTATGGATGCCACAGATAGTAAGCAAAACTATAGAAACTATAATCACTCCTGTCATCTTATGTCGCTGGAATTGCCCCATAAAGAGCCATCCTAGAATTCCGATAATCAATCCAAGCATTCCTACAATAGATCCCAATGCCATTAAAAATTCTATTGCCTCTCCAACTGCATCAAAATAATCAAATAGCATAGTAAATCTGTATGTCAGTAGTTATTTATAAACAAAAAAACGCATGATAGAATTTTTTCTTTATATATTCTAAAATCATTTGTATTCAAACAATTTAACACATTAAACTTTAATCATGAGAAAAATAGACGAAATTGGCATTTGTCCAAAATGTGAATGTAGCATTTCAATCTTTAAAACTAATAATTACAAGCGGTTTGCCAAGTGCGAGATCTGTGGCATGTCCTATTCTTTGCCGAAACGAGGATCTATTAATAATTCTGCATTATTATGCCCTAAAAACAAGTTACCTTTACTTATTATTGATAAAAAAGACCATAAAGCGTATTTCTGGACTGATCAACCGTGCTTTAGCTGTGTGCAATATGATAAATGCGAGCGAGTAAAAGAATTAACCTCAGAATTTACAGAATTACAGGTGTATGGATATTAAAAATAGTAAAACAATAAAAATTGGAATTTTTTTCATATTATTATTGGCAACGTTTACACCTTTAGTTAGAGGGTTTCCTGATATTGAATCCCTGAGTAGTAGTGCCACAATTAACCCTACAATGAGTACTGGTTCAGATGTGTTAATTGATAAGGTATACAATTTTACAGTCAATAGACCATTTGTGAATTTTAGTGAAAAGCTCTATCTTGAAAAATACTACAATTATTACATTACTCTTTACATTGTTACGCCTCATGAATGTAATATGAGTGTGTTTCTATGGGATCCTGAAGATGATCTGTACTATCTTTCATATGAAACCGATATGGAGCAAGATGATTATCGTGAAATCCCATATGGAGTAGCAATTACAGGTAATCACAGTATCTTATTTTATACAGACCTCGAAGAAAATATGAATATTCATATCCATATGGAACGTGGTGGTCGATGTTTACATGATAAAATTCAATCCGAAGAACTGAACTATATTAGATACATAGACGTTGTAAAGTTTTATAACAATACCCATATCTCTCATACATTACCAATGAAAACAGATTATTATTACCGATTTTACTTTGGAAGGGTTTCTCCTATCGCGCATATTTTAAGTGGGCGTACCGGACTTATCCATACAATAACTGATGAATCTCAAGGGATTGTATTTGGGATATATGAAAATGACAGTATTGCTTCCCCTGCTAATGTTACCAGTTACAAATTCGGAATGGCAGTAGAGGCAGATTATCGGTTGAATTTAACAATCTACTGCAATGTGCTGAGTGTAAACGTTGCATACGCAGTCATAGAAAAGTTTAGAATAGCTGATGGGACTGATCCAAATGATGATGATCCCCCTCAGGAAATACCAGGAAATAACACTTCGGGAATAGATGTAATTATACCAACTGCATGGACCGTAGGTATGATTGCATTTGTAGGAAGTGCTGTAGCTATACCTATCTTAATTATCGTTTATCGAAAAAAGAAAAATCCAATAGCAATCTAATTTTTTATACTTTTGATCCCTAATATTAAATTCGTATATTTCAAAAGTCAAATAGTTATATTTGATTCTTTAATCTATTTTTATATGGATCAACTTGAAAAGATATTTCTAGAAATAAAAGGAATCTTAGAAAAGAATTCGGAAGCCTTTCTTGCAAAAGATCAATATATTGGGTCCCAAGCTAAACAGCAAAAACCAGCCTACCACATATATGGAAGTAAAGATGTTAGTTTATTTGGAAAAAAGCCTCAACCAACATATATTGCTGGTGTAATTCAACAAAAAAACTATGTAAGCTTCTATTTCTCACCGATTTATTCACATCCCGATCTGTTCTCAAACATTAGTCCAGATCTTAGGAAAGTGTTAAAAGGAAAATCTTGTTTTAATATAAATAAAACTAATCCTCAGCTTCTAAAAGAAATCGAAAATATATTAAAAGAAGGGATAAATAAATATAAAGAGATTGATTGGATTTAGTACTTCTTTATATTAAGTTGCTTTTATTTTACATTCCACTGCATTGCACACTCTCCAACTCCACCTTTCTGAACACCCTCAAATCGCATATTTCTAAAGCCAAACTTATTTTTCACTTTAGATAAAATTCCCATCATAACTTGTGGAAACATACAAGCTGGACTCCCATAATCATGATATCTGTAATAGGTATTGGCAAAACACATTTTACAACTATCTTGGTAAGCAAGAATTTTAATTACGTTTCCGTCATCATCTTTCTTAATATTTACTTTAGCATTATCAGTTATAGCCCATTCTTGCTCCAAAAATTCTTGTAATCTCTTCAAAAAATCTTCAATAGTCTCAATGCCTTCCTCATTAAATTCTTTCCCAATTGTCCTTCCAATTTTAGTCAAAATATCGTCTTTTTTATCTGCAGGAAGAGCCTTCTGTAAAGCATACCATAACTTAAAAAATGTGCTGTAAGATACTGTATCAAATCGAGTTGGCAAAGCATTTACTTCATCTTTAGTTAACGATCCCATATTTAGTTTTCACTCTGAATTCTTAATTTATATTATCTAAATGAAATTAAGTTCGAATCTTAAGGATTATGATTATTTAAAATTAAGAAGTTCAGAAATTAGATTACAAAACGTTTGTAAATTAAGTTGAAAATTGATGTTTTGAAAATCATATATTTATGAGGGAAAAAAAACTAAAATATGAAAAAAATAATGATTTAGGTATGAATTAAGGCCTTCGCATTAGTTTGCCAATCACTTATTGTTTTTGCTGAAGCTCCAGAAATACTTGCTGACAGCTCCTCTGGATCTGCTGCTAATAAATCTGGTATAGTCTGTATACCTTGGGATCTCAAATTCTCAGCTGCACCTTTTCCAATACCCTTCACTTGAATTAACTGAATCCCATCATCAGATTCTTTACTTTCTTCAGTTGCATCGCTTTCCTCGTATAATGTTTCAATTTCAAAATCTAATCCAGGTGAACTAGGAAGTTCCACCTTATCCGTATCTGCAACACCTGCTCCAGTAATAAAAAATTCAGCTTCTTCTGGTGGAAGGTCAGGTGCATCAACAATAACAGCTCTGCGTTTTAATGAATTATTGGAGGAGAACCCTTTAGTCTTAAACATTACTCTAAAATGACACCCATGAGCAACAATATTGCCACCAATTGCATCATCAGCTGAAAACATTCCCATCATTTTAACAGCAACTTGATTTGTAAGTAAAACAGCACAATTATAAGTTTCAGCAATTCGAGACAAACCATGAATCATATTATTAAGTACTGCTTGTCGTGGAGCTAACTTTCCAATACCGATATATTCCGCTCGAAGCAGTGCCATTAGAGAGTCTATTATGATTAATCGAACTCCACGAGTCTTACAAAGTGTCTCAGCTTTCTGGATCATTTGTGCTTGATGATCTGAGGAATAAATCCTAGCGTGATATATTTTTGATAAGACATCTTTGGGATTGAGTTCGAATCGTTTAGCAATCCGCTTAATCTTCTCTTTTGAAAATGTATTTTCCGTATCTACATATGCCACAGCACCGTTGATTCCTCCCTTTTTTTCCGGTAATTGAACAGTAACCGAGATTGTATGTGCTAATGCCGTTTTTCCAGATTTAAATGGCCCGTAAACTTCGGTGAGTTTTCCAGTTTGGAATCCTCCTCCTAAAATTCGATTAAGTTCAGCAGAGCCGGTTGTAAAATACTCAACATTGTCATCTATCTTCGCAGCAGGAGTGAAGTCAGTCATACCTAATGCGTTCCGTGCATTCCAAATGAGCTTTTTTGCTGTCTTATCACCTAGTCCGTCGATTGCAGCAACTGTAGTGTTTGGACTCATCGCTAATGCTTCAGCAGTACTTATTCCGTTTTCTTGGAGTAGTTTTATTTGGCGTGAATTGATTCCCTTTACTTGATCTAAATCTGCCATCCTTCTTGTGTTTCAACTCCATTTTATATAATTTTGTTGATTATAATTCTATTTAGGTTATTTAAAGAAAAAAAGTAAAGAAAAAGAAGGAAATAAAACACATGGTTACATCAATGAGAAGAAAAATCCCAAATTTAGAAATTTATATCTCTTCTTTTTCTCGTTAAGGAATAATTAAATGAAAGATATTTAAAGAAAAAAAAAGATAGATGTAAGTATTATTCTTTTATTAAGAAATATCCAATTCCTCCCTGAGCAGATGTAACATTTATAACTTTAAAACCCGTTGAGTCTATATGCTGTTCAATATATTGAATTGCTTCTTGAAAGAAATCTTTCTTCTTGATTTTGAGTTCTTTGGTTTCCATTGAACTATGGTGGAGCAATTGTTCAGTCATTCTGGATAGAAAAATAATTTCAGTTTTCATTCTTATCAACTATTTTTATAAGATTTTTACCTAAAGTATCATCTAACTTGTATTTATGTTTATCTCTCAACTGAAATTAATAAAAAAAGAAAAATATAGTAATTACTCATTAATGAGGATTTTTAATCCATGAATAAGTTCTTGAGGGGTTACCCCATACAAAAGTGCTTGATGCATCATTTTAATATTTAGCTCAATTAATGAATCTAGGTCCTTAGCTGGCTGAAATTTCGCCATAAGGTTCTTTATTGTCTTATATACGGTAAATCTTTTTTGCTTTAACTTCCCAAAATAGCCTCCATATGCTAAGAAAAGGTTTGCCATGAGCTCAAGATCTTGTTGTGAATTATTTTTATAACATTTTTCGCATACTACACCAAAAGTAAGGCCTTCTTGATATATTGAAGCTCCCCGTTTGATTTCACTTCTGCAAATTCCACATTTAACCATATCATGAGTTATATGAGGTGTTGGTTCTGTATTTATTGAATTTATTTCCATGAAATACTTAAATAATAGATATATATAAAGAAAAAAGATGTATATAATCCGAAATCCCGGGCAAGGATAATCATCCAATAACTAAAATTTTTTTATTGGAATCATTTTTCTCGGGTTTAAATTGATTTGTAAATATTCTAGTTTCTTTTGTCTTCCATATGTAACATTCCGATTACACCAAGTAAAATTCAAGCAATTATAAAACTTGCAAACATCACATAAGGAGGAAATAATAAATAACTTCCTCATGCTGACATCATCGACATCACTAGCATAATAAAACCGAAAATTACAAAAATAAAAGTTACTACTCCTAATATTCCTTTAACTACTGTATTTGCCATGTTTATCATTCAAATGTGTTGATATATTAATTTTAGATTTATAGATTGTTTTATTCTTTATTTTTTATTTCTTTTCCATTAATGGGAGTGAAATGTACAGTACAATTGAGGTTATTGCAATAATATCACTAATTATCGCTGGTATAGTGAGATATCTTATATTTCATGATAAAATAGGATAAAGGTATGGAGAAACGATGTGTAAAACGACACCCGTAATCGCAAATATACATGTAAGACTTAGGAGCATTCTCTTTGTTTTTTTATTTTTCATTTGGTTGTTTAACCTCTTTTAACATCAATTACTAAAATTAATCCAACAATGAAAAATACTGAAGCTAAAATGAAGCTGATAATCGCTGAATATGTTGTATCTGGCCCTATTCGATGTCCTCATGCGTATGTGATCATAGAGAATCCTAAACCTGCTAATATGTAAATCATTGAGAAAATCATTAACATTACTATTACTTTTGGTATCACCCTTGACATAAAAATCATTGAACAATTAAATAATTAATAACTTTTAGGGCAATTCGCTATATAAAACTTGTTTAATAAAAGTTTGAAAATTTGGATTTATAGAAATTTTAATTTATTAATATTTAGTGATTAAATTAATGTAATACCTTTTTGTTTCAGACAATATTGAAAATTCCATTCTGAATCATCAAAACTCATAAGTAGATCCTTTTTTTCATTATAATTGGCTTTGGTTAGCACAATATCGATTGTCCGAATTCTATCATACAACTTATAGAAGAAAGGTCTAATCTTTTCTAGTTTAGGACTATATGTAACTTCATGAACCAAGACTAAGACAATCTTATTTCGCTTACAAAAAATAATAAGTGGCATTAGTATTGTCTCATAAAAGCTATCTAATAATGATAAAGTCTGCTTTGGAGTATTAAAATGAGTTAATTTATAACGTAAATGGTGAGAAATATTATCAATGACTATATATTTAAGATTTGGAGGTTTAGTCAAATTTTGATTAAAGATTTTTTTTATTATTGAAGACTGCTCTTCATATGTATGGATTGGTCCTTTTTGAGGGAGGGTAAAAACACTATTTATTATATATTCTAATTTTGGGGGTTTATCTTCAAAAATTTGTGTTAACCGTTTGAGTGGGAATTTTTCACTTCCCTGAATCCAAACGCATGTATCTTCATATGGCTTGTGTTTAGTTAAGAGATTTCCTATTAATTGTAGAGCTAAAGTTGTTTTACCATTTCCGGATTCGCCTGAGATAGATAGTATATTATGATGAGAACATAACTTTTGGATGCCGTTAAATAAGTTCAATTCTGTTTGCATTTTAATCTTCTTCAAGTAGTTCAAGAACTTCTTGTTTAATTTTATCTATCTCCTGGTCTTGTTCTTTTCCTTTATTGTTACTTGCTTGATTATGATTAGTCTCTGAGGATGAATTCATTAGTTGCTGTATCATAATTAGTGTTATTAAGTCGTCCATTCTGCTATCTTGCTGGCCATTTTTGCCGCTAAAAAAACCAAATACTCCTCTACTTGAGCCCGAAGTTCTCGATTTGAAAAATAAATAGACTCCTATAAACAATACAATAATAATAATGGCATACATAGGATTCTGTTGATAGAAAACAAAAAATCCAAGTATTAACGCAATATAACAATATCCTTTCATGCTTTTTTACCTCTTTTTTATCTTATTTTTCCTTCCATGGTTTTTTTGGTTTATAATGATGACGAGAAAATTGCTTAAATTTAATTTTCTCTGGTTGTTTGAAATTTCTGGATTGTATTTTCATTGAGATTTTTCTTATTCCGATAAGTGAAAATTTTAACACTAAATAAATAGCTGCAATAGCCACATAATAAAAAAAATCTAATATAAGAGATATTTGAGTGAAAATTAAAAATAACCATAAAATTAAACCTGACATACTAATTAAAAAAACCTGATAACAAGAATTGGTAGTATCTTTTTTGAACGAAATAGATATATAACGTAAATCTGCTTTTGAAGGAGAAGCTGTCAATACTAAGGAAATTAATATAAATACTGCAATTGTTTTCACTAGTGGATTAAAATATGGAGAAAATATTACTCCAAACCATAATAAGAAAATTAACCATGTACTGATATATAGTGGTGCAAGTGCTATAATAAATGCTTGAAGAAAACTTGGAGGATTTTCAAGAGTAATACGTCCATAAGGTCCACCTTCATTTAATTCATTTTTTTTCTGCCATTTAACATAGAAACTATCTGGTCTTTTTCCTACTACTAAACTCATTAAATAATGAGAAAATTCATGAATAAAAACTCCAATAAAACAAACTCGCAGAAGTATAGGCCTTAATACTCCAGATCTATCACTATATATAAAACTTGACAATATTAGAGATATAACTAAAACGCCAAGAAAGATCAACAATTCTTCGATCATGCATTACTGTACTATTCTCCAAATATAAAGGAAAAAATGTTGAATTTAAATACAAAAAACTAGATTAAAATTTGTTAGGTATTAAGATCAAGAAGCTCAGAGAGAGTACATACTAATTTCATTTAGTTGGATCTACAACTATGGAAATTGTGGCATTTAGGATATACTATCTCTAAGGTTTATAGCGTTATTATTATTTATCCCTGCCAAAAATTATACCTAAGCTAAATTAGTTTTTAATTTCTTTATAGGCTAAGCTAAAATCATTTCTGTGGATTAACAAAAATGTCAGTGCTTAGTTAAATCAAAAATTTTCGTGCATTTTTGTCACCCCCAAAAAAAAATCGCCAAAATTGGGGAATACAAGCGTTTTACTCATGGGAGGAAAAATTTTATAAATTAAACACCTACTTTATTTTCTTCAACTAAAGGCTAGATTTTATATACAAAATATAGTAAAATAGTGATCAAAGCAATGGCAACATATAAAACTTATTCAAATGATGTGTTTTCCTATGTAGATTCACATTTAAAATGTGATATTTGTGGTTCGGCAGATATTTCTGATACTTCAGAGGGATATGTATGTAGAGAATGTGGAATTGTTCTTGAGATTCAAAAACTTCAGTATCATAGACCTTATAATGAGGAATTAATTCAACATTCAAAAGGTAATGGCAAAACTCAGGTTGGAAATAGTCGTGAAAGATGTGTATCGCCTATTTCAGAGAAGTTAAATAGATTAAACAGACAGAATTCAATAATCCCTAATGAACAAGCGATAATTGAGAGAGCTGATTTAGAGGTCTCAAGAATTTTCAGCGAATTAAATTTGAGTGAATTTGAATCACTCAAAAAGATGGTTCTAAATAAATTTAAAGAAATTAGGCCAAAATTAAGAAAAGGAGTTAAATTTCGTAATACCGATAAGCTAGTCTCCATCATTATTTACTTTTGTCTTAAACTTCGCAATATAGCGGTGAATGCGATTGAATTAATTAATGCTTCGAAAATTTCTAAAAAAGAATTTAATGATTTTTGTCTTCAAGTAAGAAAATTTCTCCCTGAATATTTAGAGCGAAATAGACAGGAATATATTCTTAACAGAGTTTTTGAAGTTTCCCAACATTTTGACCTTGGAATGGATTTTTTTCACTTAGCACGAAAAATCCTAAAAAAATTGTGGCATGGTATCAAAGACACCACTGATGATGCCCTTGCAGGATTGGTATGCTCAATCTCGCTTTTGTGTTCTCATAATGGAGAAGTAACTGTGAGTGCGATATGTAATCGATTAGGGATTAGAATGTCTACAGTCCAAGCTCAAGTTAAAAAGAAAATAATTAATAAATTTCGTGTTGAAGGATTTATTAGTCTCATCAAATCCGCTGATCTTTTGGTACAAATTATGGATAGAATGGGGTTAATCAGTAGTGAGTCTATCTTACATCAAGAAGGAGAGGAAGAAGTTTCTGAAATTGTTGAGATAGATGTAGGTAATGCGGATAGGGTGTTTAATACCATTGATAATGTTGATTATTATTATTCTTATTTTGTTATGAAGGGTAAAGATAATTCAGTAGTATTCATCAACTTAGCTATTTATCAATTTGATGAATCATATAAAAAACCAGAAAAACCTCAGGGAGAGGCATTTCTAGATTTTTTACTTTATAGATACCCCCTTCCAACAGGTCCTCCATCAGGTAAAAATTAACAGGCTTTAAAATAGCTTCATTTTTGATTTATAAATTTTTTTTTCTCTCTTTTTCTCTTAAAATTTACTACCTCATAATTTTTTATTTATAAAGACTTGTTAGGTTCTTCTCTCAAGTATTAATTAATACAAGAAGTGAATCATATATGAAAAGAAGATATCCGTATAAATTATGTGTCTTTTTAATTCTCTTTATTTTAGGTATATTTCTTGCTCCTTCTATAAATAATCTTTCTGGACAAGGAAGAACTCAAAATATTTTATATAATGAAATTACATCTCAGGATCTAACAATTTCTACGGGAGATAACAATGAATTATTAGATTCTATCTTTAATTATAAAATTTTAGAATATAATAATAAGGGTTATTTTCCTCAGATTTATGATCCTTCTCTCCAAGCCACTTATTATGCCTTGTATACTCTCAGTAGCATTGGAAAATTGCATGACATTAACCATTCTGACGTAATTGAATATATTATGGATCGTTATGAAGAGGGGGAAACACGGTTCATGGATACTTTGTCATATAGATATATAGATACTGACTTTACTAAGACATACTTTCCCTTAAGTACTGTTTTAGAAGTAACTTGCTATGCAATTCTCTCTTTAGATATTCTTGATGCTTTAGATTTATTGGATATTCAAGATATGATAGATTTCATCTGGAGTTGTTATAATCCCACAAGTGGAGGCTTCATTGGACAGCCTTATGAAGTAGGTTTAGAGGATGAATTTAAGATAGCGACCTCAGATAATACTTACTTTGCTGTTATCACCTTAGATCTACTTATGGATGATTGGCTTGGTTATTCAACACAGAGAGCCTCCTTAATTTCATTTATTAATCGACTTCAAGTTCCTAGTGGGAGTGGTTGGGCTTCAGGGGGTTTTGATAACGATGAGGAAGGAAATTTTAATTCACTTCTCTTTCATCATGAGCCAAACTTATTGTCGTCATATTATTGTATAAAAACATTAGAAATGTTTGGGATGATATCGAGTATTAATGATGCAGATTTCCATCAATTTTTAACTTATCTATATGATTCGGATCATAATTTTTTTCGTATATCTGAGATTGATTACGGTGTAAACTACACAAATATCATAGCAACTTCTATTGGTTTAGAATTATCTAATATAACAAACTTTACAGGGATCAATAGAGTTGAGACTACTTCATTTGTTTTATCTAACCGAAATTCATTAGGTAATTGGGATCAATCAACTACAGTAGCTCTCCATGAATTCATTGATACATATCAAATTATTCGTTCACTGAACAATACTGGTGATGTTTTTCTTTTATCTGGGGAAGATAGAAATCAGATAGGAAATGCAACATTATTATATCAATCATATAAAGGATTTTCACATCTTTCTAGAGATTATACTTCAATGAGTCTAATCCATACAATTACTAACTCATTTGATTTATATGATCGGACTTCAGATTTGGATATCCAGCAACTTTATAGAGCAATTAAAGATTCATATAATAATTTTCCTCCAGATAAGGCTTCTCGATACTTTTATGGTTTTTTAAAAGATGAGATTTCAATTGAGTGGTTCCGCTCACACCCTATAGAATATTATACTTCAGGCCATAAGAATTATATAGATGAAATTGCTCAAATTAACTCTCATCAATCAACTTATTATGCTTTAGAGTCTTTGGAAAATCTTTTTAAATTAGATGATTTTGAGGGTACTTTTGATTTGATGGATTTAGTGATTGATATTGTTGAAACACAATTTCTTAACACCTCTTACTATAATACATTTGGTGCGTTCTCATCTATTATAAAATATAGCAATGATATGTCTGAAGTTATTAATAGTAAAATCTATTGCGATTATACATACTATGCAATCAAAAGTCTACAAATTCTATGTGATTATTTAGGGATAACCATAGATGAAACAGGTGTTGACATAACTGCTTTGTATACATATATCGATCGAAATATTATTGAAACTCCTACAACACTCCACTTTAATCCTAATTACGCTAGTGATATTGAGAACACTTTTAAAACTACTTATTACATGCTTTATGTTCTAAAAGCACTTAATTTATATAGTAAGAACAGCCAAAAAGTTGAAAATTATATTCAGAAAAATCTCAACTACTCCAACATTGAAAACATTTATTACTGCTATAAACTTTCAGAGCTTTTAAATTTAAATATTGAGTTTGACTATCATCAGATTCATACATTAATTCAAGAGCTTTATTCAGAAGAATTTGATGAATTTTATTTAACTCATACAAACGAAATACTTAATCAAGAAATCTTACTCTGGATATGTGACATGGCACGAACAAGTCAGATTGGAATTGAGGCTTCTTATTCTGATACATGTCAATTAGGAGGTGTGAATTATATGGAAGTATCTTTATATAATCTTATTTTAAGAGATTTTGGTACTTATATTACATTCAAATTTGAAAGTGATCAGATTGGGACCTATGTATTTTCAAAACTCGCAAATAATTCGTATGTTTACAACATCCCAATTCCTTTTAGCACAAATAGTTTTCCAACAATTGAAGGATATTTACGAGCATATGAAGGACTGGAAATAAAAGCAGAACAATTGATCTCATTTTCAACTAATTATACATTAAATTATGAGGTAAGTTCTCAGACCGATTTAACTGGTTTACTCTTTGAGATCAATGCTTCAATTATAGCTGATAATGAGAAACATCCAACAACTTTCGGAAGTGCTTCTGCTCGAATCTATAGAAATGATGTATTTTTAGGTGAAGTTCAAGCGAATCATCAAATTTTTCCAGATTTTAGTCTCTTTAGTATTGCGTATAATCCAACTGAAACAGGAAAGTACTCTTTCGAATTTTATCTTGATGATGGTTTCTCTGGTTCTTCAATAAATATTAAAAATTTTCTTCTTGATGTAAATGAGATTTCAGAGAATTACAAAGACAATATGATTACAGCAATTCCATTAACGATAGTATTTATTGCGGTTCCTGGAACAGTTTTTATTATATCCTCAAAAAAGTTGAATAAATTAAAAAAAGAATCAGAGAAAAACTGATTCAAAATTTTTCCTTTTTATGCATTCAGTATTTTATTAGTATTTGATGACTTTAACCTCAGATATGAATAGTGCCGGGTATTATAATAAAGAGCAATTTCACAAGGTTCTTAAGGTATTAAATCAAATCGTGGATTATTTGGGAAAATTCGAAAAATATTATGATAGAAATTTCAACTTTAGTAAATTAGTAAAACTTTTGAGAATACCTCAATCTCAAACAGATGATATAATCCATTTATTGCTCAATTTTCAGGAGAAATTTGAAAATGTGTTTACTAAATACAAGATACGGAGATATTTAATGAATAACCAGGCATATCTTATTGCTGAAAAAAAAGTTAAATCTGAAGTAATTGATGCTCCTCTAATAATCGAAATATCAAGTTCCCATATAGAACTGTTAAATGATATTATCTACATTTTTAAGCATATAAAGAGAGGAAATGGATTTGATATAGTCAAAAATGGATCAGAATTATTAGCTAAAGTAAAAAAACTACGAGACACACATCCCTATTTGTTTGAAACGAAAGGAAATGGTATTGTATATCCCTCTGAACTTGGATTAAAATTAGGAGAACTAATAATATCTTACAATAAAAGTAACAAAAAGATTCAAACTGTTAATATAGGAAATCATAAATTTGTGGTGAGTAAAGATGGGTGAGATAGGACCAACCCTAGTAAATAGCACATCAAATTTAAATTCGGATGGTTTAGAGCTTAGAGAGTATCAGGTAAAAATTGCTGAAGAATGTGCTGGAAAGAATTCATTGGTTGTACTCCCCACTGGGCTTGGTAAAACCATAATTGCTGTTCTTGTCGCAAGTAAAGTATTAGAAAGATTCCCTGTGGAGAGTAAAATTATTATACTTGCTCCTACAAGGCCGTTGATAAATCAACATTACCAAACATTCTTGAAATTTCTTAAGATCTCTGAAGATAAATTTGCAATCCTTACAGGAAAAGTACCTCCAGATCATAGAATAGACATTTTCAATCAAAGTCAAGTATTATTTTATACTCCTCAGACTCTAAGAAATGATCTCGTAAACCAAAAATATATCCTCTCAAATACGGCTTTAGTGATTTTTGATGAAGCTCACCATGGGACGGGAGATTATCCCTATACAATGATTGCTGATGAGTTTATTGACCATAATCCAGATGGGATTATTCTAGGCCTTACTGCTTCGCCTGGAGCTTCAAAAAATAAAATTACAATATTATGTAAAAACTTACATATCCCTATAGATAATATCCATATCAGAACCCGTAAAGATGAAGATGTAAAAACCTATCTCAAGCCAATGGATATCTACAAGATTGGAGTAGATTTAACCAGCCTAATGGAAGATGTATATCAATTAATTACTAATGTGTTAGAAGAAAGATTACATTATCTCTCACAACTAAATTTTTTGGAAGCACAAGGACCACAGTTGTATAAAAAAGTTATAAGAAAAGATTTACTAAAGTTAAATTCAGAATTAGTAAATAGCATAAAAGGGAATGGCGATAAAACTGGGGTGTATAGCGCGTTATCGATTAATGCCCAAGCTTTAATATTATTTCATATGCTCGAATTAGTTGAACAACAAGGATTAGATGTGTTATTGGACTATTTTAATAAACTACATCGAGATGCGAAAAAGAAAAGTAGTTCTAAAGCCACAAAAATTTTGGCATCAGACGGACGGCTGCATCGTGTATTCTTAGAATTAAAAAAGAATGTTGACTTATCTCCAGAACACTTAATCCATCCTAAATATCATATTCTGGTTAAAATTATCCTTGATGAAATAAAAAATAATCCAAATTCACGAATCTTAGTTTTTGTAAAGTTGCGTAATTCTGTAAGAAATATCACAAAAAAGCTTCAAAAGATTCCATCAATTAATGCAGTACGGTTTGTTGGACAAGCAACTAAATCTATTGATGACAAAGGAATGTCTCAAAGACAACAAATAGAGATTTTAGATCAGTTTAAAGATGGGCTCTATAATGTCCTTGTTTCTACAAATGTTGGCGAGGAGGGGCTGGATATTGCTGAATGTGATTTAGTTATATTTTATGATGTGGTTGCTTCAGATATTAGGTTTATTCAACGAAAGGGGCGGACTGCTCGACATCGAGAGGGTAAAGTCATCATTCTTTATAGTAAAGAAACACGAGATGAGATTTATTTAAGAATTGCTATGAATAAACTGAAAAGAATGAACCTTCAACTAAAAAATCCCCAACAATTAAANNTCAAACAACTTCCTGTTAATGTACAAAAACCAACCATTGAAAATGAGGTTCAAATTAGTACTATTCAAAAAGAGAATAGACAAGTAGGATTTGAGAAAAAGAAATTAGGAGTAAAACAGTATCAATCTAAACTCCAAAATTTCATAGAAAAAGAACCAGAAAATAAACTTCCTCCTAAGGATGAGAATCTTAAAATAAGTAAATATTTACCCATGAAATTCGGATTGAGAAAAAAACTCCAGAGGGATAATATCTCCTATGATATTCTTGAAACAGATCTTCATATTGTAATTCATAATAAAGTTCTGATTCAGATCTACAATCCCAAAATATTTGAAGAAGATTATTTATTACCCAAAATTGAAGATTTTCGACAAATTTCTTCATTATTTATTTTAATCTTTGACTTTATAGACTTTTCTGAAACTATTGAAGGAGAAAAAAGGATTGTTGAAAGAAAAATCCAGGAATTCGCCAAACTACATAATGTTCAAGTGATTTGTATTGATAATGACGAAGAATTATATTTTATTATAAAAAATATATTAGAAAATCCACAAGTGGAGAATTAAAATATGGGAGATAAAGCGTGGGAAAGAGATACGACTCCTTACATATTATTTGCATGTGAAAAATGCCATCAATATACATATGCAAAAAGTACTCAACATTCTAAGAGATGTGTTAGGTGTGGCTATACACATAAGGTAAACAAAATTAGCCAACGGGGTGAAATTGTATATGGTATCTCAAAAGCAGTTGAATTAGTAAAACAGAAACAAGATGAACTTGCAGTAAAGGAGTTAGGTTCAAAACCAGAATTTAGAACATCGGGTGACTTTATTTTTACTGGAAAAGTAAAACCACAAAAAATTATTGTAGATGATTATTCTGGTGATGATGGTTATTTGGATAGATTTTGTCAGATGCTTTCCAATATATCTGAAACTCATAATTCGTTTCCTTACTACATTATTGAAATCATGGCAGAAAACTATGGAATTCCACAAGCTGAAGTAAAATTGTTAACAAGAAAACTTCAAAAACGAGGTCATTTAATTCGAAAAAATGGTGAATTCTTGTACAAAAAGAAGATTTGAAAATATTAAAATTAATTTCAGTTTTTAGAGTTCTTTATAAATTGTTTAATCCCATCTGTAAATTCTCTTTTCAAAATCGCTTGAAAAACAGGATGTCTTTCAGAAAAGGGTATTTTTTCATATCCATAATAGATAAACACTTCAGAATTAGAAAATTTTGAAAATGGTATTATCACATTATTTAATTTAAGAGGTTCTTTTAAATCTTGAATAGGAATTTTTTGATATTTTTCATCTGTCGATTTTGAACTCATACTTTTCTCACCTTTTAATATAGGATAGAATCAAAAATATATAAAGAAAAATATAAACTCATAAACGATTTTGTGAATTCTCTTAACTTAAAATTTAAAACTCACTAAACTCATCTAAAAGAATAGATTTATAACGAGGATGTCTTTCTTTGAAGATCATCTTTTCAAGTCCTTCATAAATATATTCTGAACACTTAGAGATACCAAACTTAGAAAAAGGAATTATAATCTTATTAAAATCAATGGAGTCCTCTTTATAGTCATTAAAAGTAAGGAGAATAATTTCCACTTTTTCTACAGATTGAGAACTCATGATTAAAACCTTTTCATAATTTTTTATTTTATCTATATTGAATACCTAAATATTGGTTTAAATAATCCATTGGAATAAAATTGAAGTTTTTCATTACATAATTTATAGCCTCTATTGATGCTAAAGACTTAAAAGGAATGTAAGAAAGATAAATATCAAAAGTTGATTTTTATGAGCGAAATCAAAATCAATGATACACTTCGATTAGATGAAAAGAGATGGTTTGGTTTTAAATTAAATCAGACTTCTAAAGTAATTCTCTTCTATTTAGCATTAATCGGAATTATACAATATTCAAATTTCTTAGGATGGATCTCGAATATTGTGGTCTATATTCAAATTTATGGCTTCCCTTCTATAATGCTATCAGCCCAGATTTTCAGTATAATAACACAAGTTATCGCTTTTGTTATTTCTTGCTATACTCTATCTATCTGTTACAAATCAAAGAATAATGATAGAGAGGGTGTTAATTACAAGATTGATGATACTGGCATTAGATGGTTTTCGTTTACTTTATCTCAGACGTCTATAATCATTCTGCTTTTCCTTGCAATCATAGAAATACTAACATTGGCATATTCACTTCTTATTCAATTCGTTAATCTTGGTAATATTCTTCGAATTATGATATTATATGGTCCACCAGATTTGATGGATATTCTAAATTTAGTAACTTGGTCTATGATTTTTAACATGGTAGTTTCTAGAATAGTAATAAACACTTATACAATTGTAAGAGTTTATCAATCGAGAAAAAATATGGAATTTTAGAAAATATACTAAAAAGAATAATGAATAAAGCCTTAATCTTTTTTTTTATTTTTTAGCTTTTTAAGATATAATTTCATGAAATATCTTTCGCTTTCGCAAAATTCCAATTTCTGCTGTTTAGAAAGATTTATACAGTTAAGCAATATAGCATGGATTTTTTTAAGAGTCGTAAGATTTTCGTCACATAAGTTTTCGATATTTTGATCTACCCTTTCATCTGATATCTCTTCAGAATTCCCCAAACTTCTTTCTGAAGGCTCTCCATTATCTATTTTTATACTAGTTTTCTTATCAGTTTTAGAATCCATATACGTTAAATATTTTTGTTATCTTGATTTCTTATCTTTAATAATTTTTTTACATAGATTTATTCCCAATCCGGTTTTCTGATTAAGAACATAAGGACTTTCCCTTTTAACTTGTGTAGCTGTATGATAGCCCGCTTTATATAAAATTCTTGCTCTTACTCGGGCTACATCATGTAGTCTTAACACTAAATCAAATAATTCTTCATGAATACCGTAATGTAGTCGAATTTTTAGAGTTTCACACATTTCAGCAACTCTAGTTAACTTATCCTGGAGATCAATCCCATTTGTGCTTAAATTAGTAGCAATTATCCCGATAAATGTAATGATTCTTTCTAAATTATCTCTTACAGAAAATAGATCTCCTGCCATTATATTATATTTATCTAAAATCTGGTCTATCGGTTCCTCATCTGCCCATTCTAAAATGGGTTGTAACATTTTATAGTCTTTTACACGAGATTCTGCTTTAAGTATATCAAACGTTTCTTTGATCAAATCATGAAATGTATTAATTTCAACATATTCAAGCTTAAATCTAATCATTACACCAGAAACAGGATATAAATATAATCTTATAATTAATTTGCCAAAATGAGAACATTTTATTAACCCATTATCATCTTTTATAATCAAACCTTTCTCAAAAAGATAGGATAAGATATATTGGTTTTTCACTGACTTTGGAATAATAGAATCAACATATTTTTGAAATTTCGGATCTGGAAGTTGGATTAAATAGAGTAAAAATGAAGTTACATGTTTACAAAATGAAAAGGAGAACTCATCATTTGCGAAGTTGTCAGATATACCGTTTTTAAATCCACAAGTGCACTGTATACCTGTTTCAATATCAAATTGGCAATAATATACTCCAAATGAAGTCTTTACATATCCAGAGATGTTTGAGTCATTGAGGTTTGTTAGTTTAACTTGGTAATTACTATCTTTTAGTTCTCTTACAGTATTAACATCAGTATGAAGTTTAAGAATGTTAATTGGAGTAATTTCTTTTATCATAAGCAATTGTTCGATTGGAATCTTCTGTTCTTTCATTTTACTTTTAATTCCATACCAGAAAAATGTCTTTTCGAAAAATTGCTTAAGTTGCTCTAAGGTGATTTTCTTTTCCTCGTAAATTCTAAGTAAAACTTGTTCTTTAAGAGTATTTATCTTGTTTAAACCTGAAGTGAGATCATTATATCTTGGAATTGAAACATCTTTGAGTAAATGATTTTGGAAATAGTAATCTTCTACCCAAATTTTCTCTTCAATATCTCTAACTAATATTATCCCATAACCAACGGAGTCAAGTCCAGGTCTTCCAGCTCTTCCTAATATCTGAAATACTTCATTTGCGGAGAACGGTTTAAAATAGGAAAACCCATCCCCATTTTCGTGGTACCCAGAAAAATTCTTAATATTATGTCCTGACGTAATATATTTTTTAAAGTCTTTTAGTATAACTACGCGAGCAGGAGTATTTATCCCGGCTGAGAGAGTTGTTGTACAACAAATTATCTTAATAATATGCTTTCTAAAATTATCTTCAATAATTTTTCTCTCTTTTGGAAGGAGCCCCGCATGATGGAAGGCAACACCGGACTTTACAACCTTTTTTAAATCACGATGCCCACCTTTAATTGAGGATAACCTCCTTTCTAATGATTTACACACATTTAATTCATTTTCTTCAAGGTATTTCTTTACTAAGTTTTTGATATTCTCAGCTACTTTCTGTGCTGCTTTACGACGGTTTACAAAGATAAGCAGTTGTCCATTTTTTTCAAGGGTAGATTTAATAATTCTTTTGATTGTTGAGTCCTTATTTTGAGTAATTTCAATTTTATAGTGGAGTGGAACCGGACGATCATCAGATTTAACTAGTGTTGTCTCATTTCCAAGTGAAGAAAGCCATGAATTAAAAAATTCTGCGTTAGCTATTGTGGCTGAAAGTCCAATTATTTGTGGATTATGAAGGAATTCATTTAACCTAACTATTAAGGATTCTAACCTTGGTCCTCTATCAGATTCACCAATAATATGAATTTCATCAATAATAATAGTAGAAATATTAAAAATCCACTCTTTATCATAAAAATTTCTAAGAATAGAATCCATTTTTTCATAGGTGGTCACTATTAAATCAGCTTTTTCTAACTTAGAGTCGTCCACTTCGTAATCACCTATGGAGAGTTCAACTTTTATACCAAATCTACTATAACCTTTCTTAAAATGATAATATTTTTCTGTAGCTAATGCTTTATAAGGAACTAAATATATGGATTTTCCAAATTTTTGAAATATATTATATATAGCACATAATTCACCGATTAAGGTTTTTCCACTTCCAGAAGGCGCACATATTAAAAATGATTTCCTAAAAAATAATCCTTTTTTAATACTTTCAATTTGAATTTGTCGTAAGCTAAAGATTTTACCTTCAAATAGGACTCTTAGAATACGCTTATCAGATAAATATTTAAATATCTCTCGTTCTGGACTTTTCTCTATGTCTTTTTTTTTAATTTTATCTGTAAAATCTGTTAAGGTTATCAATATTCACCTAAGATTATATTAATATGGATTTGTCCATTTCTTCATGAGTTCTTGGAAAGTTTGTGAATCTCTCGAAATCTCAATACTTTCAATAACTCCCAAGTTTCTAATTTTTAATTCTGAATTAATATAGCAAATTAAGGCATGAAGTGGATCTCCATGTAAATGAATATGTGGAAAATAGATATCTGTATTTATTTTTTTTGTAAATTGGGTCTCAATTCCAATACTTATCTTACATTTACATAAGGGACAAACCACCCTTTTTAATTTATGTTTAACTTCCTTAATATCTCTTATTTTTCCAAAAACTAGAACGATAATAAATCACTTGATATTTTCTATTCACTTAACTACTTTTGGAAATGATTCAATTTAAAGAAAAAAAGTCAAAAAAATTATCAATAAAAATCTCTTCCCTCTTAATTTTTTCTTTAAATACCAATGTCATTATTTATTCTTTAAATAGAAACAGTTCCATATTCTAACCTTTTACGATATATATGACTGATACTCAAGAAGGATTATTGCAAAAAAAATCGGATCTAAAGTTTTACTACAAAATGGCTCAAGAGGCCTTTCAGGCTAATGATGTAGATCAAGCACTTAAAATATCTAAAAGTGGTCTTAAGCAAGCAAAATTACAAAATAAAGGAGATTGGGTGACCAAATTTGATACGTTTAATTCAAATGTTTCTCAACTTCAATCATTAGTTCCAAGTATCAAAAAAGAATCCCTTACAATCGTGAATGGTATTGGTTTAAAAGTTGCTGAGAAATTAACAAATATCGGTATAAATTCAATTTCTGATTTAGCAGAATCATCCCCGAAAAAGCTCGCTCAAATTAATGGTATTGGGTTAGAAAAAGCTCAGAAATTTATTGATAATGCGAAAACGCATGTAGGAATGAAAAAATTTAATGATTTTCCAGATGTAAATAATTCTGATGAAGATTTAGGAATGCAAGAAAAATCAATCTTACAACAAGAACCTATTAGGTGGTTCGATCAAAAGTATGAGAAACCCGAGACTGAAAAATGGTATTCCCCGGAAATTGTCACTTCCGAATCTGAGATTGTGGATGATAAATTAGATAGTTCTGAAAATTTTATTGAGAAATTTGAAGAATTCCTTGATGAAGAAATTGAGGAGGATGTAGAATTAATTGCTAATTACTCTAATTCAGATATCAAAATTGAATTAGATGAGCCTGAAGTATTAGGAGAATCAGAGTTGAAAGATTCTTTAGTGGTATCACCAGAACTAGCCCGACAATCTGATCTTAGAATACAAAGACAAAACCCTTTCTTTAATGAGACTATAAGTCCATCACAATTAGAGGATTATATTACAGAAATTAGTAAAACTCTTGAATTATCTAATTTTATTATTATTAAAAAGACGCCAGAGTTAAGAAGGTTATTTACTGGGATTGAGCTTTTAGCAGTAAAACTTGTCCAAGTAAAAGAATTCTTAGAATTAATATATGTTATCCCAATTAAAATTAGTTCTCTAAAAGGTTCGATAATTTGTTCAAGTAATACTATTAAATATAAATCTTCAGATATTTCTTCTGAAAGGGTCTTTCGGTTGGAAAGATTATCCCAATCATATATCAAAGCTATTTTAAATGCGCGAAATGTCATTAATGAAGATCTTCTGAATAAAGGTAATTTTTCTCAGTTTTTATCAAAATATTTGAAAATTAATATCTTCCTTGAAAAAACCTTTACTCATAAAAATCTTTTCTTTCGCTCTGGTCCAGTTCAATATAAAATCCCCTAATTGAACCTCTTTTACTTCACCACAACAATGTTGGATTCACTGAAAAGCTTATTCCTTTTGTACATCAAAAACAGACAAATTTACATATTTTATCACAATCCCAATTACAGGATTTTTTACAATACATCGATCAAAAATATTTTTTAATAGAAACATATAGCGAACAAAAGAATGCATTAGTTCTGAATTGTGAAGCATCAAATAAATTCATGGAAGATTTACGGAAATATTCTGCTCCTTTTATGCTCTATGGATTTGGATTTCTATTGATATTACTATTTCAATGGTATTCCGTTCTATCATTCTTAATTAATCTAGGTTATGGTGTAATTTCACTTTACATTGTTGTAATAGGATATATATATTTAAAACTCTATAATCAAAAATCAGAACTACGACGTGAATTTTCCACGCCTTATTATCAAAAGAAATTAAATTTTGATGAGACAAATCTTATCTTAATTAATGAAGAACTAAGCCCAAGATTCATGGAGCAGTTTGTTTATGAATGTATTGAAAGAGATAATGATTTCAATATTGTTAAGAAAATAGAACAGAAAAATGCTGAAAATTTTCTTAGAAATAAATTAAGCAAGAAAAAAATTGATGATTCTCAGCTTTTTGAATTAGAAACTTCATCTCAATCAGTAGAGACAAAAGAATCTCAACTTAAAGATAAATTAGTAGAGAAATATAGCTCTTTTTTGGAGGATTAGTAAATGAAAAGTAAAATAATTCATAGCTTTAGAATATTATATTTAATCGGTCTTGTCTTGCTCTTTTTCTCACTATTCTTGGAATGGTATTCATTTCAGATATATGACTTTGACAATGAACTCTTAGTTTCTTGGAGTTATAGTTTTTTTAATGGATGGGTAACCCCTTTTTCTGGTAGTTCTTCTCTTAATGAAGTAATGAAACCCGAGAATGTTTCAATTCCATTTATAGTTAATATTTTATTAATTATTGCATTAATTGCGTCTGGTTATATTGTTATTCTAAAAAATGTAGATCAAGCTACAGATATTAAATCATATAATAAATATGGTTATGTGAATGGATTTCTTCTTTTGTTAATAGCATATTATTTAATAATTTGCCCCGTAATGTATTTAATACCCAACGAGCTTTATTATCCTCTCCTAAATATAAGAAATTATGATTCAGGACTTATCAAATGGTATGCTATCGGTCCAAGTTATATTTTACAGCTAATCTCATTTCCATTAATCTTCCCTTATTCTGTTTTCTATTTTAAAACAGTAAGTAAATTCATGCAACAAGAGCGGGCTCCTGAGAAAGTTTTTAATAGGATGATTCAAGAGTCTCAAGAATTGCTTGATTTAGATCAATATATTGCTGAAGAAGAATTAAATCAAGAATTGGATTCTGAAATTCTTAAAGATGATATCAACAATATTTTAACAACATTTATAGAGGGAAAAAATTGAATTTACAAATCATTGATGCTAAAATAAAGAATTTAATACAGGTGTGCAAAGAGACTAAAAATTATAAAAAACTAGCAGTAGTAAGTTTCATTTTGACAAGCAATAAAGTAAATGAAATTGGCATTCACCTTGGAGTAAGGTCACGGGATAGAGCTTCAGGAGAAAAGATATGTGAATATATGGAATTAATAAACGAGATATTTCAAAAGAATTTGAAAATTCCTATCTTTCAAATAAAACATATTGAAACAATAAGAGAGTGTGAGGCTCTTTTTCTTAAAAGTAGAGGAGATATTCCTTATGATTATATTAAAACAATTTTTCAAATCTATTATGAATTAAGAAAACTGGATGTACTCAATCTTCATAAAGGGCTGGAATATGATGATTTTATTGAATCTTCCAAGTTAGGAGTTTTTTCTTTTTTATCTCCAAGAACAAAGCGAAAAGACAGAAATTCTAGTGATTTACGGCCATTAATTTTACAGAAAATTAGAGAAAGAGAACTTAAACTTCAAAAAAATCTTCAATTAAAATTGGATAGTCAACAGTTTGAGACTGCAATCTATTTACGATCAATTAAAAATTCACTAACAAATGATAGAAAAGGAAAAATAACAATTCAAGGTGCGCTTAAGGACAATGTTAGATATCAACATTCAATTGAAAATATTTTTGGGTACTTTATTATTGGATTAATTATTTTGCTTGCTTCAATAGGAGTAACAATACTCTTGGAATTAAGTATCATGCCAATATTTTCAAGTGAGTTAAGTTCTTGGACATTATTTTTCTTTGGAGGTACAATTCTTTTAATATTTATATATATAAAATTAATCAGAAAGGAGAAAGTTTAGCATGACAAAACATTACTCATATGAACCCTCATCGAGTATAAGCAATTTTGAGACTGATAAAAACAGAAAAAAATATTCGATAATCGATGGAACAGAAGAAAGGAAAAAATACTTAAGAATATGGAGTACAAATCCATCATTTAAAGATACAAACATTATATCGTCGTTAGTAAAAACTGCTTTTTTACTAATTCTATCTCTCTTTATTATTATTTCAATGTATATTATAAGTCAGCAAATAATTTTTTCAATTATTACAGGTATTGTATTTGTAATTTTGTTTATTGTGGCGTTCTGTGATGAGATTTACACAATAAAAAATTCAATTGCATTTACATTTAGAAACAAAGTTTCATTTAATCCTTTTGAAGACATGGTTTTTTGGTGTAACAAAAAAGATCCAGCAACATTATACCTATCTAACCGAAGAGATACAATTCATGTCGCTATTCGAATATTCCAGATAACAGTGATTCCTGAAAATGTTCATTCTGCGATTGATCAGTTCGTAAAAGCGTTAAGTTCTAAAAATACAAGGTTATCATACTCATATCAAATAATTCAAAAACCAGTTATTTCTATAATGCAGAAAAAAACTTCGAAAGAAATAGCTGTTAGTTCTTTAGATTCTCGAATAGCAAAGATATACTTTTCTATATTTTATAATACAAATGGAATTCTATCAAACCATAAATTGGATCGCCTACAATATTATATTAAAAAACATTCTAATACTCTAAAAAGTAATCTCGTTAGTAATTTTCACCATTTTCAAACAAAAGTTCTCTTTGGAAGTGAATTAGTTAATGCTCTAAGAGCATTTTATATTCAGGATGATTATCAGCTAAATAGTGAGGAAAACAAAGAAGTAGATTTGAATGGAATCCATTCTAATATTTGGCTTAAGTTATTAACATTTACATTTCTGATAATTCTTATCGATTATGTTCTTTTCTCGTTTAGATTATTTATATTCTATGTAATTGTTATTAATTTATGCCTAATTGGTATATTCGTGTTTATATGGTGGAGAGAGTTATTATTTCAATTTACAAAAACGACATTAATTCATGATAATGACATTATGGTTATAACTCCATTTAAAAATATACACTTTTATTATATAAGACAGTTTCCGTATAGTATATTTATCCATATTAATAATCAGGTTCTTTTTGGAATGAAAATGGTGAATTTAAAGTATATATATAGCAATCCTTACTGTAGGCTCGGGAGATTTATTGAAAGTCTAAATAATCACAAATTATCATTTAGTTACACATTAAAAAATCAACCAATTGGTTATTATGAGTTTTATAAAAAAGGATTAAAATATGTTAATGAAAAGCAAAAAAAACTGATGCTCTGGAATGAAAATACTAAAATTAAAGATGATATTCAGGCCGAAAAATGGCTAGCATATCGTCATGGAATGTGGTATAGCATCCTAACCATGTCAATAAACAAATATACTTTTGTTGATAAGCTTGATGATATTGATTTTTCTGAATTGGAAGATGACTTAGTATACCAAGTTGATACATTGAAAGCCGCTTTTAATATTAATTTTCAAAATTATGAAATTGAAGATCTAAAAACCAGGAATTTAATTTCAGGGTATTTGTTTTCGACATTAAAGAACAACTTATTTCGGTTAAGTGGCAGTCACCTTAATTATGTGATGCTACAAGGAACATCATTGTATCCGCTTTCCACGATTGTTGATATCCTTAAAAAAGGGGCTCAAACAAAAATAGCTGCTGAATTTAACACTCCTCTCTATTTAGAAAATTACATTACTATTGGTCATACTATTAATACAGAAGTATTAGAATCTGAAGTCCCTGTAGGCTTTACATTTGAACAATTAAAGAATTTATTGATAGTTAACGGGAAATCAGAAAGAAGAGACGCAATTTCTATGAAAATTGTTTCAGAATTAATAGAAACAAAAGTTCCTTCTCTTATTTTTGATTTTTCTGGTAACTGGTCTAAACTATATAGTTATTTTGAAGATTCAAGGTTTTCGGAAGATATATTACATTTCAAATATGGAAGTGCATTCATAATCGATCCTACTAAATCAGATATTCCTTATGATCCTCATAATACAGATTACTTGGAATTTGTATTTGATGCATTTGGATTAGCTTTTAAGAAAGATGAACGTACAGTTGAAATGTTTCGAAATACGATTCAAAAAAATCCTGATATGGATTTAGGATCAATTCGTATGGCTTTACAAAATCAAAGTGAATGGGAAAAAAGCCCTATAAATGACACTCTACTTTCATTATTTTCAGATTTTACCCAAGATGATTTAACTTTCTTTCAAGGGATTCAAAAAGACAGTATCGTAGTCAATCAATTCATACAAAATTCAAAAACTATTATTATTGATCTTTCTGTACTTAGAGATTTAAATAAAAAAATATTTCTAACATTTATTATTCTGGCTAAAATTATTCACTATATAAAAAGTGAAGCAGAATATTATGAGAAATTTATTGTCATTCCAAATATAGATATTTTCTTTGATTCCTACTTTCTAGATTTAAAAAGGAATTACGATAAAGTAGATCTCTTTTTAAAACCCTTATTTGAAAATCATTTCGGACTTATTCTGTCAGCAAATCAAATACATTATCTTCATGCTAATTTTTTACTTTACTTTAATAATATCATTACCCTTAAAACCACGGATACCAGAGATGTTTCAATTTTGCGTAATCTAATGAATTTACAGGAAATTGAAGGAATTGGCTATTATACGAGGTCGAGAAACCAGACGTATCAAATTAGATATCTCAAGAATATGAAAGAAAATGAAGTTTTGATTCGGAGAGAAGATATTGACCAACCATTTCCTGCGTGCATAGACTGGAAAGATATAAATGAAAAAAGCCCACTTCCGTATGATAAAATTGTGAATTTAATGGAACGACAAGGATTCGATTTAAAATTTACGGAGAGAAGAATATTAGAACAAGCAAAAAAGATGCTTTTTGAGATAGATTTAGGGCATTACATTATTTATTTGGATGAGGTTATCAAATTTTTAGATGAGCTTCAAACTATAGACCAAATTGGCAATCTTTATAAACATAAGCTTAAATCCCAATTAAAAGAGATAATTTATCCTAAAGCATCACAGAAAACTAGTAAGAAAGAACACCTCAAAAGAATTAGGGATGAGTTGTTAAGTATATTAATCAAGCATGGATATTTAGTTGAAAACCATCCACGAAGAGCAAGTGGTTCAGAAGCCTTAAGAACTTCTTACTCTGTAGGAGAAAGATACCAAGAAGCATTAAATGATTATTATAAAACTAAAGGTAAAGCACAAACAGATGTTAATGTCGAAATATTAGAAAAAACTTCAGGTAGAGCAGATTTAGCTAACATATTTCAAGATAAACCTCGAAAATACATTATTCAACAGCAAAACTTAAAAGATGCCTTAATGCGCGAGTTTAGTGATTTTAACTATGATATCTTTAAGATTTACAGTTATATTAACCGGGAAGATTTTAAAAGCGCCCTAAAAATAGAACATGGATTAATTAATAATTTTTTTATGAATGTAGTTAAACAGTATTATAATGTAGAGAGTCCGATACATCGTGATACATTAGATAAGTTTCTGACCTTTTTGGGAGATCTCAAAGATTTTCCTTTAACAAAACAAGAACTTTTAGAGTATATAGAGCGTTACAAGGTATTAAATTTAGAAACTAACAATTTAGGATCTTTAGCCAGAGAGGTATATCAATTTATATATAATTTCTTTATAAAAATTCAACATTATATCTACGAGGGAGATAATAATAATAAGTGAACAGAAAAGGGATTTTCTTTATGAAATGCTAGAAAAAATTGTTTTTAATGAAGCCCAACTAATAATTTTAAAAAAAGGAATTGATAAGGTAGCTAATGGTTATCTTAATCCAAAAGATTTAAGAAAACAAATTATTGAACTAAGAGTTAAACTTATAGAGGAATTAATCGAGTTTTTTCCATTTTATTTAAAACAGAGTCTGACTGAAAATAAATTGACCTCTTTTACTGATTCGAATATATCATCACAAATATCGAAAGAATTGAATGAAAAAAATAATTTACTTGAAGAAGTCGGATTTAAAGTAAATAATATTTATATAAAATTAAAAGAAAAATTCGATGTATAAAAATTAAATTTAAAGGAAAAAAAAATCCGTATTCTTCTTCTTTTTTATTTAAATATAATTGCTGAATTTTTAGTTAAATCATAGTGATACTCTAAGATTTGGGATAAAAAAGAGAGAACTGTAAAACATGATATCTGAAGAATTAACAACAGAATTGGTAATTTCTATAGATGATTCATTCCCTGATTCCACTAGTCAATTTCTAAAACCCTTTGAAAATTTAGACATTCTAAGTATAAATGAAGGGATGCATCTTAATTTTGAAATTGATCATAAGGTTAAAGCAAAGAAAAAATGTCCTATACTAAAACTTGCTCAGCCTAAAGATGCATTTGAGATTGTTGAGATCTATAAAGAATTATATAATGGAACATACCCATATAAAGAGATGGAGGATGTCCAGGAAGTACAAAAGATGATTAAAAGCCAAAATTGTGATTGGGTTGTGTTTAAAGATATCCATGATAATACAATGGGATGTTTTACATTTATGCTTGATTTTGAAGATAAAATGGGTTATATTCGAGGATTAATGTTAAAGAAGCAATATCAAGGGAATGTTGACGTTATAAAAGCTGTAATTGGCTCTTATATTGGGATGTATAGTAAATATAAAGATAAAATTTACCGTTGGTATTGCGAAAATCGTACAGCTCATGCAAAATCTCAATTTGCTCTCTCAATTGGGGGAATACGACCTCTGGCATTTTATCCGAATAAAGATATCTTCTTAGGAAAAGTAGAATCAGATATACTACACATTTGCTATGATGAAAGAGCACTAACTAAAATGCGAAGTGATAACATCCCTGTAGTCATTCCTGAGGTTGTAAATTGTTTCATATATTCTACTCAAAGATACAATCTAGGTGCTTGTAAATTTGATAATTCTAATCTTGAATTAAGTTTTCGAAAAATTAAACAGTTAAGAAAAGTCTTTTCGAGTAATTTTATTAGAGATAGGTTTGGATATGAAACTATACGATTTACTTTCGAAGGTTCTAATTCCTATTTTGAGTTTGTACATACTCCAAGTATTCAGAACTTTGAAAAAACTACTTACAAGGTAGAGTCTCTCGAGGAATTGTATATTTTTGTTGATGAATTTATGAAATATGGTAAGAATTTAGGAATAAGATATTGTGAAGCTTTTATATCTGCATATCACCCTGAACATCAAAAAGTATTTCATAGATTTGGATTAGAACCTCGGGGTTACTTACCAAGTTGGAAATATAATAGGAAAAAAGGCGTGTTTGAAGATTATATCTTGTTTAATTATTTTAAAGGAGAGATCAGTCCAGATATTCAATTAATTGATGAAGGAAAAAGGCTTTTAGAAATCCTAAGAATCCAATATATTTATAATCCTAAATCTAAAGTGAAGAAAGTTGCTCCTTTAAAAAAGAAAAGTATTCAGAATTGGGATAAAACTAAATTAGTGAAATCAAGCATTGTATCCGGGTATTCGTTATATTTATTCTTTCTTTTATTGAGTATGGGAATTGCTTTCATTCATGGATATAATATCATTACAAATACAATTAGTCAACTTGGCACTTTCCATGTGACTCCTTTCCCCATTTTTTTTGATATTTCAAGTGTTTTTGGTGGTCTTACAACCTTATTATTTAATTTTTTCATTTGTGAAAAAATCGATATTTCTCAACAAGAACCGGGTAAAGTATTTCATATTTTACTTCAAATTTCTCGTTATACTTTGATTGGAGGGGGTATTGGAATTATCATGGTTGGGGTGTTTAGTATAGATAGAGGGCAGGGGATCTGGCATGATACTTCCTCTTGTATTGCATTTGGAGGTTTTATTGTGTCTTTGTTAGGATATGGAATCATAATTCTTCGATGTAATTTAAAGATCCCAAAGTTCTTTGGCTTTAGTGGCTTCTTGCCTTTTTTATCACTAATTGGTTTTTATTTTTTTGTTTCCCCATTTTTCGAATGGCTGTTGTTAATTTCTATCATTTTCACTTACATTCCACTTTGCTTCTGGCTCACATTGAATTAGCTTCTTCAAATTAATAATTTACATTTTTTTTGAATCTTCAATAGATTTTAGAGGTCAAATATATAAAAAAAATAAGATTTTAAGAAAGTTAAGGAATAGCTTCTACAGTTTGCTTTTTTCTTTCTCTTTTTTTAAACATCCTGATATTATTTTCTATAATCTCTCGATTGGGATTATCTTCCAATTGCATATTAATATGATTCAACATTTCTTCTTGTGATACTCCTATTTGACTTAAAAATGCATTTACTTGAGTTGTTTTGAATTTATTTTCAAGAATTAAAGGACCAATCATTTTAAGCGTTCTTAACCATTTTTTTCTTGATGATGGATTTTGTCTTACTAATTCAGCGTATTGATAAGCATAGAGAATCCCACCATAACGGTTGAGATCATAAAACATTGCTGCGTGAATTACATTGCAATTTGTTAACAATGGATCCGCATGTCCTTTTTTAATATAATTTTTTGATTCTACCAGCTCAATGATATCTTGTTCTTGATATGGAATCACGTGGTATGGGAGCAACACTCGAGGTAATAAACCACTCTCAATTTCTTGATCGGTTAAATACCATCTTGCATCATCAGCATCAAAGATTGGGTTATCTAGTAGTTTAGGTCTCCATTCCTTAAGGACTTCTTCTTGGGGCATTTCATAGAAATAACGAAAGATTTGATCAGGAGAATACCCAAAAAACACATATGGTATTTCTCTTTTTACAGCTTCTTTTACTACAATACTATGGATTAAATCAGAACAATAATCACATATATTTCGTGCAAGAAATACTTCATCAGAATTGTGATGAAAAAAATGATATTTATATAGCTTAATGAAAGTAGGGATACAATCTTCAATTAAAATATGATCTACTTGAATTTCTTTTAAAGTATCCTTCATGTTGTCTTTTGCGATGTCAGTCATGAAACCAGTATCAGAGGTAACTGCTAAGGGAGTTAATCCCAACTGATTTATTAAATAATCTAGCAATGCTGTAGAATCTTTACCACCCGAATATCCCAAAATGCAATCATACTGTCTCTTTTGATTGGTGTTTTGCATATCTTTTACAATAACTTTCCAATCTTCAAGAGCGTTCTGTCTCCTTTCATCACTAATTTCTGTTCGAGACCAATTCAGATTCTTATGGTTGAGATCTGTACAAAAGTCACATAGACCTTCTGAATTTAAGTGTACTCCAAGAAATCCTTCAGGTAAAATACACTTTCCACAAATATTTTGATGTTCTATCATAAAATCACCTTATCCAAAATTTGTAAATAATATCATCTTGGAATATTTAAAGGAAAAATTAATTTCTCCAATTTTTTCTTTAAAAAGAAAAGTTGTATTTTAATAGTAAAATTAGGTTTGATGATTTTTTAAATGATGCAAACAACTCAACAAATAGAAAGATTAACTGTTATTGAGATTTATGACTTAGCTGAAATTAGAGATGTGTTAGAAAGTACATTATATGTGCCAGATGTTCTTGTACGAGAAGTTGTAATTCTTGAATTGTTATCTTACTTAGAAGAGAAACTACAAGATCCTAATTATAAAATTAAAATCTTTGTAGCTTATAATGAAATTGAGATCTGTGGTTTTGTTATTTGCCAAATCGATCCATATTATACTAGTTATAGTAGAAAATGTGGGACATTTGGTTGGTTACACACGAAGGATTTTGTTACTTGCAAAGAATTAATTAAAGAGTGTGAACTTTTTGTAAGAGAAAATAGAATTCGAAAAATACGGGGAAGTATTAGTTTTCCTAAAAATCTTGGGGGATTAGGTATCCAATTTATGGGTTTCGACCAGCAAATTATATATGGAGTAGGGTATACCAAACCAGGTACTAAAATTATTGATTACCTAACTCGATTAGGATATAAAAATGAATCTGAATATACCTGTGTTCGTGTTACTCAACAATCATGGGATAAGGGAAAAAAAGTTGATAAAGGCATACGATTGGGATTTCCAACGTTAAAAGAATTATATGATTATACTGATGCTATTCGGGAACTTGCTAATAATTCATTTTACCAGATTATGCCAGATGGATCTGGTAGAAATCGTGTGTTAGATTTCTTCGAAGCTTATAGCAAATTACCAGATTCATTCTATAAACTTAACAATGATATAGTTCTGAAAGAATATTCCTCAATTCCTGAATATATTGAGGCATGGGAGTCATGTGATCTTGAACAAATTCAACCATATGTTCCTATGGCTTTTGATAGACATACTAATGAATTAGTAGGAATTATTTTATGTCTACCAGACCTTTATGAAGCTTGGCGAGGAGACCCAATAACGAGAGTAAATGTTGATACAGCAATGGTGAAGAAAGGTTATTATGGTAAAGGAATATTCTCTGCTCTTAATAATATAGGACAACTCACATGTCTCATGCGAGGCCTTACTTACTATGAAGGAACTTCTATTTGGTCAAATAATACAAGAGCGATTGATACGATCTTTCCTCACTCTAAACCAATTAGAAAGCATTCAGTTTTACAGAAACGACTCTGATTTAACTGGATCACTCAATCAAAAATAAAATAATAAAAAATTAATTTAATCTTTTTTATAATTCGCTTCTAAGTAAAATCCAATGAATATCACTATAAATATAAATAGATCTATTAATTCTGAAAGATTTATATAAGCAGTATTTTCACCAAGTAAACGTTGAAATACTGGTCTTAAAACTTGAGAGAGTAAATATGCTGCAAATCCAATCATCAATACAAAAGAATTTACCTGTGAAAGACGCTTATTCCTATACGAAAATGCAAAGAGCCATACAATTACCAAAAGTGAAGGAATTACTACGGCGGGTAATAAAATACTTATTGAAGGTGCATCAGGAACTATTATAACCGCAATGGATTCAATGATAATAATAATTATTGCAATTATTGAACTTGTTTTGTTTCTTGTTTTCTCATCTCTCAGTTTTTGAAATTTATCCATCAATGAAAGCCTAAATAAGATCATTGTAATACTCAAGTAAATCAATGGAAGTACAGTAAATATGATGATAAAGTACCGAATTTTTATCACGAGTAAATTTAACGCGTCTATAAAGTAACTATAAGTAAAATCAAAGAATAAATCGACCATTTTCCCGAATGTTAACAAAAGGAAAAAAATCGCAAATAAAATTGGAAGATCTGAGACAAATTGCTTTTCTTGTTTGAACCATTTGTATAGCATATACATTGAGCTACCAAAGAGGATAAGAATCCTAACTAATACAATAATAACTACTAAATCCATTCCTTGAATATCGTTGTATGCTTGAATAATAGTTGGAAGATTCAGAAAATAAAGAATTATCACAGAAATGAATCCTATTAAAATGGAGAATAATAAAATTAATTTGTATTGATTTTTCTGATTCATTTAAATCATCCTAATTTTTGGAGTGATTGATTTATTTCTTATTTCAAAATTATCATATTAAAGTACTCTATTTTTTTTGATTCATTAAACTTTTCAAATTCAATCAAAAATAGTTAAGGGAAATTAATAGATTGACCCTACAAAGTTGATTATTGGAAAGGAAAGGTGTATTCATTTAATTTGAGTTCTGTTTTCATAATCATAATGTCTTCCTGTAAACTTTTGTTGAGTGGTATTCCTGTTTTTCTTCTATCGATCTCAGCAAGAAATTCTTTTTCTCCTGCTGTATAAATCTTTTCAGTACCAGGAATCTTTCTTGAGCCTCTTAAATCCCCCATTATATTACCTGCAGTCTTCTTAAATGAATCTAATCCCACAAAACTCCCAATATTAATAGCTAAGAAAAAATGCCCTACCTTTAACCTTTTCTGGTCGTTTTCAACAATACCAAGAGTATCTCGTAAGAAAATTCCTTCTTGAAGAGCAGCTGAAAGTAGTTCTACCACCGTAGCATATCCATATCCTTTATATCCCGCAGTTTCCTCGCCTTTACCTCCTAATGGCAATAATGATGCTTTTCTTTTTAACATTTCTTCTAATACTTTATTTGGATCCGTCATAGTTTCACCTGTATCGTCTATAACTGTGTTTTCAGGAAGTGGCTTATTGATTCGTGCATTTACTTCAACTTTACCTCTTTGAATTATAGAAGTGGCGCAATCAAGAAGAAAAGGGAATTTTTCATTAGTGGGGGCTCCAATGGTTAATGGGTTTGTTCCTAACATAGGTTCACATCCAAATGTTGGTGGAATAGAGGGTCTAGCGTTAGTTACAGTCATCCCAATCATACCCTCTTTTATAGCCATAAGAGAATAATATCCCGCAATACCAAAATGAGTAGAATTTCTTACTGCTACAGCACCTAATCCATATTTTTTTGCTTTTTCAATTGCCATTTTCATCGCTTTATACGCAATAACATGTCCCATACCACAATTTCCATCCAATAATGCAGTAGCAGGTCCGTCTTTTATTGTATCAATTTTTGTTTTTGGTTCATAAATCCCTTCCTTAATGCGATCATAATACATTTTACATCTCTGAATGCCATGTGATTCTATACCTCTCAAATCTGAAGTAATCAATACATCTGCAATAATTTGAGCATCTTTTTTTGGAACACCTAATCCCATAAAAACATCTTTCATGAAGTTTTCTAGGATTTCAGCATCAACAAACACAATATCATCTGACATTTTTAATTTTCCTTTTTTGTTTTATGATTTGAGTTGTGAAGTTGTTTTAATTAAAATATTCAATTTTTTTAGTACTTTTAGATTTAATTTAATTTTAGGGAATATGGTCTAGATATTATTCTTGTATTTATACCACAAATTACACTAAAATATGTGATACTGTATAATCAATTATAGGATAATTAAAAATATAGCTTAGAGCGCCATGAATAAAAAAGAAAAGCTAAAATGCCCCTTATGCAGCAATAAATTCATTCCTAGAACGTTTTATCCAGAGGAGGCTACTTTTTCTTCTGATGGAAAATTACTATCAGGATTTAACGGGTATATAAGTTCTAGTGGAGTTAAACCAGCTGAAGTAATTCTTGGTTCTTGGATTACTTATTGTCCAAATTGTAATTATATTATGAAATTTGTTAAAGAAATTGTTAAGAAAGAAAAAATTCAATCTCAAACAGTTCCATCTAAAGAGATTAAAGAAAAATATAATAATTACTACTTTGGGTTTCCATTTGAGGATTATTCACAATATTTATCTGGAGTTTCTGAAAAAGTTAAAGCTAACATTAAAAAATCTCTCAAAGGGGTAGATCTTAACATTTGGGAGAATATGTATGAAATCGAAGATACTTTTAAACTTTTGGTGAGGTTTTATGCAAATCTGGAGAAATATTGCGATGCTCAACTCCCAAATGATAATGAAAAGGAATTGCCAACAAAAATAAAAATGTTGAAATTAATACCCCAATTAGAAAATTTATTGTTAGAATTGAATGAAATAAGAAAACAAACTATACAAGGAAATTATGAGTTATCTCCTGGTGATAAAGAAAATGTTAATACTGCTGTAGTGAATTTTACATTAAATTTAATTGAAAAACATATAAAACCGTTAGTTGATGGAAAGAAACTAAAAGCAAAATATAATTACGTTGATATTAGAGACCTTAACTCAGAAATCAAAGTTTTTCTAAATGGATATCTAAATGGTTTATTTAATCACGGAAAATCTGCTAATCATCAGGTAAAATCGTTTTTAGATAATTTACTTATAAACTAATAATACTTATTTTTTAATTCCTTATTTTATGCTCATCTCCATGTTATCACCATGCTATACGTTTTTTTGAATTCTCATCACATACTTTTAATTCATGATTTTAAATGATTTAAATACTAAAGTGAAAGGAAAGTTTTATAAAGAGATTACATTAGAGGATGATGGCGAAGACTTTGTATATGTTTTTCCTGATACAAAAGAATTTCTTTCAATCATGAGAAGAAAAGAGATTAAAAAAGAATTAATTTCAAGAGAATAATACTTTTCAAATTCAATTTTTTTTGAAATTGTAAATTTTAAATTCTAAATTAAATTATAGAATTTGGACACGTTGTGCAAAGTCTGCAATTCCAAGCTGAATGAACCGCAAAATGCACATAGCGGAAATTGCCTGAATTAAGAATTCATGAGTGCTATTATCCAATCTTATGTTCCGGCGAAGCACTCCCCATAATGGTAGGTATCAGAACAGTACCTTTTGTAGGAAAGGTATAAGCTCCTAATTAGAAAACCGGCCAGGCCAGGGATGGAGCATCCGTAACTATAGATATTTACGCTTTATAGTAAGGGTGTGGAGGNNATATCGAGATTCAGGATTTTTAATTACCTACTCCTAATTATTCCTTATTATTAATTACATTTTTGGGTTCTTTAAAGAGGATATATCTGCAATGTTTATTATTAGAATTCAGAATACAATCCTTTATTTCAGCACTAAATTTGAACTCAGGGTGAGTAGAATGTAATATAGCTGAAGTATATGGAATACAAATAGTCTTTTGTATAAGATCCGATTTATCTGGATTGTACTTCCCACCGATAGGGCAAAATCGTTTTGAATATTTAAGTGTGATGTCTGAAGTGTTATCATCTATGGATTTAATGGTTGTTTTCGCATTAAGAACATTGTAAATTCTTTTTAAACTATCATCTAAACTTATTACTCCCCTTTTTTGTAGGATTTTGCCTAGTTTTGCTCCTAAACTAGCTGAAATTGATTTAGGGAGGTTAGGTCCACCTAAATCAATCATTTCTTTGATATATGCCTGAAAAAATTTTAAAGCATCTCTATTTTTTGACATAATGCTAATAAAAGATATTTATTGTAATTTATGAAAAATATAGTTATTTGTCAATTCCAAAGTATTTAAGAATTAACTCTAAAATTATTCATTAGTCAATAAATTAGGATACAAAAAAGTTTAACCTATATTATTCTTTTTTTTAAGTTTTAAGATATAATGGCAAGTTTTATGATTATTCAGTGGAATACAATTTAGAATATCCTCTTGAAACAAATATTGAGGAAAGATTTCGTTTAGAAATCCTTTTGTATAGGGAATGCATATATTTTCTTGAAAAATTGGAGCTCGAGTTGGGTTATGGGATCCTCCTATTGGACAGAACTTTTTAGGGTATTTTACTATCACTTCATAAGTATTTTCATTTAATTGCTTTATCACTGGTTTTGCCTTCAATACTGTATATATTTGCTTTAAAGCTATTCCTACATCTTGAGTTAGCCCCCTTTTTTTATATATTTTTCCCAATTTTGCTCCAGATTTTGAAGAAATGGCTTTAGGTAAATTGTTTCCACCAACATCGATCATTTCTTTTATGTAAGCTTGAAAAAACTTTAATGCGTCTTTAATGTTAAGTACACCTCAACACATCATCAAATCCTAATTAACAAGGAAAAGTGAATAATCCAACTATATAAATTTATCCATTAATGTCCAATTTGTAATAGGAAAAAGTAGAAAATACCTTTCAATAAATCAATTTTTTTTTTCACTAGGAATTAAAAAATGGTAATAGAAGACTTAGATTTTCATTTCTCTGATTTCAAGGTAAATCGGAGTAATCGATCTTTATCCTCCTCGGCATATTGAATACCGATTCTTTTATTTGCTATAATTAAGCCTTTTTTGACATTTTCTCCTTCTGTGAAATACAATTTAGAATGAGCAGCACAAGAATCTTTTCCATTAAATTCATTTTTTGTTATTGTATATGCCATACAAAGCTTTCCAGGACCATCAATCAAATTTCGATAATTTTTTCCTATTTTTGCATTTCTAAATTTAATCATCAATTCAATTCCATCAATTGGGAACAGCTGTCGAATTAATACAGCACAGGGTATACCTTCTGGTTCAGTTATGACATTTAAACAGAAATATAATCCATATATTAGATAAATATAGAGAGTTCCTGGTTTTTTGAACATTGTTTTTGTTCTTTCAGTTTTTTTGTAATTATAAGAATGACTAGCTTTATCGGTTGGTCCAAGGTAAGCTTCCACTTCAATAATCTTTCCGATGAGTCTACCTTTCGGAGTCTCTCTTACTAAAAATTTTCCCAATAAATCGTTCGCTACAACCTTAGTATCTCTTTCAAAAAATTTTCTATCTAATCTTTTGAGAACCTTCAAATTTTTATATCTCTTTTTGTAGGGAATATTAATTAGAGATCAAATAAAAAATTTAATTAAAACTAGTTTATTCAAGTCTTTAAGAAGTTAAGCTTTCAAACTAGTTTCAAATTACTAAGATTTTCCAAAATTCATTCTTTTTTTTAGTAAATGTTTAATTTGCTCTTCTAAGCCAGTTAACCCTATTCGGGTGGAAAATTTTGCTTTAGATTGTTTTAATTCTTCCCAATTATTTAGTTTCTTAGACAATTCCTCTTGTTCTTCTGAGATTTGTTTAGCTAAAAGATTTTGGTTATATTTTTCAGCAATATGGGCTGCTTGAGTTAATAAT
>JABAHP010001656.1_pt1 | contig 55277 bp, 51 predicted proteins | sample 7062081 | NCBI WGS metagenome assembly JABAHP01 (sample SAMN14534357, study PRJNA622989) | marine sediment metagenome | biome: marine biome [ENVO:00000428]; feature: marine pelagic biome [ENVO:01000023]; material: deep marine sediment [ENVO:00002113] | place: India: Gulf of Kutch | collected...
ACCAGGACCACAGCGACCCTGCGTCGCATCATCTGGCGGGCCCTGTGCTTGCCGGGTAACAATAGGCCATTCCCTCCTCCATCCCCACCCCCGATTATCGAAAAATCGTTGTCGGAGTCGATGTAGCCGTCAGGCAGCCCGGTCCCGTTGGTCAGTCCGCTCCCGTTGGTGAGGCCGTTCCCGTTGGTCATTCCGTTGCCATTGGTCATGCCGTTGCCGTTGGTCATGCCATTGCCGTTGGTCATTCCGTTGCCGTTGGTCAGTCCGCTGCCGTTCGTGAAGCCCCCGCCGACGGTGAACGAGGTGCCGTTGGTGAACCCGGTCCCGTTGGTCATCCCCATGCCGTTGGTGAAGCCGCCACCGTTGGTCATGCCGTTACCGTTGGTCATTCCGTTGCCGTTGGTGAAGCCGGTCCCGTTGGTCAGGCCGTTGCCATTGGTCTTGCCGCCCCTGCCCCTGAAACCGCCATCCTTGAGGGGTATGTGGGTGCTGTAGGCAGGCTTGTCGCTCCGGAGGAGGTCATCATCATCATCCGGAGGTCCTCCCCTACCTCGCTCTCCCTCCCTGGAGCCCCGGCTTGTCTTAGCTATGTAAGACCCTCCAGTTCTGAGCTAGATTGGCATCGATGGAATGGTGGCTTTATATAGTTTGTCAATATATTTTTCCAAAACCGGAAAAACGGGCAGTTCCACGCACCCCCCCCCAAACCTTTTTCTGCCGCCTCGCCATGGGCCGTGACGTGCGGTCCGTGGACAGGTCCTACAAGCGCGTAGCCGACCAGATGGAAAGGGACGAGTTCGATGCTGAGGTGGAGGAGATAGTCTCCCGCTCGGGCGGACTGTTCTCGGAGGAGCTGGCCGCCCTCATGGTGGTCGACGTGAGGGGCCGCTCCGAGGTCCGCATCCCCTCCCTGGACAGGGTCCGTCCGGGCAGCACCACCGTGGTCCGGGGCTTCGTGGCCCGGATCATCTCTGTCCGCGAGTTCACCAGGCAGGGCATCCCGCAGAAGGTCGCCAACGTGCTGCTCAAGGACGGCACGGGGGAGGTCCACCTGGTGCTCTGGGACGACAACGCCCGGTTGGCCGACGGCGGGGAGATGACACCGGGCTTGTGGGTGAGGGCCGCGAACGTCAACGTGAAGAAGGAGGGGGATCACCTGGAGGCCCACGCGGGCAGGTCCGCCACCGTCTACATCGAGGAGGAGACGATGGACCTGGAGGACCAGATCGAGACGGTCTTCGACGTGGAGATCACTCCCCTCGGCGAGCTCAAGGAGGGGGAGTTCGTCAGCGTCCAAGGGGATGTGGTGGCCGTCAGGGGACCACGGTCCTTCCGACGTCGCGACGGGTCCAGGGGCCGGGTCCTTAACCTGACAGTCTTCGATGGCGACGCCATGGCCATCCTGGTCCTGTGGGACGACCTGGCCGCCTCCTTCGGGAAGGTGGCCGTTGGGGAGACGGTCTCCCTCCTCCACGGGCTGGTAAAGGTTAACCGGGGCGCTGTGGAGGTCCATAGCAGGCGGGAGTCCCTATTTCGGACCGAGACCTGACGAGGAGGTCCGTTACTCGACCATCTCGAACCTGGTGCGGTCCATCTCCGGAGCAATGGTGGCGTCCAGGCCCAGCTTGGCCGTGGTGCCCTCCGCGCTGGGGTCAAGGGAGGAACCGCGGGCGCCCTCCACCACCAGGATGTCCCTGTCGGCCTGGAACCGGGTCGCCAGGGCCCACTCCACGGCTTGGTCGTCGAAGGGGTCCACGTCCTCGTCGACGACCACCACCCGCTTGAGGGAGGCGTGGCCGGCGAAGGCCGCCAGCATGGCATTCTTGGCGTCGCCCTCCTTCTGCTGGCGTATCGAGACGACGGCATGGAGCCAGCAGCAGCCTCCCTCAGTCAGGCGCACGGCCCTCACTTGGGGGACGACGGTGCCCACAGAGCGGTGGATCAAGGGCTCCTTGGGAAGGCCCATCATCATGTAGTGCTCGTAACCACCGGGGAGGATGGCGTGGAAAATGGGCTCGGGCATGTGGTAGACCCTGTCTATCTCCACAACGGGCTGCTCCCTCACGCCGTCCACGGTGCCCGTGATGTCCACGAAGGGACCCTCGGGGGCGGTCCCGGTCGTCAGCCGTCCCTCCAGGATGTACTCGGCCACGGCGGGCACGGTGAGACCGCTCTTCTGCAGTTGGGTGACCTGTATGGGCTCGTCCCACGCCAGCTGACGGAGCCCCGCGGCCAGTCTCAGTTCGTCCTCGCCGTAGCCTATGCTGCTGGCGGCGGCGATGAGGACGGGGGGGCACGCCCCGATCACGACCGCGATGGGCAGGTCCAGCCCCTCGGCGAGGGCCGACCTGTGCATCGAATAGAGGTGCCTGGGGACCAGTCTGGCCACCGCTGTGCGCTCACCGGTGACCATCAGCCTGTGGAAGCTGACGTTCCTCGCCCCCTCCCACTCGCCAACCACCACTCCTCCGGTTATGTACGGACCACCGTCCCCCGAGTAGAACTTGGGGATGGGTATCGCGGTGAGGTCCACGTCCTCGGTGGAGTGGGAGAGCACCTCGGCGTCGTCCACCCGCTCGGGGTCCACGGGGGAGGTCAGGGCCTCGGCGATGCGGTGCACCAGCCCCTCCCTGTCGGTGTTGAGGGCGGCGGCTATCCGGTCCCTGGTCGACCACAGGTTCCCCACGAGCCTCGAGCCGGCGGCGTTCTCGAACATGACCGGTCTGGTCTGGTCCTGCTTAAGGTACGGGGTCACTCCAAGGTCCGGGTCCACTGGCTCGTCCACGTAACGGACGTCGTCCATCTCCGCCAAATGCTCCCGAATGGACAATTCCTCGGCCTCCAGGCAGTGGATGGTCCGATGGGTATATCAAGTCTTCCGACGGCCGTCGAGAAGGGTTCAGGCGAAGCCCACGGCCAGGATGTGGTCGCTGACGCCCACCACGCTGGGATGGTTGCAGGTGCGCAGGAGGACCTCCTCCCAAATCCTCCACCTGTCGGGGTGGTTGTAGCACTCCTCGGTGACAGCCTTCATGTGGGCCGAGAGACCCTGGACCCCCACGTATTCCACCACCTCTATGCCCTTCCTGGCCAGGAGGTCCACCATCTCCTCGGGGGTGAAGAAGAAGCAGTCGTGGAGCTGGGTGCCGCCGTTTGCCAGGCGCGCCTCCAGGAAGTCCGGCAGGTGATGCATCTCCTCGGGGTACTCCGACAGTATCTTCCGGAGGGCACCGTAGAAGGAGAGGACCGACACGAAGACCGGTGCCCTTGGGCGACTCACCCTGGCGACCTCCGCCGCGGCGACCTCGCGGGCCTGGCAGCTCAGCAGGTGGCTCAAGGTGCCGCCCAGGGAGATCACTGCATCGAAGTGGTCGTCGGGGAATGCCGTCAGGTCGTCGATGTTGCCCAGAACCAGGTCGAAGATCCTCTCCTGGACCTCAGGTGGTTCCTTCGAGATCTGCTGCCTGGCGTTCGTCAATTGCTCCTCGGACATGTCCATGAGCACGACCTGGTAGCCCCGCTTGGCCAGCTCGATGGAGTAGGTTCCAGTGCCACCACCAGCGTCCAGGATTATCCCCTCCGGTGGGAGGTACTTCTCCAGATAGTGGAAGATGATCATCCTCTCGACGTGGGTGTAGGCGGTGGAATCAAGGTGATGCCACTCCATCTCGCCGCAGCGCTCGATGAACGCTCGCACAGGGTCTTCCGACATTTACCTACCGCAAAAAAATCGGCCATGGGGGATATATACCCCTTCGGTCCCCTTCTTAGGGGGAATAATCACAGTACATGATAATTACCCATATTTATGGCAATAGACCCATATTCTATATGCTTAATATGCTCTGGCCCAATCCGTTAAAAATCACGAATCAGCACACATACGTGTCTGGTGAGGCTTCTGTGCACTTTCATGGGATGAACGGAGGAGAGCCGGAATCCTCCCCCTTCCGGCGGCAACATGTCAGTGCTGGGCAGGCACACCACCAGGGTGCCTCCAGGGGGGAGGTGCTCCGCCCCCGTCGAGTATAGTCCCTCCAGTACCCCCAGCTCGTCGCTGCCGTGAAGGGATGTGGACCTCCCGTAGGGCGGGTCGGTGACTATCGCGTCGGGAGCTTTTTCGAGGGTGGCGCCAGCATCTGAGACGTCAGCCACCTCAAGCCCCGCCTGGAGACCCATCGCCTCCAGGTTCCTCCTGGAACCCTCCACCATCCTGGGGTCGATGTCGCTTCCCAGGGGCTCGTAGCCAAGGAGCGCCGCCTCGATGAGCACGCCACCGGTCCCGCAGAACGGGTCTAGGATCCGTCCCCCCAGTGGCACCTTGGCCAGGTTGACCATGGCCCTGGCGTACTTGGGATGGAGGGATATGGGGTGGGAGAAAGGCCTGTGCTTGACGGCACGGGCCTCCATCCCCTTCCTGTCCACGCTTCCACCCAGGATACCGGCATGGGCCGAGGCTCCCAGCACCAGCCTTACCTCGGCGGCGGGTTCGGTCAGGTCAACCCTGGCCCCCGTCCTCTCCTGGATGCGGGCGCCCACCTGCTCCTCGAGCTCCCGGGGTCTCACCTCCGTCGCCGCCGTCTCTGTGGTACGGACCCTGACGCGGAAGGACCCGGCCTTCCCTATGTCCACGCTTGCCGCCAGGTCGACCGCGGAGTCCGGGAACCCCGACACGGCGGCATCGCTGACGTGGTGGGCCAGCCCCAGCCGCTCCGCCAGGTGGGCGGCCTTCAGGTCCCCGGCCTCGATCAGCAGGACGGGACCGTCCTCGGAGCAGACCCGGGCCTCCAGCCCGGCCAGCAACGATGCCGTGTCCAGGGCCTCGCGCCTGGCCAGGCCTGGGACCTCCCCTGAGAGCTCCACCATCAGTGCCATCGCTGGCGAGATGGCGTGGGTCGGTCAAAAGGGTTGTGCAGCGCCCGGTACGGTTCAGTCGGGCGAACCGGTGAGGAACGGTGCCACCAGTCCCGATGGACCCCTTCGGAAGCGTCCGAAGTCGGGGACGTCCCGCAGGTCCTCGCCTTCGAAGACCGGTCCGTCCCTGCAGACGAGCAGGTGTCCGGCGGCGCAGGCGTCGCAGAGGCCCACGCCACACTTCATGTACCTCTCCAAGGAGGCCTGGAAGGGGACGTCCCTCGCCCAGCACGCCTCGGCCACCTTCCTCATCATCACCTCTGGGCCGCAGGTGCATACCCGGTCGGGGTGCCACGAGTCCATCGCCTCCTCCGCGACCGTCGTCACGAAGCCGTGATGTCCCGTCGTCCCGTCGTCGGTGGCTATCATCACGGCGCTGCCCGTTATCGCCTCGAGCCTGTCCACGAAGAGCAGCTCCTCGGCCGTCCGGGCCCCGACGGCCACCCTCACCTGGCACCCCTTGGATGCCAGTACCTCCGATAGGGGTACCAGGGGGGCCGTGCCGTTGCCCCCGCCCACCAGCAGGACCCTCTCGTCCTCGAACGTCTGGAACCCCCGTCCCAGGGGGCCCCTGACACCCACCCTGTCACCCGTCTCCAGCGAACAGAGGGCCTCCGTAGCCTCCCCCATGCGCTGGACGGTGATGGCGGCCGGGGACGTGGCCGAGAAGCCCATGGGGACCTCGTCGACACCTGGTATCCAGACCATTACGAACTGCCCGGGGGTCACTCGGGGCTCCCAGTCCAGCACCATGGTGCACTGGGTGGGCGTCTCGCGAACCATCGCGGTCACCCGGACCGGCCGGGACCTCATCCACGGTCACCCCCTAGGAGGATGCCTCGGACCTCGGAGAGGGAGCCATGGTGCCTCTCCTCCAGCCAGTCCTGGAGCTCCTCGGCCATCTTGGCGAAAACCGTGGGGCCGTTCGAACGTATCGCGGTGCCCACCTGGACGGCGGTGGCGCCTGCCATGATGTACTCCAGGGCGTCTCGGGCCGACGCCACGCCCCCCACGCCGACGACCGGCAGCTCCACTGCCCCTGCGATCTCGTGGACGCATCTTACCCCCACCGCCCTGACCGCCTCTCCCGATAGGCCGCCGTAGGTGTTGGCAAGCGCTGGAACCCCCATCTCCACGTCCACGACCATGCCCTTCATGGTATTGATGGCCACCAGACCCGAGGCCCCGGCCTCCTCAGCCGCCCTGGCCAGGCCGACGATGTCGCTGGTGTTGGGCGTCAGCTTCGCCAACACTGGGACGTCAACCGCGTCCGTCACGGCCTTCACGACCTGGCGGAGCAGCTCCGGGTCGGAGCCTATCTCTGCGCCGTAACCCCGTGCGTGGGGGCATGACAGGTTGAGCTCCAAGGCATCGGAGAGGGGTGCCAGCCTGCCCGCGACGGTGGCGTACTCCTGGGGATCCGAGCCGAAGACAGAGACAACAATAGGCTGCCGGGTCCTCTCTCGCAGCCATACCATCTCCTCGGTGAACGCCTCCGCCCCAGGGTTGGGAAGCCCCATCGCGTTCATCAGGGAGTGGTCCAGTGTGACCACTGTGGGATTGGGATGTCCGTCGCGAGGCTCGGGACCGATGGACTTGGTGACCACCCCCGCGGCACCCCCCTCCAGAACGCTCAGCAGAGAGGGTCCCGTCTCGCCCAGGATGCCAGAGGCCAGCATGAAAGGGGTCTCCAGGGTCATGCCGAGGAGCTCCACCGAGATGTCCGGGCTGGCCATCGGGTGGNNATCATTTTAAAGTGTTGCCCTCGCGCGCGTCTGGTTTTCTAAGTATTGCGAACCGGGCCCGAATCTTCATTACCGCCGGCCCTTGAATATCGGCCACTGTAGCCGAGACTGGGCTGGCAGGCGTTAAAGGGAGGTGAGGAAAGGGAATGAAGTACTGGCACCTGACGCTGGCCACCATCCTCCTCATTAGCCTCCCGGCCATCGCGCTCACCAACGTCAGCATAGTCCGGACATCCGACGCCCAGATCCTGGAGGCCAACCAGGGCATGATGGAGGGCCTTGCCACGGACATGGAGGCGAGGCTGGACCAGCATCTCCGCGACAGGGAGGCCCTGTTGTCCACCCTCTCCAAGGAGAATGGCATTTCCGAGGACGCCCAGGCCGTGGTGGAGGACTTCTACGGTGGTGATCCCGCCCCGACGGAACGGGAGAGGATATCCTCCAGTCTCGAGAGCCTGACATATGGCTCGAACAAGGGGGCCATCGTCCTCCTGCTGGACCCTGACTACGGAGCCATAGTCCTATCCCCCACGGAGCGGATACTGGAGGGCTACGTCCCACTAAACTCCTCCTCTCTGGCGAAGGCGCGGGAGGATCCATTGCGGTTCTACCTGCCCAGCCTGCCGTGGGAGGCGGATCCCTGCCTGGCGCTGACCAGGCCCGTCGAGGCGACCCATGGCCCTGCCGTCGCGGTACTGGTCGTGCTCATCCAGTCCAGGGAGCTGGAGATCCTGCTCGACACGGGCAACGATTTGGGGGAGGGAGGGGGCGTGTACCTTGTAGGCCCCGATGGCAGGCTGCTGACATCGACGCCTTATGGTGATGCGGCGGGCAACGTCAGTCGGTCCAAGGGGGCATTGAAGGCGCTGGAGGGCTCTTCCGGCTTCCACATGACCGAGCAATCCGACCGGGTGCTGGAGGTGTACGAGTACGTCAACACCTGGGACCTGGCAATGGTCGTTCAGATGACCGCGGCGGAGGGCGAGAGCGGCGAGCGGATAATCCAGCTCAGCGCGGCGGCCGCCGGAGCCATCGTGGCCGGTGCCCTGGTTATCATCGCCGTCATCCTTTCCAAGAACCTGAACAGGGACGTTGGTTCCCTGGTCCAATGGTCCAAGGACGTGGGCGAAGGCAAGTGGGACGCCCCCCTGGAGCTGGGCCCCACCGACGAGTTCCAGGAGCTGGAGGGGTCGTTCAAGAAGATGGTCCGCGACATGGCCAAGCACCAGTCCCAGCTTCGTCAGGCCGAGCGGAGATTCTCGAGCCTGTACGCCAACAGCCTGGACCCGGTGTACATCGCCCGGTCCGACGGACGGATAGTGGACCTCAACCCCGCCGGGGAGAGGGTCCTGGGCCTTCCCAGGCTCGAGGACACCACCTATGGTTACAGCCTGGAGGAGCTGTTCGTCGACGACGAGCCCCGAAGGGAGTTCATCGGGCTGCTGGAGAGGGAGGGTGCGGTCGCTGGGTTCGAGGCCCGCCTCCTGCTTCCAGCCGGAAGGGAGCTGTTCGTGCTTATCTCGTCCGTAAGGAGGATGGACGATTCGGGGAAGACGCTGGCATACCAGGGGGTCATCCATGATATCACCGACCGCAAGCGCTTCGAGGAGGCGCTGGTGGACGCGAAGAACGAGGCCGAGTTCTACTGCGACATCATGTCCCATGACCTCAACAACGCGGTGCAAGGGCTCGGGGGTTACCTGGAGCTGTGCAACCTGGCCAGTGACCTGGAGGACGTTAACCAGTTCCTGCCCTACGCCCACGAGCAGATGTCCAGGGCCTCCGACCTCCTGAGGAACGTGCGACGGCTGTCGCACCTGGGGTCCCAGGAGGTGGAGCTCAAGGAGATCGACCTCCGCAAGATGCTGGTCAAGGCCGTGTGGGCCGTGGAGCGGACCCATGTCCATGACAAGATCGAGTTCAGGATGTTCATCCCTGAAGGTAACCCCATGGCCATGGGAGAGACCTTCATAGAGGACGTCTTCATCAACCTGATGGACAATGCGGTCAAGTACGACACCCACGATTCGAAGGTCGTCGACGTCCATGTGGAGGGCGTCGAGGTGGATGGCACCGACAGGTGGTGGGTCAGGGTCTCCGACAAGGGTCCCGGGGTGGCCGACCGGGACAAGCAGACCATATTCGGTCGGTTCGAGAGGAGGGCCCTGAAGGAGTACGGCACGGGGCTTGGCCTCAGCATCGTCGTGAAGGCCGTCGAGCGGAGCGGTGGAAGGACCTGGGTCGAGGACCGGGTACCGGGCGACCACACCCAGGGCGCGGTCTTCGTGGTCGAGCTGATGGCCGCCTGAACCCTGTGAGCGGACCGGGACAACATTATTTACATGGCATCTTCATCCAGGACGCCGTCCCGTGGGATCCCGCGGGGTTAGAGGAGGCCTCAACTTGAGCGACCGCGTCAAGCGTATCTTCGACAACCTGGAGGAGGATGTGGACGCCATCTACATCCGAAACAGTACCGAGCCCATAGTGGACAAGACCTTCTTCTACGTGACGGGCATAAGGAGCGGGCTGTTCGAGTCCTCGACCGCTGTCCTATACCCGGACAGGGGGATGGAGGTGATCGTGCCCCCTCTGGAGGAGACCTCAGCCAAGGGCTACGGACTCAACCTGACCGTCGTTCCGAGGAGGGCAGAGGTGTCGGAGCACCTCAAGGAGAAGTTCAAGGGGTGCAAGCGCATCGGCGTCAACTCCCCAGAGGTAAGCTACGCGGCCATCAAGGACCTGGAGAAGGCGATGCCTAAGGCAAAGCTGGTCGACGTGTCCAAGGCCGTGATGGCCGCCCGCCTCGTCAAGGACGAGGAGGAGATCAAGGCCATACGCAAGGCTTGTCGGGTCGTCGCCCGCATCGCCAAGGAGATCCCCGACTTCCTGGAGGAGGGCATCAAGGAGGTGGAGGTCGCCGCCGAGATCAACCACCGCATGCAGAAGTACGGCGCACTGGAACCATCCTTCACCACCATCTCCAGCTTCGGGAAGAACAGCGCCGAGCCCCACTACACCTCGGGCAACAAGAAGCTCAGGAAGGGCCAGTTCGCCCTCTTCGACTACGGGGCCCGGGTGGGCCGGTATGTCAGCGACATCACCAGGACCTACGCTTGCGGCAAGCCCTCGGCCAAGATGCAGGAGATGTACGACACCGTGCTCGAGGCCCAGCTCATCGGCATCGAGATGATGGTGGCGGGCAACAACGGCAAGGACGTCCACACCGCCGTGGATGAGTATATCAACGGCACCAAGTTCAAGGACAGGTTCATCCACTCGACGGGTCACAGCATCGGCCTGTCCGTCCACGACGGAGGTGTGATCCACTCCCTGATCGACCAGCCCCTGGAGGACGGCATGGTGTTCACTGTGGAGCCAGGGGTGTACCTGCCGAACTACGGTGGGGTGAGGATAGAGGACGACGTGGTCGTCAGGAAGGGCAAGGCGGAGATCCTCACCAAGGCGCCGAAGAAGGAGATAATCAGCGTCTGAGGGTGCCGTCACAGGTCCCGGTGGGCCCAGGCCCCCTGCCCCTGTCCCTCCTCTATTCCCAGGTCCACGTGGGTTACCGATGGCGGAAGGTCCAGCCTCTCCAGAAGACGGTCCGTGAACCAGTCCGCCAGGCGCTCGGCGGTGGTGGAGCGGATGGGCAGGAGCTTCACGTCCTCCGCGGGGAAGACGTACCGCTTCCCCTTGGTCCTGACAACCACCTCATCGTCGGTCAGCTCCACCTGGGAGTGGGGGTTCTCCGTGGGCACCAGCACGTGATGGTCGAGCTCGTCGCAGAGCTCCCGCAGCGCCCGCTTCACAGAGATGAAGTCCACCATCATGTCTCCGCTCTCAGCGATGTCGCCCCGAAAGACGCAGCTGACAGCGTAGGTGTGGCCGTGTAGGCGGCCGCACTTCTCGTGATGGGGGATGTAGTGGCAGACCGAGAACCTGGCCCCAACGGACCAGCCGTCCACGCGAAGTTCCATGGGACCAGGTAGGCCTCGGCTGCGCAAAATAGTTTCCCATGCGAACGAACTGACAACCTTTATCTCCCCCACAGGTGTATCCATCGGCGGGTTGAGAGATGGTTTCCGACGCGCTCATGTGGGTCCTGCTGGCCGCCCTGGTGGTCTACGGAGGGGCCACTCTGCTCGCCTCAGTCCGCATGGTGCCCGAGGGCCATATCGGTGTAGTCATCACCAGGTCGGGAGGTCGCAAGGTCCTGGGAAAGGGCCTCCACCTGGTAAACCCCTTCAACACGAGGACGGAGCTGATGCCGGTGGGCCCTGTCCGCATGGATGGCGAGGTGCGCTCGGTGATCACCCAGGACGGGTGGAACATCTCCGCCCACTACCAGCTGAACGCCAGGCTCGTGGACGATGTGGCGGTCCAGGACGCAGGGGGCGACTGGAGGGAGGTGACGAAGGACGCCGTCGAGCGGGTCCTGCGGACGGAGCTGGAGAACAACGACGCCACGGACCTGCGCCCCAGGCCCCAGGCCCTCGACGAGGGCGTAACCGAGGAGATCAACGTCCTCACCCTGAGGTGGGGTGTGGAGGTGGACTGGTTGCGCGTCACCATCCGATGGGCCTACGCCGTGCCTCCCGCCCACATCGTGCACAAACCGTGAAGGGTATCGGGCCCTTTTCGAGGGTTGGTACGACATACCGAAATGGTATGTGCATCTTGGAACGCACACGGATTGTCGTGGATATTCGGCACCTACGTGTCGATAGCCTGGACAGCGGTCCAGGGTATCGTTCTTATCGTGTCGAGGAACCAGCTAGGTTTATATATCGGGTCTTGCCATATTAAAATCGTCAGGTGCAACATGCCCCGAGGGTTGTGTGAAACCGACGAAGGTACTTGGTACTAGCCGTGCCAATGCCTAAATAGGGCGCAAGGCTATGCACTTGCGCTGGAGGTCAACATTTCCGGGGGGTCCCTAAAGGGAGGTTCCTGATGTACGACAGCAGGCAGTTCCTACAGTTCATGGTCGACAGGCGGCTGGGGTTCGACTCGGACCGCAACCTATTCTTCAATGCCGACAGGGAACTGATTTTCAACCCGGAAAGGAACCTTCTGTTCGACCCCGAGCGTGACCTTCCCTTCGGTATGGTCGGCCCGGTGTTCAGGGGGCAGGCCTGCCCCAACTGTCGGAACCTGGTCCATCCCCTGGAGGAGACCTGCCGCAAGTGTGGTAGCCACGTCGTGCCCCTGCGCACGGTGGTGCCACAGAAGAAGTACGCGGCTCAGCCCAAGCGCAAGACCCGCACCCAGCGAATGGAGGCGAGTCCCGCTATGACCCAGCAGAGGTTCAGGCAGCAGGCCCCGCGACAGCAGGTGCAGGTGGTCGAGGAGGGGGCAAAGCAGATCTGTCCCAACTGTTCTCTCAGGATCCCGTCTGATGCTGTTTACTGTCCCCGCTGCCGCGTCAAGCTCGACGAGTGGCGAAAGTACATAGAGGACCTTAGGAGATGGGAGGCCGAGCAGGCCCGGACATCCCGCCAGAAGCCCTACGGGTCCGACAGGTTCTATGATGTCCCAAGCAGGAGGAGGAGATAGGTATGGCATTCGAGATCAGCATCTACTTGCTCATCTGCCTGATTTGTGGAATACTGCTTATTGTGATGGGCATGTTCGGCTTCGGTGACTTCGGTGACTTCGACTTCGACACCGGCGACATCGACCTTGACACGGGGGACTTCGACCTTGACCACGGTGACGTGAGCGGTCTCAGCCCCCTGAGCCTTCCGATCATGCTCTCCTTCGGCACATCCTTCGGCGCCTTCGGCGTCATATTCAGCTCGATGGAGTTCGACCCGGTACTGGTTCCCATACTGGCGGCGGTCATCAGCGTCGGTGTCGCCGCGCTGATGTTCTTCCTTATGGTGAAGATCTTCGTGCAGACGCAGGTCGACACCACCGTGGACATGGGTTCCCTGGTGGGCAAGGAGGCCTACGTGAGCGTGGCTATCAGGCCGCCCGACGTGGGCCAGGTTATGATAACGACCGAGGAGAGGGGGAGGACGCTGGTCACCGCCACGGCGGACGACGACATCCCCTCCGGAACCAAGGTCATCATCGACAAGATGGTGGGTAGTACCGCGCATGTCAGTCAAGACAAGGGTTTGGTGGAATAGATATGGTAAGTGAGACAACTGTGATTGTGACCGTGATCTTCCTGTTCGCCCTGATGTCCGTGTTGCTCGTCTACGCGGCCAGGTACAAGAAGGTGCCTCCAGATAAGGCAATGGTCGTGTACGGTCGAGGCATGAAGCCAGGGGTCAAGATAGGATACAGGGTGATATCGGGCGGTGGAAAGTTCATCCTTCCCATCGTCGAGGCGTACGAGTTCCTACCACTGGACGTCCGCACTCTGGACGTGGTGGTGAGCGACATAGTCACCGACGTGGCTACGTCGGGTGCGAAGATCAACATCAAGTCCGTCACACAGGTGAAGGTGTCCTCGGAGAAGAGCGCCCTCTACGTCGCCGCGGAGCACCTGCTCCACAAGAGCAACGCGGAGATCAACGAGATCGCCATGAAGACCCTGGAGGGTCACGTCCGTGGCGTCTGCGCCACGATGACCATCGAGGCCATCAACTCTGACAGGGAGGCCATCGCCGGGAAGATCCAGACCCAGGCGGCGGGCGACCTGCTCAACATGGGCATCGAGATCCGCTCGTTCGTCATCAAGGAGATCGAGGACGAGCACGGCTACCTGGACGCCCTCGGTATCAAGAGGACCGAGGAGGTCAAGAGGGACGCGCGTATCGGCAAGGCAATCGCCAACAGGGAGGCCACCATCCAGGAGGCCATCGCCGCCCAGGAGGCGGAGAAGGCGAACGCCGAGGCCGAGGCCCAGGTCGCCCTGTACCACAGGGACCGTGACATAACCCGCCAGCTGGCGGAGGCCGAGGTCGAGAAGGAGCGCGCGAACAAGGAGATCGCCTTCGACATCCAAGACTCCAAGCGACAGCAGGAGCTGATAGTCGAGAAGAGGACCATCGACCTGCGCGACAAGGAGAAGAGCATCGAGGTCCAGGCGGCCGAGGTCAAGCGCAAGGAGCAGGAGCAGACGGCCGAACAGGTCGTGCCCGCCGAGGCCCGCGCCAACGCCATCGCCGCGGAGGCCGACGGTAAGAAGAGGGTGGAGATCACCCTGGCCGAGGGCGAGCGGCAGAAGCGGATCCTGGTCGCCGAGGGTGAGAAGCAGAACCTCACTCTGACAGCCGAGGGTCAGGCCGCCAAGATCCTGGCCGAGGGAACGGCCGACGCTGACGTCATCCGGCTAAAGGGTGACGGCGAGGCGTCCGCCATTCGCGCCAAGGGTCTTGCGGAGGCCGATGCCATCCGCGCCAAGGGTCTCGCCGAGGCGGAGGCCATGGAGAAGAAGGCCGATGCTTGGGCCAAGTACGGCGAGGCGGCGATCGCGTCGCTGCTCATCGACGTGCTGCCGGAGGTCGCCCACGAGGTCAGCATCCCGCTGCTCAACACCGAGAAGATCATCATCATGGGCGAGCAGGGCCAGGCAGGCCTGGTCAACAGGTCCGCCGACATACTGGCCAAGCTCCCCCACGTGGTGCAGGGTCTGACCGGTCAGAGCATAACGGAGCTCATCGGGAACATCTCCCAGGCCGCTGGGAAGGGACTCCATCCTTCATCGGACGAGGACCAGCCCAGCGCCGGCTGGGAGGCCGTGGAGGAGAAGTCGTAGGCATCGGGGACCTGGTCGTGATGCGATGGAAGCCGACGACGACGACCTGATAGTCACTGCCAGGGTCCTCCCCGAGAACCGCAAGGTGTACGAGACCCTGCTCGACCTGCTCATCAAGCACGGCCAGAGCGCCGAGGAGATAAACACCCAGCTCTTCAACGTGGGCCTGACGGTCTGGGTGGCCAAGATCTCCGAAGGCCTGGCCGAGGGACCTGAGGCCAGGTTCGAGGACGAGGAGGAGGACGGTTAAGGTCTGACCTATCCACCAGGGGGGACCGAAGGTCCCCCCGAAACCCTTTCTTTTCCGGTCCCTTGGAACGGGACCTCCTCTCGCTTTTTTTTATATTCTTTTCAATTAATGCCCGAGAATCCACGTGTGGCCAGACTTGATACCCAGTCCCGCGTTACGTATTTAAAAGGGGCCCATCTGGGAGGCAATTTATTTATATGGCCAATGTGAATACTCGCCCCAACCTCTGGGAGGGTAGCGCATTGAGGTTGAAAAGAAAGCTAGCATTTGCGTTAGTGGCACTATTTGTTATATCGACCGTCGCGCCTGCAGTCGGACCTACACTGGCTCAAGGCGATGAAAAGGTATTGCGCATTGCAATGCAGCAGGACATGCCGAACTTCAACATATTCGACCTGAACTCGAATTCGGTGTGGAAGGACTATGTCCTGATAAAGTGGTGTTTCGAGGGCCTATCCGGCCTCGACCCTGGTGGGAACCTGTTCCCGGCCATGGCAGAGGAGTGGACCTTCGATGACTCGGACGACACGAACCTCACAGTCAATGTGAAGGTCCGCGAGGGCGTGACCTTCCACGACGGTGAGGATATGGACGCTGATGACGTGGTCTTCAGCTTCTTCTCGCTCCGGGACGGCACCACCTACGCGTCCAATATCATCGACGCCTTCGACGCCGATGGTGACGGGACCTGCTCCGTCGAGGAGATCGACGGCACGATAGACGCCAACGGTGATGGCTCATTCGAGGGCGTCACCAAGGTGGACCAGTACAACGTGAAGATGATCATGGGCAAGCCCTACGGTCAGTTCTTCCTGATGACCCTGGGTATCCCAATCATCCCGGAGCACATCTGGGCGGACCACCTGACCGCCGAGGGTGTCGTTGACATCCTCTGGAACACGGACTCAGCGGCCGCCGTCGGTACCGGCCCGATGTACTATCACTCGGGCGAACCTGACGTGTTCCGCCGCGTGAGGGCCTTCGAGAACTACTACTCGATGGACGGCAAGACCCCCTCGGGACACTGGCTGTATCCCCAGGAGGTCACCGAGATCTACTTCACCCTCTACGCGTCGCTGGACACCGCAATCCTGGCCCTGAAGTCCGGTATCGTCGACCACATCCCGTGGACGGTGACCCCGGGCTACGTGCCTGACCTCATCCAGAACCCGAACACCGACATCGAGTCCATCTCGGACAACGGTTACTTCTACCTCGCGTTCAACATGAAGCGCGAGCCCATGAACTACCTGGCGTTCAGAAAGGCCGTATCCCACACCATCGACAAGGAGACCATCGTCGAGAGGTACATGGGCGGTTACGGCCAGGCCGGCGACTCCAGCCAGCCTCCTTTCTGGACCGACTGGTACAACAGCAGCGTGAAGATCTATCCGTTCGACGTGGAGCTGGCCAAGGCGGAGCTTACCTCTGGCGGCTTCACTGGGGTGGGGACCGCCCTGGTGATGCCCAACGGCAAGCCGTGCCCGCCCCTGGTCCTGCTGACCCCGCCGGCGGATTACGACCCCATCCGCATCAAGGCCGGCGAGCTCATCGCCAAGAACCTCCGTTCCCTTGGTATGGACATCGTAGCCAAGCCCGTGGACTTCGACACCCTGGTGGCGAAGATGAACGCCTTCGACTACGATATGCTCATCATCGGGTGGTCGCTGTCGTCGGACCCTGTCGGCAACGTGTTCGACATCCTGGGTCCCATGGCGTCGCAGAACTACTTCGCCTGGTGGCCCGTTGACCACGAGTACGAGAACCCCTGGTACAACACCCTTTACGGCATCAGCACCCTGGCCGACCAGGAGTCCCAGGACATGGCCATCCAGTGCCATGAGCTGGGCCAGGTGGCAAAGGAGAGCTTCGACCGTGACGTGCAGATCAAGTACACTAAGTGGGGACAGGGCATCGTCGCTGAGGCGTTGCCGTGCAACGTGCTCTACTACAGGGTGAACAACTACGCGATCTCCACAAAGTGGTCCAACTGGATCCCGTACTTCGGTGAGCTGCTCAACGTTTATTCGCTGGGCTCCCTCACCTCGGCGCAGGAGCCCCCGACCATCGAGGCGGTGAACGTGGTGCTGAACGTGCCCGAGAAGCTAGCCCTTGGCATGCCCATGCCCGCCAACGTGGTCGTGTTCAACGACGAGGGTCATCCCATCGAGGGCGCCGACGTCACCTTGTCGGGCGCCAACCTGGTGTTCACCCCGGCATCCGGGACCACCGATGCCGATGGTACCTTCTCCTTCGACATCGAGGGCACGAAGCACGCCTACGTCACCATCGACGTGGACGTGGACTCCGATGGTACCACAGCGGAGCTCTCTCGCATCGTGTCCGTGACGGCCTCGACCCCGGACATCGCGTTCCTTTACGTGCAACCCGGAGACCTCTTCCTAGGTACTGGGGACAGCACCGACGTGGACATGTGGCTCCTAATGCCCAACGGTGATCCCCTCGAGGGGGTCAACATCGAGCTGGACGAGGGCCTGATGGGCTACGGGACCGTGGACACCAACATGGTGACGACTGATGCCGACGGCTACGGCAAGATAGTCTACACCGCACCGGCCTCGTTCCCGACGAACAAGCACATCGAGGTGCGCCTGTCACTGTCGGCTGAGGTGACCGGGGACTACCTGGTGAACAACGTTAACACCGTGACCCAGTTCCTGGTTCTCTACAACGAGGAACCCAGCGACTGGCACTTCGTACAGGTGACCGATGTCACCAAGGTGGCGTGCAACGCGACCAACAAAACCACCACGGTGACCATCTTTGCCCATGACGAGACCGCTGCCCCGCTGGAGGAGACCATATCCATCATGTACTCCAACGACGCAGCCCTCGTCGACCCACCGATGGAGGTGACCACCAACGCCTCCGGTCTGGCTGAGGTGACCCTAACGTGGGACGACACGGCGGACACCAATTCAACCCAGGTCTGGTTCGAGAACGACAACGTACCCAACGGCGTCGGCGCGGGTGCCAACCTGCTGTTCAAGGGCGCGACCATGATGGACCTCTACGGTGGTTACATAACCATCTCAGAGCTCCCCATGCTCGACCCCGACAGCGGCGGTAACCTCACCTGGGACATCTGGGTCAAGGACCTGGACGACATGGCCGCCGATGTGGACATCTCGTTCATCGTCGGTCAACCCTCTGACGGTAGCACCACCAACATGATTGACGGGCCAGAATACCTCTGGAGCAGCCTTTGGGACTATGCCGGCATCAATATATTCACCGATGCCGACGAGGGTACCTTCGCCTCCGGCGGATACTTCCTGTCCAACAGGATGACCGACGAGGAGCTAGGTGCCATCGGTGGCAACAACCTGTTCCAATCGTGGCAGAACGTCTATGATTGGTGGGCACCTGCAGGGCCTCAAGGACAGGGTCCTGACGACTTGGAGAACATGACCGCGGTCCAAGTGACCGGCGGCCACTGGCAGGTCATGGTGGAGAGGGACACGGTCGTGCTGGCGGACAACATCCCCAGCCTGCTTGTCATCCCCAACGGGAAGGCCGGCTTCTACGCGACCCCCGACTTCTCCAACTTCTGGTGGCAGATAGACGGTGACACCGCCTGGAAGCAGGAGTTCATCATGCAGAGGACGGACACCATCACCTCTGTCATGGCGGACTTCTCGACCGGTGTGCTCCGACCGTTCGCCCCTGGGAACACCACCACGGTGGGACTGTGGGCCTATGACCAGAACGGCGACCCGATCTCCGATATATCGATCGATGCTTGGGTCCAGGTCTACGGGGCCTCTCCGTACTTCGACGTGACCGCCGGTGGCGTCACCGACGTGACCGGTAGGACCTCGGCGACCATCATCGGTCTCAGCGAGGACGGTGGTGGAGGTCCGCTATCGAACCTGGCGAAGCAGCCATTGTACATGCAGGCCGCGCCGGACTACGGATGGAGCGTCTTCACATCGGTGGAGATCTTCAACGCCCCGATCCAGCTCTACCTGAGCATCGAGGCGACACCCATCATCCAGCCTGAGGAGGAGGCGGCAGCCGAATCGGAGATACTCATCACCGTGATGGACGAGAACGGAGACCCACAGGAGGGCTTCGACGTCTCGTTCACCCACGAGGGAGGGTCCCTGTCCGCCATGACCGGCAAGACGGACGCTGACGGCAAGCTGTTGGTGACCTACACGATGCCCGAGATCGCCGAGGGCGACGACTTCACCTTCGGCTCTGTGGCCTCGTCGGTCACCTCCATCGGCTTCGGTGCGGCCAGCGCGGGCCACGTGATGATAGCCTTCACGCCGACCCCGCTCTTCCCGCCGGAGTTGACCATCACCGCGCCGATCGACGGCACCGAGACCTGCGCCACCGTGATGCAGGTCCTGGGCACCGTCACCGACGTGCAGGGCATAAAGGAGGTTACCATAAAGCTGGACGACGGCAACCTGATGCTCGCCAACATCGACGGTAACTCCTGGTCGTACACCTTCGAGGACATCCCAGTTGGCGACCATACGGTCAACGTCGTGGCGTACAACATCGTGGACCTCTCGGACTCAGCATCGGTTACCTTCAAGACCATCGAACCCCCGGTGGAGAACGATCCGCCGGAGATCTCCAACGTAACACCAGCATCCGGGACGGAGTACGAGGTCAAGAAGGACGAGACGATGGATGTGACAATCACCTGCGATGTGACAGATGACATCCAGGTTGCGTCCGTCCAGGTCCGGGCCAACGAGGGCGAGTGGAAGGCTATGATCGTCACTGCGGGCGACACCTATTCCTACACCTTCGTGGGCCTGGCGGCCGGGATGTACGACATCGACATCGAGGCCACCGACTCCCTTGGAGAGAAGGACACGGCAGCGACCGACTTCGAGATCAAGGAGAAGGCGGAGGAGCCTGAGGAGGAGGAGACCGACTACACGTGGCTGTACATCGTCATCGTGATCATCATCATACTGATCATCGTGGCGGCGGTGTTCATGTCCCGTGGCGGCGGTGCCGCCCCCGCTCCCGAGCCGGAACCTGAGCCCGAACCGGAACCCGAGCCGGAACCGGAGATGCCAAAAGAGGAGGAAGTCTGAGCCGGTCCGGTGGAACTAGGTAGGAAGGAACGGGGGACGAAAGTCCCCCTTCCCCCCCTTTTTTTCCAACGGGCAGGCACGGAAATTTGAGATTCTCCAACCAGGTTAATCAGAGGAACGTCTCGCGTTACCCGCGAGGAAGGAGGAAAGAGCGGAGGAGCAATCGATGGTCAACTGGGGTCTTATCAAGTACATAGTCGGAAGGTTGATCCAGACCGTCATCACGCTCCTCATCATCCTGACCATCACCTTCATCCTGTTCGAGCTGCTCCCGGCGACCCCAATAGACCTACTCTCCCAGAACCCGTTGATCAAACCTTCCCAGAAGGAGTACATGATCAAGCTCTTCGGGTTCGACAAGTCGCCTTGGGAGCGGTACCTCATCTACATGAGGAACATGCTTACCTTCGACTTCGGCATCTCGTACACGGAGGGCGTCCAGGTCAACGACCTCCTCTACGAGCGGATACCCCGTACCCTCTTCCTCTTCGGCCTGTCAGTGGTCATATCGTACGGAGTGGGGATACTCGTTGGTGCCTACATTGCCTGGCGGAGGGGTGGAATCGCTGATGGCAGCGCCGTGGTCACCTCCCTGGTCTTCTATAACATGCCATCCTTCTGGATCGGCCTCATATTCCTGTTCATCTTCGCGTTCATACTAGGGTGGTTCCCACTAACAGCGTGGCCGCAGTACTTCCCCTACCGATGGTGGGAAGTGCTGCATCACACATTCCTCCCACTGATAACACTCGTGCTCTTGTCGTTGGCGGGCACGATACTCCTCATGCGGACCAGCATGCTGGAGACCATCGGTGAGAACTACATCTTGACGGCGGTGGCGAAGGGCATCCCAGAGAGGAGCGTGCTGTTCAAGCACGCGGCCAGGAACGCTACTTTGCCCGTCGCCACCGCCTTCGTCATCTCCCTGGCCTTCGCCATGGGGGGTGCCGTGGTGCTCGAGCAGGTCTTCAGCTTCCCCGGCGTGGGCCTGCTCTACATCAACTCCCTCAACTCGCTGGACTTCCCTACAGCAGCAGCGACACTGTACATACTGGCACTCATGGTGCTCATTGGCAACCTGATAGCTGACATACTTTACGGGTTCCTTGACCCGAGGATACGTGTTACCGAATGAGCGGCAACGAAGGTACGAAGAAGGGACCGGAAGGCTCCGGGATCGATGAGGAGACCCAGCTCCTCACTGTGCCCAGCTGGAAGCGTACCCTCTCCCGATGGAGGAGGAGCTTCCGCCGAGGCTGGAAGCTCTACAAGCAGAGCAAGGCCGGTCTCCTGGGCCTTGGCATCATGCTTGGGTTCGTCTTCATGGCCGTCTTCGCCCCCTGGATAGCTCCCTATGACCTGGACTTCCTGGCGCCCCAGGAGGACGTCTTCAAGTCCGACACGGTATGGGAGGACATCGCTGCCAACGCCAGCTTGGGTCTGGACGATCCCATGGCGGAGAACTGGTATCCCCCCGTCGGGGTCAGCGGCACGGAGAGACTGGAGCAGATCCTCATATTCACCGACGGTGGCCACGCGATACGGTACGACGTGGACGACGTGGCCCTGGAGGGTGGTAGGGGACTCCAGATAACAGGTAATACCACCTTCATCATCCCGGAGAACATAACCCGCATCGAGCGGACCTACTTCATCCGTGAGCACTTCACGGCCTATGCGGGGGACACCATATACGAGCTGACGTACGACAACATGGCCATCCGGACCGAGGTGCCCCTCGATTTCGAGCCCATCTGGTACAGCAACGTGTGGAACCGCTGGAGCCCCCAGAACAACGTGGGCGAGTACCTCCAGTGCTTCTGCAACGAGACCACGCTTGCTATGTACGCCAGGATCCCGCCGAACCCCAACTACGGAGAGTTCCGGGAGCGTCGCTTCTACGAGAAGGTGGATATGGACGACTTCAACGAGACCAACGGGACGCGGATCATCGGCGAGCCCATCATGCTCAACGTCCCCCTGGTGGTGAACGGGAGCCTGATGGTGGTCCCCACCGACGAGGGCATCGTCGCCTTCTTCCTTGATTACAACCGGACGGGCACCCGCGTCCGGTGGGTGGCCATCGGCGATCCTGTCTGGGACATCACCTACGAGGAGATAGGCCTGGAGTTCGAAAGGGAGGTCATCCCGATCCTCGACCGCCCGATATCCATCGCGAAGGAGGACCCCTCAGAGGCTCTCGGGAAGGACAGGATAGTCCTCGCCACCGATTCCCAGTTCATCTACGCTGTGCACCGACAGAACGGCTCGGTCAACTGGTCGGCGACACTGGTCACCTCGGGGATGCGAAACCCAAGGCCCCTGGGCATCTACCCCACCTTCCGTGGCGACATAGTGGTCACCGGGACCACCGACGACCTGGGCTTCATAGCCGCAGTGGACAGGGACACGGGGGACATAATGGGACTGCGACGGTGGTTCAACGTCACCGGCACCCCGCCTGTGGGCCGTCCCCAGTACATACCCTCCTCGTTCAACTACATCTTCATGACAGAGAACGAGCAGGTCATAATCCTCAAGCACACCATGCAGCTGGACGCCACGTTCCCCGCCACGGGTGGCGGGACGGATACGACCATCACATACGTGGGAAACATCGTCAACAACGTGGGCTCCGCCCAGGGCAACTACTACTCCCAGGTGTCCAGGGACGGACGGTTACTGGTCCAGTCGGTGACGGGGACCTACACGGCCCCTCTCCCGCCCGGGGTCGCACCCTCAGGGAACCGGTATATCCTGGGAACCGACGTCTTCGGGGGTGACATCTTCACCCAGCTGGTCTACGCCACCCGCACCGAGCTGGTGGTGGGCCTGGTGGCGGCCGTCATATCGGCTGGCCTGGGCACCATCGTCGGGCTGATGGCGGGCTACTACGGGGGATGGATAGACACCATCCTGATGCGCCTGACCGACATCTTCCTCACCCTGCCCATCCTGGTGGTGGCCCTCCTGCTGGCCGCCGTGCTGGGCCCCTCGATCGGCAACATCATCCTCATCATCGCAATATTCAGCTGGGCGGGGGTCGCCAGGGTCATACGCGCGCAAACGCTATCGCTGAAGAATCGATCCTTCATCGACGCGGCCCGGGTGTCCGGCGCCTCGAACAGGGCGATAATCTTCCGCCACCTGGCACCGAACGTGCTACCTCTCACATTCCTCTACATGGTGTTCACGATATCCGGGGCCATCATCACGGAGGCCATCCTGGCCTTCCTGGGGATGGGCGACCCCACGGCCGTGACGTGGGGCATGATGCTCCAGTTCCTCCAGATATCGGGCAACACTCTGACCGCGCCTTGGTGGCTGCTGCCGCCGGGCATAGCCATCACCATGCTGTCCCTGGCCTTCTACCTGATCGGCAGGGCCTTCGACGAGGTGGTGAATCCGAGACTGAGGGCCAGATGAACATGGGCGAGCACCTGCTGGAAGTCAGTGACCTGGTGATGCACTTCAAGATCCAGGACGGATGGGTCGAGGCAGTGGACCACGTCTCGTTCCACGTGGACGAGGGGGAGACCCTGGGCGTGGTGGGAGAGAGCGGATGCGGGAAGACCACCACCGCCTACGCCGTCACCCAGCTGCTTCCAAGGAATGCCTTCATCAAGGGAGGCTCCATCAAGTTCCAGGGCAAGGAGCTCCTGGACTTCATAAACGAGGACGGGACCATCGACATATTCAACAATGACATCAGGCAGATCCGTTGGGACGAGATTTCCATCATCTTCCAGGGCGCCATGGACGCCCTCAATCCCGTCTACAGGGTCGGCGACCAGATAGAGGAGGCCATACTGGCCCACCAGGACGCCCTCCTGGACCTGGTGGACGACGAGTTCCGGGCCAAGTACGGAGGCATGCGGGTGGAGGAGAGGGAGATCGCCCGGTGGCGCATCGAGAAGCTCTACGACATCGTCAACATCAACAAGGATCGCATCGACAACTACCCCCACGAGTACTCGGGAGGGATGAAGCAGCGGGCCCTCATAGCCATGGCGTTGGCCCTACGTCCCGCCTTCATCATCGCCGACGAACCCACCACGGCGTTGGACGTCATCACCTCGTACAAGATCCTCAAGGAGATGAAGCGTATCCAGGCCAGGTACCGTCAGGCCATGATGATGATATCCCACGACATCTCACGCGTCGCCGAGATGTCGGACCGCATGGCGGTGATGTACGGAGGACGCTTCGCGGAGACGGCCACCACCACGGACCTCTTCTGCGACGCGCAGCATCCCTACACCAAGGGTCTCATCGACTCCATCCCCACCATCTTGGGAGACAAGGCGGAGATGAGGAAGCGGCTGAAGGGGATTCCGGGCTCACCACCCCCGCTGGTCAATCCCCCCAAGGGGTGCAGGTTCCACCCGAGGTGCAAGTACGCCAAGGACAAGTGCAGCAAGACGGCCCCAAAGCCGTTCGAGATAGGACCGGACCACCTGGTCTGGTGCTACAAGGCAGAAGCGGAGAGCAAGGGAAATGAGTGGAAGTAGCGAAGGTAGGTCATCGGTCCCACCTGTCGAGGACATGGCTCCAGGCAACGTTGTCGAGGTCGAGAACCTCAAGAAGTACTTCGACATCAAGATGGGCCTCAAGGGCTTCCTCTCCAAGGAACAGCCCCATGTTCGGGCGGTCGATGACATAACCTTCAACATCCGCAGGAAGGAGATCATCGGGATGGTGGGCGAAACCGGGTGTGGCAAGACCACGGTGGGTCGTCTCATCCTGCGCCTCGAGACCCCGACGGCGGGCGTCATCCGCTTCGAGGGCACCGACATCGCCTCGCTGAAGACCAAGCAGGTCAAGCAGTTCCGCAGGAACGCCCAGATGATCTTCCAGGACCCCTACGCCTCCCTCAATCCAAGGATGACCGTCTCCCAGACAGTCTCCGAGCCCCTCATCAACTACGGCATGGGCCGTCAGCCCGAGCTGATGGCGGAGCGGGTAGCCAAGTCCCTCCAGGACGCGGGCTTGCGTCCCATCGACGAGTACATCGAGCGGTTCCCCCATGAGCTGTCAGGCGGCGAGCGTCAGCGGGTGTCCATCGCTAGGGCCCTGGTCATGGACCCCAACTTCATAGTCGCCGACGAGCCAGTCTCCATGCTGGACGTCTCCATCCGAGCAGGCGTCATGAACCTCATGATGAAGCTCCGGGAGCAGTACGACATCGCGTACCAGCTCATCACCCACGACATATCCGTCGCCCGCTTCATGTCCGACCGGATAGCCATCATGTACCTGGGGAAGATCATGGAGCTGGCCGATACCGAGACGATAGTCAAGCGTCCCTTCCACCCCTACACCAGGGCCCTCATCCAGGCTGTCCCCATCGCGGACCCCACCCGGGAGCGGCCCGAGCTGCCCATCAAGGGGGAGATCCCCTCGCCCCTCAACAGACCCTCGGGGTGCGTGTTCAGGACCCGGTGCGTCTTCGCCGTGGACGAGTGCGCCGAGGTCGTGCCAAAGCTGGACGACTTCGGCACCGACCACAGGGTCGCGTGCATACTGGCACACAGGGGGGACCTGCCAGAGCCCGAGGCCCTTGAGGACGACGAGACCTGTGAAGAGTACGAACCGACCCGTTACAGTACCGAAGAGTTGGTCAGGCGGGGGGGTGAGGCGTCGTGAAGACCAAGCACGTGGTCCCCCTCGTCCTGGCGATGATCGGCATCATCCTCGCAACGTACAGCCTGATGTCCTTCGGCTGGTACGAGGAGTACCGGGAGTCTTCGCTGCCCGACGACGGCGGGAACGTGAAGACAGACCTGGGATACGGCATCCGCGGGGTCCACAACCACACCCGGATAATGCTCAACAGCACGATGCTGGACGAGGAGGAGAAGGTCCAGGACTACGACGATTTCCACGGCGGGATCGACAGCATGGCGGGCCAGGTCGCGGCGAGGATGTGGCTTGTGATGCTAATTGGCATCCTAATGGCCGTCCTCTTCCTCCCCTTGGCGTACATATCCCAGACGAAGGGCCTGGAGGACAGGCTGGGCAGGTGGGGCGCGTACGTCCCCCTCTACGTCGCCCAGGTGTCAGCCATCACCCTGATACTCGCGCCCATATGGTTCTCCTACGAGTTCACCATGGGCCTTGACATGGACGCCATGGAGCTGACCAACAATCCATCCCAGGCCCTGGGTGCCATGGGCGCGTGGTACGTCATCTTCGCAGGCATATTCATCCAGGTGGCGGCCTTGATGGCCCTCTCCCGGACCCGGCTGGTCTACATCAAGCCCCTGGACGAGGCGAGCACACCCGAGCCGATGGAGTGAGCACCTCAAAGGGTCGTAAACCTCAAATGTCCAGAGTCAGTTCTATGCCCCTAACGGGGAGTAGGGGTTTCGCATGGTCCCACAGGTACCAGAGAACAAGGCGATGGTCATCTACGGCCGGAGGACCCGGATGGGTGGACCGGGCTTCCAGGTGGTCACGGAGGGAGGGAGGTCGCCCATGCCCATCATCGAGAACGCCGAGATGATGGACATTGGTCCCCAGAAGGTCGAGGTGGATCTCCGAGATGCAAAGGTGGTGGCAGGTGGGTCCGATAAGATGGCACGCGTGAGTGCCCATGCCGTTGTCAGGATTAGCGACCATCCTAATGATATCATTGTCGCTGTGGAGCACCTCCTACATGTCAACCATAGCGATGTCGGCCGCATGGCCAGGAACCTGCTGGAGGCTCATATCAGGAGTGTCCTGAGGTCGAACCCGTTCGAAGAGGCCAAAGACAAGATCAGGACGGGTATCATGGTGAAGAACCTGATGGGTATGGACCTAATCAAGCTCGGCGTCACCGTGGACGAGCTGGTCATCAACGAGCTCAAGCTGCGAGGCGAGACATCGGAGGTGCTGTGAGGATGGCGTCAACGACCTTGCTGCTTGTGGTCGTCATCCAGGTGATGGCAATCCTATCCGTCCTCTTTGTCTACGCGTCCCGGTACAAGAAGGTCTCCCCCGACCGGGCCATGGTCGTGTACGGAAGGCAGATGAGACCCGGGACCAAGATAGGATACATGGTCATCACGGGAGGCGGCAAGTTCCTCCTTCCAATCATCGAGGATATCAAGTTCATGGACCTGGGACTGAAGGAATCGGTGCTCGAGCTGGACGGTCTTAGGACCGACCCGAGGAGGGGTTCCTCCCTCCTCAGGATCAGATTGACGGCCCTCTATAAGATATCCAGCGACAAGAGCGGTCTGCACGTCGCCTCTGAACACCTCCTTGACAAGACACCGGAGGACGTGAGGCGGATCACCGAGGTCCTGATAGAGGGACACATGCGGGGCATCGTGGCGATGAGGACGGCCGAGGACGTGGACGTCCGACGCAACGAAGTGGAGAAGATTTTCATGACCCAGGCCACCGGCGACCTCCTCAACATCGGCATCGAGATCGTGACATTGAGGATAATCGATGTCCATATCAAGGGGGGGTCGTGAGATGGTATCAGAGGCCACCGTTATCATGGTGCTCATCGTCCTCTTCGCGATGATGGCCACGATCGTCGTCTACGCCATCGGCTACAGGAAGGTGCCCCCCAACAAGGCGCTGGTGGTCTTACGAATGGGCCGTCGTGCGGATGACAGTAGGGGAGGGGTCATCTCCGGTGGTGGCAGGTTCATCATGCCAGGTGTGGAGTCCCATAGGATGCTGGACCTGACCGTTGACCTGGTCAAGTTCGAGCTAGACAGAGTGGAAACCACCTCACAGGGGAGACCAATCACGATGCGCATAAAGGTTGCTGCCCTCTGGAAGATCACCACCCAATCCAACGCACTGATGTCCGCTGCTAGCTCCCTGGTAGAGAGGACGCATGGCGAGAACCGGATGGCCGTGAAGGAGACGCTGGAGGGCGCGATAAGGGAACTGGCCGCCTCGTCGACCCTCGAGGACATCGAGACGGACAGGGACCTGGTTTCAGCAAGGGTCCAGGTCTCGGCCTCAGAGCTCATGGACCGGCACGGCCTTGAGATAAGGTCCATCGTCTTCCTCAAAATCAAACCCAAGGGATGAACCCTTCTTGGAAAAAGAAAGGGAAGCGTCGTCTGGTTTACCCTTCCGGGTTAAATATCCAGCACCCCTGCGCAAGCCTCATAACCCTTGGGCACCGTACCCGGGCCCGTTCGGAGGTGCGCACCTGCGAGTAGAGATATCGAGGGACGTGGTCCAAGGAGACTTCGTCCGGGAGATAGAGGAGCTCTCCGGTCAGGACATACTCCAGTGCTACCAGTGCGGGGAGTGCTCCTCGGGGTGCCCCGTGGCCGCGGACATGGACGTCCTTCCCAACCAGGTCATCCGGTTCATCCAGCTGGGCCAGGAGGACGAGGTGATGGCGGCCGAGAGCCCCTGGGTCTGCGCCTCCTGCTACACCTGCTACGTGCGCTGCCCCAAGGGGGTGGGCATCTCCCAGATCATGGAGGCCGTGCGGTTGCGCCACCTGCGCGAGGCCACCCACGGGGACCACTTCAACATCCGTGACCTGCCAGAGGAGGCCAGGGCCCGCCTCCCGCCGATCGCCATAATCTCCTGCGCGCGCAAGTTCTCCCAGTGAGGTCGATGGTTGAAATGGACTCGGTACCCTACTTCCCCGGATGCACGTGCAAGGCCGACGCCCTGCCCTTCGAGGTGTCCGCCAAGGCCATCATGCGGGAGCTGGGCTTCGAGCTGGCCGAGTGGGACAGGTGGACCTGCTGTGGCACGGTCCACTCGATGGCCTCCGACGACCTCATCCACCACCTGGGCCCTGCTCGCAACCTCATCCGGGTCCAGGAGCTAGGCTCCGACCGCATGGTCACCATCTGCTCCATGTGCTACAGCACCATGGCGCTGGCGGCCAGGCTCTTCGGCGAGGACGAAGAGAAGCTGGACAAGCTGAACGACTTCCTGTACGACGAGGTCAACTACCAGGGGAACGTCCGCGTGCTCCACCTCCTCCAGTTCCTCCGCGACGAGGTGGGGTGGGACGCCGTCAAGGAGAGGGTCAAGCNNCCTACTACGGCTGCACCCTTGTCCGCCCCGAGGAGGTGGGCATCGACGACCGTGAGAGCCCCACGGTGATGGAGGACCTGCTCGAGGCACTTGGGGCCACCGTGGTCGACAGCCCCTTCAAGGTGGAGTGCTGCGGCTCGTACGAGACGGTCAACCGGCCCGACATGGTGGCCGAGAAGTGCCACCGCATCCTCTCGGACGCGGTGGGCCGGGAAGCGGACCTGGTGGTCACCTCCTGCCCCCTGTGCGAGTTCAACCTGGACGACCGCCAGGACACCATCAAGGAGGTCGCCCCCAAGTTTCCGGGCATCCCCGTGCTCTACTTCACTTCCCTCGTTGCCCTGGCCTTCGACCTCCCGCAGGAAGAGTGGGGCCTGGACTCCGCCTCGGTGGACCCTATGCCCATCCTCGAGGAGAGGGTGCTCTCGCCGAAGGGGGGTGACTGAGTGGCCAAGATAGGCGTGTTCGTCTGCCACTGCGGCCTCAACATCGCCGCCACCGTGGACGTGGAGAGGGTTGTGGAGGAGGTCTCCAAGCATCCCGACGTGGCCCACGCCGAGGACTACATCTTCATGTGCTCCGACCCGGGCCAGCTCCTGGTCCAGGGCAAGGTCCAGGAGCTGGGCCTGGAGGGCCTGGTGATGGCCAACTGCTCCCCCACCCTCCACGAGCGCACGTTCCGGAGCGCCGCCGAGGTGGTGGGCCTCAACCCCTACCTGGTGGAGGTGGCAAACATCCGCGAGGCGGTCTCCTGGCCCCACATGAAGGAGCCGGAGAGGGCGACGAAGAAGGCCATCGAGATCATCCTGGCCCAGGTGGAGAAGGTCAAGCAGAACGTGGAGCTGGAGACAATCAAGGTGCCCGTCACCCACAGCGTGATGATAATCGGAGGAGGCGTCGCGGGCATCCAGGCCGCCCTGGACTGCGCCGACGCGGGACTGGAGGTTCACCTGGTGGAGCGGACCTCCTCCATCGGAGGCGTTATGGCCTCCCTATCGGAGACCTTCCCGACCCTGGACTGCCCCCAGTGCATACTCACCCCGAAGATGACCCAGGCGGGCAAGCACCCGAACATCACGATCCACGCCTACTCGGAGGTGGAGGAGGTCTCCGGCTTCGTGGGCAACTTCCAGGCCAAGGTGAGGCACAAGGCCACCTACATCNNAGTGCACGGGCTGCGGCGTGTGCATGACCGTGTGCCCCACCAAGAAGATACCCTCTGAGTACAACCACGGCATGGCCAACCGGACGGCGGCGTACATCCCCTTCCCCCAGGCGGTCCCCAACCGGGCGGTCATCGACGACCAGCACTGCCTCTGGCTGACGAAGGAAAAGTGCGGCATCTGCGCAAAGAAGTGCCCGGCCGAGGCCATCCATTACGAGGACAACACCGAGGTCGAGGAGCTGGAGGTCGGTGCCATCATAGTCGCGACCGGCATGGAGGTGATGCCGGTGGAGGCCTTCGGCGAGTACGGCCTGGGTAAGATACCCGACGTGGTCACCGGTCTCCAGTTCGAGCGCCTCCTGGCGCCCTCGGGCCCCACCCAGGGCAAGGTGCTGCGCCCTTCTGACGGCGAGGAGCCTAAGGAGATCGCCTTCCTCCAGTGCATAGGGTCCCGCGACCCGGCCAACTACAAGCCCTACTGCTCCAAGGTCTGCTGCATGTACACCGGCAAGCAGGCAATGCTGTACAAGCACGCCGTCCACGACGGCCAGGCCTACGTCTTCTACATCGACATCCGGTCCGACGGCAAGGGCTACGAGGAGTTCATCCAGAGGGCGATGGAGGAGGAGGACGTCCTCTACCTGCGTGGGAAGGTGTCCAAGGTGTTCGAGCAGGACGGCAGGGTGGTCGTCTGGGGCACCGACACCCTCACCGGCAAGTGGGTGGAGCTGAAGGTGGACATGGTGGTGCTGGCCACCGCGGCCACGGCCGCCTCCGGCGTCAACGACCTGGCCTCCAAGCTGCGGATAACCACCGACGAGCACGGATGGCTCAAGGAGGCCCACCTCAAGCTCCAGCCGGTGGAGACCCTCACCGCCGGCATCTACGTGGCCGGCGCGGCCCAGTTCGTCAAGGACATCACCGACACGGTGGCCCAGGCGTCGGGTGCGGCCGCCAAGGCCATAGCCCTCCTCTCCAAGGACTACCTGGAGAGGGTGCCGATCATCGCCTGCGTCGACCAGGACCTCTGCGTCGGCTGCGGCTACTGCGAGGGCTTCTGCGCCTACGGCGCGATAGCCGTCAACCCCGTGACGGGGAAGGCGGAGGTGAACGAGGGACTGTGCGAGGGCTGCGGCGGCTGCGCCGCCCACTGCCCGTCGGGAGCCGCCTCCCTCACCAACTACGGTAAGAAGCAAGTCTTCGACATGATCACGACTTTCGTCAACGAGCAGGTGGTCTGATGACCGGAAAGGAAGGAAAGGAAGGGACCGAGGGCGACTTCGAGCCCATCATAGTCGGTTTCTTCTGTAACTGGTGCACGGCCTCGGCCGCGGACCTGGCAGGTACGTCCCGCATGCAGTACCCCCCCAACGTTAGACCCATCCGGGTCATGTGCACGGGCTCGGTGGACTCCTCGTTCGTAATCCGGGCCCTGCTAGAGGGCGCCGACGGGGTCCTGGTGGGAGGATGCCATCCCGGCGACTGCCACTACGTGAGCGGGAACTACAAGGCACGCCGGCGGCTGCACCTGGTGAAGGCGATACTCAGGACGTGGGACCTGGAGCCCGACCGCTTCCGCTTCGAGTGGATCTCGGCCAGCGAGGGGGCGAAGTTCACCCAGGTGGTCACCGAGTTCACCGAGGAGATACGGCAGATGGGGCCCAACCCCCTGAGGGAGCTGTGATACCATGGCCGAGCACATCATCAAGCTGAAGAAGGGCCAGTCCAGGTCCGAGGCGGTCGTGGGACACCTGAAGGCGCTGATGGAGGAGGGGGTGCTGGACGCCGTCCTCGTCCAGAAGCCCACACCCAGGGGCAGGAGCTACCGCCACGTCCTCGTCACCCAGCCGGGCCAGCTGGAGGACGCCGACCCCTTCGTCCCCGTCATGCCCATGAACGGCGCGACCCACCTGTCCCGCCTGACCAAGCTGGAGGCGCCTCAGGGCAACGTGGGCGTGGTGCTTCGCCCCTGCGAGGTCGCCGCCGCCGTGGTGCTCCACAAGCTGCTCCAGGTCAGGTTCGAGGACGTGACCGTCATCACCTTCGACTGCGCAGGCACCCTGGACATGAACGACTTCACCCAGATAGTGGACGAAGGGGGCGACCCCTGGAAGGTGGTGGAGGAAGAGCCCGACCGCAGGCGGCTACCTTGCCAGCTCTGCCACTGGCTCCTGCACATGGAGTACGACATGGAGTTCGGGACCTTCGGCGTCGACGACGATGCCGTCCTGGTCTCAGTAAAGGACGGCGCCCTCGCCGGGAAGCTGGAGAAGGCGAAGGATGAACAGGTCAAGGCCCGGAAGGTGCTGGTCAACAAGATGGTGAAGGAATGGGAGGAGGCGGTCTTCAAGCACGTGGACATGGCCAGCGACCTGTCCCGCGTGGAGGGCTTCAACAGGTTCTTCGAGGACTGCATCGTCTGCCACAACTGCATGGACCAGTGCCCCGTATGCTACTGCAACGAGTGCTTCTTCGAGTCCCAGACCTTCCGCTACGAGGGGGACAAGATGATGCTATGGGCCAAGAACAGGGGCGGGCTCCAGATGCCCACGGACAAGGCCATGTTCCACCTGGGGCGGATGGCCCACATGGTGCTCACGTGCGTGTACTGCGGCATGTGCAGCCAGGCCTGTCCAGCGGGCATCGACGTGTCCGCCGTCTTCGGCTTCACCAGCTTCCAGGTGTTCCGGGAGTTCGGCGCGTCGGCGAGCGTCAATCTGAGCACACCGCTTCCCCAGGCGGTGTACAGGGAGGACGAGCTGGAGCCTAGGTAGGGGGTGATGAAGCATGGCTAAGAGCAAGAAGGAGAAGGCCGCCGAGGAGGTGGTGGTGGACTCGGAGGTCTGCCTCACCGACGACATGGTGGAGGTCTTCATCATGGGCAAGGCCTACACCGTCCCCGCCTCCCTGACGATCATGAAGGCGATGGAGTACGCGGGTTACAAGCTGGTCCGGGGAGTGGGCTGCCGCGAGGGCTTCTGCGGCGCCTGCGGCACGGTGTTCCGCCGTCGCGGCGACTACAAGCTGTACTCGGGCCTGGCCTGCCAGACCCTGGTGGAGGACGGGATGTACCTGGCCCAGATACCCGCGTTCCCCGCGGAGAAGGCCGTCTACGATGTCCACGAGCTGGAACCCAACGCCAGCTCCATCCTCCGGTACTACCCGGAGCTGGCCCGGTGCGTCAGCTGCAACAGCTGCACCAAGGTCTGCCCCCAGGAGATACAGGTCATGGACTACGTCAACGAGGCCCTCCGGGGCGACATCGAGCGGGCGGCCCACACCAGCTTCGACTGCATCATGTGCGGCCTGTGCACGGCACGGTGCCACGCCGAGATGCCCCAGTACCTCATAGGCATCCTGGCCCGCCGGCTCTACGCGGCCCACATCGCCGCAGAGGACGAGGAGCTGGAGGACCGGGTGGGGGAGATTCTCGACGGCAAGTACGACAAGGAGCTGGACCAGCTGAAGGGAAAGAGCGTGGAAGAGCTGAAGAAGCTCTACAAGAAGCGCGACATCGAGCCATCCTAGGAGGTGATTAGACATGGGATACCCTGACTACATGCGGGAAAGCATCAGGAAGGTTACCGAGTCGCGCCCCGACCGAGTGGGCGTGACCTACCCGCGCCTCACCATGGAGCAGGCCCAGGAGGTGCTCCGCAACCACCACCCGGACTTCAAGGACGAGCAGAAGCGCAAGGTCAAGGTGGGCCCCAACAAGGGGGACCTGGCCAACCACGAGTTCGTGGACGTCCTCGAGGCCCACCCGGCCATCATGCCCGACGACGTGGACCTGGACGAGGTCGACTGGGACGTGGACGTGCTGATAATAGGTGGAGGCGGGGCAGGGTGCGCCGCCGCCCTGATGGCCCAGGAGGCGGGCGTGTCCGTGCTCCTGGCCACCAAGCTCCGCCTGGGCGACGCCAACACCATGATGGCCCAGGGCGGCATCCAGGCCGCCGACAAGCCCCAGGACTCCCCCGCCATCCACTACCTGGACGTGATCGGCGGCGGCCACTTCACCAACAAACCCGAGCTGGTGGAGGCCCTGGTCAACGACGCCCCCCTGGTGCTCAAGTGGCACGAGGAGATGGGCGTCATGTACGACAAGCACCCCGACGGCACGATGTACGCCATCCACGGGGGAGGGACGAGCCGCAAGCGCATGCACTCCGCCCGGGACTACTCGGGAGGGGAGATCATGAAGACCCTCCGCGACGAGGTCCGGAACCGTCCGGACATCGAGGTGGTGGAGTTCCTCTCCGCCGTGGAGATCCTCCTGGACAAGAAGGGGGCGTGCGTGGGCGCCGTGATGATGAACACCGAGACCCGGGAGTACAAGATCGTCCGGGCTAAGGCGACGATCATCGCCACGGGCGGCTTCGGCAGGCTGCACATCCAGGGCTTCGAGACCACCAACCACTACGGCGCCACCGCCGACGGCATCGTGATGGCCTACCACGCGGGGGCCAAGTGGGTGTTCATGGAGTCAGTCCAGTACCACCCCACGGGCGCCGTCTTCCCCGAGCAGATCGTGGGCCTGCTGGTCACCGAGAAGGTCCGTGGCCTGGGCGCCCAGGTGCTGAACATCGACGGGGAGCAGTTCACGTACCCCCTGGAGCCCCGGGACATCGAGAGCTCGAAGATCATCCGCGAGGTCGAACTCCAGGGCAAGGGCATCTGCACCCCAACGGGCAAGTGGGGCGTGTGGCTCGACTCCCCCATAATAGACCTCATCCACGGCCCGGGCACCATCGAGCGGGAGCTCCCCGCCATGGTCAGGCAGTACCGGCGATTCGACATCGACATCACAAAAGAGCCGGTGCTCATCTACCCCACCCTCCACTACCAGAACGGAGGCATCGACATCAACGCCGACGCGGAGACCTCGATCCCCGGCCTCTATGCCGCGGGCGAGGTGGCCGGAGGCATCCACGGCACCAACCGGCTCATGGGCAACTCCCTGCTGGACGTGAACGTCTTCGGCCGGCGGGCGGGCATCAACGCCTCGGCCTACGCGAAGAAGGCGAAACCGGGCAAGCCCACCCTCGACCACCTGGCGGCCTACGAGGAGGAGCTGGGGAAGTCGGGCGTCGAGACCGACCGCCACGCGCCCATACTGCTGCCCGAGTACAGGCCCGAGTTCATGAGAGAGCACTTGCTGGACATCAAGATGTGAGGTGGACGGGAGATGACCAAGGGTGGGCAGGCCGAGGAGAAGGACGTCATCGTCGTCGGCGCCGGCCTGGCAGGTTACAAGGCGGCCCAGGACCTGGCCCAGCTGGGCATGGAGGTCCTGCTGGTGGAGCGACGGCCCCACATGGGGGGCGCCCTGGACCAGCACGACCGCTGGTTCCCCACCGACGACTGCTCCTGGTGCAAGACGCTGCCCCTCTTCGCCGGCGACAGCATCTCCGAGCGGTGCCTCCGGCGACAGCTAGACCAGCCCGGCATCGAGCTGGCCCCCTCCACACGGCTGGAACGCATCGCGGGCGATGCGGGCCACTTCACGGCCACCCTCACCACCGCCGTCGACGTGATCGACCCCAACCTGTGCACCGCGTGCGACAGGTGCGCCGAGGTCTGCCCCGTCCAGGTCCCCGACGAGTTCGAGGAGGGCATCAAGGAGCGGAAGGCCGCCTTCATACGTCACCCCCTCGCCGTTCCATCGGCCTACTCCATTGACCTGGAGGCTTGCACCAGGTGCGGCAAGTGCCCACCCGAGTGCCCCACCGGGGCCATCGACTTCGAGAGGGAGGGTAAGGAGGTCAAGCGGAAGGTGAACGCCAAGGCCGCCGTCATCACCACCGGTTTCACCGGTCTGGACCCGGGCCTGCTCCCCCAGTACAGGTGGGGAGAGCACCCCGATGTCTACACCCAGGCCCAGTTCGAGCGCCACGTGTCGGGCTTCCGGGGCCTCAATAGGCGGTCCGATGGGAGACCGATGAAGCGGGTTGCGATCCTCCACTGCATAGGGAGCAGGGACAAGGACAGGGACTACTGCAGCACCGCGTGCTGCATGGTGGCCGTCAAGGAGGCCCTGATGGTCAAGGAGCTCCAGCCCGATGCGGAGGTGACGCTGTTCTACATGGACATGCGCGATCAGGTGAGGGACGGCCACGCCTACCAGCAGAGGGCGCGGAAGGCGGGTGTCAGGATGGTACGCGCACGTCCGTCCGCCGTGGAGATTGGGGACGAAGGGAGCCTGAACGTGGTCTACGCCGACGAGGTCGAGGGCATCCAGGAGGAGCCCTTCGACGCGGTCGTCCTGCAGATGGCCCAGGCACCAGCGCCTGACATCCAGGCCCTGGCAGACGCCGCAGGGGTCGACCTGGACGCAGACGGTTTCATAGCCCGCGAGCCCGGAAAGGCGACCGCCACATCCAGGGACGGCGTGTTCGTCGCCGGTTCCGCAGGGGGTCCGAAGGACATCCCCGACACCGTGATGGAGGCCGCGTCGGCGGCGATGGAGGCGGCGAGGGTCGCGGGCATCCCTACCAGCGGGATGCCGGAGGCGGCGGAATGTCCCGCAGCCGGGAAGGAACCAGCCATAGCGGTCCTGGTCTGTGGCTGTCACGGTGAGGTGGGAAAGACCATTGACATCGTGAGCGTACTCGTCCACGCGGACAAGCTGCCAAAGGTCGTCGCCGCGAAGGAGGTGGAGATGGTCTGCAAGCCAGGAGACACATTGACCAGGGCGTTGGAGGACACCGGCGCCAACCGTCTCGTGCTCCTGTCGTGTCCTGACTACCAGTGGCGCTCGCGGGCGCTGGCGGAGCTTTCCGAGGCCGGCATCGCCAGGGACCTCGTCGAGTTCGTGGACGTGCGGGAGTGGCTCTCCTGGGTCCACATGGAGGGAGAAGAGGCGACCAGGAGGGCCCAGTCGATGGTGGCGATGGCCTCGGAGAGGCTGAGGACCGCCGTGCCCAGGGCACCGACCACCGTTCCCGTGTCCGACCCCAGGCGGGCGCTGGTCATCGGAGGCGGTGTGGCCGGCATGGTGGCGGCCCTGGACATAACGGCCGCCGGTTTCGGAGTGGACCTGGTGGAGAAGAGGGACAAGCTGGGCGGCAACGTCCTGGACATCCCCCTGACCGCCCGGGGCGCCGAGGCCAAGCACTTGCTCAAGGACCTTCACACCCGCATCGGGGCGGAGCCCCTGGTGGACGTGCTCTTCCAGCACGAGGTCACCGACGTGCAGGGGGCGGTGGGCGCCTTCCGCGCCACGCTCAAGCCCAGGAAGGAGGGTGAGGAGATGGTGCGGACCTACGGCGCCATCGTTCTCGCCACCGGTGGCGCCAGGAACCTGCCCAAGGAGTACGGCATGAGGGAGCTGGACGGGGTTGTGGACCAGTTCGGCCTGGAGGCGATGATGGCCAAGGGGAACGTCCCGAAGCGGGTCGTCATGATCCAGTGCGCGGGTTCCCGGGAAAAGGGCGGTCTCCCCTACTGCAGCAGGGTGTGCTGCACCAGGGCCATCCACAACGCCAGGAGGCTAGTCGATGTGGAGCCCGAGGCCCGGGTGACAATACTCAACCGTGACATCGTCACCTACGGGCTACTGGAGTCCTTCTACACCACCGCCCGGGACGAGGGTATCCGGTTCATGAGGTTCGACGTGGGGTCCAAGCCCGTGGTGAGCGAGGGGAAGGAGAGCCCCCTCCAGGTGGAGTTCCATGACCCCGGCCTGGACGGCTCGGCGGTGATCGACGCGGACGTGGTAGTGCTATCGACCGGGATGGTCCCCCGGCCGCTGGGGAAGCTGCCCGAGATGCTGAGGACCGAGCCCGACGAGCACGGCTTCCTTGCCAGCCCCGACATCAAGTTCCGTCCCGTGGACGCCTTCCGGGATGGAGTGTACGCCTGCGGCCTGACCACGGGTCCCAAGGTGGCCGAGGAATCGATGGCATCCGCCCACGCCGCCGCGGGAAGGGCGGTCACAGTGCTCCGGAGGTCGGCGCTGCCCGTGCGGGTGGGCATCTCGACCGTCAACATGCGCACCTGCTCCGCCTGCGGCCTGTGCGTGAGCCAGTGCCCGTTCTCGGCCCGTTTCCTGGACGGGAAGGACGGCAAGGCGCGGGTGGACGAGGCGGCCTGCTGGGGATGCGGCGTGTGCGCCCAGGTGTGCCCCAACGCGGCGGCGAGCATGGCCACCAGGTCGGAGCGGCAGGCCATCCACCAGGTGGACGCCGCGGTCTGGCACGACTGATCGCGGGAGCGTCCGCGTCAAGGGTCCGACCGATGTCTTTATCGCCTCGCTCCCCATATCCTGGAGGGGGAATCATGAAGCGACCGGTCCTGCTCTCGATACTGCTTGCTGCTGCGTTGCTGCTGACCGTCACTATTCACGAGGACGGCACCGATGCCCAGGTGCCCCCCACGGTCTCCGGGGTCCACGTGCTGAACGTGGGCGAGGACTACTTCGAGATCGAGTGGGAGACGGACACGCCAACCACTTGCATCGTCGAGTACGGCAGGACCAAGGACTACGGCAGGACGAAGGAGCTGGGCGGTTCCTTCGACTCCTATCACAAGACGAACATCACGGGGCTTGACAAGACCACCAAGTACCACTTTCGCATCGTCGCGGAGAACGTGGCAGGCGAGCTGGGGTACAGCGGTGACTTCACCGTGACCACCGGACCCCAGTCAGAGGTGGAGGGCGGCACCCCGGGTTGGGTCTGGGGGCTGGTCGCCCTGTCGATGATAGTCCTCTTCTTCTACCTGGTGTTCATAAGACCTGCTCGACAGATGCAGTGAGCCGTCCGCCGGTCAGTGTTATATATCCCGCGGTACGTTCCAGGGACATGGACGTGGAGGACGCCTGGGCGGCCTTCGCCATCGGGGCGATGGTCTGTCTCGGCCTTTCCGACCTCCTCAACAAGCGGGCCATGAGGGCGGGTGTGAGGAGGACCCAGTTCCTGGTCGTCCAGTCCGTCTTCTTCACCCTCACCACCCTGGTGCTCCTGCCCATCGTCGGCGATATAGAGTGGTCCCCCGAGCTGGTGTACGCCATCGCGTGCGGGGTCATCACCTTCATCTCGTACGTCTTCGTCCTAAAGGCGCTGGAGACCGGGGAGGCCACGGTGGCCGTCCCGATATACAGGATGAGCTTCGGCGTGACCGTTGTCCTTGCCATAGCGATGCTGGGAGAGGAGCTGACGCCGAGGAAGGTCGTGGGGTTCGCCCTCATCGTCCTCGCTCTCCTGGCGCTCACTGCGGTGAACGGGAACCGCAGGTCCAAGGAGGCCTACCATTCCCACGATGGCCTGCCAGTGGGCAGTGGGAGCCGTGCCAGGTCCTCTGCGGCACTGGCCGCATTCTTCGCCTTGGTGGCAATGACCACCATCGGCACCAAGGGTTTCCTCTACAAGGTGGGCGTCTCCGAGGGAGCCCCTCCCGCCACGTTCGCCCTGGTCCAGTCCCTCACGTTCCTGCCCATCGCCGTCGCGTACGCGTTCGCCTCCGACAGGAACCTCTCCGTGGACCGTCTCACCTGGTCCCACGCACCCTACAACGGTGTCCTGACCGCCATGGCTAGCGTGCTGCTCCTCCTCGCCCTCGTGGGTGGCGAGGCGTCCACCGCCGTTCCCATATCTCAACTCTGCTTCGTGGTCACCGCGGTCCTCGCGGTGGCCCTGTTCGGGGAGCGGATGACTTCGCTCAAGGGCCTGGGGATCGTGGCCGCTATCGTCGCCGTCGTGGCCCTCTCCTCGACCTGGAACCTGTTCTAACCCCGACCCCCTGGCCTGTACGACGTTCCCAATATCGGAGAAAAGCGGAAGAGGTATTTTATACGGGGGGCCCGATACCGAGCATAGGTGGGAGTCTGAGGAGCTGCGAGCACTGCTTCTACGACCGATTCAACCTCGGGCTGGACAGCCTCTCCCACCTTTGCAGGTGCGCCTGCGTGCAGGACTTCGCGGACTTCGAATCCTTCGAGCAGGACCGGTACGACTCGGACTTTTTCACCAAGAACCGAATCATCGTGCCGTCAAAGATGCCGGTCATAATGAGGAACCGCTGAACTCATGCGAGTCGCTCAGACCTCGATAGGTCCAGGCGGTGCCATGGTCAGCTGCCTGACGCCCATCGAGGACACGTGGTAGGTGTTCTCCTCCCCCAGGACGCCGTAGCCTGGGAGCACCACCTTGGGCTCCACGGCCACCACGGCGCCCTCGGGAACGTGACCGGAGATGCCGTCGGCGAGGACGGGGTGCTCGTCCAATTCCAGTCCCACACCGTGGCCGATGAACCTCATCTTGGTCTCGCCCACACCCATGAAGCCCTCGGTCACGCCCTCCTCCTCGGCCATGGCCTCCGCTGCCATCCATATGGCCTCGCAGTGGGCCCCGACCTGGAGCTCAGCCTCCATGGCTCTGAGGATCTCCTGGGTGGCCACCTGGACCTCGGCCGCCTCGTCGGGGAGCTTGCCCAGGACGAAGGTCCGGGTCTCGTCGGAGATGTAGCCCCTGCTGATGCCGCAAAGGTCCACTGCGATGGGCTCTCTCCTCTGGAGCTTCCTCCGGGAGGCTCCGTGGGGAAGGGACGGTGAGAGCCCGCCCCCGCCCATCACTGCCTGATGCCAGGTGGGCATCGTGGCGGAGAGCCCCGACAGGACCCCGCCCACGTGCATCTCGGAACCGAACCTGTGCATCCTGACCAGGCCCTCCATGCCCTGCCGACGGAGCTCCCTCTCCAGCTCCGCCGCCAGCTCCAGCTCGGTCATGCCCTCGGTGATGACCAGGCGGGCCCGCTCCATCGCGTGGTCTATCTGGTCCGAGGCCTCGAGGATGCGGTCAACCTCCCAGTCGGACTTGGCGCTCCGCACGGCCCGGAGGGTCGCGGACACGTTGTAGAGCTCAACATCCTCGCCGAGCCCCTTCTTGAGGCGCTCCACCCAGGAATGGGGGACGGAGTCCAGCTCGAGGCCGACCCGCCTTATCCTGGAGATGCCCAGCGCCTCGCCCAGCTTACGCGGGCTGACGGCGGGCCTGACCTCGTCGAGGGGGCTCTCCCAGTGGGCCCTCTCCAGCACCCGCTTCACCAGATAGACGGGCCCGGGGCACTCGGGGGCCAGTACCAGCATCCCCTCCTGGATGGAACCGGTCAGGTAGTACAGGTTGGGGTTGGTGACGATGATGGTCAGGTCCAGCTCACCCTTGTCCAGGTGGGGTGCCAGGTTCCCGTGGCGGTGGTCGATCTCCGATTTCGGGGTGCGGGTGTCCACGTCCTCGTCCAACGGTCTCACCGGCCTCAGCACCCGGTTCTGGGTATATAACCGTGTTGGCCGAAATCAGCGCGCGGGCTCGTCAGGCTGGGCGGACATGGCCTCGAGCATCTCCTGGGACACGGCGCTGCCCCCGGAGAGGGTCCTGTCCAGGAACTCAACCCCGGGCAGGAGCTCCCGGAGGTCCCGGACGAGGGTGTCCAGGTCCTGGACGTTGCGGATGGCCTCCGAGGTGAAGCGCATCTGCCCTCCTTCAGGGTCCTGGACGACGAATATCAGCTGGTAGGGCGGCCGATCGAACATGAGCCGCCTGTCCACGTAGACGATGACCGCCCGAAGGCGATCTATCGGGAACTCCCACCTGCCCACCCGGACCCGGTCCCGGAAGACCAGGATCCATGGCTTGGAGGACAGGACGAGGAGCATGAAGAACCCCATAACGGCGGTGAGGAACAGGAACATGTAGAGGACCAGCTGGGCGTTGCCCCAAACCTCGGGACCGCTGATGACCAGGCCGACCAGGAGAGAGCCGTAGAAGAGACCGGGAAGGACGACATAGGATATCCTCTTCCTTTGTGCGAACCGCTTAGGGAACTCGTAGACGGGTCCCCCCTCCAGGGCAATCGATGTAACGCTCTCCACGCTCGTTCCAAGGGAAGGGTGTTAAATCAACCCTTTCCCACACATGGCATGGCCCTTGAAGGGTCAATCGGTCGAGCCCAGATACGAGGTAACAGACAATTTGTAATACCTGGATATCATTCCCCTCCCGTGTTCGACCCAAGGAGCCTCCTTCCCGACGACCTGGTATACGAGATCCCTTGCGGCGTCGTCCTGCTGGTCCTGGTCATCGTCATCATCTTCGCGTACTTCCGAAAGCGTGCCAAGTGGGACGGTTACATCGAGAAGTACGGGGACCAGCTGTTGGGTGACGACCGCGAGGCCTACCTCAAGAGGATGAGGGGCCTGGTCGGTAGAACGATGTTCTCGGCCATCGTGTTCATCGCGGTCCTCTTCTTCGGCCTGCTCATAAGCATCGCCTTCGTCGAGAACTACCTGGGCAAGTGGACATGGCTGCTGCTCGTCGTCTTCGTGGTCGGGATACTCATCGCCCAGACGTACATGATCCTGTCCCTCCACAAGTTCAAGGACCTTCCCAAGGAGGGTTATGAGTACATCCACGAGATCGTCGACTCGGTGAGCGAGAAGTTCAAAATGAAGCCCGCCGCGCTGAAGATGGATGAGAACCCCGACATCAACGCGTACACCACCTCGGTCTTCGGCAGCTCCTCCGTCCTGGTCATCACCAAGGGCCTGCTGGACCGGGTGGAGTCCGGCAGCTTCGCCGAGGACCAGCTCCAGGCGATAGTGGGCCACGAGCTGGGCCACATCGTGAACAACGACGCCACCATCACCACGCTCCTCAACCCGATAATGATGTTCGTCCTGGCTGTCAAGGGATTCCTGGAGCTCATCGTGAAGGGCATACTGTTCGTCATAATAAGCTCGGGCAGGTTCGGCATGAAGGGCGTCCTCAGGTTCCTTCTGGCGATCATTCTGATAGTCTTCCTCATCTGGATCCTGCTCTACGTGGGCATCGCCTACATAGTGTTCTACTTCGTCGCCCTCGTCATCGTGCTGGCGGGAATGTGGGTGTCCCGTCAGAAGGAGTATGCCGCGGACCTCTTCGGTTCCCTGGTGATGGGTTCAAGGCTCCCCCTCGGGATAGGCCTCATGAACCTTAACCGCGAGGTGGGAATCATACTGGTCAAGCAGAACCTGGCCATCAAGGCCATCGAGGAGAAGGCCAAGGAGAAGGAGGAATCGGAGGGCAGGGGAGAGGAACCCAAGAAGGAGGAGGCTCCCCAGGGGACCGGCCCGACCCCGCCGGCGGAGATGCTGACCCGGGAGGAGAAGCAGGCGATCTTCGACAGCATCGACGCCCGCGAGGCCATCGAGAAGGACCCGGAGNNGAGGGACGCCCAGGTCCTCCTCGAGGAGAAGATGTTCGAGCCCTTCGACGAGGAGGACTTCGAGAAGTATGCCGACTTCGACTACTCGTTCCAGGAGATGGCCAGCGAGTTCATGATGGACCATCCCCTGATGGCGAGGCGGGCCCACAGCCTCAACAAGATGAAGAATACGCTGGAGCACGGCGTGAAGGTCGAGTGTGAGGATACTGATTAGCCATGGTGAACCCGCTCAAGGAACCATGGTTCTACCTCTCCACCCTCCAGGTGGTGCCCTCGGGTCCGTCCTCCAGGACGACCCCCATGTCCTTCAGGCGGGCGCGGATGACGTCAGCCTTCTCGAAGTCCTTGGTTGCCCGGGCATCGTGGCGCAGCTCTATCAGGTACTCCACCAGCCCTGCCACCAGCTCGGCGGACTCGCCTCCCACCAGGTCGAACTCCAGGCCCAGCACGTCCGCCAGTTCGTCGAAGGTGTCGGTGAGGATGCGGTGCATGCGCTTGGTCAGCCGGCCCTCCATCATCNNTCACCTGGTTGCCTATTCGGACCATCTCGAAGAGCTGGGTCACTGCCAGCCTCGTGTTGAAGTCGTCGTCCATGGCCCGTCCGAAGGAGAGCCGGTTGGCCTCCACCTGCTCCTCCATCCCCTCCACCTCCTCATCGGCGAAGGCGGAGTAGCGCTCCAGGCCGATGCGGAAGGTGGCCAGCCTCTCGTAGGCCTGCCGCGCCTCGTCCAGGTTGGCGTCGGAAAAATCGATGGGGCTCCGGTAGTGGGTGTGGACCAGGAAGAACCTCATCACCATGGGGTCGTAGGAGTCCAGTATCTCCTTGATGGTGAAGAAGTTGTCCAGGGACTTGGACATCTTCTCCTCGTCTATCATCAGCCAACCGTTGTGGACCCAGTACTTGGCCAGGGGCTTGCCCTCCATGGCCATGGTCTGGATGTTCTCCGACTCGTGGTGGGGGAAGATCAGGTCCATCCCGCCCCCGTGGATGTCTATGGGGATGCCCAGGTACTTGGAGGACATGGTGCTGCACTCGATGTGCCACCCGGGGCGTCCCGGGCCCCAAGGTGAGTCCCAGGTGGGCTCTCCGGGCTTGGACGACTTCCAGAGGGCGAAGTCCTGGGGCGTCCGCTTCCGGTCGTCCACCTCGACGCGTGCTCCCGAGCGCATGTCGTCGATGGACTGGTGCTTCAGCACACCGAACCAGTCCTTGCCCTTCTCCATGTCGAAGTAGACGTCACCCTCCACCTCGTAGGCGTAGCCCTTGTCGAAGATGGTCCTGACCGCCTCGATCATCTCTGGGATGTGCTCAGTGGCCTTGGGTGCGATGTCCGGGGGGAGGATGTTGAGCCTCCGCATGTCCTCGTCGTACGAGGAGATGTACCTCTTGGCGATGACCTCCCAGGGCTCATCGGTCTCGTTGGACCTGTCGATGATGTGGTCGTCCACGTCAGTGTAATTGAGCACGTAGGTGACCTTGAATCCCCGGTGGATCAGCCACCTTCGGATGACGTCGAAGCTTACGTAGCTCCGGGCGTGGCCGATGTGGGAGTCCATGTAAACGGTGACGCCGCAGACGTACATCCTCACGTGCCCTGGCTCGATGGGTTCGAACTCCTCCTTATCACCCGATGCGGTGTTGTGGATGCGTATCATGGCGTCACCTCCGGTGCATGGATAATTGAGCTGGTATATAAAGAGTGGTGGGAGGGGGAGTCGAACCCCCTTAAACCGGTCTGCAGCCGGACACATAGCCGCTCTGTCATCCCACCGTTCGCGAGGGCCCAGTAATGCGAGGGCCCGATATAAAGGATTTGCTGAAGCTGCGGGGACGTACGACATCGACAACTTGTTTAAGGAGCGAAAACCAGTATCCCTCGTGTCGGGCCAGCCCATCCAACATTATGTTCCCCAGTCGCCGTACCCTCCACCTCAACAACCACCCCAGAAGAAGGGCATGGGTACGGCGATGGTGGTGGTACTCATCGTCGTGGTGATGGTCATCATCGGCATCATAGCGGTGGCCGTCATGCTGACATTGATCTCCGACATCGGGGGAGACGGATGGGAGGACACCCGGGAGTTCTCCACAGACGTCATCATCGACGAGGGTGGTCACTTCCGCTTCCTACTCTCGGACAACTGGGAGTCCGAGCTCATCGTGAACATGTCCCTCGTGCAGCTGAACGGGAGCAGGTACGACGTCTACATCATGGACCTCAACCAGTACGAGAACGCGTACGGTAACCAGTCGACGGGCGGCTTCTCCGCCCTGGCCAAGTGGCAGAACGTGACCACCTTCGCCGATTCCGTCTCCTTGGATGACCCCCAGGACGCGATCTACCTGGTCATCGACAACGTGGACATGCCCCACGTGCCAGGGAACGCGGTGCCGGTGGGACCCGTCCACGTGGAGATCGAACTGGAGATCACATCCAGGTACGATTTCTAGTACCGGGGGGCCCCGGGATCCTTAGGGCAGGTCCCGGGCGGTCACCCGTCAAGTCGTTCAGCAGTCCTGGGGTCTCATCGGCTTGGCGCCGACCTGGGCAAGAGCGTTCAGGATGTCCCACTCCGCCCACTGCTCGACGACCTTGTCCCCATCGAACTTGAACATCACCATGCCCGTCATGTTCACGGCCTTGTGGGTCGCCGGGACGCCCGCGAAATCGCCGTCGTGGGTCCCCTTCATGCTCAGACGGCTGACGACGTACGTGTCGTCCGCTACCTGCTCGTGGACATCGATCCTCATGTCGGGGAACGACCGGTAGATGTCGTCAAGGAAACCGTAGGCCGCCTCCCTCCCAATGTAGGTGTCCCTGAAGTTGTGGAAGACGTAATCCTCGTCGAGGATCCGGTCGAGGACATCCCTGTCGTTCCTGTTGACTCCGTCGTAGAACGTGCGCACAAGCCTCTTGCACTCTTCGTAGTCCCTCATGTAATCGCCTCCACCGGGTGCCTTGTCCAGGCAGCCGGCGTCAGTTCGACGTTGTTGGTGGTCCAAATGGTATAATAGATGGTCCCTGAAAAACGGACCCTAAATCTTGCTACTCAGATACAATTAACCGCAAGGCTTTAGGGCCCAGGTCGCCGTATCGAGGACAGATGCCCGCAGCCTACATAGCAGGGGTGGGACAGACCCCCTTCGGCAAGCTGGACGACGACCTGGTCACGCTCATGGAGAGGGCCTGCGTCGCCGCCTTGGTAGACACTGGGGCCACCTCCGTCGATGCCATCATAGTGGGCTCCCAGACCTCCGACGAGCTGGCCCATGCTTCGAACCTCGGCACCCGGGTCGCCGACAGGTTGGGTCTGTCCGGCGTCGCCGCCTGGAGGGTCGAGAACTCCTCGGGTACGGGTTCGGCCCTGCTGGAGGCGGCGGTGCTCGCCGTGAGGAGCGGCGCGTACGAGAGCGTCCTCGCCGTGGGCGGCGAGAGGATGACCGACCATCCAACGGGAGTTACCGCCAAGGTCCTGGGGCGCGTTCTGGCCGACAACGAGATCGCCCTGGGGATGACGATGCCCTCATTGGGCGCCATGGTGGCGAGGGCGTACATGGAGCGTTACGGCCTCACCCGGGAGGTGCTGGCCATGGCCCCCGTCAAGGCCCATGCCAATGCGGTCCGAAACCCCTACGCCCACTTTCGCAAGGTGGTCGACGCAGACAAGGTGCTGGGAAGCTCGATGGTGGCCGACCCGCTGAGGGTCTTCGATTGTGCTCCCGTCTCAGACGGCGCGGCCGCCGTGGCGGTAACGTCCAAGAGCGCCGCTGTGGAGGTCGCTGGTGTCGGCCACGGCACGGACCGGCTCGCTCTTGCGGACCGCAGGGGCGAGGGACTGAGGGCAACCCAGCTCGCGTCCCAGAGGGCGTACGCCGACGCGGGGCTCTCCCCTGAGGACATCGATTTTGCCGAGCTCCACGACGCCTTCTCCATCCTCGAGATAATCGACTCCGAGGACGTGGGCTTCTTCCCCCGGGGCGAGGGATGGAGGGCGCTGGAGGCGGGGGTCACAGCCATCGACGGGGACCTCCCCGTCAACGTCTCGGGAGGCCTCAAGGCCCGGGGGCATCCCGTGGGAGCCACTGGCCTCGCCCAGGTGGCCGAGGTGGTATGGCAGCTACGCGGTCAGGCGGAGGGCAGGCAGCTGGACGGCGTGGGGACGGGCCTTGCCCAGAACATAGGTGGCTTCGGCTGCAACAACCTGGTTACGATAATGAGGAGGGTCGACTGATGGGTCTCAACATCTCCGTTTGCGATGAGTGCGGGGAGGTCCTTGCTCCCCCCAGATTTAAGTGTCCCGAGTGCAGGAACGAGATGAAGGTGTTCGAGGCCAGCGGCATGGGCATCGTGGTCACCCACACCACCGTGCACGTTGTGCCCGAGGGGTTCGACCCCCCAATCATGGTAGGTCTCGTCAAGCTGGACGCGGGGGGGCAGGTCCTGGCCCGTGCGGACTTCGAGCTGGAGACGGGGATGCGCGTCAACGTGGAGGAGCTGGAGGACGGCACTCACCGTATCGACCTGGTCGAATGACCGTGACTCTACCCCAGCCCCGTCAGTAGCTGGGCGGGCTCTGAGGCTGGTACGACGGCGATGGAGCGGCCCCCGGCGGTACCTGGGTCTGGGGCGGGGGGAACCACTCGGGCAGCTGGACGTCGATCTTACCCGTCTGGACGTACCTGTAAAGGGCCGTCTGGAGCACGCTGGACGCCGTGGATGACAGGATGCCGATGAACACGATGTAGATGAGGCCCAGCAGCAGGAATATTCCGATGGCCGTAGCACTGGTCATAGTGAACGCCAGGATGAACAGGAAGACGCCCGGGAGCGCCAGCAGGAAGAATATCAGGCCGATGACGATGTTGCCCACCAGCGCCTCGCCCCAGCTGCCCTTCAGCACCTGGACGCTCTTCTTCAACGAGGGCCAAGCCCCCTCCCCCTCGAAGACGATGATGGGTATTACGAAGTAGGTCGCGATGGACCAGGCCATGCCCACGATGCGGGAGATGAAGGGCAGCCTCTCCTCCAGGGCCCTGAGTATCATTCCCACGATGGCAGCGATGATCGCCCACTTGAAGATCTCGAAGGCCCTCGCCTTGGCCTTGCTGATGCCATACCCCATGGTCGGATGGCCTCCTTCCATCGTCTCGTAGGCGCAGGCCACCAGGGCCGCTTGGAAGAAGAAGCTGATGTAGAACAGTATCACGTAGATGAGGAAGCCCACGATGAACCAGAGCCACTCGGGCATCTCGGCCATCTGGGGGAAGAACCAGAACCCGATGGCGAACGTGCTTATGATGAGTATTATCAGCAGCCCCGAGATGACGGGGAACAGCATGAGGCTCTTGTTCATACCGATTATCCTAAAGCTCAACTTGGTCATTTCCCAACCGCGTGATATGCGACCCATATCGTACACAACCCGATACGCTAATGTCTGGCCAGCGGAAAAATCTTTCGCTGGCCAGCAATCCGTTCATTCCATCATTCCTTCCGGGACCATAGCCTGGTCCCGAACAGCGCTATGGAGCCGACCACCAGCAGGAGCACTCCCATGAGGACGAACAGGTCGAGCACACCGCGGCTCTCGATGAAGGGGCCCGCGAGGACGACCCCCACGAGGAGGGGGGCGGTGAGGCCCATGGATAGCATCCCGAAGCCGGTCCCCATAACGGTGTCGCCCAGACCTTCCTGCAGCATGGTGGTGAATGGCACCAGGACCATGGCGGCGGCCACTCCCACCAGCACCATCAGGCCTACCGCTAGATACACCTCCTCGACCTGGGAGAGTAGGATGAGCATGAGTCCGGCCATCATAGCCGCCACGACCAGGAGTCGGGCCTTCGGGAAGGATGGGCTCATGCGGCCGATGACGATGGCACCCGCCAACGTCCCGACTGCCAGGGCGGCCAGAAGAATGGAGAAGCCCTCCTCTCCCATGCCCAGGTTCTCGTCGCCGAAGACCACCAGGCCCACAGCGCCCGCACCGACGGCCAGCATCACGAAGGCAACCACCAGGAAGCCCTGCCACAGGCGGGGACGACCCCTTATCTCACCCAAACCCTCGGTGACGCTTGACCAACCGGCCTCGTGCGCCTCCCTGGCCGGCGTGCAGACGGTGGTCTCCCAGATGCTCGCTATGATCACCACGCCCAGCGCCATGACCACCGCGGCGACCATGAGGGCCAGCTCTGCCCCGTACATGGCTGCGACCACCCCTCCGATGGCAGGCCCGATGGCGAAGCCCAGTATCAGGTTTGCGGAGATGGCGGCGTTGGCCGGCAGCAGGGCCTCCTCCGGCACCAGGCAGGGTATGGACGCCTGCCTGGAGGGATAGAACAGGTAGGTGAGGCTGGAGAAGGCGAGCACCAGGGCGATGAGCATCAGCCCCGTCCCCAGCAAGGCCATGAGCACGGCGATGCCGACCCGGACACCCTCGGCGACGACCATCACCGTGCGGCGGGCGTACTTGTCGGCCACCACACCGCCCGGGACGCTTACGATGACCGCGGGCAGGAAGTAGGCGCCTATCATGAGGGAGACGTCGAGGGACGAGGCGGACGCGCCGTAGGCCAGGATGGTGATTGCAACGAAGGCCATCCGGTCCGCCGTCTGGGACGCCAGGTCGCCGAGCCACAGCTTCCGGAAGGAGGGGATGCGGGCCACGTCACCGTAGGTGTACTCGCCACGTGTCCCCTCGTTGGCCATGGGCTCCTTGAGGGCCCGGGCCCTTAAATACCATACGGTGGGCTCAGATGTCGATGACCCGCTTGGCCTTCCCCTCGTAGCGGGGCAGGCTCTCGGGCTGCATCAGCTCGACCTGGGTGTTGATGGCCAGCGTGGCCTTAAGGGATTCGACCACCCTCCCCGACAGCCGGTTCCAGTCCGCCGAGGGGTCGGATGCGAACTCCGGGGTCACCTCGACCTGGACACCAAGCCTGGTGAGGGCCTTGGACCTGTCCACCAGGATCTGGTACTGGTCCCCCAGCTCGGGCACGGACATGAGCACGCTCTCGATCTGGCTCGGGAAGACGTTGACGCCGCCTATGATGAGCATGTCGTCGGAGCGGCCCCGGATCTCCATGAGCCTGGTGGTCGTCCTACCGCACTCGCACTCTTCCACCGACACCCATCCCAGGTCCTTGGTCCGATAGCGGATGAGGGGCATTGTCTCACGGCGGAGCATGGTCAGGACGATCTCGCCCAGCTGGCCCGGTTCCAGCCATCTCCCCGTCTCCGGGTCTACGATCTCGATCATCACCTCGTCCTCCCAGATGTGGAGGCCGTTCTGGTGAGGGCACTCGCCACCCACGCCGGGCCCGTATATCTCGGAGAGGCCGTAGGTGTCGTAGGCCTTGATGCCGAAGGTGTCCTGGATTGTTTGACGGGCCTCCTCCGACCATGGCTCGGCCCCGAACATGCCGACCCGGAGCTTGAAGTCCTCGACGGGGTCGTAGCCCTCCTTCACGGCCGCCTCGGTCAGGTAGACGGCGTACGAGGGCGTGCAGCACAGCACGGTGGAGCCCATGTCCTTCATCATCTTGAGCTGGCGCTTGGTGTTCCCCGCGGCCACTGGGAGCACCTTCGCCCCCACCTTCTCGGCGCCGTAGTGGAAGCCCAGACCGCCGGTGAACAGACCGTAGCCGTAGGCGTTGTGGACCACGTCGTTCTCGTCCACGCCCGCCGCGGTGAAGTTGCGGGCCATCAGGTTGGTCCATATCCTGAGGTCGTTGCGGGTGTAGGTGACCACCGTTGCCTTGCCGGTGGTCCCCGACGAGGCGTGGATGCGCACCACCTCCTCCATGGGTCTTGCTAGGATGCCGTAGGGGTAGTGGTCGCGTAGGTCGTCCTTGACGGTGTAAGGGAGTCCCTGGACCTCCTCTAGGTGCAGGATGTCCGGCGACACGCCCGCCTCGTCGAAACGGCGGCGGTACATGGGCACGTTGTCGTAGGCGTAGCGGACCTGCCGCCTCAGCCGGTCGAACTGGAGCTCCTTCATCTGCTCATGAGGCAGCGTCTCCATCTCCTCGTTCCAGTATCCGTTGATGTGGATCACCTATTCCTCTCTTGTTCGGACCTCAATCGGACCCCTCGGCCTCCCTGGCCACCCTTCGACCAGCCTCGAAGGCCATCATGTTCAGCTTCTCCGTGCCCGACGGGACGGACCTGTAGATGGCGGCCCTCCAGATGTCTCCAGGGATATCAAGCTTTGTGGCCAGGGCGCCGATCAGGACGGTGTTGGCCGTCCTGGCGTTGCCCACCTCGTTCCGGGCGATACCAGGTCCGTCCACCTGTATTACCGGCATGTGGCGCTCCAGCGCCTCGACGATCCCCTCGGGGTAGTCGTAGGGTCCCGAGGAGACGGTGGTTGGGACCATCTCGCGGTCGTTGACGATGGCGATGCCGTGCTCGCCCATGTAATCGATGTACCTGAGGGCCTCCAGCTTCTCGAAGACCATCATCACGTCGGCCCGGCCCTTGGATATCAGCGGGCTGTTCACCGCCTCCCCGAACCTTACGTGGGTGACCACTGAGCCCCCACGCTGGGACATGCCATGGACCTCCGACTTCTTGACCTCGAAGCCGGCCAGCATGGCGGCGATCGAGACCACGTTCGAGGCGAGGATGACGCCCTGTCCGCCCACGCCGCACATGAGGATGTTGGTCACGCTCTCGTCGCGCCCCATCAGTCCTCCCTCCTGTTGAGAGCGTCGAACTTGCACTGCTGGATGCATAGGTCGCACCCGATGCAAAGGTCCTCGTTGACCACCACGTCGAACTTCTTCCCGTCGGTCCCGGGCTCGTGCTTCTCGATGGCGGGGCACCCGATCTTCAGGCACATGCCGCAGCGCTTGCACTTGGCAACGTCGGAGTGCACAACGTGACCGAAGTTCAGCTTCCTCGGGGCCAGGGCGCAGGGCCTGGTGGAGATGAGCACGTTGGTGCCCTTGAACTGCAGGGACCTCTTCAGGGCCTCCTCGGTGTCGGCAAGGTCATAAGGGTCGAACTTCTGGACGAACTCCACACCCACGGCCTCCGCCACCTTGACGAAGTCCAGCTGGTTGGTCTCCTCGCCCTCGAGGGTACGGCCCGTGGCGGGGTGGTGCTGTCCACCCGTCATCGCGGTGGTCCTGTTGTCCAGGATGATGATGGTCGAGGTGCCCTTGTTGTACACCGTGTTCACCAGGCCGGTGATGCCCGAGTGGACGAAGGTGGAGTCGCCGATGACGGATACTATGCGCCTACCATGTTCCTCCGCCACCGCCTTCTCCATGCCGTGGGCTCCCGATACGCTGGCGCCCATGCACAGGCACGTGTCCATTGCCTGGAGGGGCGGGAGCACGGCCAGGGTGTAGCATCCTATGTCACCGGAGACCACCAGGTCGTGCTTCTTGAGCATGTAGAACAGGCCCCGGTGGGGGCATCCCGGGCACATCACTGGGGGCCGCGGTGGCATCTCTGGAAGATCCGTAACCTCGTGGGACTCGTCGTCTCCGAAGAAGGCCCTCCTGAGCACCTCGGGGGAGAGCTCCCCGGTGATGGGCACCTTGTCCTTGCCCTCGCAGTGGATGCCCAGGGAGTTGACGGTGTGCTCTATGACGGGGTCCAGCTCCTCGATGACGATGAGGCGGTCCACTGCGTCCGCCAGCTGCTTGATCAGCTTGTCCGGGATTGGCCAGGACATGGACAGCTTGAGGATGGAGGCGTCGGGGAACACCTCCCGGGAGTACTGGTAGGCGATGCCGTTGGTGATGATGCCTACCTCCTTGCCCTTCCACTCGATATGGTTGAACTCGTTGGAGTACTCCTTGAGCTCCTGGTAACGCTCCTCGATCCTTTCGTGCTTGGGGCGAGCGTTCGCTGGGACCATCACATACTTGCGCATGTTCTCGGGGTCGTGGACGAGGGGCTTTTCGTACTCCTTCTCCCTGCGGCCCATCTCGACGATGGTGGAGGAGTGGGCCACCCGGGTGGTGATGCGGTAGAGCACCGGGGTGTCGTACCTCTCGGACACGTCGTAGGCCACCTTCAGCAGGTCCTTGGCCTCCTGGCTGTCGCTGGGCTCCAACATGGGGATCTTGGCCGACCGGGCGTAGTGGCGGTTGTCCTGCTCGTTCTGGGAGCTGTGCATCCCCGGGTCATCGGCCACAACGACCACAAGTCCTCCATTGGCTCCTGTGATGGNNTGATGACGCACCCGCCGTTCACCCCCGTGTACGAGAACGTGAACAGGGGATCGGCGGCCACGTTCAGGCCCACATGCTTCATAACCGCGATGGACCGCCTTCCCGCGAAGGACGCTCCGAAGGCTACCTCCAGGGCCACCTTCTCGTTCGGGCACCACTCGGCGTACACCTGGGGGTGCTTGACCACGTTCTGGAGGATCTCCGTGGACGGGGTCCCCGGGTATCCAGCTGCAACCTTTACCCCGGCCTCGAAGATACCCTCGGCTATCGCCTCGTTGCCCGAAAGTAGTTCACGCATATTGCATCACCTGGATGGGTGGGTTGAAGGGGGCCGTGCGGTAATCGGGGATACCCTATATTAAGCCATCGCAGCACGGCCTGGCAGGGGTCTCAGCGTCCCTTGTTCAACCGCTCCACCAGCTCGGCGTAGGTGGCGGTGAACTCGGGCCGCTCCCGGTCCCGGAGGGTCCCGATGACGATCCGGGTCTCTGCCCTCCTGTCCTCCTTGGACAGCTTGAGGTACTCCCTCCTGGTTATCGTCATCTCCTTGTACCAGTCCCAGGTCTCCCTGCCGTCGGGGATCTTCTGCCGCTTCTGGTACCCCGTTGGACAGGGCACCAGCATCTCCACGAAGCTGAAGCCCTTGTTCTGAAGGGCCTTCCTCACGGCCTTTACCGTCTCGTAGGGGTACCCCAAGGTCCACCGGGCCACGTAGGTGGCACCAGCCCCCATGACCAGGTCGCACAGGTCGAAGGGCAGCTCCACGTTGCCGTAGGGGGTTGTGGTGGTCTTTGCCGTCACGGGGGAGGTGGGAGAGACCTGTCCCCCGGTCATGCCGTAGTTGAAGTTGTTGACGCAGATGACGGTGAGGTCCACGTTCCGGCGGGCCGCGTGGATCAGGTGATTGCCCCCGATGCCCGCGGCGTCGCCATCACCGGTGAATATCACCACGGTCAGGTCGGGGTCCGCCGTCTTGACGCCTGTGGCGAAGGCCAGGGCCCTTCCGTGGGTGGTGTGGAGCCCGTCGGCGTCGATGTACCCCGGGAGCCTTGAGGAGCAACCGATGCCCGAGACGAACACCGTCCTGTCCAGGTCCACCTTCTCGGCGTCCAGCGCGCGGAGGGAGTAGTTGAGCACGTTACCGATGCCGCACCCGGTGCAGAAGATGGAGGGGTACATGTTCATCTCCAGGTACTTCTCCCGGATGTGGGCCGCCTTGTTGAACATCACGCCCCACCTCCCTTCTTGACGATGGCGTCGACCGCCTCCATTATCTCGTATGGGTTGTGCATCACCCCTCCGATCTTGGGAAGGCACGTCACCTTCGCCTGGCCCTCCACGGCCTCGCGGACGGGGTGCACCACCTGTCCCAGGTTCATCTCGGGGACCAGGATGTGTTCCAGGCCCTCGGCGAACTCGGCCACCTGCCTGTTCGGGAAGGGCCATATCCCGATGAGGCGCATGAAGCTGACCTTGGTGCCCTCCTCCCTGAGCAGCCTGACCGCGCCCGCGGCGGGGCGGGCGGTGATGCCGTAGGAGATGATGCCCACCCTGGCCCCCTTCTGGAGGTCCTCCTCGTACCGGGCCAGCTCGTCCCTCTTGCTGGATATCTTGTTGACCAGCCGCGTGACCAGCTGGGTGTGCTTCTCGGCGTCGTCGGTGGAGGGGAGGCCGGTCACGTCGTGGGTCAATCCGGTCACGTAGGTGTGATAGCCCAGGCCGAAGTTGGCCACCTTGGGCACGTCGTCGGGCTGCGCCTCGAAGGGAACGTAGCCCTCCACCGCCTCAGGGGGCGGGACCCGATGCTCCACCTGGTAGTCCTTCCGGTCCGGAATGACAAGGCGCTCCCTCATGTGGCCCACGTCGCCGTCGGTGAGCAGCACGACGGGGTTGCGGAACCTCTCCGAGAGGTTGAAGCAATCGATGGTGAGGTCCATGCACTCCTGGACGGTGCTGGGGGCCAGGGCTATTATCTCGTGGTCGCCGTGGGTGCCCCAGCGG
>JABAHP010004295.1_pt6 | contig 55239 bp, 45 predicted proteins | sample 7062081 | NCBI WGS metagenome assembly JABAHP01 (sample SAMN14534357, study PRJNA622989) | marine sediment metagenome | biome: marine biome [ENVO:00000428]; feature: marine pelagic biome [ENVO:01000023]; material: deep marine sediment [ENVO:00002113] | place: India: Gulf of Kutch | collected...
GAGGAGGCGGGCACCCACACCTACGCGGACTTCCTGTCCTCGGTGGACAACACCGGCGACATGTGGCAGGTCACCGCGGATTCCCTGTTCACCATGGAGGCCCCCAGCGGCTGGAAGTACAAGACCGACGACTGGCCGTCAGGCACGAAGACCTACCTTGGCTCCAAGGGCACCGTCGTCACCCTGTCCGGTTTCCAGATGCAGTCCGACTGGAACAGCACCATGGGCGTCATGACCTCCGTGGTACTGACCGAGAAGCTGGAGGGGGGCGAGGAGGAATCGCCCGGGTTCGCGGCGTTGGCCGTCCTGGTATCCCTGGTGGCCATCGCAGTCGTCCTGGTACAGAGGAGAAGGTAGGGACATACCCCCTCAGACCTCCTGGGGACCATAAGGATGATATATCGTCGAGCCAATCCAGCTGCGAGGTCGAGGTCATGAACGACCAGTATGATTGTTTCTCGCGTCAGGTGGTCATCGGCAGGGAGAGAGAGGTGGAGAGGGGCTCCATCCACCTGCCCCCCGAGTTCTACGAACACACCGGGATCCGCCCGGGCCACCACGTGGTGGTCCAGCACGGCGGAAAGCACCTGAAGGCGAAGGCCAGGAGCGACGACCTGTTGAAGCGTGGAGAGGTAATGATCGACCCGGAGGTGGCCAAGAAGATGGGCCTGACCGCGGGCGAGATGGTCTGCGTCGAGGACAAGGTCACTTTCACCGAGCGGATCTTCGACGAGCTGGAGGATGCGGTGGACGCCGTCGAGGACCGGGTCGATGGGGCCAGGGAGCGCTACGAGGAGGGCGCAGGTAAGAGGGCCGAGCGCCGCGAGAAGACGCTGGACAGGCTCATCCCCACCAGGACCGAGGAGCCGCCACCGACGGCCATAGAGGTGGAACCCGACCTGAGCCGCATTGGGGAGGGGCCCGAGGAGGAGCCGGTGGCCGATATCTCAGACCAGGTCAAGGTCTGGACCCCCGACCCCGAGGGCGATGGCGTCAAGGAGTGGAAGCCCGGCGGGGACGACGAGGAAGAGGAGGAGTGAGGGAGAGTTCGGTCGGACCAGGGCCCGCTGATGACCATCGGATGGGGGGATATGTCATGCTGATAGAGACCAATACCTTCATAGACGAGGTCCCGTACTTCTGGGAGCTCCTCTTCACCGCTGTCACCTGGATCGTCGCCCTGGTGTTCATCAGGTACAACAAGCGTCTGTTCAGCAGGCTCGACGACGAGTTAAGGGCCATCGATGTCGAGGACCGCTCGATCAAGGCCCTGGACCAGATGGACTTCATCACGGTGGTGGTGGCCGTCTTCGTCACCCTCTACATATGGGGCATCGACGAGATGATCTACGCCGCCCTCACCACCGTGGGCGTCATAGGTCTCATGCTGGCCTTCGCAATCAAGGACATCGCCTCCAACTTCATCTCTGGGATCCTCCTGATACTCTCCAAGGACCTGCTCATCGGGGACGCGATAGAGGTGGACGGCATAGAGGGGACCATCGAGAAGATCGCCATCCGGACCACGTCCGTCAGGCGGTACGACGGTGCCCTGGTCATCGTCCCCAACTCGATGATACTGAACGAGCCGGTGGTCGACTACTCGGCCACCGACAAGCGACGGGTGGAGGTCAAGGTCGTGCTCCCCTCGACGGTGGACATCGCCACCGCCTCGGAGGCCCTGATGGACGCGGCCGAGAGTGAGGCCAGGCGGATCGAGGGAGAGAGCATCGACGTACTGCTCAAGGGCTTCGAGGCATCGATTATGGTCCTGGAGCTCCGTTTCTGGGTCCAGCGTGGGGACCTTACCTCTGTCAAGTCCGACATCCACGGAGCGATACAGGACTCCTTGAAGAAGAGGGACATCTCCCTCGATATATCCACATCCATCGAGATACTGGGTGGGCAGACCCAGACGGGTAAACCATCCGGGAACCTTTAAAAAGGGCGCGCCCTATTCCTGCCCAGTCTGGACCCATCTCCCACCCGTGGGGCATAGCATGAAAGTGGATAGCGCAAGGGCCAAGATATTCCTAGCAGCCGTCCTGCTACTCCTCACAGCCGTACCCACCACCTTGCTCCAGACCGGTGACGCCGTCGAGTGCGTCCCGGAGTGTGACTCCTGTCACTACGCCCACGACCGGGTGTACCACGCCTACCTGGACATAACCCGCTTCCTGGTGCCGTCGTCCCTGGACGGCACCCAGGTAGGGGTCGTCGAGGTCCAGCTCCATCTCCACGGAAACGTGGGACTGGGCTACACCACCGTCCGGAGGGGGCACCTCACCCTCACGGCCAACGATGACAGGGTCGGGGTTCAGAAGCCCAAGCAGGAGTTCATTTCCTTCGAGCCCGGGTTCCGCAGCTTCTACTGGAACGTGACGGGTCGGCTCAACGGCACCGACACGATGCACGTGGAGGTCTATGCCCTGGGCGTCCACCTGAACGTCGAGTTCTTCCTGTCCGGCGATTCGGGCCCCATCGTCGTCACCAACCCGGTGAACGTGCCTCCCCGGGTAAGCTTCCTGCAGCCGGACGGGTACGACGACACCGCCTCCCGGGACTACCAGATCGTCCTTGAGATCGATGACCCCAACAACGATCCCGCCCTCGCCGACTTCTGGTTCGACGATGACCAGAACAGGTCGAACGGCGCCGGGATCATCGCCCGCTCCGTCCCGTCCCCCGAGACCTACACCTGGGACACCAGGGGCCTCCAGGACGGCTGGTACTACATCCATGTGGACGTGGACGACCAGATGGGTGGGTTCGACTCGGCCACCTCGGAGCACCCTATCATCGTCTCCCACGGGAACAACGTCCCCAACACGGAGCTCTTGACCCCCATCCAGGATGGCGTGGTGCGCGACCCTGTGATGTCCTTCACGTGGAGGTCCGACGACCTGGACGGGGACAGCCTGTCCTACGAGGTCTGGGTGGGCCGCGAGGTGGACTACATGGAGATGGTTGGCACCACCACGAGCACGTCCTTCTCCTACGAGGCCCACGACAACGCCCGGCTCCTCTGGACCGTCATCCCCTACGACGGCACCGTACGCGGATGGTGCAAGAACGACCCGAGGACCTTCACCACCGACATCGCATACCCCGTGGAGGTGGACCTGGTGCTCCCGGCGGACCGCTCCACCGTCCCCGGACCCGACGTGAAGCTGGTCTGGTACGGCCGTGACCGGGATTACGAGCAGGTCCTCTACTCGGTATGGCTCGAGCACGACGGCGAGGCGAGCCGGCTGGTCAGGGGATGGGACGACCCTGCGGGGCCGGTCCTGATCGTGCCCGACCTGGTCCCGGGGGAGACCTACTCCTGGTGGGTGGAGGGGGACAACCCCTACTCCCCCAAGGGGACCTCCGACAAGTGGTCGTTCACGGTGGCCACCGACGGCGTCCCATTGGCCAGCCTGGACGACGAGGAGGTGGGCGGCGACGGCGTGACGATGTACTGGTCCCCTGGCGCGGGAGGGACCGTGCCTGACAACTACGACGTCCACCTGGTGGACCACCTGGGAGGGGACCGGCTCCTGGTGGCGGGGACCGATGCCACCAGCTTCCGTGTCCACGAACTGGTCGAGGACGCCACCTATCACTGGTACGTGGTCCCCTACGATGACGAGGGGGGCTTGGGCCACTCGGTGCCCTCCTTCCGCACCTTCACCTTCGACACCAACTCGCCCCCCTCGGTAACCATCGACGCCCCGTACCTGGAGGTGGAGCCGGGGAGCCACGTACTGGAGTGGACGGGACAGGATCCCGACGGGGACGACATCACGTACGACGTCTACATGGACCCGGTGAACGCCACCGCCCTGGTCGCCGGGAACACCACAGCCACGCGCCTTCCGGTGGACCTGGAGGCGGACCGGATGTACTTCTGGCGAGTGGTCCCCAGGGACATGATGTCCATAGGCGAGGCCGCATCGGGGGTGGTGGTCACGGGGCCCGGTGGCACGGACGTCCCCGCGACGGGGATGCTGGTTGGANNCCCCCTTGGTCAACCTTACCTGGAACGCCACCGACCCCCTGGGCCGGACGCTCCTGTTCACCATCTACGTGGACACCGAGGGAGGGGACCCCCTCGCGGGGGCCCCGCTGGTGCTCAACGCCACCACCCCGTGGTTCATCATCGAGCTGGAGGAGGGGACCACGGTGAGCTGGGCCGTGGAGGTCGCGCCCCTGGAGGGACCGACCTCGCTGCTGGGGACCGCCTCCTTCACCGTCACCAGGGCCGCTGTGCAGGTCCCCGTGGCCGTCCTCTCCGTCGCCGACGGCCCCCCGGGGATGGGTGCCGAGGTCAGGGCCCTGGAGGTCGTGACGCTGAACGCCTCATCCTCGTCCTCTCCGGGCGGCGGCGAGCTGGAGTTCCTCTTCGATTTCGGTGACGGGACCGCCTCCGGGTGGGTCGGGACCCCGAGGGTGGAGCACACATACCTGAAGGAGGGCAGCTACAACGCAAGCCTGACCGTCCGCGTGGTGGAGGGACCGGTCTCGGAGCCCGCAGTGGTCCTCGTGACCGTCCTGCCCGGTGACAAGACATCCGATGACGAGGTCCCCGGGATGGGTTCCGTGTCCGGCACGCTGGCCATCTCGATCGCCGCCTTGCTCGCGATCGGGTCCCGGAGGGTCACCAAGCGGGGGTGGGGCCGAAAGTGACGGACTACTGGCTGTCCGACATCCAGTGGCTCGCGCACCTTGTTGGGATAATCGGCATGGGGCTCATGGTCACGTCCATGCTGTACACCCTTCGGAAGCGCAAGTGGGTGATCAGCCAGGGGAAGATGACACTATGGCTGCGCTGGCACCACTGGGCCGGGTTCGTAGGTGGGGTCCTCGCCCTGGGCCACACGCTGGGTAACCTGACGGGGCTGGGGACGGTGCTCCTGGCCATGCTATTGCTCGTCCTAGGCTCATCGGGGCTCTTCTTCCTGGAGCGCCGCTCCAAGCGACCGCTCAACGAGGCTACGGCGGAACTGGCGGAGGCCAGGAGTGGGCGCAAGGTGCTGGACGCCCGATACCGCGACCTCCATGCCAGAGGCCAGTCGGGCACTCCCGAGGGACATCGGGCCTACGCCGACCTCATGGCAAAGCACGAGCGGGTGCTCGAGCAGGAGAGGGAGGTGGCCCGCCTGAAGGAGGCCGGCACCTCGTGGACCTGGTGGAGGCACCTGCACAACATCGGCACGATGATGCTCCTGGGGGTCCTGCTCGTCCACATCTGGTCGAAGGTCTACTTCGGGGGAGGTGGTCTGCTGTGATGGAGCGCCGCCGCTTCATATGGCTCGTCATCACCCTGGGGGTCGTCCTGGGAACGGCCCTGGTCACCTACACCCTGGCGGTGAGCGCCCCGGAGGAGGTGCAGCCAGGGGAGCTGTCCACGGCCCACGAGGGCATCGACTGCATGAGGTGCCACGACGCCTACGACGGCGTGACCGACGAGCTCTGCCTGGACTGCCACGAAGACGTGCTGCGGATGGTGTGGCACGATGAGGCTGGGGGCGGGGAGGACTGCACCGAGTGCCATTACGAGCACTTGGACAGGGACTACATCACCGACCTTACTGAGGTCCCTCCCCACCCGGAGCGGGCGATCGAGCTGGAGGACAGTCACCTGTTCGTGCGATGCAGCGAATGCCACTGGTCCGCTGAGCCCGAGCCCGAGTGCTCCTCTTGCCACGAGAGGTACATCCAGGGGACCCATCAGGTCGGTTTCACCGAGGACTGCGAGCTGTGCCACGTCCAGCTCTCCTGGGAGGTGGAGTACGACCACGATGACGAGGTCGCCGAGTGCGTCGAATGTCACGGCGACGACCCTGACCACACCTATCCCGGTTACCTGGAGTACAACTCCACCTGTGACGCGTGCCACGGGGTGGACGTGTGGGTCATGCCAGCGTTCGACCACGACGCCCTCAACCTGACGAACGTGAGCTGCCAGCTGTGCCATCCCCAGTCGCTGGACCTGACCTACGGGGCCCGTTCCGACGACTGCTCGGACTGCCACCTCAACACCTCATGGACGCCCCAGCGGGTGGACCACTACAAGATAGACCCACCCTGCGCGCGATGCCACGAGAACGACCTGCCGGCGGAGCACCTGGACCTCTTCAGGTTCGCCCCGCTGGACTGCGACAGCTGCCACGAGCCGGGGGCCAGCTGGGCCCGTCAGATCCAGCACATCAGGCACCCGCAGCCGTGCATCCAGTGCCACGGCGAGGCGGGGGACCTCCACGAGGGGCCTTACGCAGACGACTGCCAATGGTGCCACATCACCGACGTCCGGTACGTCATCAAGCCCCATCCCGCCCAGGACGTCGACTGCACCCTCTGCCATCCCATCGAGCACGAGGGCGGCAGCCCGGAGAACAGCGTGGACGCGACCCACTCCGAGGCCTGTGGCGCGTGCCACCTTGCGGGGACGGACTGGAACGTCCCGCTCATCAACCACACCCTCCTGGGACAGGACTGCTATGCCTGCCACGAGCCCGTCCACGACCCGATAGGCGGACGGGAGGTGTCGTGCGGTGTGTGCCACGACACCGAGTACTGGTTGCCCGCCAGGGCAGACCACGATCTCCTGGGGGAGGACTGCCTGGCCTGCCACGTGACCGTCCATCCCAACGGCAAGGACCAGTTCAGCCAGGAGTGCATCCAGTGCCACGAGACCGGGGACTGGGCCATACGCACCTGGGACCACGACCTGGCCAACGCGTCGGGCATAGAGTGCGTGAACTGCCACGACGACATCCACCTGGGAACCCTCGGTATCCTGTGCGAGGAGTGCCACACCACCGACACGTGGGAGACGGAGGTGATCAACCCGTGAGCCCCCGTCCACACATCGCCGTCATCCTGACGGCCCTTATGCTCGCGGGATGCCTCGTCGTGCCCGGCGACGGCCCACAGGTGGCCGCCGACCCCGTGAAGGTCACCCAGGTCCATATCGAGACCTTCTCCGACGGGTCGGAGGTCGTGCAGGGCACCGCGGGCACCTTCTCCCACCTGGTCGCCGACGTCACCGTTCCAGCGGGCTCCCGTGTCCTGTCCGCCACCCTCAACGTGAGCAGGGTGAGGTACGCGACCAGCGAGCTACCCCTGGACTCAGCTCCAAGGGCCATGTGGTGCGGCGACCTGGACAGGGACGGCATGCAAGACGACCTGCTGGTGGCATTCCCCGATGCGGGAAGGGTCGACCTCTTCTCTCTGGACGTGGACACCCCGTCGATCGTGCTGAAGGGCTCGCTGGAGGTTCCCGATGCCACCGCCGTCGCCGTCGACGACCTGGACAGGGACAACGACCGGGACGTCCTCGTCACCAGCGGGTCCCTGGGGAGGATCTACGTCTTCGAGAACCTCGGACCCGACACCTTCTCGGAGCCCAGGTTCATCCCAGTGGGTCCTCGGCCCGGCGACCTGGCCACTCACGACCTGGACCCTGACTTCCGCAGGGACGTGGTGGTGGCGAACTCGGGAGGGTCTTCGGTGACCGTCCTCCACGGCCGGGGGGACCTGGCGTTCTACCCGCGACTGGACGAGATGGGCAAGGGGCCCAGCGCCGTGCACCTCCGCGACGTGGACAAGGACCTGGACCCGGACCTGGTGGTGGCCGAGTCCCGGAACGACACCGTGAGCATCTGGTACAACGAGGGCAACGGCAACTTCTCCAACGCCACCGTCCTCCCCACGGGCGTGGGACCGGTGGACCTGGACGTGACCGACCTCAACGGCGATTCCCTGGTGGACATAGCGGTGGCCTGCTCGGGGACCAACGAGGTCCTGGTGTTCAACCAAGAGGAGGACGGGGACTTCCGGCTGGACGAGAGGCTCGCCGTGGGCAAGGCCCCCAGGGCCGTCCTGGGGATCCAGGCCAACGAGCTGATCGACAGGAACGTGGACGTGGTGGCGGTCTGCACCGGCTCTGACAACCTCACCTTCTACCTAGCCGGCGACGACCTGAGGCACACCGTCCCCGTGGACGTGCCGGTGGGAGGCAGGCCCATGATGGGCATGGGGGTGCTGAGGGGGAACGGGAACGATGCTGACATCTTCGTGGTCGCGTGCCAGCACCCTCCCTCCATCACCCTGGTGGAGCCTGTCCAGGTGGCGGAGGCGATCAAGGTGGGACTTGGCATGGGGGGTGGGTCCGACCGCATCGACCTGCCCGTGGGGACCGAGGGCGTCGACCTGGACCTGACCGGGGCCTTCTCCAGATACGTCTCGAACCATCATGACGAGGCGCGCTTCGGGTCGTTGGACGTTCGACTGGAGGTCTGGGCGACCCAGCCCGGCGTGGTCCGCCTTTCCGAACTGGACGTTTGGACCCAGATGAACCGGCCGCCCAGGGCAGATGCGGGGAGGAACGTCACCGTGGACGTGGGAGAGCCCGCTGAGCTGAACGCCTCCTACTCCTACGACCCCGACGGCGACCCGGTTGAGTACCTCTGGTTCGTACCAGGCGACGACGAGGCCTCCCACACTGACAACGTGTCATACCATGTCTGGACGGTGCCGGGCGAGTACCCCGTGTTCCTGGTGGTCAAGGACCGGTGGGGGAACCAGGACCAGGACCAGGTCTTCGTGAAGGTGAACGCTCCCCCCATCGCCAAGGGGGTCGTGCCCGAGACGGTGAACGCCCGGGAGGAGGTCAGGCTCTCTGCCCACCTGTCCGAGGACCCCGACGGGTCCATCGTCGACTACATCTGGGACTACGGCCAGGGGGTGGTCCACGGGCGCTCCGTCGATGTGATGTTCACGGGCACGGGCAGCGTAAACGTCACCCTGGTGGTCGTGGACGACCAGGACTCCCGGTCATTGGCCACTTACGTGGTGGAGATCCTCCCTGGCACCACTCCCCTCAGGGAGCCTGCGGAACAACCTCCAGAGGACCGGGGGGAGGTTCCCGGCCCGGGAGCCGTGGCATCGGCCATCGTGCTGCTGGCGGCGGCGGCGATGGCCGTCATGCGACGGCGATGCAGCTAGGGCCAGGCGCCCATACCAGCCTTGAGAACGGCCCGCCAACGTTTATAAGGCGAGGCCTACCCTGGGATACCCCGATGAGGCGGAGTCGAGAGGGGATGGGAGCCAGGCTGACGATCGTGCTCCTGGCCATATTCCTTATACCCGCGGCCATACCTGATGGGGTGGGGGCCGAGGACGTGGAGGTATCCACCACCTTCCTCACCTTCTTCAAGAACGGGGGCGGGTACATCGAGTACCGCATCCAGGGCAAGGCCGCCTCCCAGCTCCGGCAGATGATCGACGACCCAGAGGTGATGTTCCCCTTCGAGACGAGGATGGCCGACGGTGACGGCATCGTGGACCAGAACGAGGGCGAGGCGTACATGCGCAACCTGGACGACATCCTGACCCGCAGGGAGATAATCCTCCGCGGTGTGAAGATGGAGAACGTGGACGTGGACGAGCACAGGGGGCTCATAGGCTCCGAGGTCAACGACACGAAGGAGCTCTACCTACACATCACCTTCCGCGGGGGAATCCAGTACGACACAATGGAGTTCAACGTCAGCGGCCTCGAGCCCCTGGCCACCCTCTACGGGTCATACGAGGACATCCCAAAGACCCTCACGGTGGACGAGAGGATGTTCATCGTCGCCGCGGGGATGGGCTCCTACGAGACCCAGAGGAAGGAGGCGGGATCCCTCTACAACCTCAGGGCCCCCCTGGCGGCGGTGGTGTCGTACCATGCCAGCTACACGGTGAACAGCCCACCGACGGCGCGGATGGAGTACGACCACACCTCCATGGCGGGCAACCCCCTCATCCTGATGATATTCATGTTCCTGGTCAGCATCCTCACCATCAAGCTCCCCAAGGCGCTGGCCAAGGAGAACGACAAGGAGAGGGTGAGCCAGCTCCACCTGGGCATCCTGATCGCCGTAATCCTGTTCTGGCTCTTCTACGTCCTCGGGGGCAACGCCTACCTGGTCTGGATCCTGGGCATCGCCCTCACGGTTGGGGCCTACGGCATGGCCCACATGATCTACGTGAGGGGCTGGAGGGGCATGGCCATCTCCAGCGAGGGGCTCTACCTGGGAGAGGGTATCGAGGCGGTGGACCCCGTCAACGGGAGCGGCCCCCCCGCGGGTCCCGTGGCCCAGGGCCCTGCCATCCTGGGGACGGGCGGAGCGGGCGTGGACCCCCACCCGTCCGAGGAAGTGATGGTGGTAATGCCAACGGTCGACGAGGAGGCGGTGAGTGAGCCCGCCCAACCCGTAGATCAGACCCCAGCGTACGTGACGCCACCTCCCCAGCCCCAGGTCCAATCACAGGCCGTGCCGACCGTGCAGCCATCTACCGCGAACCAAGGACCGGCCCCGTCCCCGGTGGTCACGCCGGAGCCGGTTGCCAGGGACACCAAGACGATGCGGTGCCGCTGTGGAGGGAAGTTCCGGGTCCCCCTGCAGCCAAGACCCCTGGAGGTCCAGTGTCCCCACTGCGGGGTCACCGGTACGCTCAAGGATTGAGAGACCTGAACTCACACTATTGGGGTGAGGCGCATGCGCGGCACGCCCTCCGAGACGTCCATGTCCAAGTGCATGAGCTCGGTATGGGGCCGCTCGCCGTAGAGCACCAGGGCACCGTGCACCTTGCGGAGCTTAAGGTGCTGCTGGGCGATGTCGGCGATGCGGTCGGTTGAACGGACGGAGGCACGGGCGATGGTAAGGTCCACGTTGCCGCTCTGACGCAGCTCGGTGTAGTAGTCGCGCATGTCGTCGACCACCTTCGCCGAGACGCTCTCCAGGGCATCGTAGCTCATGATGTTCAGGGTGGGCCCCTTCACGTCCTGGAAGTTGAACCTCATCACGTCCCACTTCAGGTAGTTGCCGATGGGGTCGCCCTCCACGCCCAGCAGGTACGGGTCGTCGGTGTCCAGCTCGGTGGGGTAGAGGTCGACGACGCGCATCCTCCCGGTGGCGTCCCCCTCGCCCATGAACCTGTTCACCAGGGTCGGCAGCATGGTGGGCGCGAACTCGCGGGAGGGGAGCCATACCACTCCCTGACCGTTCGCCAGGGCGTTGAGCACGGGACCCATGCAGAAGAGGGATACCGCCTCGGTGGGCACCGCCCGGTCGACCTCCAGCAGGTTGACGGCCCCCTCCATCAGCCCGCCCCCGAGCAGGTGGTCAAGCTGGTTCGAGCCCGTGGAGAGCCTACCGTTCACTCCGCCGTCGGGTACGGACCAGGTCCCTCCCGGCTCTGGGAATCGGATGCCGTAGGGACCGAAGGCCTTCATGCGACCCGCGGTCAGGGTGTAGAGGTATCGATGATGACGGGTCTCGCATCCCCTCAGCTTCTGGATGACGATCTCCCTGAAGGCCCGGCCGTCCACCTCCCCATGCTCCAGCAGGATGACCCCGTCGACGTAGTAGTCCAGGTCCAGCCTGTCGTGCTTCTCCAGCACGATGACCAGGTACGTGTTGGTGTTCTCCACCAGGTCCTTGTGGAGCATGTTGATGATCCGTCCCTCAGGGATGCCGTACTTCTCGGCCAGCGCCTCGATGCTGTCTATGGCCACGCATATCTGCTTGGGGAGCTGCCCCTCGACCCGGTTGTAGATGCGCTCCAGCTCGGGCAGGTCCGAGTCGAAGTCCACCACCAGGTTGTGGAACTGGGTGAAGCCCTCGCCCTCGTCGTCCATCGTCTCGATCTCGGGGGGCTCGAACATACCCTCGACCCTGGACAGCTCCGTCCTGTCCACGGACACGNNCACGGGGAAGCTGCCGTTGAGGAGGCGGAACTCCTTGAGGAGCGCCTTGGCGGACTTGACCTCGTCGGACTCCGGCGGGGCGGTCATCAGCAGGGCGTCCATGTCCGCCCCCTCGGCCGCCTCGGGCATCTCCCCTTCCACCTTTGCCTTGTCGATGGAGTCCAGGAAGCGCTTTGACGCGTGGATGAGCCGCTCGTTCCGCTCCTTCGACAGGAGCCATGGGAACTGCTTGTAGAGGGCCGTGTCGCTCACCCTGGACGAGAGGTAGAAGTTGTCGAGCCCGTTGAACACCTCCTCCAGCATCTGGAGGACCAGGGTGGTCTTGCCCGTGCCCGCCTTGCCCTTCACGATTAGGGAGTGGCCTCCAGGGTTCTGGAAGAACCTGTGGATCTCGGGTGGCAGCCCCCACGCACTCCTTTCCTCGGCGGACACCTTCTCTCGCCCCAACGCCAGTTCACTGGCGGATTTCCCTGGCACGGCTTGTCCAGGCGTGGATTCCACCGGTGGAAACATATATAACCGTTGATACGTCGTTCTCAAAGTTGCGACTTGAGGAGGGGGCCAGCTTGCCCTTCCTGGGAAAATGCCAAATACGGTCCGGGACATCCCGGTGCGATGCTCCCCGAGGGTTTCTCAAGGCGCGACGGAATGCTCGTCCTCTCAGCGATAATCAGGATCGGTACGGTCACAACCGCCGAGGGGGTTTCGGGCAGGGTCGGCAGGTCGGAGGTGATGTACGCCCTCCAGAGGATGGACAGGCCCGAGGACTTCTGGGACCTCCTTTTCCAGCTGGCCGACGACAGGATCCTTCACATGGCGAAGGAGACCCGGGGTGATGTGCGCTTCTCGATGGTGGACGTCCAGGAGCACGATGTGAAGGTGTTCCTCCACCAGCACAAGGACGAGCTGGAGTCCTACCAGGTCCTGGAGGACGACGAGGCCTCCCTCACCAAGGTCTACATGGACGGGCTGGAGGAGGCCCGCAGCAGGGCCGTCTTCTACTGAGCCTCAACGGCTCCCCCCAACCTCCGCCTCCAGCTCCTCGAAGAATGAGGCCATGAACTCGGCGCGTCTCCTGGCGATGCGACGGCCCTCCTCGGTGGTCATCCGGTCGGGGAGGTGACGCAGCTTGACGGTGTACTCCTCCACGGGCGAGTACCTGGAATGGTCGATGTCGCCCACGTGCCGCGCCGTCTCGTTCCCTCCGACCCGGTTGTGGAGCCGCTGCCCGTGCTCGCCCGCCATCATGTAGGCCCTGCCCACGCCCACGGCCCCCAGGGCGTCCAGCTTGTCCGCGTCGTGGAGGCACTGGGCCTCCAGCGTCGATGGAGGGGGGCCCGAGCGGTACCTGTGGCTGGCTATCGCCCCCGCCACCAGCTCCACCTCCCGGTCCCCGAAGAGGTCGCTCCCGCCGAGGACGTCTCGGGCCATGCGGGCCCCGGCCACTGCGTGGTCCTCGCCCCCCGCGTCCTCCCGGCCCCTCTCCATGTCGTGGAGGTAGGCGGCGCATGCCACCAGCACCTCGTCGGCCCCCTCCACCCGCGCGATGTGCCGGGCCAGGGCCACCACCCGGCGTACGTGGTCCAGGTCGTGGCTGGGCTTCATAGGGCCGTTGGACGTGGCCACCTCACGGCATAGGCTGGTCCTGGGGTCATCCTCCACTGGGTCCACGAGGGGGTAAACGACTCGGGCCTATTGACACTTTTGGGCCGAAATCGGGGGTGCCAGTCTTCGAAAGATGTCTGAAAGACTATTTATATCGCCAGGGAGATGATTATCCCTCCAGAGCGGATGTTCGAGGGACAATACCATGGCCCGCACCATAGCACCCCTCATCGCGCTCCTGCTGCTGCTTCCAGCCCTGGCGCTGGTCATCGGTCCCGCGGGCGGCCAGATACCACCAGACGTGCAGTTCACCGCCATCCGCGACTACCCAGTTGACAGCGACCGGACGAGCCTGTACAATGAGCTCATCATCGAGATCACAATGGAGGTTACCCAAGAGGGTGGCTACACCATCGCGTGCGTCCTCTCGGTGGAAGCCTCGGGGAACACCTACGTGATCGACATCTACTCGGCCAACCACTGGCTCGAGGAGGGGACGAACACGGTGTCGATATCCTTCCCCTCGGAGTCCATCTTCAGGACGGGCCACTCGGGCGTCTTCAGGGCGGACATCGAGGTCCAGAAGGTGGACTTCAACGACATCTGGGAGATAACCCACCTGACCCGATTCTACGACCACAGACTGTTCCAGGCCCCGGAGAACCCCCCTCCAGTGCCCCCCGACGCGCCCATCGTGGAGGCGGGACCCAACTCCATAAACATCACCACCGACGAGTTCCAGGCCTTCGTGAACCGGACCTCTCCCGTCGTCGTGTTCCGCTACCGGAACGTGGACCCCAAGATGCCCGACTTCGTGCTCACGTACTACAGGCTCATACTCTTCGACGATGACGGCAACAGGATCTACAACGGCGAGGACCCCTCCGCCTCAGTGCTGCTGACCAACTACCCGTGGGCGCCCGGGAACATCGAGGTCAAGGGCCCTGCCGTATCCTTCGACCTGATGGCCAGGATCCCGATCCCCGTTGGTCCCGAGTTCGTCTCCGCCGACATCACCCTCGTCTTCACCATCACCAACGGGACCGTCGCGGACCCCGAGGGTTCCGGTTTCGTCCGTGGCGACGCCTCGGAGCTTAAGGTGGACGTCCTCTTCGAACCGGAGGAGCCCATCCCCGGCGCGGACCACCTCGCCTTCGAGTTCCGCGTCAAGGACACGTTGGGCACCTACGACTTCCTGATAGAGGAGGCCGTGGGCTTCCAGCACTACCCGCGCACCCTGGAGACCGGGTTCCTGAGGGTGCCCATGCTGCCCCTCTCCAGCCACTCGGTGGTGGGAATGGTCAACGACAACATGGTCATGCACGCCTTCGTGGGGTGGCAGAACCTGGCGGAGGAGACCTGGTCCGACCAGGAGGAGCCGCTGCTGGTCGACGTGGCTGGGAGCTTCCGTGTGAGGGGAGGCCAGCTGGAGCTCTACAACGCCTACCCCTTCTCCGAGGACCTGGTGTCCCTCGACCACGACCCTTCGGTGGGCACGGTCACCGAGAACAAACCGCCCTCACCGCCCCCCGAGAGACCTCCTGAGGAGCCGACCCCCAATCCCTACGTCTTCTGGTTCGCGATGATAGCGGGCGCCGTGATCATCCTGCTCACGGTATACGCCCGGGCCCAGGGCTACTGAGCCCCGGCATCAGCGCCTTCCACTTCCCTGCTCCAGAGGACGCGCCCCGACCTCCTGACCTCGAGGACCCGGTGGTAGGGGATGACACCGCCCCCCTCCAGGTGGAGGTAGGACCTGTCCCTTCCCACGACCTCGGGGGCGGTCAGCACCCTCCTGTCGCCGGGGGCGCCCCTGTGGACGACTACGAACTCCAGCTCCTCCAGGGGGACACCATCTCCCCATTGCAGCTGGCTCAGCAGCTCGTGAAGCGTCATTGCCTCCCCATGGACCGGCAGTCCCAAATGCCTTTCGCGTCGGCCTGGGGTCCTTTCGGCGGCAGGCGAACATAGGGAGAACGTATAAAAGGAACGCATATCAATCCGAACCTTGACCAGTCCAAGGTAGGACGGGTCCCAAGGATGGTAGACGTGACCTCCAGAAGACGACCAAGCAGGAAGGGCTGGGCATACCTGGCCCGACGGATGGCCGCCTACCTGGTGCTGGCGATGATGATGCTCATCGCCGTGCCCGTGGACGCCGTCGCCCCCCCCGGCAGCCTCTCGGTGCCGGACCCCGAGGACTGGGGCGTGATGGCGGAGCTCCAGGCGGTCCAGGCCACCGAGGCGAGCGTCATCAACGAGGTCTCTGTTGTCAGTACCACCACCCAGATGCTGGGAGACGTCAGCGCCCACGACCTTGCCAGGGACCCTGCCATGGGACCCTTCGACCTTCACACCTCCACCCCGCCCTATCCCACCGTCCCCGACGTCATCTCGCTGGTGGACGACACTCCGGACGGCTTCATCCCTCCCGGGCTCCAGCTGATATTGGACCAGCCCTTCATGATGCAGGTCTACAACGAGAGCGGCGACACCGAGAACTGGGTGGAGGCGTTCATCCGACCGACCATCGGTTCCATAGACCGGTGGGTCCAGGTGGACATCGACAACGACACCTCCACCGGCGACGCCGAGGGCGACGACATCAGGTTCAGGATGGGTGTCGTGCTGGAGAACATCTCACGCAACATCACCCTTCTTCCCCCCACCTTCCAACTGAAGGTCCGGGGCGGTGTGGGCATGGAGATCGAGAGGCTGGGGACCGGGAACGAGGACCTGGCCATCGACGTGACCGTCTTCAAGTCCTTCCGCTACAGCGGCATCAGCTACACCTGGTTCCTGGACTACGAGGTGGACCGGGTGCCCGAGAGGGGCTACATGTCGGTGACCGCCGAGAACGTGAACGTGTCTGCGGAGCCGGGAAGGCTCCTCGACCTGATAATGCAGTTCATCAACGGCACGGGGAACGACACCACGGGGACCCGCCTCTCCGACATCACCGGGCCCTACACCATAGCCCACACCAGCACCGAGCAGGTGGAGGTCCAGGCCTCCCTGGGCTACATCAAGCTGGGCCAGAACCCCGGGGACGACCGGAAGTACTTCGAGGAGGCGTCCTGGCTCACGGCCAACGTCAGGAGGCCCATGGAGGGGGTCCCGCCCCCCACCACCTTCGACCTCTGGCTGGACAGCCCCTCCTTCAACCGCACGTTCGACCAGCTCAGATGGTCGGCCAACGGCCCGTCCAAGCTGGAGCTGGAGTACTTCGACGCCCGGGAGAACGACACCCAGGCCAAGGCCCTCGTCGAGATCGCGCCCACGGACCTGCGGTTCAAGATCGTCTCGAAGCAGGAGGAAGTGGGTGAGGTGTCGAACATCCACTACATAGCCTCGGGACCCGTCGAGGTCCTCCGGTTCGACGCTTGGGACTTCTCCGGCGGGAACCGGCGCAAGTACCTGCACACCCACGTGGAGCTTCACGACCTGCCCATGGAGCTCTGGCTCAACGGGACCATCGACGTGGGCGGCCAGGAGATCGCCACATTGCGTCCCGACCCCCGGGCGGGCAACTTCATCCCCCAGATGCTGGAGACCATCATGGTCGGCCTGACCTCCAAGCTGTTCAACATAGGCCAGACCCTCCGAGCCCTTCCCCAGAGCCTCCTGGAGATGCCCGAGCTGGAGGGTTACATGGACCTGAAGTTCCCCGACAGGTCGTCCCACCTGGGGATGCTGGAGATGTGGCTGACCTCCAACCACTACGTGACGGTGGAGGAGGGCACCGATTTCCTGGCCTTCTACAACGACACCCACGAGGAGATGGCGGACAACATGGTCCAGTCGGGCTTCTCGATGAGGCTAATGGACCTACGATCCGTCCACGCCGAGTTCAAGGACAAGAAGCAGATAATCCTCGACTCCCGGTACAACAGGGAGCTGCGTGGCCTGTTCATCGACCCGATAAACGACGCCAACGCCTCCATCCGGTTCTCCAACATACCCCACAACATATCCCTAGAGCTCCTGAACGACCAGATAGTCTACATGGGCGACGGAACGGTGGACCGGCTCGAGTACACCTCAGAGATAGGTGACCAGTACATCAAGTTCCAGATGGAGGGGGTCCCAGGGGGCATGCACTTCAGCCTGGGCGAGGAGCAGACGGGTCTTAACGTGCTCATCGGCGAGATCGATGCCATCAGCGTCCAGGTGACCGATGGCCAGCTGAGGACCATGGCCGGGGACCACCTCCTGGTTGAGAAGGACGCCACCGGTAGTACCTCCGTATCCCTCCGCATCAGCGGTATCCGCTCGATGGAGATGGACAGGGGGGAGAGGAACACGGTCTCCCTGGAGACCGGCGGCCAGCCCTTCGGCGTGCTCATCGCCGACGAGGAGAACGACTTCCACGTGTCCGCCAAGATCGACCCCATTCCCAGGAACATCGAGACGGAGCTCTCCGACCTGCTGGGCCTCTCGGACATCGAGACCCCCTCCCTGCAGGACGTCACATCAGTGCTCCAGTTCGCCAACATGATGTACCAGATCTCCGACCTGGCCGACAGCGTGCTGGTCGCCATGGGTGACGCCACAGTCGGCATGATAGAGGGACTGGGGGGCTTCTCCTCCAACCTGACGTTCTCCTGGAACGGGGACAAGAACATGGACGTTGCCGCATCGGTCACCCACGGCGGCCCGAACCCGGTGCCCCTGGCACCCTGGGTCCACGGCGCATGGGTCAACATGCTCCCAACCTCCGACGGCAGCGTGGTCATGGACGCCAAGGTCTACCTCTCGGGCATCGCACCCAAGGGCTCGATCGACCTGCGGTCTACCACCGAGGACACCCACATAGAGCTCTCGATGGAGGGCTTCGCGCCCAAGTCCGACCACCTGCTGCTCCTAGTCAACGGCTCCTCCCTTATCCCAGATGGCAGCGGCAGGGACATATGGCTCTACATGTCGGACCTGGCCACACCCCTTGATCTGGACCTGACGGTCGACCTGACAGCGGACGTGTCCATAGGCGGTGCCGTGGCCGCGGACATCACTATCGAGACGTCCCACGCCCTGGGGGCGCTCCACATGCGCTCCCGGCTCAGGGACGAGAACGTGGCCACCGTAGAGGCGTACCTCTCCAACGTCCCCCAGCGGACGGACCTCTCCCTACAGTACTCCCAGAACATCCTCCTCGACGTGGAGCTCTCCGAGGCCATCCGGCTCGCCCACGTGAAGGTCTCGCGGGAACTGCGGGGCGAGGAGGCGCCAGCCACCTCCATCACCCTCCATGACGTTCCCCCGCTCATCAGCCTCTCGGTGACCGGAGGAGGGGACTTCGACATGGATGCCAGCAACATCCTGGCGAACCTCCCGGACCTGCAGGTCACCACCAACAAGCCCGGGATGGACATGATACTCGACATCCAGGGCAGGTCGCTGGGCAACAAGGTGGACCTGTTCATGGACGCGCGGAACATCGAGGAGGTCTCGATGACGCTCCAGGACAAGGAGTACAGGATCTCCGCTGGCCGCCTCGAGTACTTCCAGGTCACCGCCTCCAACATCCAATACTCAAAGGGAACGTGGATCGAGAGGATGGACCTGGTGGGGACTCACCTGACCAGGGCGGCGGTGAGGGTCCACATGGTGTTCGGCGTATACCCCATCATCGAGATGAACGGCCTCGTCACCACGGGGCTCCAGATGACCATGGTGGGAAGGACGGAGATAAGGGGTTCCAGCCACGACCTGTCGTTGACAATCTTCGAGGTGCCGCTCTCCCTGCGGTCGATACCACGCTCCCACTCGAACGGCGTGACTATGCAGGAGTCGGAGGGTGAACGACGAATATTGGTGCCTGCTCCCATGGGCACGGTCTTGGGGACCCTCATGGGGTGATCAGGTGGTCGACGACGCTCGTGTCAGTGACGGGGAATGGGACGAGACCCAGCCGATGGTGGCCGGTATGCAGCCCGACCAGGAGGTCCAGGAATGGCTGGAGGAGGAGGAGGCCAAGCGGAGGGCCCGGGAGGAGGCCGCGGGCAAGGGCGTCCCAGTGGTCACGTACACCCCCGCTGGGAACGAGATGAGCAATTGGGGCAAGCGGGTCTTCGCCATCGTCGTCCTGGCCATCATACTGGTTCCCCTGATGTGGTTCGTCGTCATCCCCAGGGCCGACGCCGAGCTGGTGGTCCAGTACCACGAGGGGGTCGTGGGCGGGATCTCGGTGGACGCCCGCATCGAGAACCACGGGACCCGGGCCATGAACGACGTCCAGGTCCGCATCACCGTCCAGGACTCCAGCGACACCAGGATGGCGGAGCCCACCACCTTCGAGGGCATAGTCAGCGCCCACGGGGAGGCGCCCATGGACGCCATCGCCTTCACCGGCGACCAGTGGGACACCTACCACATCTTCGTGGAGTGGTCCTTCGAGTGCGCAGGCGACAACTACGATGGCTCCGAGCACTACGACACCAACGGGACCCAGATGAACATCTGGTGGCACCAGGAACTGACGGCCTAGCCAGGATACCCGAGGCGCAACATTTAACTAGGGCACGGTCATTCCATGCTCCGACTGGAAGGCCGTGGTAGCTCAGCTGGGAGAGCGCAAGACTGAAGACTTGCGCAGATCCAAGGCAGAGATCTTGAGGTCGCCGGTTCGAGCCCGGCCCACGGCACCTTCCCCCTTTTCAGGGGGCAAGGGCCGGCCTCTGCCAGAAAAGACCCAGCTATGTTCACACCGCCCCTCGCGAGGCATCCCAATGCCCACCAATAAAGAAGAACCTGATTCCGCAGGGGAGGATAGCGGTGCCCCCCTGGAAGGGATCGTGCGCGACACCTTCGAAGCCCTAGGGCTCGGAGAGAGAATGACCCAGGCGTGCCATCGCCTCGGGTACGAGACCCCCACCGACATCCAGCAGAGGACCATACCCCTGGTCCTCGGCAGGCAGGACGTGATAGGCCAGGCCAAGACGGGCACTGGCAAGACGGCAGCCTTCGCCCTCCCCATCATCCAGACCTTGGAGGGGACCAAGGACAACCCCGCCGCCCTGGTCCTCGCTCCCACCCGGGAGCTGGCCGTGCAGGTGGCGGGGGAGTTCGAGCGCCTGGGGGAGGAGGAGAAGGGCTTCCGCGTCCTGGCCGTGTACGGCGGCGCGAACATCCGTCCCCAGATGGACAGGCTGGCCAAGGGGGTCACCGTGGTGGTCGGCACCCCGGGGAGGGTGATGGACCTGATGCGCCGGGGCAACTTGGAGCTGAAGGGCTTGAAGACCGTCGTCCTGGACGAGGCCGACCGGATGCTGGACATGGGGTTCATCGACGACATCGAGTGGATCCTCGAGCAGACCCCAAAGGCCCGCCAGACCCTGCTCTTCTCAGCCACCATGCCCGACGAGATCAGGGCCCTGGCGAACAGCTACATGCGGGACCCCGTATACATCCGCGTCTCCACCGACGACGACCTCACCGTGGACGCCACCGAGCAGATCTACCTCCGGGTCGGACGGAGGAACAAGATCTGGGCGCTGTCAAAGATCCTGGACGAGGACGACCCTGAGCTCACCATAGTGTTCTGCAACACCAAGATCGCCGTTGACATGGTCACCCGCCGCCTGGACGAGGTGGGCTACTCCGTGGGCGAGCTCCACGGCGACCTGCGACAGACCAAGCGGGAGAGGGTGCTGGACAAGTTCCGCGAGTCCAAGGTCCGCATCCTCGTGGCCTCGGACGTGGCCGCTCGCGGCCTGGACATAGAGGAGACCTCCATGGTGGTCAACTACGACATCCCCGAGGACCCGGAGAGCTACGTCCACCGCATCGGCAGGACCAGCCGCATGGGCAGGAAGGGCAAGGCCGTCACCTTCGTCACCTCCAACGAGCTCCACTTCCTGGAGGCCATCGAGAGGTGGGCGAGCACCAGGATCGACCTCCAGCAACTGCCCCCATCCTCGAAGAGGGACCGGGTCAGGTACATCACCGACTACGACGAGCTTTCCAACCGCTACGGCATGGTATCCTTCGAGCTGGACGTTGGCTCCGACGATGGCGCGAAGGTCCTGGACATCCTGGAGCTGGTGCGCAGATCGACCCGGCTTCCCGAGAACCTCATCGGCCACATCGAGCTGGAGCCGAAGAGGTCCGTGGTCGAGATCGACAAGGGGAGCGCGGGCAGGGCGATGCAGGACCTGATGAGGGCCCGCTGGAAGAACCGCAAGGTGTGGGTCGACATCGTAGAGCCGGACCTGGCAGCGGAGAGGCGGACCAAGGAGGAGCCTCCTAGCATCTACCAGATGCCCACCATATGAGGCAGGGACCGGCCGTGGCCAGTCCCCCCGGAATGTTCACCCGGGGACATTAAAAAACCATACTAATCTTTATATAAGCCGACCCTGGGTAGTAACCTCGGTCACATGAGGGTCCAGTGGGCAATAATTGTAATGATGGTGGCCGTCCTCGTCACCGCCTCCCTACCCGCGTCGGCGTGCATAGCCGACGGGCCCGACCAGGAGTTCGAGGCCCAGGCCGTAAGCTGCGGCACCGCCTTCCCGGACCTCTCCCTCCTCTCGGCCTCCACCGTGGAGGAGCTGTTCCCCCAGACCATCGCGTTCAAGGACCAGCTCTTCGTGGTGTGGCAGAAGGAGAACTTCACCGACTCGGTGAAGTACTTCCTGGCCCTCAGGTCCTTCGACGGCACCCAGTGGTCGGACACCATATACCCGTCGTGCCCGGACATGGAGAACCCCACCCGCTCCCAGCTGAACCTAAACCCCCGCCTCGGGGCGGACGACGAGGCCCTCTACATGGCCTGGACCTCCACCGAGCCCAACTGGACCACCGGCGCCGACGACGACGTGGTGTTCCGGTTCACCGAGGACGGCAGGACATGGTCCGAGGTCATCGAGATATCCGGTCATTACAACGACGGGCTGGACAAGCTCCCCGTGGTCCAGTCCTTCAAGGGACGGACCTGGTTCCTCTGGGAGACCAACGACCGGATGGACAGCGACGGGGCCGACATGGACATCGTCATGAGACCTTGGGACGGAAGCGAGTTCGGCCAGACCATCGAGGTGACCCCGCCGGGCGATTCCTACAACGACCACCACGTGCAGGTGGCCTCCGACGGCGACCGGATGTACATGATGTGGATGAAGGCCAACTACTCCTCGGGCATGGCCAACGTCCACGACATCTGGGTCCGCGTGTTCGACGGCTCCTCTTGGGTCACCCCTCCCACCCGGATAAGCTCCGACGCCGTCGCCGACAACGAGCATCCCACGGTGGCGGCGGCCGACGGCCGCGCCTTCTTCATCTGGGAGACCCAGGACACGGGAAAGATGGGCGACGAGTCCTCCATCGTGATGCGGGAGTGGACGCCCGAGGAGGGTCTGGGACCCAGGATAACAGTGAGCTCCCTGACGTCCAACGGCAAGGACACGAAACCCACGGGCATGTGGTACCACGACCAGCTCTTCGTCGGCTGGATCACCATAGATGGCGGCATCACCTTCGGCGACGACGCCGACCTGGTCTACCGCATAGGCTCCGAGGACCGGTCCGGCCAGATGCGCTTCGGGGACTTCATGGAGGTGTCCTCCTCCACCGACGAGTACCAGGACCGTTTCCCGAACCTGGTCGTCTACGACGACATCGTCAACGTGGTGTGGGTGGTGGACAGCAACTACACCCACACAATCACCAACTGGACCCTGCTGGAACAGCTGGGCGGAATCTTCCGCAGCCCGGACGTGTGCATCCAGTCCATATACATCCCCTTCGAGAAGCAGCTGGGCCTGGTGTACACCCTGGGGACGGCGTTCCCCACGGCGACGAAGCCCACCTCTGCCAAGGTGACGGTGACCGACCTGCGCTCCGAGCCCCTGGACGGCGTGGACGTGTCCCTTCGCGTGGAGCCCAGCGGCGGACCCTCGTGGAAGGCCTCGGTGCACCGCCTGGAGGCCAGGGGGGACGGGGTCTATTCCATGGGGGAGCTGGAGTTCCCGAGGCAGGGCGCCTACGACGTGATGATCATGGTGGAGGGGGTGGAGGCCGGTGCCTTCACCGTCGACGTGGTCCCTCCGCCCCCCAGCTTCGCCGACAGGGTGCCCATGACCTCCGTGTTCTTCATCGCCGCCGGCATCGTCGTGGGCGTCGTGCTGTTCCGGATGATGGGGAGGGAGGAGCTGGTGGACGAGATACGGCCGGCGCCCTTGGTACCGACCCCCGAGGAGAGCTACTAGGAGGCCTACCGTGGCGGAGGCGCGGGTCAACATCGACAGCGGCGTGGTCAGTCCCGGGACGGGGGCACCCATTGGGAAGGGGATACCCTTCGAGGGCGTGCCGGAGCTGGACGTTCGTGACGAACGGGCCGCCGAGACCTCCCAAGAGGCGTACATCCAGGAGCACAGGATGGACATCCTGCGCCTTCCCGGCATCGGGAGGTTCCTGCGCTGGAGGTGGCTCCAGCCCATCATCGAGGTGCCGATGCTGGCCCTCTTCATCCTGGTCATAATCGTGGGCATCTGGGGCACCCAGGAGCCCTCGCAGAACCTGGCGACCATGCTGATATGGGTCTACTGGTGGTCCCTGGTCATCTTCTCCTTCCTGTTCGTTGGCCGCATCTGGTGCATGGTGTGCCCCCTGGGGGCGGCCGGCGAGTGGACGAACCGCCGAGTGGGGACCATGGGCAAGCGCTGGCCACGGGCGCTCCGGAACCTGTGGATCGCCCACATATTCTTCATAGTGCTCACCGGCGTCGACCTGGTGATCGGCATAGACATCCTGCCCAGGTTCACCGGCATATTCCTGCTCAGCCTCCTCATAATGTCGGTGGTGATGGCCTTCATCTTCGAGAGACGGGCCTTCTGCCGCTACGTCTGCCCCATCGGCGGCATGTGCGGGATCTACGCCATGACCTCGACGGTGGAGCTCCGCGCCAAGTCCCGGGGAAGGTGCGACAGCTGCACCACCAAGGAGTGCATAAAGGGCACCGACGACGCGTACGCCTGTCCCTGGTTCGAGTACCCCGGGGAGATGGACCGGAACAACTACTGCACCATGTGCGCCGAGTGCGTGAGGGCCTGCCCCCACGACAACGTAGGAGTGTCGGTGAGACCCCCGGGCCAGGACCTTTGGAGGACCAACCGCCGCGTGTTCGACGAGGTCATCCTCGCTGTGGGCATGATCGGGGTGATGGCCTCCCACACCATCGCCACCACCCAGCCCTACGACGACTGGGTGAGCGGCCTGGAGGTCGACTCGGGGATCCCCGCCTGGGTGACCATCACCATGGTCTACGTGGTGTCGATCCTGCTGGCGAACCTGGCGTACCTGGGCGTGTCCGCGCTGGCCGCCAGTTGGACGGCGACCCCGAAGCGGCCCCTGGACGGCCCCACGGTCTACCGCTGGACGGGGTACGCCCTCATCCCACTGGCGCTGTCGATGCACCTGGCGCGGAACGTGCTGTTCCTGAACATCTGGGGCACCGCCATCGTCGATGTTATGGCCAACATGTTCAACGCCCCCGGGTTCCCCTTCGGCACAGGGCCCGTGGAGACCCAGGACCTGCTGCCGGATTCCACCGTCTGGTGGATCAGGATGGCCATCATACTCCTGGGATTCATCTTCTCCGCCTACGCGGCATACAGGCTCTCCCTCAGGATGCAGCCCAAGCGCAGGCTGGCAGGCAGGATGCTGGCGGCCATCCTCATCGCCATGGTGGCCTTCAGCATCGTCTATGTATGGATACTGTCGTTACCCCTGGTGGCATAGGAGGTCCGAGAAATGGCTGGCAACAACAAGGTGAGAAGGCCGGGAAGGGGGTCACCCCCCAAGTGGGCCAGGCAGCTGGAGCGCCGGATGGACCCGGGCATCGTGAGCCTGGACCCAACGGAGCTGGGCCTCTACGACCGGGACGCGGCACCGCTCCCCGCCTCGGCGAAGTGGGCCTTCAACCCCCGGCCCGACGCGGTGGTCCGGCCCAGGATCGCCGACCAGGTTCGGAAGGTGGTGCGCTTCGCCGCCAAGGCCGGCGTGCCCATCGTGCCCAGGGGCGCCGCCACCTGGGGCTTCGGGGGCGCGGTGCCCACCAACGGAGGAATAGTGTTCGACCTCCAGGGCCTCTCGGACATCAACGTCGACCGGGACACGATGACCGTCACCGCCGGGGCAGGGGCCATCTGGCGGGACGTGGCGGACCTCGCCCGCCGGCGTGGCTTCATGCTCCCCGCCTACCCCACCTCCGCACCCGGCTCGACGGTGGGGGGATGGATAAACACCGGCGGCGTGGGCGTGGGCGCCTACAAGTACGGGGGCATAGACAGGCAGGTCAGGGCGATGCGCGTGGTGCTCCCGAACGGGGAGCTGGTGCGCCTGGGGTTCGACAGGGTGCTGCCCAACAGCTCCGGTTACGACCTCATGTCCCTCGTCATCGGGTCCGAGGGCACCCTGGGCGTGGTCACCGAGGCCACCCTCGACCTGGTACCCGCACCTGAGACGACCCGACCCCTGGCGGCCGGCTTCCCCTCAGCGAAGGAAGTGGGGGACTTCGTGCAGCTGCTCGCTCGCAGCCGCGTCGTCCCGTTCCACGTCTCCTTCTACGACCCTTCGCACCTGTCCAACTTGGAGAGGCTGGGCGAGGACGTGCCCTACGGCGGGGGCCTGGTGAGCCTCATGTTCGAGGGCTACACCGCCGTGGTGGACTGGGAATGGGACGCGACGGCGGAGCTGGTGAGGAAGGCCGGGGGAGAGGTGGCAGAGGAGGCCTACGCCCGGACCACCTGGGACGACCAACTGTTCGACCTCCGGGTGGCCCCCGAGGGGCCGACCCTCCTCATGAACGAGGTCTTCGTGCCCCTCTCCCGGACCACGGAGGTCATCTCGGGAATGACGCGGATAATCGAGGCCCACGGCGTGCGCGGCGGGATCGTCGGCACCGCGGCCTCACGTTCCACGGCCTCGCTGATGCCCTACGCCCTGGTGGACCAGCGACAGTGGTCCACCTTCTTCGCGTACGGCCTGGTGGACGAGTTCGCACAGCTGGCCCTCGACCTGGGTGGTCGGCCCGCGGGTGTCGGGCTCTGGATGGCCTACCATATGCAGAACCTCCACGGCACTGGCGGGGTGGAGGCGATGAAGGCGGTCAAGCGGGCGCTGGACCCCAAGGACATCATGAACCCTGGGAAGCTGGTCCACGCCGTGTCCAAGTTCGACCTGGCCATACCGGCAGGGGTGATGAACATAGGCACCAAGACCATCTCCATGGTGCACGCGCTCCTGGCAGACGAGAGGAAGGTGAGGGGCAGGTCGCCCGTCCAGGGGTCCGCCACCGATTCCCAGGCGGAGCTTGTGGAGGAGGAGCGGGCCGAGGACCTGGAGGACGCTCCCCCCGAGCAGGGGAACGATGAAGACAGGGAAGGATGAAGTTGCAGAAGGCGGGAACGGGACCGGCAGACGCAGCGGCCCCCGAGAGGGCCAAGAGGAGCGCCGGGAAGGTCGGTGCCACCACCGGAGTCGCGATGGAGAGCCCCCCTCCCTTCGCCGACGAGCTGTGGGCCTGCATCCACTGCAACTACTGCTCCGCCGAGTGCCCCACGGCCCGCCAGGTAGGATGGGAATCCACCACCCCCAGGGGCAAGATCCGCATGCTCCGGGACCTGGTCAACGCCTGGAGCCCGAGGAGGGGCGTCCCGGTGCCGGACGCCTTCGTCCGGGGTGTGTACGAGTGCACCTCCTGTGGTCGCTGCTCGGTGGTGTGCCACGTGGGCATCGACTACCTAGCACACAACGAGGGAATGCGACGATGGCTTGCCCGGTCCGGGTGCGGCCCCATGAAGGACCACGAGGTGCTGGTCCGCTCCCTGGCAAACTACCGCAACCCCTACCTCTCGCCACGCCGGGACCGGGCACGCTGGGCCGAGGGCCTCGGCCTCCCGGATAAGGGGGAGGTCCTCTACTTCGCCGGCTGCTCGGACAGCTACGTGCACCCGGAGGTGGCCAGGAGGACGGTGGAGGTGCTGCGCGCCCTGGGACACGACGTGGCCTACCTTGGCGAGGACGAGCCTTGCTGCGGCTCCACGGCGTGCAGGCTGGGGCTGGAGGGACCCTTCGACGACCTGGCGACGGAGGTGGTGTCCCGAGTGACCGCAACGGGCGCCAGCCTGGTGGTGACGGCCTGCCCCGGCTGCTCCTCCGCCTTCCGCGACTACTATGCCAAGGCGGGTCACGACCTGAACGCGGAGGTGCTCCACCTGACCGAGCTCCTGGACAGGGAGCTGGAAGGGGGGAACCTGAAGGTCCAGAGAAGGCTCCCTGGCAGGTACGCATGGTACGACCCGTGCCACCTGGGGAGGGTCGATGGCGTGTTCGAGCCCCCCAGGAGGGTGCTGGAGGCGTGCGTCGAGGAGATGGTCGACCTGGCAAGGAACCGAGCGGAGAGCCTGTGCTGCGGTTCCGGGGGAGGGCTGAAGACGGCGTTCCCCGACCAGGCCACTGCCATAGGTGGCAGGGTGGTCGACATGGTCCTTGACGCCGACGTGGGGGCGCTGGTCACCGCGTGTCCCTGGTGCGAGACGAACATAGGGGACGCCTCGGCGGCCAGTAACGCGGGGGTCGAGGTCCTGGACCTGGTGGAGCTGGTGCACAGGGCCATGGGCCTGGGGACCGAAGGGGCCCCCGGGGAGAGGAGGCGAAGGGCCCCCGGGAGGTTGAACCTGTGACACCGTCAACGGAGATCGTCATCGCGATCCTCCTCCTGAGCCTGGGAACGGTCTCATTGGCCCTGGCGTACGTGGCGGGAAGGCACAGCGTCCGAGGGGCCGGCCGTCGAGCGACTGCGCTGACGACCCTGGGCATCGCCGCGCTGGCGGGTTCGGTCCTCATCCTGTGGGGCACGGACTGGTCCCAGGTGGTGGACGAGATGCTCTGGCCATTGCTCGTGTACTCAGCAGCGGCCGTCACCGGCCTCGGCGCATGCGCGACCCTAGTGTACGCCCTGGTGGCGGCCAGATGATGGCCACTTGGTCCCGAACCTGATGGAAATAGTTATCTGGCAGCTGGATGTTCACTTCCCCATGGGCAGGTCCAGGTCCCAATACCTCCTGGGGGTGATGCTCACGGTCTTCCTGATGACCGTGGTGCCCGTCGCGTCCGGGGGGGAGCACGCCGCCACCCACCTCATCGAGGACGTCTACACGGCGGAGCAGACCACCACCAACCAGGACATCACCCTGGAGGGCGAGCTCATCAAGGAGGCCTGGTTCAACTTCACCGTCCTGGAGGACAAGATAAACTCCAACCCCGACACCTTCACCTTCGCCGTCATGAACATGGACGACGCCTCCCTGACCCAGAGCCTGCCTGGCACCACCGACACCGAGGGGAGGTTGACCGTCCCCATCAGGTTCTCCCTCGAGGGCTCTCCCAACTGGAGGGTCTCCGTGACGTGCAACGAGGCGGGGGACACCGTGTTCGGACCCGTCACCATAGAGGAGGACGGAGGGAACCCGTGGAGCCTCCAGGTGGACTACGTGTACTGGATCGACGAGGGGGTGAACGGAGGGAACGGGGGTGACGGGGGCGACGGAGGAGATGACGACGAGGGGACTCCCACCCTGGTGACGGTCATGGAGCTGAACCTGCTCGTGGTCGCCCTGGCCTCCATCGGCGTCGCCTTCCTGTCATTCAGGGTCTATTTACGGGGGGGTGGCTCCCTGAAGGTCCCCCTGGTCATCGCTGGCCTCCTGGCCATGGACTCCTTCGTCTTCCTGCCAGTTGCCCTGGTGGTGAACCAGGAGCTCAACGACGCCACATTCTCGATGCCGCCCTTCGGTCCCGCCTGGCTGGGGAACCTGGCCCTGGTCCTGCTACTCCTATGGGTCGTCCCATTCATCGCGGCGAGGAAACGCGTGCTTGGCTCGGACGAGGTCCACGGCATCATTGCCAGGCTCACGGCCCAACGGGCCGCGGACAGGGTCAGGAGGCGGGCCGAGGCGTATCCCGATGACCCCCTGTCAGAAAGGATGCTCGCCCTCCTGCTGGTGATTCTGGGCATCGCCTCGGTGACCGTGGTGGCGTTGATGCTGCTATCCTAGCGACCCGACATGACCGGGTTGACGTTCCTGGCCATCCATGCGGCTCCGATAACGTGCCTCATCAGCCTAGCGGCAACCAGGGCCGTCTGGCCCCCGTCGTGAACCGGGGAGCACTCCATGACGTCGAACCCCACCAGTCGCGACGCCACCTCGTCGATGATGTGGCGGACGTCCAGGGGCGACAGGCCCCATGGCTCAGGGTTCTGGACCCCTGGGGCATGGGAAGGGTCCAGCACGTCCAGGTCGATTGAGAGATAGAGCGGGCCCTCCCCCAGCGACCCCAGCAGCTCCTCCAGTACCTGCTGCAGACCTCCCTCTCTCACCCGGTCCGCGGTGGCGAATGCCATGCCCGCATCCTGGGCGACCTCCAGCTCCCCCGATGACGTCGACCTGATGCCCATCACCGCGATCCGGTCCATGCCCACCACGTCGGCGCAGCGGCGGGTCGCGCAGGCGTGGGACCTGGAGTCGCCCGCATACTCGTCCCGGAGGTCCAGGTGGGCGTCCAGGACCAGGACGCGCAGGTCCCGGTGGCGTTCGAAGAGGGCCCTCACCGCTCCCTCCGTGGCATTGTGCTCCCCGCCGAGGAGGACGGGTATGCGGTGATCGGCCACAAGCCCGGACAGGCTGGTCTCCACAAGGTCCACCATCTCCCCCGAGTGCTCCACCTGTGGTATGTCGCCGGCGTCGTGGACGGGAACGTCGCCCAGGTCAAGTCCCAGCTCGAGGAGCCATGGCTCGAAGTTGTCCGATGCCTGCCTGATGGCCGCAGGACCCTCCCTGGCACCGCTGCGGAACGAGGCAGTGGCGTCGAATGGGACCCCCAGTACCACGAAGACCGAGTCTGCCAGGTTCGAGTACGCGTCTGCGAGGAGGGAGGGACCGGGTTCCAAGGATGGTCGACCTCCCGGGGGCGATCAGGCCCTGGTGATCTTCATGCGGCCCAGGGCGATCATGTAGTTGATCTCGCCGCCAGCCTCCAGCTTGCCCTGGAACTCCTCGTCCACCACGATGTCGAAGGTCTCGTAGGTCTCCAGGTCCATTATCTGTGCGCTGTCGCCGCTGGCGGTGATGACCTGGCCCTGGCGCTTGTCTATCATCGGAACGCCCACCTTGTGCTTCACCGGGTGGACGACGCTGCGCTTCTGGCCATCGAACAGGCCCACGGCCTCTATGCGGGCCTTGGCCTCACCGTGCTTCCCCGGTTTGGACGTGGAGATGGACAGGATCTTGCATGGCTCATCATCGATAATCATGTACCCGTTGACCCTTAAGTTCCTAACCTCGTTCAACGTCTTCATGGGGACCGTCCCGTGAATGGGGAGGGCTCCATATAACGCTTTGGGAGGCTGGACCCACCAGGATGTGGACCGTGGTTCAGTCCCGGAGACGCCACCTTGCCATGGGCACCGCGATCATGACGGCCAACAGGGCAGCGGTCAGGCCGAAGCCCGGCGTGCCCTCCTCCTCGAACTTGAAGGTCGTGGTGTAGACCTCGGAGTACTTCTCGCCGTCCCATACACGCACCTCGAAGGTGTGCTTGCCCTCGTCAAGGCCGTCGGTGGGGACCTCGTACTTCCACTCCACCTGGGCACCTATCTCCTTCCATCCACCAGCGTCCACCTGGACCTCGACCATTACCACGGCGATGTCATCGAAGGCCTTGCCTGAAAACTCAACGGCTCCCTTGTACAGCTTGCCCTCCACATGGCCCAGGATCTCAAGCCAGGGGATCTGGTTTATCGTGAAGTCGAACGAGAGCTCGGCGGAGAAGTTGAAGCCGTCGGACGCCCTTATATAGAGCTTGTGGGCGGCCGAGGTGAACGCGGTGGTGTCCATCTCGAAGAACCAGTCGTCCGTGCCGTTGGCCTTGAACCAGATGCCTTCGTCCACGCGCCACTCCACGGCGGAGACCTCGTTGTCGTCGGAGGCGGTCCCTGCGAAGCCCACGGTGCCGTCCAGGCTGTCCTCGGCGTTGATGGGGGTGGTCATCGTCACCTCGGGTGGCGCGTCCTCCCCGGCCACGGCCATGGCACCTACGGTCAACAGCAGTAACAGGCTCCCGAAAATCATCGTGTACCTTATCATCCGCAACCCCTCGGGTTGTGGTGAATGAGGTCGTGACACTAAGATAAGAGTTTCGGAGCTATCGGTCGCATTGTCCAGACCCATTATCGTGGCCAGATATCTCGTTTTACGCTGTTGATACAAGACGAGGACGCAACTTTGGGCAAGCTCCTCCCGGCAGGCACACCTTTTTTACTGGGCATGGTAATCGGAGAGACAGCATGGCAAGCACTTGGCCCCTCCAGGAGATGGCGCTGGCCGTCGAGGGCGTGATAGTCGAGCACGAGGCAGAGCAGGGTGTGTTCGATAGCATAGGCATGGGGGCGGACGGAACGGAGACGCTGCGCATCGACCAGCTGGCCGAGAGGGCCATCCTGGACATCGTTGAGACCGTGCCGGGGGGGCTCAACGTCCTTTCCGAGGAGATCGGATGGATGGACAACGGTGCCACCCACACGCTGGTCGTCGACCCCATCGACGGCACCTACAACGCTTCCGTGGGCATACCCTTCTACTCCGTCTGCCTGGCCATCGGCAACAGGAGGTTCTCCGACGTCGAGGAGGCGCTGGTCTACAATCTGGTCAGCGGGGACGCGTACCACGCGACCAAGGGGGAGGGGGCCACCATGAACGGGAGGTCCATCCAGACCAGGCCCTACGACGAGGCGGACTCCCTCTACGCGCTCTACTCTGGGGCCAGTGCCTCGGAGAGGGCCCACAGGCTCACCACCATCCCCAGGCGGGTCAGGTCCCTGGGCTCGGCCGCGCTGGAGCTGTGCCTGGTGGCCCAAGGATGCGCAGACCTCTTCTTCCAGGACGGTTACCCTCTTCGCATCACCGACCTGGCGGCACCGGGTCTTATCGTGAGGGAGGCGGGTGGAGAGCTGTTCACGTCCGAGTGCGAGCTGCTGGAGATGCGACTTAGCCTCGAGGACAGGAAGGAGATCCTGGCGGTCGGCGACCCCAGCGCCCTGGACCGCCTGTACAGGATCGCGATGGAGGAGCGCTGCTGAGAGCCTAGGAGAGATGCACATGACTGCGAAGGAACCCAAGGTGGAGGCACCGAAGCGGGTGGGACTGGTGGCCAACATGGGCCAGGACCTGGCGATGAGCGCCGCCGAGAAGGCCCTGAAGGCATTGAAAGGGGAGAAGGGGTTGGATGTGGTCGTCGAGGACCGTCTGGCCCGACGTCTGGGGCTTGCCAAGGGCGTGCCCCAGTCGAAGATTGACGTGGACATGCTCATCATAGCCGGAGGTGACGGAACCATACTCCACGCCCTACACATGACCAACGCACCGGTACTCTCCATCAACACGGGCGTCGTGGGCTTCCTGGCGGAGCTGTCCACCGAGGAGATAGAGAAGGGGATCAAGGCGGTCCTGGAAGGCGAGTTCCTGCTGGACGAGCGCATGAGGCTCAAGAGCACCGTCAACGGAAGGCGTCAGCTGGACGCCACCAACGAGGTGGTTGTGCACACCGCAGCCGTCAGCAAGATGATGACGCTGGAGCTGGCCATCGACGGCGCCTACGTGGACACCGTCCGGGCGGATGGGCTCATCGCCGCCACTCCCACGGGCTCCACCAGCTACGCCCTGTCCTCGGGGGGACCCATCGTGGACCCGCGTGTCCGGTGCATCGTCCTGTCCCCCATCGCCCCGTTCAACCTCCACTCCCGTCCCATGGTGGTGCCCGCCGACAGCATTACCCAGATATCCACCACGGAACAGCACTACCCCGGTCTGGTGGTCATCGATGGCCAGCACGAGGTCCACTTCCGGCAGCGCACCACCGTGGAGATCACCGTGTCCGACTCCCCTGCCTACTTCGTCAGGATGGGCGAGGGTTTCTACGAGAAGCTCCGTCGAAAGTTCATAGCCGTCTACCCGTGTGATGCCAGTGAAGATCAATAGGAAGGTACCGAGGCGGGAGAAGCCCAAGCCCGGCGGGGCAGTCAGGGCTATCAGGCGCAGCGCCCTCAACCTGATGCTGGAATCTGCCAAGGGGGCCCTACCCAACGAGTTCGCCGGCGTGCTGCGGGCCTACGACGGCGTGGTGACCGAGGTAATGGTGCTCCCCGGGACCGAGCAGGGTGCCCAGGCCGCACTCTACAAGTTCCACATGCTGCCCGCCGACAGGTCGGTGGTGGGCACCGTCCACTCCCATCCCTCGGGCAACTACTGGCCATCGGGGGCGGACCTGGACCTCTTCGACAAGTTCGGCACCGTCCACATCATCGTGGGATACCCTTACAACGTGAACTCGTGGCAGGCCTACGACGGCCGCGGCAGGGCCAGGGACATCCAGGTCATCGAGTAGCCAGGTGGGATTCTAACCTGCCACCAACGGGACCCAAAGCCTTATCTGCTAGGTCTTACCTAGACCCGGCCCGCAGGTGCCTTAGGCCTTGACCCCCGACGTATGGATTTACCTGGCGATCGTGGCCATTGCGATCCTCATCTACTTCTCAGCACGGTTCTCTGGCGCAGAGACATCGATAACCGCCATCGACGCCGTCGAGGTGGCGGAGCTGGTTGCCGAAGGCAAGAAGAACGCCAATTTCCTGGTCAAGATCAAGGGGGACCTGGACCGAACGATAGTTGCCATCCTGGTGGGCAACAACCTGGTCAACATCACGATATCGGCCTTGGCGACCCTGGTGGCCAACTCGCTCCTTGGCAACCTGGGCGTCAGCATCGCCGTGGGCATCCTCACCCTCGTGATCCTCATCTTTGGCGAGATAACACCGAAGGCGTACGCCATCGACAATCGGGTGAGGAGGTCCCTCAAGAACGCCAGGTGGCTCTACTACATGACCCGGGGCCTATCGCCCCTGATCACGGTGCTCATCTGGATGAGCCGGGGGGTACTCAGGATGGTCGGTGCGACGGAAACCGAGACCCGGTTCCTCCTCGTTTCCGACGAGCAGGTCAGGCAGCTCGCTTCCCTCGGCGTCGAACAGGGTTCCATCGAGAACGTGGAGCACGACATCATCGAGCGGGCCCTTGACTTCGGGGAGGTCCATGTGAGCGAGGTCATGATGGACCGTGAGCACGTGTTCACCATACCCTCTGGGATGCCCCTCGAGGAGGCCGAGCTCATGATCGCGGAAAGGCCATTCACCCGAATACCGGTGATAAAGTCCACCATCACCAACGGCAACGGTGACCCAGAGCTGACCCACGCCAACGAGGTGGTGGGGGTCGTGTACGTGAAGGACCTGTTCGGCAAGGAGGGGGGCATCATCGATGACTACGTGAGGCCCCCGTTCTACGTGTTCCCGGACGTCGACGCCGCCGACGTGTTCATGGAGATGCGGAAGAACCGCATCCACATCGGCCTGGTGGCCGATGAGGGAGGGCACCTCCTGGGCATCGTCACCCTGGAGGACCTCATCGAGGAGGTCATGGGCGAGATACACGACGAGTCCCAGGACATGCAGTTCCCCGACGGGGAGCCCGACTAGAGATAGCGCTTCCGGAACTCCTCCCGGGTGCCCAGGGCCATATCCCAGTTCCTGACCTCCACGGCGACGTAGGGAGGAAGCTCGATCCCCTCCAGGTCCAGCGTTCCGCTTCCCAGAGGCGCATGCTGGTCCCATCGACCGTCGTTGTCGTGAAGGTGAAGCGCGAACAGCTTGCCCTTGCGAGACATCGTGGAGTGCAGCTCCCGCACACCTCCCGCGATGTTCGCGTGGCCCACGTCCAGGAGGAAGCCGACGTTGGGTGACGAGCACTCGTTGATGGCCTCCATCAGGGGCTCGATGAGGCGGTAGGTGTTCTCGTAGAGGATGCGGACACCGGTAGCGTCCGCCACACGGGCCACGTGGCGGACCGCCTCCGCGACCCTGCGCTGGAAGTCGAAATGCTCGTCGGCCCACAGCGACTTCCCGGGCCGCACCATCCGCTCGGGGAATCCCAGGTGGGTGTTTAGGTAGACCGCCCCCAGGTCCCGTGCCAGCTCCGCCTCGGTAAGGATGCGGTCCTCAGAGTACCTGAGGAACCCGGGGTCCAGCGTGAGCAGGTCGCAGTCGCCGGCGTGGAGGGAGATCTCCAGGCCTAGGTCGGCGGCCAGGTCCTTCACGCGGGCACGCTCGCCTGTGTCGAGGAGCTCGGGGCTGAAGGGGGGAAGGTCCAGGTGGTTGAACTCGGCGAAGTCCCAGCCGTCCCGGGCCGTGCGCTCCAGGAACTCGTCGATGGTGTCGACGAAGGTGGGCGTGGACAGGCCCAGGTGCACTCGCCCCATGGCGGCGGGAAAGGGATTGCGGCTGATAAAGGTGACGAGGTATAGGGATCTAGCCTCTGATGAACTCCTCCGGCGCCTCCCAGAGGTTGAAAGTGAAGCCGAAGGGGTCCCGTACGTAGCAGGGCTTCCCCTTGCCCTCCCAGACCACGACCTCGCAGCCCTTGGCCACCAGCTCCTCCCGGGCCGCCTCCAGGTCCGGGACGAAGAACTCGTACACGAAGCCTGGCTCGGGCTCGTTGGCCAGGTACAGTATGTTGTCACCAGTGGTGAAGCCCGTCTCGTCCTCCGTCTCCTCGTATACCTTCAGCCCGAGGGCCTCCTCATAGAACTCCGCCGCGGCCTTGGCCTCGGGGTGGGTCAGGAGCAGGTTCCCGCTCATCTTGAATGGCACGTTCTCCATCCTCCCATTTGATGAGGATTCAATCTCCAAGTATATATCAGGATAAGACGATTAGGTCGGTGATGCCCACAGGCATGCCCCTAGAGGCCGTCCATCTGGTGCTCACGTACCGTTGCACCTACGAGTGCGACCACTGCTTCCTACACTGCGGCCCCCATCAACCAGGTGCCATGACGTGGGCTGAGCTGGACGGCCTGCTCGAGCAGGCTGCGGCCATCGATGGTGTGGAAAGCATCTACTTCGAGGGCGGCGAGCCAATGATGTACTACCCCATGGTCCACATGGGTATCCAGCGGGCTGAGGAGCTTGGGCTGGAGACGGGACTGGTGACCTGCGGGTACTTCGCCACCACCGTGCCCGATGGCGAGATGTGGCTTAGGTCGTTGAAGGAGGCGGGCCTTGGCTCCCTCGAGGTGAGCATGGACCAGCTCCACGGTGGCGTGGAGGCCAACGCCCACGCCAGGAACGTGGCGGAGGCTGGCCACCTGCTCGGACTGGACGTGAGCGTCATATCGGTGTGCGACCCTCGGGAGTCGGAGTGCGCCGACGTCCCCGGGAAGAGGACGGGGGAGGACCCCACGCCCGCCATGCTGAGGGGCAGGGCCGCCCACGAGCTGGTCGAGGGGCTCGAGGTGAGGCACGTGGGCGCCTTCACCGAGTGTCCCTTCGAGGAGCTGGAGGCACCCACCAGGGTCCACGTGGACCCCTACGGTAACGTACACATCTGCCAGGGCATCCTCGCGGGGAACGTTTGGGACAGCAGTCTGGCCCAGGTCGTCCAAGGATACGACCCCCACGAGCATCCCGTCCTCGGTCCCCTCATCGAGAGGGGGCCCGCGGGGCTGGCGAACGTGACCGGGATGGGGACCGGAAGCCATTTCGCGTCGGAATGCCATGCATGTTACGAGATCAGAAGGGCCCTTCGGGAGGCCCCCGAGTACCGCGGGGTGCTGGGACCGAACCAGGTGTACGGGGAGGAGCCCGAACCACCACCGACCAGCTACCGTTGAAAGGAGAGACCCATTGACATGAACGAACTCGAGGAGGCACTGACCAAGGTTATGTTGTCGGAGGGCGCCAACATGGTGGCCTTCGCCGACATCGGTGACCTGCCCGCAAGGGACAGGAAGTACATGGACTCCGCTGTCTGGATCGGCGTCGCCCTTGACCCCCTCGTGGTCAGGGACATGGCGAAAGGACCGACCAAGCGGTACGAGATCGAGTATCGCCAGAAGAACGAGCTGCTGGCAAACCTGGCACGGCACGCCGCTAAGGTGGTCCGGGGGTTCGGGTTCGAGGCCCACGTCAGGCTTCCCACCGACGAGGACATCGACTGGATAGACCTTACGACCTCCCTGCCCCACAAGACGGTCGCGACCCGCGCGGGGGTGGGATGGATCGGCAAGTGCGGCCTACTGGTCACCGAGGAGTTCGGTTCGGCGATCAGGATGGCAGCGGTCCTCACCGATGCCGCCTTCTCCTGGACCCAGCCCATCGGGGCCTCGATGTGCGGGGATTGCGAGGCGTGCGTCCAGGCCTGCCCAGCGGAGGCCGCGACGGGTGAGGACTGGATCAAGGGCATGGACAGGGAGGAGTACTACGACGCCCACGTCTGTCACGAGTACATCTTGGACCTGATGAGGGAGAAGGGACTCTCATCCAAGATATGCGGGGTTTGCATCGGTGTGTGCCCGTACACGATGGATTACGTCGAGCGGGCCTTGGGACCCTGATGATAATCAGAGGACAACCTTTAGATGGGTCGGCGTGTCATCGGTTTCCCAGGGCCACCCATGGACAACGTGTGCAGGAGCTGTGGCAGGAAGTTCCTCTCCGACCTGAGGTTCTGTCCCCACTGCGGAGGGACGGCCAGGCCCTTGAAGACCAGGGACTGGCATTATAGGTCCCACGGCATGATGGCCCATTCGGCACCGGCCCACGAGGACGAGGTAAAGGTCCAGAGGCAGAACGCTTGGACCCTCCTCTGCTGCGGGATCCTGCTCATCCCCGTCTGGGTGATGATGCTGGACGGGCTCGGCCAGCACATCAACGACGGCGACCTGTGGGAAGGCGAGATGCTTGCCTTCTATTTCCTGACCGGCGTCATCGTTGCGGTCGGTCTGGGGGTCATATCGGCCTTCGGGGCCGCCAGGCAGGGGCTCCAGGCGGTGGCGGTGGGGCTGGTGGTGATCGTCGCCACGTCTTGGAGCCTGACCGCGATGGCAATCCTCCTCCTGCTCTACTTCTTCGTCGTCATGCGTTGGGTCGTGGGAGGTGGGCGGTCCTCCCGGATGGACCCTACCTACCTTCCCGTGCTCAGCGGCATCGGCATCCTGAGCGTCATCCTCCTGTACCTCTGGCTGCTGGAAGCGCCCGTGATCGAGCTCCTGTGACATCGGCCATGGGGCACCTTTATAATCCCCCCACCGCCATTATCGACCAGGGAGGAGCATGAGCAGGGCAAAAGTGCCAAGCATGTCAAAGGGCACCGTCCTAGCCGCATGGCTTCTCATCCTGGTCCTGGTCTCACCCATGGTGGGAGCCCAGGAGACCGACGACATCTCCGACGAGGGGGTCCTCAAGGGGGTCGTGTTCAACCTCCACTACGACTCCCCCGTACCCAACGCCTACATCCTGGTCGAGAGCGACCGGGGCTACAAGGAGGCCCGCAGCACCAACGAGGATGGGGAGTACAGGTTCCACCTGCCTTACGGGACCTACGACCTCCGCGCGTTCGTGAGGGACCAGGAGGTCTCAAACGCCACTGGTATCTTCGTCGATCCCTCCCCCATCGTGCACGACGTCTACATATCCTTCTCGATCGATGAGCCTGTCCTCCTCCAAGGGAAGATCAAGCTGGACGGGGAGCGGGCTTCAGAGTCCAAGGTCCTCTTCGAGGGCCTGGACAACTCGTACGCGAACGAGACCATCACCGATAAAAGCGGCCGCTACTCGCTCCACATCCCCTTCGGGAACGTCAAGGTGACCGCCTACGAGGAGGACGAGGTCGCCGGTCACAAGCGCATAGGTCCCTTCGTGATCCCCGGGTCCCACGAGAGGAACATCGACATCCAGAGGACGGGGGCCGCACCGTCCTTGGGAGATTGGACCGACTTCATCGTCGCCACCTGGACGGGGGTGGCGCTTTGGGGGCTTATAGTCTTCGCACTGATAGTGGGGTATATATTCCTATCCAGGCGCGTGGACATATGGATGGAGGAGGGTGAACGCAGGTTCTCCACTTCCGTCACCGAGATGATCGCGTACTCGATCAAGGGATACGCCAGGGTCTTCTTCCTGNNTTCCTGCTCCTCATCCTCGTCGCGCTGGACCTGGTCTTGGACATCGACCACGAGGCGGCAAGGTGGATCAGGTTCTGGTTGTGGGCGCTGATATCCGTCCTGGTCCTCTGGGTCTCGGCCCGGCTGCTGATGAAGATCATCGACTACATAATGATACGCCTCCGCAAGCAGAAGCTGGACGAGGGCTCCCAGGTCCCCGAGACGGCGTACATCTTCATCCATGGTATACTAAGGTACCTGGTCATCACCGTCTTCGGGTTCTTCATCCTGCTCATCGTGCTGTCCGGCGTTGGGCTCTACGACGAGATAGCCGGGGGGTTCACCGGCTTCATCGACCTAAACTTCGGGTACCTGGTCCTGCTGGTCATAATCGTCGTGCTGTTCTTCATTACGAACAGGTTCGTCAAGCTGACCCTCGAGCAGATGAAGGAGACCTCGACCAGGTTCACCCCACAGATGATTGGCATCTTCGGCCTGGTGGCGAAGATCACCATCGCTGGCCTCTTCTCCGTCCTGTTCATCTTCACCTTGCTAACGATGGCAGGCATGCAGGAGATGGGTGCCCTCATAATGGCGTTGCTCACCACGACGGTGGGGCTCATCGTTGCCATGACCACCACCGGGGCCATAGGCAACGCGCTGTCAGGCATGGTGCTGATGAGCCTCAAGCCGTTCGAGCCTGGCCACTACGTGGAGGTGGCGGATGACCAGTTCGGCAAGGTCATCGAGGTGAGCACCTTCTTCACGCGCCTCCGAACCTTCAAGAACGAGGTCATCGAGATCCCCAACAACCTGGTCCTCGCCCAGGACATTACGAACTTCTCAAGGAACAAGGTCATCGGCATCGAGATCACCTTGGGTGTCGGTTACGAGATCCCGGCGGATCATGTGCTGGACAACCTGAAGAACGGGGCGAAGGGCACCTCCAGCATCGTCAAGGACCCTAAGCCCCAGGCGATGGTCACCGACTTCGGGGACTACGCGATCCAATACCTCCTCCGCGCCTTCACCGATGAGATCGAACGCTACTTCCAGACGAAGTCATCGCTGATGCAGAACATCCAAGAGCTCTTCTACACCGAGGGCATCGAGATCATGACGCCCTGGCAGGTGATGACCCGCGAGGACACCCAACCTTGTCGGGAAGAGGTCATCGAGCGCTACGCGGAGCACCTGAAGCACAAGGACTCCATGGACGGCGACAACGAGAAGCTGGCCGCTGCCATGGACCTGCTCGACGGGGGAAAGGACAAGAAGGACAAGAAGGACTAGACCCCTCTGCCACGATACCTCTGCCTCTCCCTGCTGTACATGACCACTACCAGGGCCCCGAAGATGCCCACGACGATGGCCACTATGATCAGCACCAGCGCCCACGTGGGAAGCTCGAAGGTGTCCTCCACGGTCTTTACGACGGTGACGTTCCAGTAGTACTGGGCGTAGCCGCCACGGCCGTCGGATACCAGCACCATGTAGGTGAAGTTCCCGGTCATGTTCCTCTGGGTGATGAGCTGGTACGAGGACGTGTTCGCGTCCTCTATCTGGGTCTCGTTCATGTACCAGTAGTAGACCAGGTCGTCACCGTCCAGGTCCCTGATGTCCACCGTGAGCCACTTCTTGGAGGTGTCGTCGACGGTGAAGTCCTCGACGGGGTTGGCACCCCGCACGTAGGGAGGCCTGTTGATGTCGTAGATGTAGATGGTCCAGGTGTACGTCGCCTCGTCCTGGCCGTCGGAGGCCGACACGTTCACGTAGTGGGTCCCGGCGGAGTCGAAGCCGAACCTGAAGGTGAACTGGGTCTCGTTCGCCCCTGGCATCTCCAGGTCGTCCACGTACCACTTGTAGGTGAGCTCGTCCCCCTCGGGGTCGTAGGCGGACACGGACATCTCGATTGAGCCGTTCTCCTGCTCGTTGTAGTAGAGGTTCCGGTAGGGGTTCGCGCTGCTTATCGTGGGCGGAACGTTCACGTCCAGTACCTCGATGAGCCACGCGAATCCGACCGTGTGCTCCGAGTCACTGACCGATGCTCGGATAACGTACTCTCCGGCGGACTCGTGGTTGTACGAGAAGGTGAAGGTTGAGCTCCGGTAGCCGTACTGGATCTCCTCGTTCTGGGTCCACTGGTAGTTCAGGTAGTCTCCGTCGGGGTCGTAAACGTTGACGGACAGGTACAGGCGTCCGTACGAGGTCTCGTTCACCGTAAGCTCCTGCTCGGGCTCGTGGGAGAGCAGGACCGGTGGCCGGTTCACGTTGATGATCTGCAGGTACCAAGAGTGGGTGACAGTCTCCTCGCCGTCGTTGACGTTGACGGTGATGTCGTGGTATCCAGCCGACGTGAAGTCGAACTCCAGCAGATATGAGTCGCCGGTGCCCGAAACGTACTGGGAGTTGACGTACCAGGTGTACGACAGCGTGTCGTCATCCTGGTCGCTGGCGGAGACCGTGAAAAGCACAGAACCGTCCTGGGACTCATTGACGTTCCAGTACCTGTCCGGCTCGTAGGAGTCGATGACCGGCGCCCGGTTCACGTTGTACACCGTCAGGTACCAGGTGAAGTCGGTGTGCAGGGTGGGGACCACGGTGTCCCACACGGTGACGGTCAGCCTGTGGGACCCGGAGCTGTCGAAATCGGCGTAGTAGTCGTAGTTGGTCGTCTCGGCCCCGGCGATGGTCGAGCCGTCCAGGCTCCACTTGAAGGTCAGCTCGCTCTTGTCGTAGTTGATCGGCGTCACCNNTGTCCTCGTACATCTCCACCTCCGGGTCCGACGGGTAGGGGTCGAAGACGGGGGCCCTGCGGATCTCGTAGATGGTCATGACACCGGCCGCCGGGATGGTGGCCATTATCGAGCCGCCGGTGCCCAGGGTCACCTCGGGCAGTGACACGTCGTAGTTGGAGGAGGTGGTGTAGGTGATACCGTACCTGGCCGCCGGGAGCCCGTTGACGATGATGGTGCCGGAGGAGTCCGCCTTCACCACCACCACGTGGCTGTCGTCGGGGTTGATGAACGCCACGGGCTCGTAGCCCGATTCGTCCGAGAGGGCGTCCACCCTCACCGCGCCGGGCTGTATGAAGTGGAAGTACTGGCGAAGGAACTTGGTCCGCCAACCCAGGTCCACCACGGGGTTCGCCGGGTCGGTGTCGTCCACCAGGAAGTACGCCCCGCCGTTGTCGGTGGGACCGATGCCCGCAAGGGTGTACTGCTGCCACGAGGTACAGTTCGCCAGGGTCAGGTCCTTGTGCAGGTCCTCGTGCCCGGAACCGATGTGCTCCAGCATGGCGGTGCCGATCCCGTAGGTCTCCCGTCGCTGGTCGATGGTATCGAGGTTCGCATCGCTCACACCGCCGTACCGATGGTAGGCCAGCTCCGCCAGGGCGTCCACGGCCCCGGGGACGGTGGCCAGCTGGTCGAAGTAGGTGATGGCGGTTCCCATGTGCGTGTTGGACGGGGCGATGAACTCGGGGGTGTAGCCGGCGGTGGCCAGCTTGGCCTTCGTCGCAACGATTGCGTTACCGATGGTGTAACCGGTCCACTGGGCCACGTTGTCCGGTTCCAGTATGACCTCGAGATAGTCGGGCACCAGGCTGTAGTTCCCGTCCAGGTGTATGAAGGTGGCCAGCATCATCTCGGCGTACTCGTCTGGGTCGTCGTGGATGTACGAGAGCCCTGCGCCGTTCTGTGAGGTGAAGGCCACGTAGTTGAGGTTGATGAGGGGGGTCCCTCCAGCGTCGCGGACGCTCTGAACGAAGGGCAGCACCACCTTCTCGACGGTGTTGTCCAGCTCGGAGAAGTGGAAGGACGACCAGTTGATATGGTCTGGGTCCGAATCGTCGTTGACGGTGGTGTAGCGGTGTGACCGCCAGAAGTCGTAGTCCACCACGCCCTCCTGGTACTGGGTCCAGTAGTCATCCGGGTTCTCGACGCCCGCCCGGACCTCGAGCCGGAGCCTGTTGAGCCCAAGCTCGTTGACCGCCAGGTCCAGCACCTCGTCGGAGTAGTTGGCGAAGCTGGCGCTGGAATCCTGTCCCATCCATGCGGTGGCCTCCCAGGCGGTCATCGTCTGATAGGTCACGTCGGTGTCCACCGTGATGGTGGGGGTCTGGCGGTCCTCCGCTCCAGCTGTACCGGGGAGAAGGGCGAGGCCAGGCAGGGCCATAAGCACGATCACGACCAGGGCCAGGGCCCTGGAGGTTCCACTATGAACGTCGGCAACGGTCCTCATGTGGATCGACGCTACCATGCCAGGACCCGATTTATAGGCGTTTGGTCTTAAATATCGTTTATCAGAATTGCGAATCTGACCCATATCGCCATCTTGTTGCCCTTCTGCCAGGCATTCCGTTGTCCATCGGAGCAAGATTGAAATAAGGGGGCCAGATAGACCTCGTGATGGTCTTTAAATATCCGGATGGCGCTACCCAGGTGATGCCGCCAGGGGAGAAAAATCACAACCACCGTAATGATGGACACGTGGTCCCCAAGGGCATCGCCGTCGCCATCGGTGGGAACGAGGACAAGGATAACGACCTAGAGATCCTCCGGGCCACCCTGGCCGTGTCCGGCAAGGAGAGGCCCACCATCGCCCTCATCACCAGCGCCAGCTCCGTCCCGGAGGAGCTGGCCGCCAAGTACCTACAGGCCTTCGAGCGCATAGGGACGGGGTCCGTGGATGTACTGCACATCAAGACCAGGGAGGAGGCCCAGGACCCCGAACGCCTGGAGTGGGTGTCCAATGCCGATGTGATATTCTTCACCGGAGGGGACCAGCTCCGCATCACCTCCATCCTTGGCGGGTCTCCCATACTCCGGGAGGTCAAGCGCAGGTACTTCGAGGAGGACTGCGTCGTGGCGGGCACCTCGGCGGGGGCCAGCGCCCTCTCGGAAGCGATGATCTACGAGGGGGAGAGCTCCGAGGCCCTGCGGAAGGGAACGGTGCAGATGACCTCGGGCATCGGCCTGGTCCAGAAGGTGGTGATCGACAGCCACTTCATCAAGAGGGGACGCTTCAGCCGCCTCATGACCATAGTCACCGGTAACCCGGGCATAATCGGGCTTGGCCTGGGGGAGGACACTGGTGTCATCATCAGGGAGGGACATCTGCTGGAGGCCATCGGCAACGGCCTCATCGTGGTATTCGACGGCTGCGGCATCGGCCACTCCAACATCACGGACATCCAGATGGGGGAGGCCATCGCCGTGGAGAACGTTACGGTCCACACCCTGGTAAAGGGCTACGGCTACGACCTGGTGACGAGGCAATATTTAAATCCAAGTCCCCCATCACCCCAATCCGCCGACAAGGGGTGAACGACGTGGAGATCCTGGAGATGCGCGCCCTACGGGGGCCCAACCGCTACAGCCGATACCAGGCCATATTCATGGAGCTGGACCTGGGTAAGTACGAGGAGCTGCCGACGGACAAGCTGCCCGGGTTCAGGGAAAGGCTGGAGAAGCTGATTCCATCCCTCCACGAGCACAGATGCTCCCCCGGACATCCTGGCGGTTTCTTCGAGCGGGTCGACAGGGGCACCTGGTTGGGCCATGTGACCGAGCACGTGGCAATAGAGCTGCAGTGCCTGGCCGCCACGGAGGTGGGCTTCGGCAAGACGCTGGACACGAAGCGCAAGGGCATCTACCACGTGGTCTTCCGCTACAGGGACGAGGAGGTAGGTCTGGCGGCGGGCAGGGCCGCCGTTGAGATAGTGGAGGCCATGGCGGAGGGCAGGGAGGTGGACCTGGACACCATAATCGACGACCTCAAGGAGATCCGCGAGGACAACCTCCTGGGACCCTCCACCAGGTCCGTCGTGGAGGAATCATCGTCCCGGGACATCCCCTACATCCGGCTCAACAGGTACAGCTACGTGCAGCTGGGCCACGGCGTGAACCAGCGGCGGATCCAGGCCACCATGACGGACCGGACATCGGCCATAGGGGTGGAGATAGCCGACGACAAGATGAGGACCAAGGAGATCCTCGAACGGGCGGGCGTTCCAGTTCCCAAGGGGGAGAACGTTGAGGAGCTGGAGGAGGCCATCGAGGTGGCCGAACACATCGGCTACCCCGTGGTGGTCAAGCCCCTCGTCGGCAACCACGGCCGGGGCATCACCGTCAACGTCCGCAACGAGGACGACCTCAGAGTCGCCTTCGAGCAGGCCAAGCGCTTCCGAGACACCACCGTCGTGGAGAGGTACCTTCCGGGCTTCGACCACCGGGTTCTGGTCATCCATGGCAAGTTCGTCGCCGCGGCAAGGAGGGACCCCGCCTCTGTCACCGGCGACGGCAAGGCCAGCATCCAGGAGCTCATCGACAGGCTCAACGAGGACCCGCAGAGGGGTTACGGCCACGAGAAGGTCCTGACCCGCGTGAAGGTCGACTTCATGACCGAGCGTCTCCTCTCCCAGATGGGGATGGACCTGGACACCGTGCTCCCCAAGGGCCAGGAGCTGGTCCTCAAGTCCACCGCCAACCTCAGCCAGGGGGGCACGTCCACCGATGTCACCGACGAGGTGCACCCCTTCGTGCGCCACATGGCCGAGCGCATCGCCACCATCATAGACATCGACATCATGGGCATCGACATAATCGCCCCCCACCTCCGTGAGCCCCTGGAGGACACGGGCGGGGGAGTGGTGGAGGTCAACGCCGCCCCCGGCTTCCGGATGCACCTGGCACCTTTCCAAGGGCAGCCCCGGAACGTGGCGGCGCCCGTCGTCGATATGCTATTCCCCACTGGGACCACCGGCAGGATACCCATCGTCGCCGTCACCGGCACCAACGGCAAGACCACGGTGGCGAGGCTGATCGCACACATCCTCAAGATAACCGGTAGGACGGTGGGCGTCTCCGGGACCGGCGGCGTGGTCATCGGCAACGATAGGATACTGGAGGGTGACTACAGCGGCCCAGAGGGGACCCTGTTCGTCCTCCGGGAGCCCACGGTGGACGCTGCTGTCCTGGAGGTCGCCAGGGGCGCCATCCTCCGGAGAGGGCTGGCCTTCGACGAGTCCGACGTGGGCGTGTTCCTGAACGTCAGCGGGGACCACCTGGGGCAGGAGGATGTGGACACGGTGGAGGAGCTGGCGGAGGTGAAGGGCATCGTGGTCGAGACCGTCAAGGAGACGGGCAGGGCCATTCTGAACGCCGAGGACCCCCTGGTGGCGAATTTCAGGGACACCATCAAGGCCAGGTCGATCCTCTTCTCCCTCGACCCGGACCTGCCGGTGCTTGGGGAGCACCTGGAGGGCAACGGCACCGTTGTGACCGTCGTGGACGGAAGCATCGTGCTTCGGAAGAAGGCCCTGGACTTCCCCATCGTCGCGGTGAAGGACGTGCCCATCACCTTAGAGGGCGCCGCCACCTTCAACGCGGCCAACGCCCTGGCCGCCACCGCAGCGTGCTACGCACTCGGCATTCCTGCCAAGGGACTGGAGCGGGGCCTCATCACGTTCAACCCCTCCACCAGCCAGAGCCGCGGTCGCATGAACGTGTTCGACGTGGCCGACTTCAAGGTCATCGTCGACTACGGCCACAACCCCGCCTCCGTGGAGGCCCTCTCGTCGGTCTTCCCCGCCCTCACCTCCGGTGGCAGGGTCATCGGAATGCACAGCGGCACCGGGAACCGCAGGGACGAGGACATAGCGGAGTTCGGCCGCGTCCTCGGGAGGTCCTACGACCACATCGTGCTCACGGACTCAGACCCTCGCAGCAGGCCCCTGGGAGAGACGGCGGAGGTGGTCAAGAGGGGTATCCTGGAGACGGGCTTCCCAGAGAAGGAGCTCACCTACATCATGGACGTCCGGGAGGCCACCCGGGCCGCCCTGGAAATGGGACGCTCCGGGGACCTGGTGGTCCTCCAGTGCGACGATGTCGAGCAGGTGCTGGCGGACGTGGACGCCTACCGGCAGGAGTGCGCCTGCGAGAAGTGAGCGCAGGCAGGAGGGACCGCAATGTCATACGTGGACCCGACCCGCATCGGCGAGGCCGTACAGGCTCTTAGGGAGGAGATGGTCCGCTTCCTCGCCGAGCTCATCGCCCACCCCTCCGTCGGCCCGTCCTCCGGCGGCGAGGGCGAGTGGGAACGGGTGGAATGGATCGAGGCTCAGGCCCGCCAGATGGGCCTCGCCGACATCCAGCGATTGGACGTTGACGACCCCTCGGTCCCTTCCGGGAAGCGACCCAACCTTGTGGTCTGGCTGAGGGGAGAGGGCACCCCTCGGGAAGGCCCCCGTCTTCTGGTGGTCACCCACACCGACGTGGTCCCACCCGGAAACCTGGACGACTGGACGGGGGACCCCTTCACCGCCCGCGTGGAGGACGGAAGGATCATCGGCAGGGGCGCCGAGGACAATGGACAGTCCCTGACCGCCTCCCTCTTCGCCGTGAAGGCCCTTCACAACATGGGCCTAAGGCCCGACATCGATGTCGGCCTGGTCATGGTGGCCGACGAGGAGGTGGGCAACACGAAGGGCATAGGACACCTTCTGGACCTGGGCTTCTTCCGGCCCGACGACCTGGTGGTCGTCCCCGACCACGGGGAGCCCGACGGTCGCCTCGTGGAGGTCTCGGAGAAGGCCCTCGCGTGGGTCAAGGTCACCACCCGGGGACGCCAGTGCCATCCCAGCATGCCCGTCAAGGGCATCAACGCCCACCGCGCCGCCATGCTATTCGGTACCCGGGTCGACCGGGCCCTCCAGGAAAGGTTCGCTGCCACCGACGACCTGTTCGACCACCCCGTCAGCTCCTTCGAGCCCACCAAGAAGGAGGCGAACGTGGAGAACGTGAACATGGTGCCGGGAGAGGATGTGTTCTACCTGGACTGCCGACTGCTCCCTCAGTACCGGCTTGCGGACATGATGTCAGAGATGAGGTCGGTGGCTGAAAAGGTGGAGGAGGATACGGGCGCCAGGATCGAGCTGGAGCCCATCCTTATGGACGAGGCGGCACCCCCGACCCCGGTTGACGCGCCGATCGTCCAGCGACTCCTCGCCGCGGTCCAGGCGGTATACAGAAACGACCCCTATGCCGGCGGCATCGGCGGGGGAACCTGCGCCGCGGTCCTGCGGAGGGCGGGCATCCCCGCCGTGGTGTGGGAGCGGGTGGCGAACAACGCCCACTCCCCCGACGAGTACGCCCTCGTGGAGAACCTCGTGGGGGACGCCGAGGTGTTCGCCCGGCTGTTCCTCGGCAACCCCCCACACTAGGGGTCTCGAGATGATTATTGACGAGAGAGCTCATTTTATTTTGAGTATTAAATATTAAAAATCGTAACTATTTTCGTGTCATTGAACAGTGAGGAAATTTCGCCCTCCACCTGACATTTCCGGTATTTGGGATAAACTATAATTATGGTCGAGGTGTCCCCCGCATCATACCCGATTCGCGTCGGGGGGACCCAGAAGGAGGCGCATGAAAATTCTAGAGCGTGAGCCCTGGCTTTCCCTTCCGCGAGTTCGTTGGAGGAAAACAAAATGGCAAGAAACAAGCAGACGGCGCTGGTCCTTGGAATGGCACTGTTGATGATAGGCATGGCCTTCGCAACGACCTTCGGAGGAGCAGACGACGGATTGGCACCGACCGTGACAAAGGAAGTGGACCCCGATTTCATCTGGTTCGGATCCACTGAGACCACGTCTACCGTGTACATCAACGTGACCGGTGACGGCGGCACGTCGTCGAGCATCACCCCAATCGATGTGGTGTTCGCGATCGACAGCTCCGGCAGCATGTCCTGGAACGACCCCAGTGGTGACCGCCTGGACGCGGCCGCGGGCTTCGTGGACAACCTGGACGACACCCGTGACACGGCCGGCGTGGTCAGCTGGGACACCGATGTCGACTTCTCCTTCGGCCTCTCGTCGGACTTCGACGACACCGACGGCGTGAAGTACTACATCAACCAGGTGGACAGCTCCGGCGGGACGAACCTGAATGCCGGCCTCGCTGAGGCCGTCGACATACTCGACAACACCGGTCAGAGCGGATCGATAAAGATCATAATCTTCCTGACCGACGGGCAAGGCACCTACACCTACTACGGCGGTGGTGGACCGGTGGATGACGCTGTGGACAACGGCTACATCATCTTCTCCATCGGTCTCGGCGGAGCCGCTTCGGGACCCCTGGAGGACATGGCCGATGAGACTGGTGGAGAGTACTACGATTCAGCTAGCTCCGACAATCTGGACGAGATCTACGATACCATCTTCGAGGAGATCGTCACCAGCATCGCGCTCTACGATGTGGATGTTGTTGAGAAGGTGCAGGACTACTTCACCGTCATCTATGCCAGCATCAGCCCCACTCCCGACTACTTCAACGTCAACGGGGACGGTACCACCACCATCAAGTGGTACAACGTGGGCCAGTACGCGGGCGACTTCGACAACGCCCTGAACGCTGACGAGACCGCGCATCTATCGTTCCAGGTGAAGGCCACGAAGGCTGGCTTCGAGCTGCCCGTCCAGGTGCTGCCCGGCTCCTACGTGGAGTACGATGACATGGATGGCAACTACCTCGGGTCCACTGCGATACCCCAGGCCTACATCAGTGTTGGATACTCTGCGAACCTCATCGCCGACGGCGGTAGCGCCGAGACCGCCACCGACGTGGGCGAGGTGTACGTGTGGCAGGACGACGACTACCTGTACGTCAAGTTCATGACGACGGGTGACTGGGAGATGACCCTGACCCACCTGCACGTCGCCGAGGACCCGGACGACATCCCCCAGACGAAGAAGGGCAACCCCAAGGTCGGCAAGTTCGACTACGAGACGTCGCACAGCCCGGCCGTCCAGATGTACACCTACAAGATCATGTGGGATGACACCTGGGGAGACACCCTCTACATCGCCGCCCACGCGAACGTCCAGATGGTGACCGGCTACGACGAGTACGGCAACCCCATCTACAGGACGGAGACCGCCTGGGGCGACGGGTTCGACTTCGAGGGCAACAACTGGGCCACCTACATGAAGTACGTGGACCCGTGATAAGGACGAACGAACCAGGGAGGGGGACGGGATCGCTCCCGTCCTCCTCTCTCCCCCTTTTTTATTCCAGATGGACTTCAGGCCCTTTGTCGTCGGTCCGGTCCGTTTTTGGCCGTCGACGGACAAGTCACAACCGGGGCAGGCCAATGACCCTGATGGTCCCCGGACTTTCTAGGCCCCGTCCAATCTCTTATGCGCCACCCGGACCACGAGGTGAGAGGATTCTCAATGTATCATGAGATCCCATGCTCGGTCTGTGGCCTTTGTTCCCTGGAATCTCTCACGCCCCGGTGCGCTTCGTACTTCTTCTTTTGATGAGGATGAGAGCACCGACAAGGGCCACGCCGATGGTAAACGACGACACCAGTAGCTCCATCCATCCGGGCATGCTGTCAGGCCCCGCTTCCGGCGTGACCGTCAACGTCAGCATGGCGGTCTTCGACGAACCCCCGTCACCATCTTCTGCCCTGAAGGTGAAGGAGTGCTCGCCGCGCGGTAGCTTCAGGTCGACGTAGAAGAAGGCTCCTTCGACGAACCCGCCGGTATCAGACCCATCGATGGTACAGCGATGCTCGACCCCATCGATGACGACGACGACGACCGGTACGACATGTCCAGCATCGATGTCCCTCACTACCACTGAGAACCTGAATAATGTCCCGGCATCGCCCAATGAGGGGTCGACCGAAGCCCCGGTGAGCTCGGGCGGGTCGTTGACGGGAGCGATCGTCACACCCAGCTCCAGGTCTACATGGAACTGGCCATCTGTCAGGGTGAAGGTCACCACGTCGGTCACTATGCCATCAGGGTATAGGAACCTGAACACGTGGTTGTCCATCCACCCGTAGGGAGTGTTGTCCTCGACCACAAGCATATCGTCGTGGGTGTCGATGTCGCTGATGAATGGTCCAAGGTCGAACTCTCCCTCCACGTCCTCTACACCCCTGATGTTCGGTGGGGCGTACCACCAGGGAGGGTCGTTGACGGGGACAACGGTCACCCGAAGGGTGGTGTTACCCTGCAGGTCCCTGTCCCATACCTGGACTAGGACCTCGTCGTACACGACTCCATCAGGGTACTGGAGTTCGATGACGTGATGATTGTGCCTGACGAAGGGAGAGTTGATCCACAGGGTTAGGGCGGACACGGGCGTGTCCATGTCGCTGATGAATGGTCCGACGTCGAAGGTGAACGGTTCGTCTTCAACGACAGTCAGCGGCGGTATGTCGGCGACGACCGGAGCGTCGTTGACGGGCTCGACCTCAATAACCAGTGACACTTCGACCTCGTCCTTCCCGTCGGATACCACGACCGTGAGTCTATCGGTGAGAACCCCGTCAGGATAGACCATGATCAAAATGTGACCCTCCATGGAAACGAATGGGGAATCCAACCAAAGCGTGAGCTCCTCGACAGGATCGTCGATATCGAAAAGGTAGGGTCGCATGTCGAAAGCCAGTGGCTCGTCCTCCGTGAGGTTCAACTTCGGGACCTCGCCGACCACTGGCGGGTCGTTCACAGGCAAGACCGTCACGTTGATTTCTGCAATGGTCACGTCCCTTCCGTCACTGACGCTGAGGGACACTCGGTCCTCGGTGATCCCGTCGGGGTAGATGAGGGTCAGCTCCATACCCGATGTCGTCACGTAGGCAGAATCCAGTGTCAGAAATAGGGTCTCAAAAGGAGAGTCGACGTCGCTGACGTAGGAGCTGACATCGATGGTCCATGGCACGTCCTCCATACCGACCTGGTCCGGGATTGGAGCGACGATGGGCGGGTCGTTCACAGGGGCTACGTTAACCATTATCTCGGCCCCCGCCTCGTTGTCGCCGTCCGAGACCACCAGGTGGACCATGTCGGTTAACACGCCGTTGGGGTAGAGGAGGCTGAGCCCCCATCGCTCTACGGTCGCGTAGGGTGAGTTCGAGGAGATGACCATGTCCTCGAATGGCGTGTCCGGGTCGGACACGTACGGTATCAGGTCCAGGTGGTACGCGATGTCCTCCATAGCCTCGATGTCCGGTATCGGGGTGATGGTGAGAGGGTCGTTGACGGGGGTCACGTTGACCAGTACCCGCCTCTTGACCTCAAAGATTCCGTCGCTCACTGAAAGGTCAAAGACGTCCATCGTGATACCCTCGGGATACATCGCGAGGAGGTGAAGGCCGAGGACCTCGACGAAGGGCGAGTTCTCCCGGACCACCAGGTGGTCGAAATCAGTATCAAGGTCCGAGGCGAACGATGTCATGTTGACCCATAGCAGCTCATCCTCGGTGGCGTTCAGCTCCATCTCAACCAGCGCAGGGGGGTAGTACCGGTAGGCACGGAACATGGTCATCGGACTATAGTCCCAGACTACCTTCTCGTCCTCGTCGATCTCAAAGGAGTAGCCTCGTGATCCTCCGCATACAAGGGTGTGGCCGTTGGGCAACCTCTGGACCCCTCCCATGAACTGGGCGAAGAACGATGTTGGCGGGCTGGCGTTGTAGCTCCAGATGGGACTTGAGGGACCAAAGGCCTCGCCCTTGGCGAGGGGGTATCCGCCTGTCGCATTGACCGGGGGGACCATCTCCTCGACCGACGAGTACCTGCCCTCGGGGCGTGTCATGTAGGGGTTGATCCCATTGTTGAAGACGAGGATGTTCCCCTCCCCCGGTAGGCCGGGGGCGATCCACTGTGCGTCGTGGGGCCCGTAGAGCACCTGGTCGGTGAGGTTACCAGCGCGGTAGGCCCTGGGGTTGCCCCACCTGTAAAGGAGGTCCCCTCCCCTCCCTTGGTCCCCGCCCGTGTGTCCCTTGGCCTCGGCTGTTGTCGTGCTGTGATCGATCACCCATAGCTCGTCGAAGTTACGGTCCGTTATCATGACCTGGTCGAGCTCGGGGTTGTACGTCACGGTGTTGGAGTGCTGCCATTCAGGGAGCTTCTCCTTGGGAAAGTTTATGTCTATCAGCTCCGGGTGGTCCTCCACCACGCCGTAATTGGATCTCTGGGGGTCGAAGTCCTGGACCAGGTGGTCGACCGGATTCCACATCCACACGATGTCACCCCCATTGATGCCTTTGGGCCTTATCTCCCATACAGGCTCGATGTACATCTCGCCCATGACGATTTCGGGATCTCTCCCCNNGTACGTGACCTTCTCCGCCATGTTCAACAGTATGTTGCCGTTCGGCATGGGCTCGATGTCATGGTGCCAGAGGAATCCATCGGGGGGTTGGTAATCCCATATCACGGTGCCGTTCCAGTCGAGCATTTGGACACCGTCAGGAGAGCCATCAGAACCCGACCTTCCACGGAGGAGCGTCCCGTTCTCGAGCAGTATCACCGTCCCCTCAGTGGTGCGATCGCTCTGCCAAGTGTGCACATTGTTCCCGTCCTGGTCAACAAGGTAGACGTTCCGCCGGCTGAAGGGCGCGAGGAGGGTGTATCCGGTCTCGGCATCCTCGTGGTCAGTCACCATGTAGGAATTGGGCTGGAAGGTGAGGGGAGGGGCGTCGTCATCCGATCCCGCTTCTGTCCCCAAGGTGACACCAGGTAGTAGCAGAAAAAACACTGTCGCGAACGCCCAGACGGCGTTGAACGAGAGGAACACGCGGACCCGTGTCACGACGAGGTATGGACCGTGGTGGCAATATAAAGGTGCCGAAATGTGACACCCATATCAAAGTCCCACATGGTCTGCTGAAAGGTGGGAGATGGCGGGTAGGAGGGGAAAGCCCTGCTCGGGATCGGAAGTGTCGACGGGAACGGAATATGACTTCAACCGTCGCAGGTCCATGATGTCGACACTCGACCCGTTTTTTGTTCATCGCATTTCGCGAGAATCGGTTGGATAGCCGAAAAAAGGTTAATATAGAGGAGGGCGATGTGTGTAAGTGGTGGTACTTTGGGTATAAGAAAATCCGTCTTGCTCACGATCCTCGTGATAGCCCTCCTTTTGACCGTCCAGGTGGCGACCATCGCGGGGGCCGCCAAGGACGAGAAGGAACCTGAACTCGAGATGAGGATACACCTCCTCTACGAGAAATCGCCCGTTAAGCCCGAAGGCGTTGGTAATGGCAAGAAACCCCCGAAAGACGATGACGATGGGAGCTACGAGACCTACGGGAGGGGTGTCGAATGGAAGAACTTCCCAATCGAATTCGTCATCACCGAGGACATTCCTTCTTATCTAACCCAGACTTTCGTGGAGAGCGCGATATCGGATGGTGCGTACGAGTGGGACGATTATACCAGTGAGGGCCTTTTCTCCAACGGTTACACCACGGGTACCGGTCTTTCTTGGGATGGTTCCACCCGGGATGGCAATAACGAGATGGTCTTCGGCGACTATTCCACGGATGGGGTCATCGCTGTGACCGTCGTGTGGGGCTACTTCGGAGGACCTCCGAAGAGTCGCGAGATCCTGGAGTTCGACATCATGTTCGACACCGACTTCACCTGGGGTGACGCCTCCGTTGATAGTGATGTGATGGACCTTCAGGCCATCGCTTGTCATGAGTTCGGACACGGGCTCGGCCTCAAGGACCTGTACGATTCCGGGGATTCGGAGGAGACGATGTACGGGTACGCCACTGAGGGTGAGACCAAGAAGCGCGACCTCTACAAAGGTGACATCGCAGGGATACAGTCCCTCTATGGAACGCCCTCAAGCTGAACATGTGGTCGAATCAAGGTACCTTGAAGAAGTGGCGGGCACGAGGGGATTCGTGCCCGCGGGGATGACTGGCTCCCCGGGATTCCGTCGGGAGGCAAGAAATGTCCGTGGAGGACGTCGCAAGGATTGGGCAGCGGATTTGTAGAAACGTTAACTATTATCAGGATGTCGTATATC
>JABAHP010004961.1_pt7 | contig 54111 bp, 39 predicted proteins | sample 7062081 | NCBI WGS metagenome assembly JABAHP01 (sample SAMN14534357, study PRJNA622989) | marine sediment metagenome | biome: marine biome [ENVO:00000428]; feature: marine pelagic biome [ENVO:01000023]; material: deep marine sediment [ENVO:00002113] | place: India: Gulf of Kutch | collected...
ACCACCGCCCCAGGCACCACCGCCCCAGGCCCCGGCACCGATCCCTGCTCCTGTACCTGCTCCCGCCCCCGCGCCAGCTCCCGCCCCGGTCCCCGAGGAGACCTTCGAGACCTTCGAGGAGGCAGATGAGTTCCCGACCTTCGACGAGGAGCCCGGGCCAGGACCGTTGGAGGGTGAGCCCGGAGAGGACAGGCCCCTGGACGCTGAGAAGGATATCGACGCGATCCTCGCCATGGCCCTGGGGAAGGCCCCACCGCCGGGGAGTCGACCCACGGCCAAGCCCGGGGTCAGGGAATCGGGCTCGTCGATGCAGAGCCTGCTCTCCAAGACCAAGTACCGGCGGAACGACTAGGGCAATCTAGAAATCCTGCATCACTGTTCCCGTTCCAGCGGTGAGCACATGGCTGGAAGCGACGAGGGTACGGAAGGGGACGAGGGGGGCACGACCCCTCCCCCGAAGTTCGTGTACGAGTGCGTGCGGTGTGGCCATTCCTGCGCCGACCGCAACTTCGTGGAGGTCACGCTGGCCGACCTAAGGACCTGGGCGGAGGACCAGACGCTGTCAGCGATATTCCCACACCTCCGCCTGTTGGCGGTGGGACGGCCCTACCTGGACATCGTCCTGGCCTCCGACGAGGGCGCCGAGGCCATGATGAGGGGGGACCAGGAGCACAAGGGGTGCCCCATGCACGACGCCGACAACAAGCTATGCAACATCTACCACTCCATGCCCCTCTACTGCAGGGCATTCCCACTGGCCTGGAACGGCTCGGGCTACTTCCTCAAGGACAGGGAGTGCCAGGGAATAGGCCAGGGGTCCATGACCCAAATGCGCCTGGAAGCGCACAGGAAGGCGGCCCGCGACGAGCTGGAGGCCCGGCGCGAGTGCGGCATGCTGATGCCCTCGCTCCAGGGGGTGTTCACCCGGTTCTTCGTGGAGGCCTCTGCGAAGACCCTTGAGTCCATGTCCGAGGACGACCGGCGGAGCCTGGAGGAGATCATGGCCAAGCAGATCAGGGGCGATGCTGTTGGCGAGGAGGGCGCTGGGGGGGACAACGGCGAGGCCTAGGGTTCCATCGGAACGCCCAGGACCGGGGGACGCACGTCCCCGTGCATCCCCTTGAACTCCCCGGGGCGCTCGGTGTGGATCGGAACCACCACCCGGGGCCCGATGGTCTCCACCAGCCACTCCAGGTCCTCGCCCGAGGCGTGGCCAGAGGCGTGGCACTGGTGGACCTCCAGGTCGAAGCGCCTCATCCAGTTCTGGACCCTGACCTCGTCCAGCTCCATGTCCTCGTTGAAGGGCTCGACCACCGACCTGATGAACGTGGAGCCGGGGGCGGGCTCCAGGTCTATCATCGCCTGGAGGTGGAAGAAGTCCATGTAAACCACGTAGCGGTCCTGCTCCTCCCTGATCTCGTGGTCGATGATGCTCTCCGGGGAGAAGGCGTAGGGGCGCTCCCAGACGGCGTAGTCCTGCTCCTGGATGTCCCTGGGGAACCCCGGGTCGCCCACGATGCCCCACTTCTGGCGACGACAGAAGACCCGCAGGCCGTCGCCGAGGCGAGGTATCTCGATGTCCGTGGTGGACCTTAGGTTGTCCAGCAGCAGCGCCTGGCGCATGTCGATGACCAGCTCCCTCCCGGCGTCCCTCGAGGCCTGGTAGAAGGAAAGGATGCGGTCCAGGTCCCTGGGCGGGTAGTTCGCCAGCACCAGCCCGCGGGTTCCGGACATCAGCGAGGTCACGTCCCTCCTGACGTCCCCCTCGGACCGGCCTCGGGGCTCCCCGACCCGGGTTCCCTCGGTGAGGAGCACGTCCACGCCCTGGGAGGCGGCGGCCTCCACGAAGGCCCGGGAGAGTTGGGCGTGGCTGCCGTGGAACCTCAGGTCACCGGTGTAGGCCCAGGTCCGGCCATCCACGTGGACCAGGAAACCTGCGGCCCCGGGAAGGGAGTGGTCGACGGGGTAGGGGGTGACTGAAAGGTCCATTGCCACCTGGACCTCCCCAGCCTCGGGGAACATCCGGATGTCACGGGGCTCCCTCACCTCCTGTCCCCTCCCCCTCCTCAGGCCACCCCTCTTCGATTCCACCAGCTGGAACTTCGTTGTGAAGGCCAGGAACTTGTCGGGCATACCAAAGGACTGGCCCACGGTGTCCAGGGTGTCCATTATGGCCTGGGACGCGGGGCTCATGTGGACAGGGACGTCGCGTCTTAGGGCGGGCACCATCCCCATGTGGTCCATGTGGGCGTGGGAGAGGAACATGGCGTCCACCACCCGCCCCTCCTCCCGGTCCCGGCCCATCTTCCTGAGCAGGTCGTCCCGGTACATGCCCCGCAGGTCCGGGAGGAGGCCCAGGGAGATCTGGTCTCCCACGAAGCAGTGTCCCCGGGGCTGGCAGAACTCCGAGTAGAACTGGGCCATGGACCCGAAGGAGGTGCCGAAGTCCAGGATCACGCTCCCGTGCTCTCCCCTGACCTGCACCTTGTTGCCACCGATCTCGTTGACACCGCCGTGAATGACCACGTCGACCAGGACGCATCCCCGTCCCTTGAACCGCCAACGTCGTTTAAGTAGCTTACCCACCGTGGACGGATGGGGCCAGGCCGCTCTCTACACAACGTAGCATGGTGCATGCTAGCACGCATCGGAAGCTTTATCCAGTGATATGGTGATTCCGTAGCGGTGAGCAGATGACCAAGATCAGCTTGATGGGCAGCATCAACGACGAACTGGAGCTGCTGGAGCGGCACATTAGGATGCTCCGGACGCTCCGAGAGAACGAGCCCATGGGCATCATCAGGCTCTCGGAGAACCTGAAGATACCCCAGCACAAGATACGGTACTCCCTCCGCATGCTGGAGAAGGAGGGGCTCATCAAGCCCACCCCAGAGGGTGCCATCTGCACCCCGGAGGCGGAGAAGTTCATCTTCGACCTGGACGAGGCGATAGCCGACGCGATAGCCCACATGAAGCGCATCCGCAGGATGGTGCGCGACAGCCTTTGAATGGAGATGAGGTACCATGAAGACGTCATTGGGTCCCCAGTCCATCCTTTACCCGACCCCGACCCTGGTCATATGCACCTACGACCCCGAAGACCGACCCAACATGATGACCGCAGCCTGGGCGGGGGTGTGCTGCTCGAGCCCTCCAATGGTCTCGGTGTCGCTGCGCCCCGCCACGTACTCCCACGCCAACATAAAGCTGCACAAGGCCTTCACCGTGTGCGTGCCCTCGCAGGACCACTGGCGGGAGGCGGACCACGTGGGCATCGTGTCGGGCCGCAACACCCTGAAGTTCCAGACCACGGGCCTGACCGTGAAGAGGTCGGAGCTCGTGGAGGCGCCCTACATAGAGGAGTTCCCGATGATCCTCGAGTGCAAGGTCCACGAGGTGCACGAGCTGGGCCTCCACACCCAGTTCGTGGGCGAGGTCGTCAACGTCATGGTGGACGAGGACGTCCTGGACGAGAACGACAACGTGGACATCGAGAGGCTCCGTCCGATAATCTTCTCCCCGGGCGCCGGCGTCTACCACGGCGTGGGCGAGTTGCTGGGCAAGGCGCGCACCAACCGGAACCTGGAGAAGGGTGGGGACGAGGAGGAGGAGTAGGACCTGGTGGAGCATTCCCGGGAGGTCCACGAGTTCTGGGACCGCGTCAAGGAGGAGACGGGGATCGAGGCCGACTTCCAGGACGCCTGGGCCTTCGCCGACACCCCGGATATCAGCGACGATCTGCTAGACCTGGTCCTCTCGGGCAGGAAGACCGCCTCGTGCAACCTGCTCAAGGAGACCGAGCTGGAGGGATGGCCCGAGTCGGAGGTGGGCGCCTACAACATCGTCCTCGACGGCGGGAACCGCCCCAGGGCAGTCATCCGCACCGTCTCCATCGAGACCGTGCCCTTCTCCGAGGTCAACGAGGAGCACGCCTACCTGGAGGGCGAGGACGACCGCACCCTCGAGAGCTTCCGAAGGGAGCACGTCAAGTACTACACTCGGGTGGGAGAGAGGCTCGGCTTCCGGTTCACCGAGGACATGGAGGTGGAGATGGAGGTCTTCGAGCTGGTCTACCCCGTACCGGGAGACTAGTTACCGAAGGTACGTTTAATACGCTGATGCCCTTTCTGTGAGCACATGTCCCGGCATGGCGAGCCTTACAGGTTCAAGGGGGTCGCAGCCGCGGCCCTTGTCATGATAGGCTGGGGGGCCTGCATCGTCTACCTCCTGACGGTGGACCTGGGTTCGTTCCCCATATGGCTCGTGCCCCCCGCGATGCTCCTCATGACCTTCCTCTACGTGGGCATGTTCATAACCGCCCACGACGCCATGCACGGCTCGGTGCTGCCCGGGGCCAGGGGCCTGAACCGGGCGGTGGGGACGGTGTACGTGACCCTCTACGCCATGTTCTCCTACGGCAGGCTCTTCGAGAAGCACTGGGAACACCACCGGCACCCGGGTACGGACGAGGACCCCGACTACCACGACGGGACCCGCAAGGGCTTCGGCTCATGGTACGCCAGGTTCATGGGCAACTACCTGCGGGCGCCACAGCTTGTCGGGATGGCCATCGTGTTCAACGTGATGTGGCTCCTGCTGGGGCTCGAGCTTCTCAACATCATCCTGTTCTGGATCGTTCCCGCGTTCGCCAGCACCTTTCAGCTCTTCTACTTCGGGACCTACCGGGTGCACCGGGAACCTCCCGGCGGCTACACCAACGTGCACCGCGCCACCAGCAGCGACTACTCCTCCCCGGTCAGCTTCCTCACCTGCTACCACTTCGGGTACCACCTGGAGCACCACATGTTCCCCGGCATGCCCTGGTGGAGGCTTCCATGGACCCGGAGGAGGGTCTTGGGGGGTGAGGACGTCGGGGTCAGGCCCGTGAGCGTGCCCGCTGAGGTGGAGTACGGCTAGAACGAGGGGAGGCTGGTGGGCCCGGCCGGATTCGAACCGACGACCGTCCGGTTATGAGCCGGATGCTCCAGCCAGACTAAGCTACGGGCCCAGGCGAGCACCGGGAGAAGATTCACGGCTTATAAACCTTTACGACAGCAGTGCATCATCGGCTACGTCCCTGACCTTGTTCATCAGGTGAATGCCCGGGTCCTCGTAGGGGTATAGCACCACGCAGCAGTTGTCCTTGGGATACTCGGTCTCGTGCAGGACGACGGCCCTCGTGCTATCCAGCTGGTATATCCAAGCCGGGTCGTACCCCCATCTCCTCTCCTTGAGGGTCTCGATGGTCCCCCTTAGCCGGTACTCCTCGTTCGTGTACCTCATGAACTTGATGCCCGCTTCCGTCATCGCACCCTCGAGGCGCTCGGCCGCCTCATCGAAGGACAGAGCGTAGAACCGGCTCAGGTTGTCGGGGGTCTTGTCGAAGATGCGCTTGAGCATGAAGTACGCCATCGCATCGACCGCGACGATCAGTCCGATGGTTGGCAGGATCAGCCACTCAAGGTCGGTGCCTCCGAAGATGAAGTACGCCATGACGGCCAAGACAGGGACCGACCAGAACACGAACATCGGGAGGAACCTGACCAAAGGATTGTCGGACCACCGCCTCCACCTGTGCAGATGGTCCAAAGACGCCATCCCGTCCACCCCTCTAAGACGGGATTGTGACCCTCGAATGTAAAGGTTGCGATATCGCCGTCGACAGCCTCAGGCAGGACGCCCTGCACGTGGTCGAATCTCTCCGATCACGACCCTGAGAATTTGCCCACTAATTCTTTTTTTTGAGAATCTGAGAATCATCATATTCTGTAGGATAAGCTATCTTGTTCGAGGTATTCCCCTATGAACCTGGCTGAATTCAATAGATATATTGAAAATACCATAAATATGAATAAAATATGGGATGGGAAAATATTATTATAAAACAATTTAGTTCGACAAACAATCAGCCCGGGGATGCAGACGGTTCGGAAAGAAGGCGGGCGAGGTTTCTACCCCATAGAAGGGGTGATCCCCTCCCCTTTCCTTCGGCCGGATCGCCCATGGTCTCTCCTCCTTCGCGAGGTGCCGGGGGTCATGGCGGACGGCGTCCACCGGGAGGAGAGAATGTGAGAAAAGACGCTTGGAGGCATTCAATGAAACGCACCAATCGAACTATGATGATGGCGGCCATCGCCGTCGCAAGCCTGTTCCTCCTGTCGGGGATCAGCGGAGCCGCCTACTATTCGAAGGAGACGGTGGACCTCATCGCAGGCCAGCATTCCGACGCGGGCGATGTCAGCGTCTGGGACGACGGGACTAATCTCTACGTTGAGTTCACCACCGTCGAGGGCTGGAAGATCACCGAGACCCACGTGGACGTCCAGACCGACCCCGCCAACTTCCCCATGACCAAGAAGGGCAATCCCCAGGTCGGGAAGTTCGCCTACTCCATGGAGCACGACTACGTGACCGAGTACAAGTACACCATCCCCCTGGGCGATTGGGACGGTGAGACCCTCTACGTGGCCGCCCACGCCGTCGTCGTGATGGGCATCTCACCCTACTACGCCTCGGACATCGTGGACTACGAGCAGGGCCAGAGGAAGGACGGCAGCGATGTGAACTCCGACAGGTCCGACCCCGAGAACGGCCTCTACTTCGAGGAGGGACGGTCCACCAGCAACTTCTTCAGCCTCGGCTTCGGCGGCTGGATCATCCTGGAGTGGGACTGCCCCATCGTGAACGGCGAGGGCAACGATGTGAAGGTCTGGGAGGACACCTGGGGAGGTAACTATCCCCTGGAGACCGCCAAGGTCTACGCAAGCCAGGACGGGGACACCTGGTACTACCTGGGCGAGGCAGACAACACCGACCTGGACATCATCCACACCGTGAGCTACTTCGACCTGGGCGACCTGGAGTGGGCCAAGTACATCAAGGTGGTCGACACCACCAACCCGAACGTCCACAACAACGCGGCGGACGGTTACGACCTGAACGCCGTTGAGGCCCTTCAGGACTGCGCCAACCCCCAGTGGGAGACCGCTTGGGGCGATGGCACCGGGTTCTCGGGCAACAATTGGGCGATGTACTTCACCGTTAGCGCCTAGTTGCCTGAACGACGAAATAGGACATCTTGCGGCGGGGGGTCTCCCCCCGCCGTCCCCCTTCTTTTTCAATCTCAGCTGAGCGACGTCGAGGACCGACCCTCCCTGAACATACCGCGCATTGGCTGCAGGTCTGGGATGGGAAGGCGCCGTTGATCGGATTCGAACCGATGACCGCTCGGTTAACAGCCGAGTGCTCCACCAACTGAGCTACGACGGCGCGCGAGATTTCGGAATGGACCTGGCGTACTTAATCTTTACGGGCTCGCGGACCCAACACCCCGTGGGAGCGGTGTTTCCTGTCCATCGCGACTTTTTACCCATTTATTGGTAGATACCAAACATTTATCCCATCCAATTCCATTCTGGGCCCCTCCGGAGGTCGACTCAGTTGTCACGGGACCCCGTTGATGAGGCCATCGAGGCGTTCCAAGAGGGCAGGTTCGTCTTCGTGTACGATGCCGACGGCCGAGAGGAGGAGACGGACTTCTTCCTGCCCGCCGTCGCGTGCGGGCCAGAGCACGTACGCCAGATGAGGACGGATGGTGGTGGGCTCATCTTCCTCATGGTGGGCAACGGCGTGGCCAGCAAGATCGGCCTACCCTTCATGGCCGACATCCTGATGGAGGCCGCCGCCACGTACGACGTGCTGCAGGCCTTCGTGCCCGACGACATCCCCTACGACACCAAGTCCTCCTTCTCGGTGGCCATCAACCACAGGAGGACCTTCACGGGCATCACCGACAGGGACAGGGCACTGACCGTCTCCGAGTTCGGCAAACTAGCGGTCCAGGCGGAGGACATGGAGGCCGAGGAGGCCGTGGCCCTCTACGGGCAGTCCTTCCGGGCCCCGGGACACGTGCCCATATGCGTCGCCTCGGAACAACCGCTCCGTAACAGGTTCGGCCATACCGAGCTCAGCGTGGCGCTGCTGTTGATGGGAGGCCTGCCACCGGTGGCGGTGGGCTGTGAGATGATGTCGGACGACGGCGGGTCGCTGTCCAAGGAGGACGCCAGGGCCTACGCCGAGGGGGTGGGCGCCCCCTTCCTTGAGGGGAGGCAGATAGTGGAGAGGTGGCAGCGATGGTCAGGGTGATGGCGCAGGGAGTCTTCGACATTATCCACATGGGACACGTTCACTACCTGGAGAAGGCCCGGGAGCTGGGCGACGAGCTGGTGGTGGTGGTGGCATCGGACAAGACCGTCCGGGCCCGCAAGCACGAGCCGATAACGCCCCAGGAGATGCGCCGCGACCTGGTGGCATCCCTGAGGTGCGTCGACCGGGCGGTCATCGGTTCCGATGGTGAGGACCGCTACGTGACGGTGAGGGAGATCAAGCCGGACATCATCGCCCTGGGACACGACCAGGAGCATGACGAGCAGAGGATCCGCCTGGAGCTCCAGAAGCGGGGCATAGACTGCCAGGTGGTCCGACTGGACTACTACTACCACGACCTGGACGGGACCCGGAAGATAATCCAGAAGATCCTGTCCATGTGGGCCTTCTCCCGCGAGATGGAGCGCATCGAGGGGGAGCCGGTGATGGACGAGGACGAGATGGACGACGGCTGGGGGGGTGAGTGATTGGTCCGGCGCATCGGCATCGCCGACACCACCTTCTCCCGGGTGGACATGGCCGCCCACGCCATCGACGAGCTGAAGGCTACGGGCACCGGCTTCGTCATCGAGCGGTACACCGTGCCCGGGGTCAAGGACCTCCCGGTGGCGTGCAAGCGGCTCATCGAGGAGCGGGGCTGCGACATCGTGATGGCCCTGGGCATGCCGGGGGCCGAGGAGATAGACAAGATGTGCGCCCACGAGGCCTCCACCGGGCTCATCCAGGTCCAGCTGATGACCAACACCCACATCGTCGAGGTGTTCGTCCATATCGACGAGGCCTCCGACGAACGGGAGCTGGCCTGGCTGGCCGAGGGGCGGACCCGCGAGCACGCGGTGAACGCGTACGACCTGCTCTTCAGGCCAGAGAGGTTGACCAAGGCAGCAGGCACCGGCCAGCGGCAGGGCTTCCCCGACGTGGGACCCACCGAGGCCGCGGGGCACGCCGGAGGGCACTGAGGGGGTCGGCATGATGGGTCCGGACGAGGGCGTTGGCGATGAGGAGAAGGTCCCGGACATGTTGTTGGACGAGTGGCTGTCCCGCGAGGGACCGCGGGAACGTCACGACGACCTCTACGACGGTGACTGGTGAATGACTATCACGGAGATCGAGGAGTATCAATATCAGGAGGAATGACGGAATGAACATAGCGTTCGTGGTCTCGGAGTTCAACTTCGACGTGACTATGCCCATGCTGGAGCAGGCGAAGCAACACGCAAAGTTCCTTGGCGCCGACGTGGTCAAGGAGGTCCAGGTGCCTGGGGTGTTCGACATGCCCCTTGCCATCAAGCGGCTCTGCGAGCGGAAGGACGTGGACGGAGTGGTCGCCCTGGGTGCGGTCATCGAGGGCGAGACGGAGCACGACGACATCGTCATCAGCCACGCCAGCCGCAAGATCGCAGACCTGGCGGTGGAGTACGGGAAGCCCGTGGGCCTGGGCATCACAGGGCCTGGTATGAGCCGTCTACAGGCGGAGGCGCGCATCAACCGCGCTAAGGCCGCGGTCGAGGCCGTGGTCAAGCTGGACCGTGCTGTCAGCGACCTATAGCATCGAAGGGCCGTGACCACCGAACCTTCCCCTCCTCACCAGAAGGAGGGCCGCGGCGGCGAGGAGGGCCATGGCCAGTACCAGCACGGCCCAGTTGGAAGTGGACGAGCTCTTGGGCGGTCCTGGCTCCGGGAGCGGTATCGTGATGCTGGCCTCGGCCCCCACGCTGACGCCGGCCGAGTTGTACGCGTAGATCGTGTAGTTGTAGGTGGCCCCCGGCTCGAACTCCCGGTCCAGGAAGGTCAGTGCCATCGGCGAGAGCTCTGTCATGTTGGCCAAGTCCCTGTCGTGTCGGTGGATGCGATAGCCCATCAAAGTGCTTCCCCTGTCATCCAAGGGGGCCGACCAGGTCAGGTGGACCTGTCCATCCACCCAGTGGGCTATGAAGTTCACAGGCCCTGTGGGGGGACCGAAGGGCGTAGCGCCGGCGATCTCGCTCATGACTGAGGTGCCCGCGTCGGTGTGGGCTTCGATGGAGTAGAGGTACTGGACACCGTCCTCGACCTCCGTGTCGTCCCACTCCAGGGTCCCTCCGTCCAGCTGCATGACGGGCTCCATGGACCCACCGTCGACCGTCCTGTAGACGGTGTACCCCGAGACGGGGTGCCCACCGTGGTCCAAGGGCGGTCCCCAGGACAGGTGAACGGTGCCGACGCCGCCCTCGGCCTGAAGGCCCTCGGGGGCCCCGGGCAGCCCGGCGGGGATGGCCTCCACTGGAGCCGTCGGTTCGGACTCCCCTACCAGGTTCGTGGCCGTGAGCCTGTACGCGTAGGTCTCTCCGTTGATGAGCCCCATGTCCCGGAAGGACAGCTCCTCCGGCGAGAGGGAGACCATCGGCACGAACGCCTCCTCGCCCTGGGAGAGCCTGTAGAGTGTGTAACTCAGCACCGGTGTCCCGCCGTCGTCGGTGGGGGGGTCCCACCTGATCTCGACGGAACCCTCGCCCCAGATGGTCTCGAGGTCGGCGGGGGGTTGGGGCACCTGGTACACGGGGGAGCTCGTTATGGTGCTGGGTCCCGACTCTCCCTCGGCGTTGAGGGCAGTCACGTAGTACCTGCGGGACACCCCGTCGTACTCTACCTCGTGGAGGAACGCCAGGACGGGTTCGGTGACGCCCTGGGTGCTGGGTCCTCCCAGGCAGACGGCATCTCCGGACCCCTTCACCAGGTAGACCCTGTAGCCCAAGATGGGCGATGCTCCGTCGAAGCCCGGCGGTGACCAAGTGATCCTAATGAAGTGGGCCGTCGAGACTGCCGCTGGTTCCTGCGGGGGGTCGGGCGCTACCATCGCCTTCGCGTCAATGCCCTCGCTCATGGCCGAGGGGCCCTTGCCGTTCTGGGCACGGACTGTGTAGGTGTAGACCACGCCCACCTGAACGTGACGGTCCACGAAGGTGTGGTCCTGGGATGTGACCTGGCCGATCGTCTCTACGGGACCGTCACCCTCACGGCGATGGACCGTGTAGTTGGTGACAGGGAGCCCGTTTTCCGAGATCGGCGGTTCCCAGGATATCCCGATGAACAGGTCACCGTACCAGTGGTCAAGGCCCATGGGGGGCGTGGGGACCGCGTGGGTGCGGACCGTAAGGGACACCAGCTGTCGTGACTCTCCTTGTTCGTTCAACGCGGTGATCGCGTACGTGTAGTTGGTACCGTCCTCCACCAGAAAGTCCTCGAAGGAGGTGGCGTCAGCGTCTATGGGTGTCACCAGCTCCTTGTGGTCACCCTCGGCGGTCCGGTACACCATGAAACCCGTGAGGGGGAGCCCGCCTGTGAAGTCGGGGACCTGCCATTCGAAGAGGATGCTGTCCATCCTGACCTCGGCCGTGAAGTTCAACGGGCCATCGGGAACCGTGACGGACCTGGCGGAAACAATGTTGCTCCTGGGGCTGATGCCCTTGCCGTTGCTGGCGAGGACGGCGTAGTGGTAGTACACGCCCCATTCCACCTCCTTGTCAATGTATATCGTGGTCGTTCCAAGTGCCAAGTGGAAGCGCAGGTCGTCCTCGGAGGTGCCCCGGTAAACGATGAAGCGTTTCACGGGGTAACCGTTATTATCCTCCGGGAACTGCCACTCCAGCTCGATGTGGCCCTCTCGTCCCACGGCTGTCAGGTTGAGCGGTGCCGAGGTCGGTAGATGCTCGCCGACGATGGACACGAAGCTGTCGCTGTCACCCGACACCTTCTTCTGGTAGGCGTCGTCGGTGATGGGCATGTCCCTGGATTCCGAGGTGCCTGCGATGACCCAGTTGTCCACGTCGTCTATCATCAACCCGTAGATGGCGTCGGCACGGTCGCCGCCGTGGAACGACGAGTAAATCGGGGCGGAGCCGTTCGCATTGAGAACGAACAAGAATGCCTCGCTATCCCCCGCCCAATCGNNAAGGGGTCACCGTGAAGTTGGTCCCCACCGCGAGGCTGCCCGCAGCGTGGAGGTTCCCCTCCCCGTCCACCTCGACGTCGTAGATTATCTCCTCTGCCCCATCGCCGCCTAGAAGCGTGCAGTACTCGATCCTCGTGGCGTTGGGGTCAAGCTTCGCCAGCATTGCGTCTGAGTAGCCCTTGCACCGCTCGTTGAACGCCCCCGGAGTGGCCAGCGGGAAGCTACCGTCAGGGGCGCGGTTCGCCACCCCGCTGACGTATATGTTCAGGTCCTCGTCCACCGTCACGGCCCCCAACCCTACTCCCTGCAGGGTCCCGAAGTAGGTGGACATCAGGAGACGGTCCTCGCTGGGCGAGTACCTGCACAAGAACCCGGAGTTGAAGCCTGGACTAATCGGCTGGATGACCATGGGGGTGGTGAACATGTCTATTGAGGTGGTACGGCCGGTCACCACTATGTCTCCGTTCTTGTCGAAGGCCAGCGCCCCCGTGTGCTCGCTGCCGAAGCCGCCCCAGAAGTGGGTGTCCACGATCTTCGATCCGTTCTCGCCTAGCATGACCAGGAAGCCGTCGCCGTGGACGCCTCCGTAGGACCCGTACTCCGTGGGGAAGTCGTACGAGTGGGTGGAGCCCACCACGGTGGCCATCCCCTTCCATACGGCGATCCCCGAGACCCATTCGGTGCTCGAACCGCCCATATAGGTCGAGTAGAGCAGCGAGTCCCCGGAGCTGCTGATCTTCGTCACCACGCCGTCCAGCTGGTTGTTGTTCATCCCCAGGTTGAACTCGGAGACCACCGCACCAGGGGTGACGGGGTAATCCTCCGACCAGGTCATCCCTGCGAAGTACACGTTCCCATGCTCGTCCAGGTCCATTGCCCTCAAGAAATCCCACCGGGACCCACTGATGATCGCCGACCACACTATGCTCGATGCGTTGTGGTTTAGCTTGGTCACGGCACATCCTGAGCCGTACATCTCATCATTGTAGGCCCCCAGCGTAGTCGGGAAGTCGGTCGAGCCGGTGCCGGAGGCGATTACCAGGTTGCCTTCCTTGTCCACCCCCACGCCCATCGCGCCCTCCCCGTAGACGCCACCAACGAAGGTGGAGGAGTGGACCACCACCGGGTCGATCACCATCGACCGGCCGGGCTCCTTGTCCACGGAGAAGCCGAAGGAGTCACCGACCCCGACGAAACCCACATCCACGGGCTCCATGTCGTCGTACCAAGCAACAAGGTCCCTGTCCTGAAGGGTCATGCCATGGGAGAGCCTGACAACTATGCTGTCCCCTGACACGTCAAGGCCCTCTCCTCCCAATATCTCGAATCGGATGGAANNCCGTCCAGGAGCAGGTCGTACTTGAGGTTGCCATCATGGTAGTAGTACCGGACGTCCACGCCGGGCCATACGTCTGGATAGACGACCTCACGGTAGCTCCGGGCCTTCGTCACCCACCGGTCCGGATCGTTGCCCATGAAGTAGCTGGTGGGATAGCCCAGGTCATCCACGCCGTAGGGCTCCACGGGACCATCGGCGGTGAACGCCACCTTCACCCGGTGGCCACCATCGGGGCCCGTCACCTGGTGGACCACACCGTCGGGGCACAGCCCGGCCCTAGCGGTGGGGCCCTCGGCCACGAACCTCACGTCCTCATCCCACTGGCCCAGGTTCTCGGTGAACCTGCCGGCGGCATCGGGAACGGGTGGGGCCGCCCAGTAGGGGCCAGGCTCCATCGGGCCCACCCCCGTGGGACCCCCAGTGACCGAGGCCCCGACGGGCATCACGGGAATCATCAGGCTGACGATCACTAGCATCAGTAGGCTTGACTTTGCAATGGTTCTCATGTAGGTTCCTCATGTAGGGTTATGATGGGGTCCTCCCGCGCAGGCCCATGTACAGAAGGGCGACTGCCAAGGCCAAGAGCACCACGAGCAGGACCATGTAGGTCCACTCGACGGCCTCGGGCTCCACGGGTGGCTCCTCCTCCTTGGGGACGATGAAGGTGACCCTGGCCATGGGCCCCTCGCCCGCCGAGTTGAAGGCGTACATCGTGTAGTTGTACTCAGTGTCAGGCTCCACGTCGAAGTCCATGAAGGTCAGGGCGTTCAGCATGGTCATGTTGCCTGGGTCCTGGTCCTCCCGGTGGACCATGTACCCGGTTATCGATGACCCCCCGTCATCCTCGGGCGCATCCCACGTGAGCAGCACGTGGTCGCCCATCCAGAAGGCCTCCAGGCCGAGGGGCTCGGTCGGTGGGCCCATCGGCCTCGCCTCGACCATCCCACTGAGCTGGCTGGCCCCCACGGTGGTCAGGGCGGTCACGGCGTACATGTACACCCTGCCGTTGACCAGGTCATCGTCCATGAACTCGGTCACGTCGGCGTCCAACTCCGCCAGCATCTGGGGGGTGGGGCCGTCGATAACGACGAAGACGCGATAGCCGGTCACGGGCCGCCCGCCGTCCCAGGCCGGTGGTCCCCATGACACCAGCACCGAACCGTCAGACCCCTGGGCCGTCACCTCCGACGGCGGGTCGGGCAGCCCGGCGGGGATGGCGGACACCGTCCCGGACATGGGTCCCTCGCCTATCAGGTTCGAGCAGGAGACGGCGTAGGTGTACTCCACCCCGTTTTCCACCGTCACGTCCTCGAAACCGAAGGTCCCCCACGGGAGCTCCTCGAGGTGGGAGAGGAATCCCTCTCCCTCGGCCCTCCTGTACAGGTGCATGGAGAGCACGGGGGTGCCCCCGTCGGACCTGGGGGATCCCCACTCCAGGGAGAGGCGCCCGTCGCTCCAGGTGATGGAGAGGCCCTCGGGGGCCGAGGGAACCTCATAGACCTGGGTCGACGCCTCATCGCTGGGCCCGCTCTCCCCCTCGCCGTTGACGGCCGTCACGTAGTAGGTCCTGACGGTACCGTCATAGGGGACGTCGTGGAGGAACGCCAGTTGGACGTCGGCCACGTCGGCCACGTTCTGACCCCCGATGCATGTGGCCCCGCCGTCATCCGCGACGACGTAGACCCGGTAGGCCAGGATAGGCGATGCACCATCGAACACCGGGGGTGTCCATGTCAATTTCACGAAGTGCTCAGTGGCCAAGGCCACTACGGATGTGGGCGGCCCCGGGGGTACCATAACCTTCGCGTCCAGGGGGACAGATGGGTGTGATTCCCCCTTCAGGTTCACGGCGGTGACGTGGTAACTGTATCCCCTGCCGAGCATCACGTCGGTGTCGTTGTAGGAGGTATGGGAGGCATCCAGGATCCTCAGCAACTCCGGTGTGTCATCCCCTGACCATCGGTAGACCCGGTACTCTGTTATCGGGAAGCCGAAGTCCATCATCGGCGCCTCCCATGTAAGGTGGATGAAGAGGCTCCCGTAGGTGTGGTCCAGTACCTGGGGCGGTGTCGGTACGGCGGCGGTCAGCACCGTGACCGAGGCCTCCCCCCTCGACTCGCCGTACTCGTTGATGGCGGTGATGGAGTAGGTGTAGTTGGTCCCCGCCTCGGGTGCCGTGTCCACGAACGTCCTCAGCACGGGCCCCACGGTGGCCAGCAGCTCCCTTTCCCCGTCCTCGGCCGTGCGGTAGACCCGGTAGCCGCTGAGGGGAAGGCCGCCGGTGAAGGATGGACCCTCCCAGCCTAGGGTGACGCTGTCCACGTTGACGACGGCGGTCATGTTCACAGGGGGGTCTGAAACGGTCACGGACCTGGCGGAGGCCACGTTGCTGCGGGGGCTCATCCCCTTCCAGTTCGATGCGTAAACCGCGTAATGGTAAGTCCTGCCCCACTCCACGTCTTCGTCCCGGAACCGGGTGGTCTCGTCCTCGATGCTCAAGAGCCTGAGGTCCTCCTCGCTCTCGCCGCGGTAGATGTGGTACTCCCTCACGGGATAGTAGCCCTCGTGCTCGGGGGGCATCCAGGTCAGGTCGATGTGGCCCTCCTTGCCCTCGGCCACCAGGGACTGTGGAGCGCTGGTCGGGGCATACTCGCCGATGACGGACACCACCATGTCCATGTAGCCCCCGTAACGGGTCTGGAAGCCGTCGGAGGTAACGGGCATGTCATAGGATTCCGTGATACCCACGACCACCCAGTTGTCCACGACGTCCAGACATACGGAGCTGAGCTCGTCCATGTAGGTCCCTCCGTGGAAGGAGCCGTAGATGAGGTCGGTCCCGTCGTCGTTCAGCTGGAACACGTAACCCTCCGACTCCCCGCTGAAGGTGTCGTCGTGGCCGTCCTCGGTGACGGTCAGGTTATCGCCGGACTTGACGGTAACCACACCCACCACGTTGCCGTTCCTGTCCACGGAGATGGCGGGGATGTCGTCCCTACCGTCACCGCCCATAAGGGTGGAGTAGATCAGACGCGTGCCGTTCGGGTCCATCTTGGTCACGAAGCCCTCCATCATGCTCATCGGGTCCTGGTCGTACTGCACGTCGAAGGCGCCCTCGGTGGTGGGATGACCGTGGTCGTCCGTGCCCCTCGTGAACCCGGCCACGTACACGTTCATGTCCTTGTCCACTGCCATGGACCTGGAGAAGGTCGTGCCGGGCCCTCCGAGCAGGGTGACCTGCAATGGGAGGTTCTCCTCGGGCGAGAACCTGGCGACGAACGTGTCTAGGAAGCCGGACTTGTCCCGCTGGTAGGCCCCCGGCGTTGTGGGGAATCCCGGAGATCCGGACCAGCCGACGAGGATCACGTTCCCGTCGTCATCGAAGTCCACGGCCTGCACCGTCTCGCTGGCGATGCCGTCCCATATCCAGGAGGACTCCATCGTGGTCAGCTCGTCATCGAAGGTCATGACGAAGGCCGCACCGAAGTTGGAGCTGTGAGGACCCATCGTGGTGGGGAAGTCCCCCGAGTTGGTGTAACCCCCGATGGCGACCACGCCGTCCCTGACCTTGATGTCGTAGGGCTCCTCGGCGGTGGTCCCGCCCAGGAAGGTGGAGTGTTCCACGGAATCGCCCTCTCCGCTCATCTTCGTGATGTAGACGTCGACGTTGTAGGGCCCCGTGTTCAGATTGATGCCCTCGCAGTAGGCGCCTTCGCTGATGGGGAAGTCGCCGGACCAGGTGTAGCCCGCCAGGAAGATGTCATCCCTCTCGTCCACCGTCACCGTTTGGACGTTCTCGTACCTGGAGCCGCCCAGGTAGGTCGCCCACTCGATACGCGAGCAGTTGTGGTTCATCTTTACGACCACCACATCGGTGGTGTTCATCACCGGGTCGTACGAACCCGGGGTGACGGGGAAGTCGGTGGAATCGGTCATCCCGACTATGATCACGTCACCATTGGAGTCGACTGCCACATCCCGGGCCATCTCCCAGTAGGTGGCACCCAAGAAGGTGGAGGAGTGCATGACCACCGGGTCGATGACCAGGGGCCTGCCCTCCTCTCGGCTCACATGGAACCCGAAGGTGTCCCCGTCAGCATCGAACCTGGCGTTCACCAGTTCCCCGTCCCCGTGCCAGGCCACAAGGTCAGTGTCCGAAAGGGACCCGTCGTCGGGAAGGAGGATGTCCAGCCGGTCCCCGCCCGCCCGGAGGCCCTCTGCGCCCGCCACCTTGAACCTTACGAGGCCCGGGTCGGCGTCGCCGTCGAGGACCAGGTCGTACTTGAGGTTGCCACACGAGAACCGGTACCTCACGTCCACGCCGGGCCACACGTCCTGGTACACCAGCTCCCTGTAGCTCCTGGCGTCCCTCACCCATGCGTCCTCGTCGTTCCCTATGAGGTAATTTGTGGGGAAGCCCAGGTCACCCGTCCCCTCGGGGACGACACTGGCGCCACCGTCGAACACCAGCTTGACCCTGGTGCCACCCTCGGGGTCGAAAACGTCGTACACGACCCCGTCCCTCGTGAAGATCGCGTGGCCAAAGGCACACTGGGCCACGAAGTCCACACCGGGTCCCCACTGACCCAGGTTCTCGGTGAACCTCCCCGTGAGGTCGCCCGCCACCAGCTTCAGGCCCGGGGAGGTCCCCTCATCCAAGGGGTTGTGCGGTCGAACGTCTGGACCCTCGGCGGTCGCGGGGAGGACCGACACGAGGAGGCTCGCGACGAGGACGATAGGGAGGACCTTGCGGAGCGTCCTGCCGTCGAAGGGGCAGGTATTGGCCATCCTACTCCCCCTCCTTGACCTCCTCGGCCTCCTCGATCACCTCGGCGTCATCGACCACCTCGATGTCCTCCACGTCCTCGACGACCTCTACCACCTCGATGTCCTCCACGTCCTCGACGTCATCTACCACCTCGATGTCCTCCACGTCCTCGATGGCCTCGACCTCCTCTACGTCGTCGGCCTCCTCGGCCTCCTCGATGCCCAGGTCCATGGGTCTCGGTCTCCTGAGGTAGAGGACGGCGGCCACCAGCAAGGCGATCGCGGCCACCATCAGCAGCCAGGGCCACAAGCCAAAGGTCTCGTCGTCGCCAGGCTCCTCCGGGGGCGGCGTGGTGATGGAGACCCGGACCACGGAGCTGCCACCCACGTCGTTCACTGCGTAGAGGGTGTAGTTGTACGTGGCGTTGCGGTCCACGTCCTCATCGGAGAACATCATCGAGAAGGCGGGCACGTCGGTCCAGTTGCCCGATCCCCAGTCGGCCCGCCTTATGCGGTACCCGAGGACCGGGGAACCACCGTCGTCGGCCGGGTTAGACCAGGTGACGTACACCATCCCTTCCATCCATACCGCTATCAGGGCCTGGGGTTCCGAGGGCGCGCCCGCGGGCATTCCCTCCACTACTGGGCTGAGCTCCGAACCCCCTGCAACCGAGAAGGCCTGGACGGCGTACCGGTAGACACGGCCGTTGACCAGGTCCTCATCGATGTACTCGCGCTGCTCCGGGCCGGACTCGAAGAGCAGCTGCCTCACGGTGCCGTTGGTGAGCCCGTAGAGGCGGTACCCGAGTACCGGTTGACCACCGTTCCATTGTGGCGGCTCCCACTGGACGGTGACGGACCCGTTGTGACCCTCGGTCACCAGGCCCTCCGGCGCGTCGGGGGGGCCCGCGGGCATGACCGTCACCTTCGTCGACGAGTTGGACTCGCCGGCCAGGTTCCAGGCCGTCACCCAGTAATCGTACTCCACGCCGTTCGCCACAGAGCCGTCCTCGTGCCTCAGGGTGCTCGCAGGGACGGTGGCCAGCTCGATGAAGGTGTCACCGTCCCCAAGGCTCCTGAAGACGGCGTACGACCTGACCGGGGTGCCACCGTCCATCTCTGGCGGGGACCAGGTCAGGGTGACCTTGCCGTCCCCGGCCTCGGCCTCCAAGAACCGGGGCCTGGCCGGCGGCTCGAACATCTGCGTGACTGCCACCGGGCTCGGGTCAGATTCGCCCTCCACGTTCAGGGCGGTCACGTAGTAGGTCCTCGCTATGGCGTCGTAGACCACCTCGTGAAGGAACACGAGACGTGGTTCGGAGACGCCAATCACGTTCACGTCCCCCAGGAGGACGGGAGCGCCATCCTCGTCGACCAAGTACACCCTGTAGGAGGTCAGCGGGGAGGCACCGTCGAAGTCGGGCGCTTCCCAGGTCACCCTGACGAACAGGTCGTGGGAGGTGGCCGCCACTTCCTGCGGGGCGTCCGGTCGGACCATCGTCATGGCCTCTATCCCGGCCGATGTCGGGGACATGCCCTTGGCGTTCTCGGCGACCACGTGGTACCTGTAGGTCACGCCCACCTCCACCGCCTTGTCCCTGAACACCAGGCCTGGGGCGTTGACAACGCCAACCAGCTTGGGATCGCCACCACCCTGGCTCCGGAACACGTGGTACCTCACCACCGGGAGGTCATAGTGTTCCAGGGGCTCGGTCCAGTTGACCTCTATGTACCGCTCCCCGTAGGTGTGGTCCAAGGCGAGGGGCGGCGTGGGGACCCCAGTCATCCTCATGGTGACCGAAGGGTTGTCCTCCGACTCGCCCTGGTCGTTGGTGGCGGAGAGCACGTACGTGTATGTGAAGGTGTCCTGGACGTCGGTGTCCACGAAGGAGATGAGGAAGGGGTGGACGTGGGCGATGAGCTTCAGCTCCCCGTCGCCTACGCTCCGGTAGACGTTGTAGTCGTTCAGGGAAAGGCCCCCCGTGAAGTCGGGTGTGTCCCATGAGAGCTTCATGTGGTCGGGGTAGACGGTGCCCGTCAGGTTCGCCGGGGGATCGGGGATGGTCACGGTCCAGGCCCTGGCCAGGTCGCTCATCAGACCGATGCCCTTGCCGTTGAAGGCCGTCACACCGTAGGTGTAGTACACCCCGTACTCCACGTCCTCGTCCACGAAGGAGGTTTCAGGGCCGGTCACGTGGTAGAGCTCCAGCTCGCCCCCCTCTTCCATCCGGTGGATGGTGTAGTTGACTATTGGGAACCTGTTGGTGTCCAGGGGGGGCTGCCACTCCAGGGATATGTTGCCATCGCCTCCCGTGGCGGTCAGGTTCCTGGGAATGCCTGGCGGGTAGAGGCAGGCGTACTCCATCAAGAACATGTCGCTGTCACCAGCGTGCTCCTCTTGGTAGACGCCCTCGGTCACCGGGAAGGCCTTGGATTCGGTGTGACCCGCCAGGATGGGCGTGTAGTCGGGGGTCATCTCCACGGCGGTCACGAAATCGCCGTGGGTACCACCAAGGAACGTGGAGAGGATCGGCGAGGAACCGTTCTCGTTAAGGACCACCACGAAGCCCTCGTAGACGCCCTCGGTGTCCGTGTCGTGGGCGTTCTCGCTGGTCTCGAAGCCCGTGGCGTCCCAGCACCAGCCCCCGAAGACGGCGATGCCGTCCTCGGTAACCGCCAGGTCGCCGGAGAAGTCGTAGCTGTTGCCACCGACCAGGGTCGAATATACGACGCGGCTCGCGTTGTAGTTCATCTTGGTCAAGAACAGGTCCCGGCTACCCTTGTAGGTGGTGCACCAGGCCCCCTCGGTCAGCTCGACGCCTCCGGACCAGTTGTACGCCAGGCCCGCGAGGTAGATGTTGCCCTCGCCGTCCATGGCCATGTGCTCGATGTACCCCCCGCCTATTGAGAAGTACGTGCAGACTAAGGTCCGGTTCGTCCAAGGATCGCACTGTATTATGAAGCTCCTGGGGTTCCAGTTGGGCTCGGTCATGTACGCCCCGGGTGTGGTGGGCAGGTCCAAACTGCCCGTGAAACCGGAAATGGTCACCGTTCCGTTCTGGTCCACCTCGATGGCCTCGGGTCGCGCGCTCCGTGAGATCTTCCAAGACATGATGGTCTCCAACTTCGAACCGTCCTCAGAGAGGACCAGGACGAAGGGTTGGCCGTTGTAATGCCATCCCGATATGTTGCCGTACGGGAAGTCAGCGGATTCGGTCATGGCGGTCACGTAGGCCTTCCCATCGCGCACGTAGATCCCACCTGGGGTCTCCGGGTACAGGCCACCTATGTAGGTGGAGTATACCAGGCCAGTGCCGTCGGAGGTGAGCTTGAGGACATAGAGGTCCCCCGAGTAAACGCCCCCGATGGTCGACTGGAGCGCCCCTTCGGAGATGGGGAAGTCCGCCGACTTGGTGAGCCCAGTGAGGTAGATGTTCCCATCGTCGTCCAGGTCCATCTCCTTGATGGCGTCCTCGCCCGTTCCCCCGATGTAGGTCGACCAGATGATGGTGGTAAGGTTCCGGTCCATCTTGGTGACCACCAGGCAGTCCTCGATGTAAGTCTCGGAGTAGGCTCCCTCGGTGACGGGATAGTCAGTGGATTGGGTGGTGCCCGCCACGATCACGTCGCCCCGGTGGTCGAGGGCCAGCTCAGAGACCTCGTCCTGGTACGTTCCCCCCAGGAGGGTGGAGGCGATGATCACTAGGGGGTCGATGACCAGGGCCCTACCGGGCTCCTTCTCTACCGAGAAGCCGTAACCGTCGCCCACGGCCCTGAAGGAGGCTTCCACGGGCTCCCCGTCCCCGTACCAGGCCACCAGCTCCACGTCGTGGATGGTGGCTCCCCGGGCCAGGTCGATGGCCAGAGCATCCTTGTCGACGGTGAGGCCCTCGCCCCCGTCCACGTCGAAGCGGACAACTGCGGGGTCGGCATCGGGTCCCACCAGCACATCGTACTTGAGGCCCCGTTCGGCGATGGTGTAGCGAACGTCGATCCCGGACCAGACGTCCTCGTAGGTGATGGTCCGGTAGCTTGCGACACCAGTGACCCAACCGGCGGGGTCGTTCCCTAGGATGTAGTTGCGAGAGGTTCCCGTCGGGGAGGACCCGACGGGGACCCGGGGCGCCCCGTCCCCGAAGGAAACCTTGACCGCCTGGACCAGGTCTCCAGTGCGCGTGATGTACATCACACCGTCGGCGTGGAAGACCACGTCGCAGCCAGGCCCGCTGGCCTTGTACTCTATGCCCTCGTCCCATTGGCCCAGGTTCTCGATGAACTCACCGTTCCCAGCCCTCATCTCAGACCTGACCACGGTCCCTTCTGAAGGTACGAGGTCGGTATGGGTCCCTTGCGGGACATGGTCCGAAGGGCCCGTGGAGGCCAACACCACGGGCGACGAGCTCAGCAGCATCACCATGACGATGATTAGTGCAACAGCCTTCCTGTATGACATGCTATCACCACCCTCCGTCCGTGCTAACCATAGAAGGTCGTGGACATGGACGGAATGATTTCTTCTCCGTGCCTTCCACTGACAAGGTCTATTAAAGGGACATTGGTGCGCCTTGTCGTTTCACGGCAGGCCACCGGGGATGCCGAACCGTTTATCTACCGCCTTCCCCGTTGGGGGAAGGCGTGCGGGGGTACCCGAGCAGGTCAAAGGGGCAGGGCTTAGGACCCTGTGGCGTAGGCCTTCGAGCGTTCGAATCGCTCCCCCCGCACCATATCTCAGCCAGGCCCTGATCGTCATCCTCAATCCGTGGCGGGTTCGTTCCCCTTTGGGAAAAGACGGGTGGTGTTACCCTCCCTCAGGACGGTCAAGAGACCGTACGACGACAGGTTCCCCACGTTGTACGACACGGTCTGCTTGGGGACGTCAAGCCTCGTCACTATCTCGGACTGCGTGATGCCTGGATTACCACTCACCAGGTCGATGATGTCCTCCTGGAGCTCGCTCAGGCGGATGCCCTCGCCCACCTCCTCTCCGGTTGGGAACCTCCCCTCCAGCTCCCGGTGCTTGGCCCCTAGTCTCGCAGGATAGAAGAGCTTGTTGATGCCCTTCCGCCTGGATTTTATAAAGCCCTCCCGCTCCAGGACCGAGAGATGGTGGGCCAGGGTGCCGTTCCCGATGAGGAGCACCCGCTTTATCTCGGAGTAGTGGATGCCGGGGTTGCCCCTGATGAGGCCGTACACCTGACCCCTGGTGAACTGGTCCAGCACCTCCTCGCCCTTCATTCGTGAGAAGAGGGGGAACATGAGGGCGAAGAACTTGACCTTACCTGTCTCGGTCCCGCCGATGAAGAGGAGGACCAGCAGGCCGAGAATGCCGATACCGCCGGCAGCGCTCAGGTACGACCTGCCATCGGCGTCAATCCTCGACTCGTTCTCTATGCGAAGCTTGGTCTCGTCGAAGGTGGTGTTATGGGCCTTGACGTGGGAGTAGGCGGTGATCCAGAAATCGTAATGGATATTGGCGAATGCGCAGTCGAAAAACTCAGGCGACCCCTTGTATGTCCACACCCCCACCACGTTGTCCCGGAACACGTCCCCCCGGAACACTGGCTCACCGCTGAAGTTCATAAAAACAGCGACACCGACCTCGTTGCCCTCGAAGAGGTTGCCGTTGAAGAGGGCGTCTGCGTCGTCCACCTGAACGGCGGGAACGGCACCGATGGGCGGATCCAACGCTCGCTCCCCTGGAGGATTGGCCAGCAGGTCGGGAAGGCCGTGGTCCCGGAAGGTATTGCCCGAAAGCACGGGCATGGGCTCATAGCCCGTGAAGGCCTGGTCTATGCGCACACCGCCCTCGCGGTTCCCTGAGAATGTGTTGTTCTCGATGGTCGGCGAGGCGCTCATCACATCGATTCCGAAACCACCGTTGTTGGAGAATGTGTTGCCCTCGATCAAGGGAGAGGCCCCCGAGCTGCACACCAGGGTGGGGGCGGCGATGAGCCCCCATTCGCCTTGGGAGTAGGGCGTCCGGTACCAAGGCTCCCGCGGGTCGCCGACGCCGTTGTCGGAGAAGGTACAGTTCCGTACGGTGGGGGAGCAGGGGCCATCGATGTCTAGTCGCGAATTCCCGGTCACGGTGCAGCAGGAGATTGTGGGCGACGCCGAGCGAAGAACGATGCCCAGGGAGACTATCTGGCAGTTCTCAAGTTGGGTGTCATCGGTGCTCGTATTGGTGATCTCGATTCTGGACGAGGGAGAGGAGATGGTGTAGACCACCCCACCCACCTCGGAGCCGCCCTCCTCCTGGAGGTGCCCTTCCATCAGGACGGGCAGCTCGTGCGAACCGACGGCGATGAGGGTCCCTTGGATTGTGAGCTTGACCTCCTCACCGAACATCACTCGGGAGCCTTCCTCGATGATGAGGGTGCCACCCACCTCCACGGTCAGGTCCTCGGTCAGCGTCACATCACCGCTCCACGTGACGACCTCGCCTGCACCCACGTCGCCATTCGACTCAGCAGTCGTTTGCGGCATCAGCACCACCAGGGTGGAGACCATTATGAGCAGTAGAGTCAGAAGGGCTGGTCCGGTATGCGAGTGTCTGGGTCCTTCATGGATCGCTTCCATTCCTATCACCTGCCGGGAGGGACCGGGTTGCGATCCCCGCCTGGTAACGATACTTGCCATTTTTCTGATATATATCGTTTGGAGCAAAGGTTGGACAAAATTATATCAGCTTTTTCGTGGAGGTTGGTCTACAGCTGACCCTTTATGGTGTTGCCCCTTTATTATTTTCAATCCTATATGCCGCCAAATCCGCGTCGCAATCGCTCCCCCCGCACCTTTCCAACGGCCGAGCTGAGCTCGTCGGTTTCTTATAGGGCCCCTGTGGATATCATCGACGGGACGAACCTCCATGAAGGTGTTCAGGTACTGGGCGAGGGAGAGCACGAAGGTCCCCATGAGGGGGGAGGTCTGGGATATAGCGTGCTTCGGTTCATCCAACACCAGCATGGAGGACGCCGCCCAGGACGCCCGGAAGAGGGCCGAGACGGCCAAGAGGGCCATCATGGGAGGGCGACGACCGCAGCACTACGAGTACACCGACCGGCCCCTTCGCGAGGAGATCAAGCGGGAGTTCCACCAGGAGGGCGTGCTCACCGCCGTGATAACCAGGAACGCCTACGGAGCCCTGGTGCTGAACACAGACAGGGTTATGTTCATCGACATAGACACCGGTCGGGAACCCTTCAACCTGGGCATCGTCGACTTCTTCTACCGCCTCTTCGGGAAGGTCCCGAAGTCAGAGAGGACACGGAAGGAGAGGAGGAGCGCGATGACGGAGAACCTGCGGCAGAAGGCGTCGATGTACGGCCTCGGGATGCGGGTCTACCGCACACCCTACGGATACAGATGCATGGTGACCAGCCACACCTTCGACCCGGCCTCGGACGAGACCCGGGCACTGCTGGAGGAGTTCGGGTCCGACGGGCTGTACATCAAGCTGTGCCGGGTCCAGGAGTGCTTCAGGGCCCGCCTGACGCCCAAGCCCTACCGCATGAGGTTCCGGAACCCCCCCTACAGGTACCCGTGGTTGTACAGCGAAAGGGAGAGGGCCCACAGGGAGTGGGAGAGGGAGTACGAGGCCAGGTCCGAGGGGTACTCGGCATGCTCCTTCATGAGCCACGTCGGTGCGGCCAAGGTCCTACAGGACGTCCAGGAGCTGGTGGACGTCCACGATTCCCTGGCCTGCACCGGAGGGAAGCTGGCCTGAGAAACGGTTGTCCTCACAACCATTTCCAGAGGACGGCCATTATCACGGCCCAGATGACGATTATGAAGGACACCGTGAACTGGATGTTGAACACCGGCCCCACCCAGTTCACTCCTGCGACGACGGTGGACAGGATCATCGCGAAGGCCATCAGGCTGATACTGATCATGACGGCTGACTTCCGGACCATCCTGCGGAGGTCGTCCAGGAAGGGGACCTCCACCACCACCTTGAACTGGTCGTTCTCCACCTTCCGCATCAGACGGTCCGCCCGCGAGGGAAGGTCCTGGAGGAAGTCTATGGTGGCACGGGCGGCCATGAGCCGTCTTATCGGGTCGCGATCGGGCATAAGCTTCTGCCTCATCAGCATGCCAACGTTCTCGGACGCCACGTTCATGTAGTCGACCGTGGGGTCCAAGTCCTCGACCACGCCCTGTATCTGCAGCATGGCCCGCTCCAGGAGGGTGAAGGAGGCGGGGGGGTGCAGGTTGTTCTTGAGCAGCACGGTCACCACGTTCTGGTTGATGCCCCTGTCCAGCTCCACGCCGTCCTTCTTCAGGTCCAAGAAGTCCATGTAGTCGCGCATGTCCAGGGCCAGCCGCGACATGCTCACCTCGCTGGTCGTGGCACCGCACACGATGATGACGGCCTCGGCGGCCGCCTCCTCGTCGCCCTGCATGAGGGCCATGTAGAAGTCCGTTATCTCGCTCTTCAGGCTGCCCTCCAGGTAGCCCACCGCGCCCATGTCGATGAGGACCACCTTGCCGTCGTGGTCCACAAAGAGGTTCCCGTGGTGGGGGTCGGCGTGGAAGAACCCGTCCACGAATATCATCTTCACGAAGGCGGTGGCGAGGGGTTCGACGATGTCCTTGGGGTCCACCTGGGGGGCGCCAGGGGCGTCCAGCTTGTCCAGGGGCACACCGTCCACGAACTCCATCGTCAGCACCTTGCTGGTCGAGAGCTCGGCGTACGCCCTGGGAACTCGCACCTTGTCGAAGTCCGCCAGGTTCTGTTCGAACCGCTTGATGTTGCGCAGCTCGAGGGTGTAGTCCAGCTCCCGGACTATCATGATCCCGAACTCCTCCACGGCCGCCACCGGGTTGAACCGCTGGATGGACTTGAAGGCGGCGGTGAGCAGCTTGGACATGTCCTTGAGGATGGCGATGTCCGACCGTATCACCTTGACGATATCGGGGCGCTGGACCTTCACCGCAACCCACTCGTCCCTCCCCTTCAGGCGGGCCTTGTATACCATGCCGATGGAGGCGGCCGCCAGGGGTTCCTCCGGGAAGTCGTCGAACAGCTGGTCCACGGGGGCATCCAGCTCCTTCTCGACGATCCTCCTGGTCACCTCGATGGGCTCTGGGGGCACGTTGTCGCGGAGGTTGCGCAGCTCCTCGGCCACCTCTTCGTCGATGAGGTCGGGCCTGGTGGAGAGCATCTGGCCCAGCTTGACGAAGGTGGGGCCCAGGCTCTCGAGCAGGAGCCGGAACCGGACGGGCTGGGACAGGTTTCTCACCTTCGTGTCCTCGTAAGGGTCGCCGCCTGCCTCCTTCACCGCCTTGGCGCTGTCACCCAACCGGCCGAAACCGTACTTGGACAGCGCACCGGCTATCTGCGCGGCCCGCTTGAAGTTCTGGTACTTGCGGCTCAGGATCTTCTTGAGGCCCCGCTGGACCTCCTCGTCCGTGGCCAGCTCGTCGGTGATGTCGCCGCCAATCATGCAGCCTATCCCTCCTCCTAGCTCCCTTCCCCCGGGAAGGGAAACTGGTTACTACGGCCTCACTATAAATAAGGTGCGCGGGAAAGGTGAGGCGGTCTCACCAGAGGCCCTCGGTGGAGAGGTACCTCTCCCCTGTGTCGGCGAGGACGCATACCACGACGCCTTCTGCGAACTCAGGCTCCCCTGCCAGCTCCCTGGCCGCCCACGCGGTGGCCCCGGAAGTGATGCCGGCCATGATGCCCTCCGAGCGGGCCAGGTCCCGGACCGACTGCCATGCCACGTCCGTTGGGACGTCCACCAGGCGGTCGATGAGGTCGGGGTTGTAGATCCCGGGGGTGAAGCCGGGGACGACACCAGGGATGCGGTGCTTGACGAACTCCCCGGTCCTGTAGTAGGGTGCCTCGGCGGGCTCCACGCCCACGATGAGCAGCTCGGGCTTTCGGGGCTTGAGGGCGGTGGAGACACCCGTCAGCGTCCCGCAGGTGCCCAGGCCCGCCACGAAGGCGTCCATTCCTCCATCGGTCTGCTCCCACAGCTCCTCGGCGGTGGTCTCGATGTGGGCCCGCCGGTTGTCAAGGTTGTCGTGCTGCCGGATGTAGTAGGCGTCGGGCAGCTCATCCAAGAGCTCCAGCGCCCTGGCCTTCGCGCCCTTCGTATGCAATTCTCCGGGGGTGAGCTCCAGCCTCGCCCCCAGGGCTTTGAGGATGGCCTTCCTCTCGTCGGACATGGCCTCGGACATGCACAGCACCAGGTCATAGCCCATTATGGTGCACACCATGGCCAGGCCGATGCCCGTGTTCCCGGACGTGGCCTCCAGGATCGTGGTCCTTCCCGGGGCGATGTCCCCCCGGGCCTGGGCCTCCCGGATCATCCAGATGGCGGGCCGGTCCTTGACGCTGTACGGGTTCATCAGCTCCATCTTGGCCATCACCCTGGCCCGGCCACCCTCTGGGGGCGCGAAGCGGTCCAGGGCCACCAGCGGCGTCCTCCCCACGCAGTCGAGGATGCTCTCCCGCACGTCCATCCGCTCACCGGGCCCGGATGCGCGGATGGGATGTTCACGTTTGCGGTCCCTCAGACCAACGATGGCGTAAACCTTATTGTGGGCCCTGGCCTTTGGGGGACCCGATGAACCTGAACGAGATGGCCCGCAGCAAGCCGTTCCTGGCCCTGGTCGGAGTGCTGCTGGTCGTCGCCATCGTCATCCTGCTCGCCTCCTGGGGCGGCACGGATGGGGACGACGGGGACGGGAACGGCAACGGACCCCCCGAAGAGAAGGTGCCCCCCTACGTACTGGACGACCAGGGTTTCAACCACCCTGTCCAGGACGCCTTCCAGGGGTCCAACGAGCCCCACATCGCCGTCAACCCGCTGAACCCCATGAACATGGTCGCGGGCTCCAACGACTACTCCTCGCCCAAGTCCGACGCCTGGGTGGGTTACTACTGGACCTTCGACGGTGGCAAGCGCTGGGAGCGGAACCTCATTCCCGGTTACCCCTCGGGCCCGGTGAGCGCCCTCACCGGCTTCGAGGCGGCGGGGGACCCGGTGATAGCGGCCGGTCCCGACGGGGAGTTCTACTACGCGGGCATCGCCTTCAAGCGTAGCACCCCGGCAGTGGGCCGGGCCAGCTCCATCTTCGTGGCGAAGTCCACCGACGGGGGACGCACCTTCGGCCAGGTGACCATGGTGGCCCAGTCGCTGACGGTCGGGACCTTCCACGACAAGGAGTGGATCGCCGTGGACAACTCCGACGGGCCCGGCCGGGGGAACGTGTACTGCGTATGGGCCATGTTCCAGCCCTACGGCTCCCAGATGGTGTTCTCCCGCAGCACCGACGGGGGCCGCACCTGGACCCGCCCCCCGATGATCCTCTCGGACATCCTCGCCCTCGAGTTCCAGCTCCAGGGCGCCCAGATCGTGGTGGACAACGACGGGGTCATCCACATCACCTGGATAGACTTCCAGGGGGAGCAGCACCGCTACGTCCGGTCCACCGACCAGGGCCAGAGCTTCTCTGACCCTGTGGACATCGGGGCTGTGACGCCCATCGACTACCAGCTCCCCAACGGAGGCTACCGGACACCCACCCTGCCGGCGCTGGCGATTGACAACACCGGTGGACCCTACGAGGGCTCCCTCTACCTCGCGTGGAACGACCAGCGGAACGGTAACGCGGACGTTTACATGATCGCCTCCCACGACGGCGGTGCAAGCTGGGAGGAGGCGGTGCTGGTCAACGACGACGGGAACGAGTCCGACGCGGACCAGTTCTTCCCCAGCATCACGGTTGGGGGGAACGGGACGGTATGCATCAGCTTCTACGACCGGCGGGACGACCCCAACAACACACTGCTCATGGTCTACCACGCCCAGTCGGTGGACGGTGGTGCCACGTTCCTGCCCAACATCCAGGTCACCGACGTGCAGTTCGACGGGAACGCCGCCGGGGGCCGGAGGAAGGGAGGCGTGTTCACCGGGACACCGTTCATGGGGGACTACACGGGGAGCGCCACATCGGACGGGTTCATCATCTCCATCTGGTGCGACACGAGGAACGGCACCCCCGAGGCGCCCAACTCGGACATCTACGTGGTACGGGTGACCGTCGCGGCCCTTCCCGACGAGAGCCCGGAGCTTTGAGGGCCGCAAACCCCATATCCCTTCTCGGCACTACCGTGGGACGTGAGAGCCGGGAGGCCGTGAAGTGAGGTTGGACGACGAGGCCGCCGAGGGCGGTTACGTAGGAGTCGCGGGGCAGCTGCTGAAGGGTGCGGGCGCCCGGGTCGGCGACCTGCTGGAGGTGCGAAGGGCCGACGACGGGGGCACCGACAGGGGGCTCCTGATGCCACACCACGAGTTCTCCGAAGAGGACATCATCGTCCTCAAGCTGCCCAACGGGTACAACGTGGGCGTCCGGGTGGACCCGGGTAGCTCCGTGGAGGTGGTGGACAGTCCCGAGAGGAGGGACCCCCCCGTCAAGGCCATCCCCAGGACCGAGGGTCTACCCGAGCTGGCCATCATCGGAACGGGGGGCACCATCGCCTCCTACGTGGACTACCGGACGGGCGCCGTCCACCCGGCGCTGACGGCTGAGGAGCTGGCATTCTCCGTACCCGGTCTGGCCGACATGTACAACCTGAGGGCAGAGGCGCTCCTATCGGTCCACAGCGAGGACCTCCAGCCCCGACACTGGGCGGAGATCGCCCGGGCGGTCAAACGGCACTTCGACGAGGGGGCCGACGGTGTGGTCATCGGCCACGGCACCGACACCATGGGCTTCACCGCTGCCGCGCTGGCCTTCATGCTCCCCGAGCTGGCGGGACCTGTGGTGCTGGTGGGCTCCCAGAGGAGCTCCGACCGGCCCTCCTCCGACGCCGTGGAGAACCTGCGGGACGCGTGCGCCGTGGCCACCTCCGACGCGGGCGAGGTGCTGGTGGTCATGCACGGGGGCCACTCCGACGAGACGGGCACCATCCACAGGGCGACCCGCGTGCGGAAGCTCCACACGTCCAACCGTTCCGCCTTCCGGTCGGTGAACGCGGAGCCCGTGGGCACCGTGACCGCCGGGGAGGTCTCGTGGAGCGAGCCAGTGAGGCCCCGGGGCGGCACGACGGTGCTGGACTACAGGGTGGAGGGGGCGGTGGCCATGGTGCTGGCCTACCCTGGCATAGAGCCCGACATCCTGGAGGCGGCCCTCCAGGATAGGCGCGGGCTGGTCATCGCGGGCACGGGCCTCGGTCACATCACCATGAGGGTGCTGGACGTCATCAGGGAGGCCACCGAGGCGGGGAAGGTGGTCGTCATGACGAGCCAGTGCCTCTGGGGGGCCGTCAACATGAACGTTTACAGCAACGGCCGCGACCTGCTGAGGGCCGGGGTGACGCCCGCGGGGGACACCCTCCCCGAGACGGCCTACGTCAAGCTCTGCATCCTCCTGGGAAGGGACCACCCGTTGGATGAGGTGAGGATGCTCATGGGCATCGACATGGTCGGGGAGCTGAGCAGCCGTCGCCCCGTCGGGGGTGGGGACCGATGACCGGGGAGGGTCCCGCGCGCGACGACGTGGACTACTACCAGGGCCTGGGGTTCAAGGCGGGGGTTGAGATCCACCAGCAGCTGGACACCAACAAGCTCTTCTGCTCCTGTCCCTCGGAGCTGCTGGAGGAGGTGGACCACAGCATCCTGCGGAGGCTGAGCCCCACCCAGTCGGAGATGGGGGAGCTGGACGCGGCCGCCCTGGCGGAGGCCTCCCGCAGCCTGGTGTTCAACTACGAGGCCAACGGCTCCTCCTGCCTGATGGAGGCGGACGAGGAGCCACCCCACCCGGTGAACGGCGAGGCCATGGAGATCGGCCTGCTGGTGGCGCACCTGCTCCACGCCCGTCCCGTGGGCGAGGTCCACTTCATGCGGAAGATCGTCATCGACGGTTCCAACACCACCGGATTCCAGAGGACGGCCCTCTACGCCAGGGACGGCCACCTGGAGCTGGAGGACGGCCACCGGGTGGGCGTGTACGGGCTGTGGCTGGAGGAGGACGCCGCGCGCAGGATGGAGGAGGGCGTGGCCCGCGGAAGGGAGCGCCAGGCCACCTTCAGGCTGGACCGGTTGGGTATACCGCTGATAGAGCTGGCGACCGCCCCCGACGTGCGCACCCCCGCCGAGATGCGCGTCGTCGCCGAGCGGCTCGGCACGCTGCTCCGGGCAACCAAGCGCGTGAAGCGGGGCCTGGGCACCATAAGGCAGGACCTGAACGTGTCGATAACCGGCGGTGTCAGGACCGAGACCAAGGGCGTCCAGGACCTGCGCCGCATCCCCGAGTACGTGGCAGAGGAGGTGGAGCGCCAGCGGGGCCTGGTGTCCCTCCGCGAGGAACTGGCCAGGCGCGGGGTCTCCGAAGGCGACATCCCCCGGGAGCCCGTCGACGTCACCCCCCTGTTCGAGGGTACCGGGTCAAAGGTCCTGTCTGGGGCCATCAAGAAGGGAGGCAGGGTGCTGGCATTGCGGCTTCCAAGCTTCGCGGGGCTGCTCAGGGGACCGGACGGGGAGGACGGCACCCGCAGGCGACTGGGTCCTGAGCTGGCCGGCTACGCCATATCCATGGGCCTCAAGGGAGTGTTCCACTCCGACGAGATGCCCGCCTACGGCGTGACGGAGGAGGAGGTCGGTGCCCTGGGAGGTGAGCTGGGATGCGGCGACGGGGATGCCTTCGTCCTCGCCGCCGGGCCCGAGGCCACCGTTACCGCGGCGATGGGGGCGGTGGCCTCCAGGGCTGCAGCGGCGTGCGGAGAGATGCAGCCCGAGGTCCGTGGCGCCCAGCCCGACGGGACGTCCCGTTTCATGAGGCCGCTCCCCGGCTCCGCGAGGATGTACCCCGAGACGGACGTCCCGCCCGTGGGGCTCAGCGCGGAGCTCCTCGCCGCGGTGGCGGCGATGCCCGTGGAGATGCCGGAGCAATGGGTGGACCGGATCTCCCGGGACATGGGGCTGGCCCCCGCCCAGGCCGAGCAGCTGCTGAACAGGGGCCAGGACGCCGTCTTCGAGGCGCTGGCGACAAGGCATGACCCAAAGCTGGTGGGACTGGTCCTCCTCTCGGTCCTGCCCGAGCTGGAACGTGAGGAGGTACCGGTGGAGCATTTGGACCAGGCGATGCTCGACCAGGTTATGGCAGGCGTCTCCGACGGCCTTTACTCGAAGGAGGTCCTCGCCCAGGTGCTCTCCCGGATGGTCGAGCACGACGAGGGGGCCCAAGAAGCTGCCAAGGCCCTGGGCCTGGGGGCCGTGGACCTGGCCGACGTGGAGGCCCGGATAGACCAGATAGTCCGGGAGCGGGAGGACTTCGTCCGCGACCGTGGCAAGGGTGCGATGGGGCCGCTGATGGGCGAGGTGATGAAGGAGTTCAAGGGACAGCTGGACGGCAAGGAGCTGTCCCGCCTGCTTGGCGAGGCCATCGACCGGTTGCTGGAAGGGTGAGGGCCGTTGGCTCGTCGTGGATTGGATTGAAGAAGAGGGGATTTGCCGGTGGCTGTTCCACCACCGGCGTTTCGAGGGCTCGAGCAAGGTTGGCCTAACCGCCGATCCTGAAGACCTTGGTGCCACAGTTGGGGCAGGCGCCCTGGGTCGCGGGCTTGCCGTTCTTCATGGTGATCTTCTTAGGGTCCTTCATCTCGACCTTCTTCCGGCACTTCATGCAGTATGCCTCGGTCATGGTTCACACCTTTCCCCGAATAGGTGAATCCACGTTAAAACGTTTCGGGCCCGACGGATTTCATGGTAACTACTTGAGTATGCCCTTCTTGCCGCAGTCCGGGCACACGAGCTCCAGTGGGCGCTCCTCGGTGTAGATGGGGATTACCGTCTCGCATCCCTTGCACTTCAAGCGGGCCAGGGGCTTCCTGCCCTCCTCCTCGTCGGTGCCGGCGGCCCGGGCCCTAGCCTCCAACGCCTCCCGTCGGCTCTGGGCCACCATCAGGGCAGCCCGCATCGCGAGACCCGACCGGGCCCGGCCCATGGCCACCTCGGACGGGGGCGGCGTGGTAAGGACCTCGGGTACCTCCTCGACCTCTTCCCAGTCCTCGGTGGTGAGCATCTTCTCCCGGGCGAGCATCAGCTCCGCCTTCTGACGCTCCAGCTCCACCTCCTCCTCCCTGAGGTGGTGCAACTTCCGCTCCACGTCGTCCTCCCGGGCCTCCAGCTCGTTGGTCCGCTCCTCCATGGTCCGCTGGAGCTGGGCCAGCTCCTCCTCGCGGTCCTCCGCGCGGGCCTCCGCCAGCTCTGCGGTGGTGACGCGGTCCATCTCCCGCTCCCGGGTCCTGACCGCCTCCTCGCGGGCCGACAGCTCCTCCTCGCGGGCCACCAGGAGGGCCTCCCGCTCTTTGACGGAGACCTCCAGCTCATCGGTCTCCGAGGACCGCTTGGACAGGTTCTCCATCGCCTCCTGGAGGTCGGTCTTGCCCCTCTGCTGCTCGGCCAGGAGCTCGCGGACCTTCTCCCGCTCCTTGCTGAGGATCTCCTCCAGCTCCACCAGTCGTCGCTCCCGCTCCTCCACCTGGGCGGTGCGCTGCTGCAGCTCGCCGAGGGCGGCGTGCTGGCGCTCGATGTCCTCGTTGATCCGCCGGAGGGAGGTCCTCACCCCTTCGTCCAGCTCCACCACGGCGTCGTCGTCGCGACCCCGGACGGCCTCCAGCTCCCTGGCTATCTCAAGGATCTCCCCGTCCTTGTTCATCAGGTTGCTCTCTACGGCGATGAGGCGGGCCATCAGGTCCGTCTTCTCCTGCTCCAGCTCCCTGACGCGGGACTTCGCCGCCTTCCAGTCGTCCATCAGCTCCTCCTTCTCGGAGTTGAAGGTGTCCAGCTGCTCCAGGAGGTTCTTCTCCCTGGCGGACCACTTGAGCTCGGAATCCTCGGCCTCGTGCTTGGACCGGATGAGCTCCTCCCTCTCCAGCTCGAGGCGCTCCTCCCTGAGCTGGAGCGCACGCTCCCTCTCCCTCAGCGAGTCCTCACGGACCGAGAGGGCGTCCTCGCGCCGGATCAGCTCCTCGTGGCGATGGTCCTGGGCTATACGGAGGCGCTCCGCCTCCTGTCGCTGCACCGATGTCTGCCGTCGGTCTAGCTCGACGCGCTCACGCTGGGAATCGAGGTTGGAGACCGTGGTCTCCACCTTGGCCTCCCGCATGTTCAGCTCCTCCTCCCGTTCGCGCAGTTGGACCTCCCGCTCGGCTATGAAGGCCTCCAGGTTCCGGAGCTTGACCTCCTCCTCCTCCTGGTGGGCCTCGCGGCGACGCAGGGTCTCGTCCCGGCCCCTGACCCTGTGCTCCAGCTTGGTCAGCTCCGACTGGAGCTTCTTCATCTCCTCCGTCCTGTCATCGATGGAGGTCTCGCGCCTCCGGAGCTCCTCCTCACGCACGTCCAGCTCCGTCTTGAGGTTCTGCAGCTCCCTCTCCTTCAGGCTGAGCATCTCCTCCATCTCCTTGTTCTTGGAGGTGACGCGCTGCAGCTCCATCTCCCGTGCGGTGAGGCGGTCCAGCTTCTTGCGTATCTGCTCGTTGCGGAGCTCCAGCGTGAGGTCCTTCTTGGCCATCTCGCGTTCCTGGCTCTCCCTCTCGGACACCCGAGTGTTGAGGCGGGCCTCCCGGTCCATCAGCTCCTGCTTCTCCTGCCGGAACTCCTCCTGCCTCTCCAAGAGCTCCCGCTCCAGGGCCTCCAGCTCCGACTCCTTGCTGCGAAGCTCCGCGGTCTTCTGACGGTTGAGGGCCATGGTCTTGTCCAGCTCGTGGTCCTTGGCCTCCATCTTCGCCTCCAGGTCCCGGATAACCTGGAGGTACTGCTCCAGAAGGCCCTGCTTCTCGACCAGCTCCTCCTGGATCTTGTTCAGCTCCAGCTTGTACTTGTTCCTCTCCAGCTCGATGGCTGTGGTGCTGCCCTCCTTGTCCTCCATCAGCTCCTCGATGGTGTGCTCCAGCTGGAGGATGGTGTTCTCCCGGTTCATCAGCTCCTGCTGTAGGCTGTCGATCCGGAGGAGGAGCTCCTCCTCAGGGGGTCGCTCGATGGGAAGCTCGGAGAGCATCCTTCTGACCTCGGCGTCCATGTAGACCACCGGGGGCTCCTTGGGGAGCCCGCCTGCGGGCTCAGCGTCCCGCTTGACCACCGTCTTCGATATCGACTCAGCCCGCTCCCTGGCCACAACGCCCACCGGGGGCTCGCTGTCGATGATGGCCTCGATGTCGCCGCTCTCGTCCGTACCGTCCGAGGTCAGCTGGCCGAGCCACTCGTCTACGTCCTCGAGGATCTCGTCCAGGTCCCCCATCTCCCCCGCCAGTGCCTCGGTCACCGTCGCCCGCTCCTTGGCGGGGAGGCTGTTCAAGAGGGAGTTGACCTCCTCCTTGATGTGCATGAACTCCCCCCGCTTCTGGGCGCACAGGCCGATGTTCTGGTCTATGCGCTCTTGGGCGATGGACAGGCGGGAGTTCCAGTCCTCCATCTCGTCCTCGATGGCGACCAGCTCCCTCTCCAGGTTCGAGATCTCCTCCGCCTTGGCGTCGCTGATGCGTCCCCTCTGGTAGCGCTCCAGCCGCGCCTTCCTTCGCTTCGCGTCCTTATCAAGGACCCTCAGTCTCGATAGGGCCTGCTCCCTCTCCTCCTTGGGCTGGGAGAGCTCCTCCATCAGCTCGTCGAACTCGGCCTTGGTGGAGTTGATCTGGTACCTGGTGTCGTCAACCAGCTTCTCCCATCGTTCCAGCTCCGCCGTGAACTCCGCTTCCGAGACCTCCTCCGCGATGGCCTCCTCCGGGGTCGTTTGGTCGAACAGGGCGTTGTCCTCGGCCATTATCTCGTCGGTGATGCGGTCGTAGGAGGCCTGCTCCGCCTCGCTCCGCTCCTCGTCTAGCCTCTGGAGCTCCGCCTTGTACAGGTCGTAGGCCTTCGAGAATATCTCCAGGGCGTAGTCCAGCTCCGATTCCGCTACGGACGAGACCTCCACCAGGTTCGCGATGTCCACCAGCCCCGCCCAAGTGGCCTTGGTACATGGGAGGTCCTGGCCCATGATGTCATAGACGGACTTGGTGGCGATGAGGAGGTCCTCGAACATCACCTCGTCGTCCGCCGCCGCCCACAGCATGAACTGGCGGAAGGACTCCTCGTCCGCAGCCACGTCGGCCTGGAACTCGTTGAACAGCTCCTGGACCTGCTCGGCGATCGATGGCGGGGCGGTCGAGGGGAGGATGCCCTCCTCGATGGGAGGTACGGTGACGAACCTGTACATGTCCGCCTCGTCGCCGTCGAAGTCCTGGGGGTCATCCTGGTGGCCTTCTGGCTCCTCCTCCGGAGAGGACGGTGCGGCCACCTTTCGCACCCGCTTGACCTTCTTGGGACCCTCTTCGTCGGCCGTCGTGGTCACCCCAGGGGGGGAACTTGCGTTCAGAGCCTTAGCTCGCATATCAATTCAGGGTCGCACTATAATATCCTTCGCCCATGAAAACCAGGCCGTGGAAACATGCCAGGGTACCCGATTCCTAGCATTCTCCCGAATTGTAACCATGGGCAAGGGTTTATAAATGAAAATACTCGTCGGAAAGGATAGCCAGACATCGTGCTGATAGGCCGGGTGAGACTATGGTGCTGAACGCTGAGGAGGTGGAGGAGCAGTTCTCCGCGATGTACTCGGAACTAAGCACCATCCAGGACCCCAACTTGGTCCGTACCATCCTCGAGGAGATGCTGACCGAGCACCCCCTGGTCTCCTGGAACGAGGGTTCGATGGACCTCTCCGGTAACCTGGAGGAGGGACTGGCGTTCTGTAGGGACTTCGCGCGCAGGTGCAACCAGCTGTTGGGGACCCCCGAGGACTTCTTCCTCAGCCACTTCCACTGGGAGGCCCACAGGCCCTCTGGAGACTCCCCCGAGGTGGAGGAGCTGGTGTCGAGGATGACCCCGGGGAGGTCGTACCTGATAAAGGAGTACGGCAAGTCCAAGCAGACGTACAACATCTTCAAGCAGATGTCCGACAAGGGCCATGCCGGGCTGTGCGTGTCCCGCACCAAGCCCACCATACTGGAGAACGAGTACGGGTTCGGCAAGGTGGAGACCAAGTGGCTCACCGACATCTACCTGACCGAGAACAACCTGATCAACCCCACCAACGTGGCACAGATCAACATCATCGTCAAGGACTTCATCAAGCACAACTCCCGGGGTGCGATACTCCTGGAGGGCATCGAGTACCTGATCTACTACAACGGGAACGACAGCATAATCAAGCTGCTATTCTCCCTGAACGAGAACGTGATGGTGTCCGAGAGCGTGCTCATAGTCCCGGTGGACCCCAAGAGCATCGACCCCAAGACCCTCTACCTCCTGGAGAAGGACCTGGAGGTAGTGGACTTCACCTGAGGGGCCTACGGGTAGATGCGCCTTCTGTCACGCGGGAATGGAAGGGCCCACTTGATGTGCTCTATCCCGCCGAGCCACTGGAGCACCCGGTCGACCCCCATGCCGTAGCCCGCGTGGGGGACCGAGCCGAACCTGCGAAGGTCAATGTACCACTGGTAAGCCTCCCGGTCCAGACCCTCCTCGTCGATGCGGTCCAGGAGGACCTCCAGCTCCCAGATGCGTTCTCCTCCCCCGATGATCTCCCCCACCACCGGTGCTACGAGGTCGTGGTTGAGGACCCGGTCGGGCTCGGCGGGGTCGGGCCTGTGGTAGAAGGCCTTGAGCTCCTTCGGGAAGTGGTGGACGTGGATGGGGACCAGGGTGTCCCTGGTCAGGGCCTTCTCCTCCTCGTAACCGAAGTCGTCGCCCCACTCCACCTTGGAGCCGTTGGCCTGCATCGTCTCCACCGCCTCGTCGTAGCGCATCCTCGGGAAGGGCGCCTCCACCGCCCGCAGGGCCTCGGGGTCCCTGCCCAGCACCTCCAGCTCCGGGAGCCGGTCCTCCAGGACCCTCCTCGCCACGTGGCGGATGGTCTCCTCCTCGATGTCCATCATGCCGTCGTTGCCGACCCAGGCCGTCTCTATCTCGAAGTGCCAGAACTCTGTCACGTGGCGACGGGTCCGGGACTTCTCGGCCCGGAAGGAGGGAGCCAGGGTGAACACCTTCTCAAGGCTGAAGATGAGGGCCTCCAGGTACAGCTGGCTGCTCTGGGTGAGGAAGACCTTCCGCTCGAAGTAGGGAACCTCGAACAGGGTGGAGCCCCCCTCCACCTGGCCTCCCACGAACATCGGGCCCTGGCTCTCGTAATAGCCCTCGCCCAGGTAGTAGTCGCGGAGGGCGCTGATGACCGTGGAGCGCAGCTTGAGGGTGGCGGCCATCTCACGGCTCCTCAGCCAGAGGTGTCGAACGTCCAGGAGGAACTCGTCGGACTTGTCCTTCGAGATGGGGAAGTCCTCCGCGGCGTGGACGACCGTGGCAGAGGTCACGTGGAGCTCCCGGCCTCCGGGGGCCCGCTCGTCGGGGTTGACCATGCCGGTTATCTCGACAGAGGACTCGACGAGGGCCCTCTTGAGGGCGTTGAACTCCTCCTCGTCGGCCATGTCCTTCTTAGAGGCCACAGTCTGGACGACGCCGGTGGCATCCCTGACGGTCACGAAGGCCAGGGACCCGGAGGACCGGGTCCTGTAGACCCAACCCCGTAAGGAGACCTCCTTTCCGTCGAAGGCACCCTCCAACACACGCTCGATGGGCTCCACTCGCTCACCTGTTGCGCCCTAAGGCCCCGCCCGGTTAAAAACGCTCCGCAGCTCAGTACTCCTCCCAGCCGCCTGCGCCATCGTCGTTGGCGCCCTGCTGGGTCCCCTGCTGCGCGTGGAATGGCTCCGCCGGCTCGGGGGGACTGGGTCCCGCAGGGGGCTCCCGGTCGGGTCCCTCGCCCCGGCCCCTCACGAAAATGAACGCGAACATGAGGACGATGCCGACCACCAGACCGATCACGAAACCGGTGATGGTCGCGCCCGTCGTGTCAGGGTCGCCCGTCGTCACGTCTGAGTCGCGCAGGACGGAGAGGGAAGTGGTGGCCTCGTTGCCCATGGCGTCCTCCACCTCGAGGGTGAACTCGTTGCGGCCGTCCACCAGCGCCACGATGTGACGGAACTCCCCTCCAGACAGGACGTTGACCGTGTCGCCGTTCAGGGTCAGGGTGCAGCCCTCCTCGGTGAAGCCGTGGATGGTCACCGTGTCCTCCTTGGTCCGCGTCCCGGGCAGGGGTGACCTGACGTCGATGGTGGGGGCGGAGGTGTCCACCGTCACCCGCTGGGAGTAGGTCTGTGCCTGGTTCCCAGCCTCGTCCTTGATGTAGATGTCGATCTCGTTGACGCCCTCGGACAGCTCGAACCTCTGCCTGACCTCGGTGCCAATGGGCAGCTCGGAACCGTCGCCGAGGGTTATGATCGAGACCTCGTCGATGGTCAGGTGGACCTCCACGGCGGGGGCGGTGGAGAACAGGTGCCCCTCCACGTAGACAAGCTCTCCCCCCATGGCGGTAATCTCCGACTCGTAGGTGGGCGGGGTGAGGTCCCGGATGACCACCACCTTGGCGGTGGCGTAGTTATCCGCCGCGTCGGTGACGGTGATCAGGAACTCGGTGATGCCCTCGAGGACGGTGAACTGCTTGACGAAGCGACCGGAGGTGAGGGGTATCGACTGGTCGTTGACCATCACGTGGTCTATGGTGGGGTCGTCCACGTCACCGGATATGTAGATCGAGCTCTCCCTCACGTAGACCTCGGGTGCCTCCGGGGCGACGATGTCCAGGACGGGTGCGGTCCAGTCGACGTGGATGGTCCGCGCCTTCTCGGCCACGTTCCCAGCCGGGTCAGTGGCGGTCACGGTTATCGTGAAGTCGCCCTCGACCAGGTCCAGTCGCTTCCTGTAGGAGCCGTTGACCACGTCCACCTCCTCCCCGTTGACCTTGAGGACCACGTCCCCGTCGGCGGTGCCCTCGACGGTGACGGACCTGGCCTTGGTCCATATGTCGTCGTCGGGGGAGACCATGGCCACGTCGGGGGCGATGGTGTCACTGATGATGGTGATGACGTCACCTTGGGCGTTGCCAGCCCGGTCCACCACCATCAGATGGAACACGTTCATCCCCTCCTTCAGCTCCATCAGGATGGCGAAGGCCCCATCGGGGTCCAGCTCCACCATCTCGCCTCCGGCCCTCACGGTGCTGAGGGGCTCGGTGGTGCCGGTGACCGTGGTGTTGGTGGTGTTGACCAGGTGGTCGTACGGGTCGAGCAGTATCTCGGGGAAGACCGTGTCCACGAGGAAGCCTACCGAGACCTCCTCGCCCTGGTTGCCCACCTTGTCCTTGCACCTCAGGGACAGGGTGTGGTCCCCGTCGTTGAGGGACGTCAGGGCCAGGTTCCACCGGGAACCGGACCAGGTGGTGAGAGGCATGTAAGCCCCGCCGTCAAAGGAGTACTCGATGAGGTCCAGGCCGCTCCCCAGCTCGTCGAATGGCCCGTCGCACAGGACCGTGGTCACGTTGAACCCCCTACCGTCCGGGGGGGAGCTGATGTCCAGGGATGGCACGTAATCGTCCACGATCTCGACGATGGACGGCGTGTATGTCCGGAGGTCGATGCGGTCGCCGCGGAACCCGTGACCTTCGATGTACATGGCGGGGTAGAGGTAGATGGAGGTGCGCCGATCGGTGTTGGTGACCTCCCATCCGATCATGTCCTGGGACCTGACCGCGCTCAGGTTGAACCTGGCCACCTCGTACTGGGTTATGTTCTCCAGCACCAGCTCGCCCTCGGCGATGGCATCGCCGTCCTTCCACCTGGCGCCCCTGATGCCGATGTCGATGTGGGCCCGTATCCACGAGTTGGAGTTGAGGACGGTGCCGCTGCCCCAAGGGTGCACGGTGTCCCTGATGGTGATGGTGGAGCCACCGTCCGCCACGAAGCACTCGAGGCCGGAGGTCATTTGGGCGAAGCTGGAGTTGTGAACCGTGAGGCTCACGCTTCGGTCGGTGACCACGCCCCTGGAGCAGTTGCTCACCGTCAGGTTGCCCAGGGATTCGGTGGCCGAACCCGTCCACGGGCCGGTGATCGAGTACGCGGTGGTGACACGCTGCACCACGTTGTTGACCAGAGTGGGCACGAAGCCGTCGGCAATGGTGAGGCTGAACCCCACCGAGTCCGCCAGGTCGTTGCCGTCCACGATGTTGTTGGAGATGGAATAGTCCCCGCTGGTGGTCTGGGTGCTGAAGGCCACGCCCACCTCGCACTCATGGAACTCGCAATCGTCCACCACCACGTCCGAGTTGCTGCCGCCGGAGATGTAGACTCCCCTGGCCCCGCCCAGGAAGGTGGTTGACAACAGCGTGAGGTCCAGGTCCGGGTCTCCGCCCCACCTGCCGAAGTAGACGCCGGCGCCCCACCATCCTCCCGCCGATGAGCCGTGGAAGGTGCAGTCCCGTATGGATATGGCGATGTCACCGGCGGACGCGCCCCAGTTGGTCATGTACACGTTGCTCTGGTCAACGTCCTGGACGGTAACGTTGTCCAGGTTCAGGTCAGCCTGGGCGTAGATGCCTTGGTAGCGGCAGTCGGAGATGACGGTGTCCGTCATCGTCACGGGGCCGCCCACCACCATGATACCACGGATGCTGCCTCCGGACTGGACGCCGTTCGCGCGGCTCAGCTGGCACCCCTCAAGCACCACGTCATCGCGGAACCAGAAGTCCACGTACCCGTCGCTTCCCGTTATTGTGGAGCCGTACGCCTCGAGGCGTCCGTCGGCCTGCACCTCCATAGAGTACTGGCCGTTCACGACGCAAAGGATGTCCAAGGTGCAGTTGTAAAGCTTGAGAACCGCCCCGCCCTGAACGGTCACGTTCCCGTGGACGTCGATGGTCTTGTCGGACACCAGGACCGTACCGCTGCTGATCACCCAATCGTCCATGTGCTCGATGTCGGCCGCCTCGGACCCTCCCGAGGCGAGGAGGAGGACGGCGGCGGTGGCTATGAGGATAAGAACTAGGGCAAGGGCCCTGGACCCCGGAGGCATGATATCACCCAGGGTTCCCAGTGTGGACTGGGGATTAATACGTTTGCATTTCGTTGATGCTGCCTCAGCCCTTGTAGACCTTCACAGGCTTCTTCAGGTCCGCGGCGGTCCCGTAGAGGGCGCTAATGGTGGTGATGAACTCCCTCATCTCGTACGAGCCCCCGCCCGTCTGCAGGGCCGTGTGTATGTTCTCGCAGAAGTGGTGGAACAGCAGTGCGTCCTCTGGGCTCGCCTCCCCCGTCAGGAACATCTCCAAGAGCATGTCGCTGGTCACCGTCTTCTTTCCCAAGAAGCCCCCCCAAGAGATGCTCTGGGGCTCCTTGGACTCGATGCCGGGAGGGTCCTCCTTACGTAGCTCAGCGATGACCTGGCCGGTGACCTTGGCCTTGACGATGCGGTCCAAGAAGGCGATGGACGGTTCGATCTTCGAGTTCTTCACCGCCCTGTTGGCGCCCGCCATGAGGGCGGCTTCCAGGTCCTTGCTGATGGGATAGCCCACGGACATGTAGCAGCCGAAGCCGGAGTACACACCGCCCTTGAACCGGTCGCTGGCGATGTTGGCAGAACAAGTGGCGCACTGTCCCAGGTAGCTCTGGAGGTCGTAGAACTGCATCCTGGCCTCGGAAAGGGATATCTCCCGCTCCCTCTCGTTCCCCTCCCGGTCCTTCCAGGTGGTCTTGATGAATATCTGCTCCGCCGTCCTGTTGGGGTCCTTCTTCGCCCACTCGGTGGCCAGCTCCTCGACCTCCTTGGCGTTGAACACCTTCTCTGCCAGGGCGTTTACGCCCAGCTGTTCCTTGGCGGTGCAGTTCTGTGTGATGCAGACGCAGTAGCCCTTCATATCCTCACCCGGTACCACCGCTGGCTCTTGCCCCGGAATGGTATGCCAGAATGGTAAGGATTGGTATATATCCGTTAGGGTCCGAGCCTTTGGGCACCCTCATCTCCACTGGCTTACCTGGCTGGACCTCTGGTCCGTCCTCGCCGCCAGCGAGTCCTGGCGGGCCCTCAGCAGCAGCCTGCGCCCCTCGCAGTGGCTAGGGGAAATACAAATGGGAAGGGAAACAAGACCTACACGGTGATCTCCAATACCANNTTTGTCCTGGTGAATATGAGCTCGCAGGGACCGACCTTCCGCCTCCAGTGGAACTGGAAGTTCCTGGCGAAGGACCTCTTCGCGCCCAGGATGGCGGGGACCGCGTGGTAGTCGCGGCGGGAGAAGGGGCCAACGGAGGACTTGCGGACCATGATGTACCTGGGGTTCTGGATCGGGTCGAGGATCTGCTGGAGGGCGTCCAGGTACTGAACGGTCTCGTAGTAGGTGGCACCCTGCAGGACCAGGGCAACCTGGTTCCTCCCGGAGCGGACCGTGATGACCCTGACCCTCGACGGGGCCGACCTGATGATGTCCAGGTCGATCATGCTGGCCCTGAGCGCCGAACCGATGGAATAGAGGCTCGATGCGACGGGGCCGTACCGCAAAGTTAGCAGCATCGCCCTTCCGAACAAGGGCAACTGGACCACCAGCAGGATGATGACGACAATGATGGCGGTGGTCATCGGTCCCCACTCGAACTCCAGCACCCGAGTCGCCATGAGGATGGCGATGGTCGCCACCACGAGCGTGAGCGCCACGTTGAGCACCAGGAGGGCCCTGATCCGGTCGTCGTACTTGATGTGGTCCTGGACGAACTGGTCGGGGGGTCTGACCTGCTGGACCATCTGGGCATCCGAACCTTCCTCCAGCGTGGCATCCCAGAGGTGCTTGAGGCCCTTCCTGTCCTTGGCAAGAAGATGCGTGGCCTCGTTGTACTTCCTGATGTCCGAAGAACTCACTGGGACCTGCGGGACGTAGAGCCTGTCGAGGCCGTTCTGGAGGACCAGGTCAGGTGGGAAGGCCGGGCCCACGAAGGCCTTGAACCTGCGGCGCATCGTGGCCATGTCCTCACCGGCATCGTCCTCTCCCTCCTCGACGCAGACAAGATGCCATATGTTCGCCGTCTTGTCAGGGACGCCTGGCAAGGAGCGGATCGCCCTGCCCCTCATCTGGTTGGAAAGCATGAAGGAGCCCACGAAGGTGACCAGGACCAGCGCGTTGATGGAGGGTGCGTCCCAGCCCTCGCCCAGGAGGGACTTGGTACCCACCAGGACGTTGACCCCGCCCGCGTTAAAGAGCTCGGTGACCAGCTGGACTATGGAGTGCTTGTCAGACCCGGTGATGTCCAGTATCAGGTAGTTCCCGTCGTTGCGCAGGGGGCCCATCCGAAGCCCTAGGGGGTCAATCCCGATGTCCGTGGCGAGCCTCCTGAGCTGTCCCTCAGCCTCGGCCGGGACGATCACCAGGGAGCCCGTCAGCACACCCAGTCTGATGCCCTCCATCCTCTCCCGCCGGAGCTGCTCGAATATCGGCACCACACCGATGCGGTTGAGCTGGGACCGGTCCCCGCTGGAACGGGGTAGCAGGTCCTTGTAGATGTAGTCCGAGAGGATCACCATCCGGAGGTCGTCCCCCAGGGATTCCCTCTCCAATTCCACCACCTTGACCACGCTGTCCAGCTTGGTCATGCTGGCAGCCAGGGTCTTGCCTATCCTCTCGGTGGAAACCAGGTGGACCTGGCCCCGCTCGATGGTGCCCAGCTTGTTCAGCCGGCGCCTCATATCCTCCAGGTGGCGGGCCTCGTGGTGGAAGTCCTCCATGTGCTGTTCGAGGCATCCCGTCAACAGGACCTCCGCCCACTGGATGTCCCAGCCAGGAATGCGGTCCGCCCTCACTCCCATTATGTCGAACAAGGCCGGTGGGACGTGCTGTCCCATGCCGTTGACGTAGACCACCATGGCGGAGACGAGCTCGGGCTCCGATAGCACGGCATCGATATGGCCCTCGGGGTCGGTGAACCAAGGATGCTGCTGGATGGTCCGGACCAACCGCATGTCCTCGGACAGCTCCTGGTAGACCTCCAACGCCTCCCGCCGGAAGGCCCTTATGCTCGCCCTCTCCTCCTCCGTGGGGAAGCTCAGGTGAAGGTAGTCCTGGTGATAGCAGAGGTTCCCGACGGCCACCAGCTCCGGCACGGTTATCTCCGCGTCGATGTGGCCGCATAGCTCTTGGTACCTCTCCCACTCCGAGGGGTTCACGTCGTAGGGCGGCGTGGCCGTCAGGGCCACCACGGTGGGGTCCGGCATCCTCTCGATCACCCGGACCAGCGACCTCCACCACTCGCTCCTCAGGTGATGGGCCTCGTCCACGATGATCGTCCGTATGCCAGAGGCCGTCAGGCTGGTCGCCACCTTCTCGGCCAGCGCGGCCTCTTGGAGCAATCGCAGCTCCCTTCTCGTCAGCTCCTCGTCCTCGCCCATCTCCTCGGGGACCTCGCCGTCCGCCTTGGTGACCGTGAACAAGGCCTGGTAGGTGACCACGGTGACCAGGCCTGGCCGGCGGACGTCAGTGGATATCCAATTGGGCCTGTCCGCGTCCCCCGGCAGGAACCACTCGACGAAGCGGTCCACCCACTGCTCCTTTATCGCCGTCGTGGGAGAGAGGATCAACGTCGGCCGGTCCAGCCTGACCATCACCTCGAGGCCGAGGATTGTCTTGCCAGACCCGGGTGCCGCCACCACATGCAGCTTGTTGTCGTCCAGGTGGGCCTCCAGCTCCTTGAGCACCCTGGCCTGGTAGGGTCGCCACTGGCCCTGGAACCTCGCCTCCTCCGGGAACACACCCACCTGCTCGTACCCCTGCCCCGGCGTGGCCAAGGCGTGGCATCGAATGGGCCAAGGCGGATATTAACCCTGGGTCGGGGCCTGCACCGACGTCAACCTGCTGCGGAGCTCGTCCATCTCCTCTTTTGAGACGACCATGGAAACGGTGTCCATGGCCGCGTCGAAGGCGCCGGGCGGGGCGTTCATGTCCATTCCCTGCTTGATGACGGTCAGGAAGTCGGCCCTCTCGTCCATGGTCAACGACGGCATGAACCATGCCAGCTCCTGCATCAGCTGCTCAGGTGGCTTGGGGTCGACGATCCTTCCCACCATCTCACCCTGCTCCTGCGGCGATGCGCCCTCGAATAGCATGGGCAGCAGTATCTGGTCCTCCTTCTTCGAGTGGGTGTGCAGCGAGGTCCGGAGACCGATCAGGTTGGACCTGAGCCGTTGCATGTCGGCGGTGTCCCGGGTGGCCTTCACCCTCCGGACCAGGTCCCGGGTCTCCTCGAAGGTCTCCCTCTCCTCGTTGTGGTCCCAGATGAACGGCTCGGAGATGTTGCAAGAGAGCACGTTCAGGGTGGGGAATACGTGGGCCTCCTCTCCCTCGTTGTGCTCCTCGACGAAGTTCCACAGGAACTCGAACCGGTCCTCTATCTCGTCAAGGTTGGAGAAGGGGTCCTCGGCTTCAGCCAGCTCCACGATGTGGTCGATCTCGCTCCTCATGGTCTTGTGCACGTACAGTACCGTCCTGATNNTCCCGGTATCACCGGATGAACCATGCAAAGGTGGATTATTGATAATGTTTCTCCCCGATTCAGATACTGATAGAAGGGGGGGGACGTGACCTAGATGGTGAACTCCAGGACCACCTCGTTGGTGGGTATGTGGACAAGCACGATGTCCGTACCGTCCTCTATGGGGTTGTTCAGGCGCGCCCAGTACGCCTCCTCCGCCTTGCTCGGCGGGTTCTCTGGAAGCACCTTGAACGGGTAGGAGTAAGTGTACTCGTCCGCCTCCCCGGGGCGGACGGTGAACTCGGTGAGCCCGTAGGTGGCTGGCTCCCAGGTTATCGGGATGTCGAAGGTGGTGGTCCAAACGCCGCCTATCGAGGCGAAGCCCTCCTCCTGGTAGTAAACGGTGCTTCCCTTGCCGATGGTGATGCGCACCACGTCCCCAGGCATGATGTTACCTCCCGGGACGGTATCGTCGCATGCCACGATCAGCATCTGCGTGTCCCTGGGTATCCCGTTGGGGGCCTGCTCCACGATCATGTAGCCATGGGTCACGTCGATCATCGGCGCCAGGGGAGGGAAGAAGGGGTGCCTGTAGGTCATATAGTCACCCGAGGTGACGCGGCCGTCCTTGTCCGAGTCCACGTACACGATGGGGGCTGCCAGCGGACCCGACGCGGATTCGGTGGCCAGCTCGTCCAACCTCATCGCCAGGGCCTTGTCGCCTATGGCGTCCCCGTCGCTGTCGAAGGTGACCATGGTGTTGTTCTCGAGGCGGGCGAGGAGCCGGAACTCCGACAGGGGCCGCGCCTCGCTCACCTCGGTGATGTGGGCGTGCATCCGGTCCGTCTCGCTGGTCATGACTATCCCGACGTCGGGCGCCTCCTTATCCAGATGGGCCATGCCGAATACGAACGCACCGACGATGGACACCATGGCGACGGCCAGGATGACCAGGAGCACCGTCCCCACGTTGCTGGTGACCGCCATGTCATCGTGTCGAATCGGCCTCCTTCGAAGGACCGGTCGCCCTTCAAGGACGGACCTGGAGGTCCTGACGGTGTCTCTACCCTGGACTGGTTTCATCTATGTACCCCCGGCTTGCTGGCAAGGACCCATCTCGGCTGGTGGACCAGCTCTCCGGTCGGAGCGTCGCTCCGTACGGGAGGATGCGGCTCATGACATAAATATTTTTATCAGGAGGTTGGTAATTCTCAGGAAATCAAAAAAACAAATTTATCGGAAACAATCCAACGCATGGGGCCGTTGAGGGTTCATAACTAGATGATAAAAGGACCGTCAGATATCGTCGTCGTTAAGGGGATATCGAGGGTGGGAAGGGAAGTGGCGGGCCGGAAGGGATTCGAACCCCTGGCCATTCGGTTAAGAGCCGAACGCTCTACCTAGCTAAGCTACCGGCCCGTCGGGCTGGCGCGGTATAAGACGTTGCCTTGATAACCTTTTCGATTGGACGCCACGTTCCCAACTCCGCGACAACCTTTATTACCGCCATCTCCGTTGGCAAGGGTGTTCCCATGGTCGAGATGGCAATGCTGATGAACATCGTCCTCTTCGGGGGGCTGTTCATCCTGGCCGGGGGTTACTTCTGGAAGGACCGTCGCTGTCACCTCCTGCGCATCGCGGGCTCCCTCCTCCTGGCCCTGTTCTTCGCGTACGAGGTAGTGCGCATCATCGACGCGGGGAAGGACGCCTGGAACGTCACCTTCACCGCCATGGCGGCGCCCGTCTTCCTCTTCGTGGCGTGGCAGGAGTACCTCTCGTACCGGTGGGACGAGGACAACGAGAGCCTGAAGTGGATCACCGGCACCGCCTTCGTGGCGGGCCTCATATACTACGGGTTCGACCGCATCCCCGCCCTGTCAGCGGGAATCATCTGGGTCACCGCTGCGGAGAGCATCTGGATGGGCCAGCTCTTCGGATACGGCTGGGAGATGTCCGTGGGCGCCACCTTCTGGGACCCCCACGTGGCGGTGGACATCGAGAACGCCAGCGTCCGAATAATCCTGGCCTGCACCGGCATCGAGGCCATCGTCATATTCGTGGGGGCCATCTTCGCGACCCAGATGAGACGCGACCCCTGGGCCGACTATCGGGACCCGGACCAGCCCAGGTTCCTCCGCCTCCGGGCGATGTCGCCAAGGGAGAGGGCCCTCAGGGCACTGCTCATCACCACATCGATCATATGGGTGGGCAACCTCATGAGGAACGTGATGATCATCTTCCTCGTGGAGGAGTGGGGTTGGGACTTCGACTTCGTCCACGCCGACCTGGGCAAGTCCTTGAGCTTCGTCATCCTACTGGTCCTGGCCTTCGTCACCTTCAACCTGATGCCAGAGATGCTGGACAACATCGCCGGCATAGCCGACCTGGTCCGTCGCAAGTCACCTGAGGAGCGGAGGCAGGAGGAGCTGGAGAAGCAGAGGGAGAAGGAGGAGGGTGCCGAGGAGGGACCCGATGTCGAGGGGGAGACGGAGCCTCCCGAAGAAGAGGACGGAGGGGAGGAACCTCCTGACGAAGAGGGGGAGTCGAGACCCCTGGCAGTCAGCCCATGAAGAGCTCCCGACCCCTGGCCTGACTGGCCTCCATTCTCATGTCGGGGAACACCCGGACGACGGCAATGGGGGAGTCCAGGGTCCCGATCACAGATTCGACTGAGCCGAACCTTTCACCCCGTGGGGTGAACACGAGGGCGCCCTTGCCGCGGCTGAGCCGGGCTGCGGTCTCCAGGTCGAGGGGCTCGAGGTCGACGCGCAGCTTGCCGTCCAGACCGACCTCGGAGGCCTTGCCCTTGGCGATCATCTCCCTCTTCGCGGAGGGGGCGTCGCGTCCCTTGTGAGGATGCCTCTTGGGCCGTCGGTCGTCGTGGCGGGGCCCCCTGCCCTTCGGCTTTCCCTTGTGGTGGCGACCCTGCCTTCCCTTGTCCCGTCTCTGGGCCATCGGAGCGGCGAGGGGGGTCTCGGCTAATAAGGGTTTTCACGCGGCTTGAGATGCCCTCCATCAGAGGAGCCAGACCTCCCGCTCTGATTGACGGTCCCGGTCAACCACGGCCGTAATTATTTATATCCTCCATCCCGTTACTCGCCCCAATCCCGAGACGGTGGATTGCCATGGTTGTGGGTGGCGGCAAAGGACTTGCTGTCTGGCTTAGCAACCGCTACGCCCCCACGACCGCCCTTCTCCCGCTGATGATGTCAGGCTTGCAGCCACCGCAACGTCCGCAGCAGCAACAGGCACCGCCCCCAGCGCAGGCCCCACCCGTCCCGGCCACCGAGCAGGCCCCCACCCAGGGGGTCACCACTCCATCTGACCAAAAGACCGCGGCGTCCTTGGCCGCCACCCACAACCAGTTCGCCGCGGTCTCCACCCCCCCCGTCCAGGGGTCGGCCCAGCCGGCCCCTGGCGGGGGAACTCCCGCTGCGGGGGGCCCCTCCGCAGCGACTCCCTCTCCAAGACCTCCCCCGACCGGCGAGCATCGTCCCTGGACCCCGACCCCCACACGGGAGGACATCCTCCTCGACCGTGCGGTGGAGAGGTCCCGCCGGACTGACAAGACCCCTGGGACCGGCAGGCGGAAGGGGGTCAAGAAGGACATCGACACCTTGGAGCTCCAGAGGAAGGTCATCCGGCTATCCTTCACCGTCATCCTGGTCATCATCATCGTGGGCTACATCGGCCGGTTCCTGGGGCAGGAGCTGGCCTCAAGCGATATCTGGAACAACGGCGTGGTCGACATCGCGGGCGTCTTCGCCCTGGGCGCTGCACTGTTCCTGTGGTTGCGGGCGGTGGCCGTGGGCAGTCTCATAAGGGAGCGGGTGAGCCCCGCGGAGCAGAGCAGGCTGGGCTACATCAAGCTGGGCGGGTTCCTCTTCTGGCTGGTCCCCATAGTCGGCTCCTTCGGTTACTACTTCGGGATCGTGTTCCAGGCATCGAACATGCACTGGATCTTCTACATCATCGTGGGCTCCGGGTCCCTGGCCATCCTCTACGGGTTGGCGGGGTCCAAGGAGAGGGGGTCGTTCTACCAGATCTACATGTTCGGCGTCTACGGCATCGTGGTAGCCACCATACCCATGGCCTTCACCTTCTTGGGCGACCTGCTTGCATCCTCCTTCTGGTGGACCGCCTCCTTCCTCATGATATCGGTCGGCTTCATAATGATGGCCATCATGGTCAGGCAGATGAGGGCGGACCAGTACCAGCAGCTGGACAAGGTGCTGGAGCGGGCGGACAAGACCTTCGCCAACCGGCGATTCGACGAGGCCCAGAAGCACTACTCCGAGGCCATCACCCTTACCCACACCCTCTACGCGGACGTGGTGTTCTCGGGACGCAACCCCCGGGAGCGGGGCGGCACCTCGATCCCCCAGGAGTACTTCCGGCCGTGGATCGGGAAGGCCAAGTGCCTGGCCCTGACGGGCAAGCTACGCAAGGCCCTCGCCATCTACGACCTGATGCTGGAGGTGGACCCCGACAACGCCCCCGTCTGGTTCGACCGGGGACGCATCCTGGTGGCCGAGAAGCGTTACGCCGAGGCCTACATCTCCTTCGACCGGTCAATCAAGCTGGACCCGAACCTGGAGATCGCCAAGGAGAAGCGGGCCGAGGTGCTGGAGGTCATCAGGAAGATGTCCTCCTGATGGTCCCCGATGCCATCAAGCCAAAGTATAAATGGACCGCCAGGTGTTCTCCCGTCGTGGCCTCCCAGAAGATCGTCCACGACCCCGTCCACGGCTCGATCAGGGTGTCGGGCCTCAACATGGACCTCCTCGACTCGGCGGAGCTCCAGCGCCTCGCCCACATCAAGCAGCTGGGGCTGGCGAACCTGGTGTTCCCCGGGGCCAACCACACCCGGCTGGAGCACAGCCTGGGCGCCTGCCACATAGCCGACCTCCTGGCGCGGGAGCTGGAGCTGGACGAGGAGGACCGTCTGCGCCTTACGGCGGCGGCCATCCTCCACGACGTGGGCCACGGGCCCTTCTCCCACACCCTGGAGGGAGCGGTGTTCTCGGAGCTGGGCTTCGACCACGTGGAGCACTCCAGGCGCATCATCTCGGGCGAGGAGGACGCACTTCCCCAGGGGGACCGGGAAGAGCTGGGCTCCCCGGAGCCCGTGTCCAGGCTCCTGGAGGCATGGGGGGTTGACCCATCCTCCGTCGCCACGCTGCTGGAGGGGGGTAAGGGTCCCACCATCTTCGACTTCGCGCCCGGGGCGGACAGGGCCGAGGGGCTGGACCCCACATGCAGGCACCTCCGGCAGATAATCCACGGCGTGGTGGACGTGGACCAGATCGACTACCTGATGCGGGACTCCCACTACACCGGGGTGGCCCACGGGGTCATCGACGTGGACCGCCTCCTACAGACCCTGGTGCTGGCCGATGGCGAGCTAGCCGTCAAGCGGGGCGGTGTGTCCGCCCTGGAGGGGATGCTTGTGGCCCGGGGGCTCATGTACAGCAGCGTGTACTTCCACAAGACCGCCAGGATCGCCGAGCTGATGCTCGCCCGCACGGTGGAGCGGAACGCCGAGACCGAGCTTATGCGCAGGGTGATGTCCCTCACGGACGGGGAGCTCTTCGCGGAGCTGGCGTCCCGGGAGGAGACCCGGGACACGGTGCAGCGCCTCAAGTACCGGCGGCTCCACAAGGCGGCCTATCAGCTGGCAGTCGCCGACGCCACCGAGGAGCAGCGGGAGACGATGATGGGCCTCTCCAAGCCCAGCCCCCGGCGGGCCTTCGAGGACGAGCTGGCCCGGAAGGCGGGGCTGGCCGAGGGCCTGGTCCTTGTGGACGTGCCCGCGGCGGAGCTGCTTCTCTCAGAGCCCCGCCTTTACACCACCCACATACGCGTCTGGGACGAGGGGGAGCTTCACCCGCTGTCCAAGTTCTCGCCGTTGGCCCGGGCGCTCCAGCAGCGGACGGTGACCCAGTGGGGACTCCTTGTCGCCTGCCCCAAGGAGGCGGTGGAGAAGGTGGCCTCCGTGGCGGAGCAGTCCCTCTCCGGGTGAGGGGCGAACCGGTTTTAACTGTGAACGCCATTCGACCCACGGGAGGTGGACGGTATGCCCGAATGGCATGGCGAGACCAACGATGTCACGATCAAGATAGACCACGATGTTTGTTACGGGGCGGAGGAGTGCGTCCAGATATGCCCCGCCAACGTCTACGAGATCAACGAGGACCACAAGGCGATGGCGGAGAACGTGGACGAGTGCATCCAGTGCGCCGCCTGCGAGGGCATCTGCCCCGCCGACGCCATCTGGCACTCCGTGTGGTCGGACTAGAGGATCCCACAGTCTTGATGGATTGGTCCGATCTGATTCCATGGCCATGCGTGCCGACCGACAGAGCATCCGCTCGCTCTTCGGTTGTCCCCATGGGCGAAAGGTGCTCATGACGCTCGATGTGCATTAGGTGCCTGGGCAACGCCACCTGTTGAAGATGATTTCGTAGGAGGTGATCCATCCGCAGGTTCCCCTACGGATACCTTGTTACGACTTAACCC
>JABAHP010001660.1_pt1 | contig 53904 bp, 105 predicted proteins | sample 7062081 | NCBI WGS metagenome assembly JABAHP01 (sample SAMN14534357, study PRJNA622989) | marine sediment metagenome | biome: marine biome [ENVO:00000428]; feature: marine pelagic biome [ENVO:01000023]; material: deep marine sediment [ENVO:00002113] | place: India: Gulf of Kutch | collected...
ATGAGTCAACACGAATAAAAAATCCGCATGCTCAATGCTCAAAGGTATTACATAAGTTAGGGCAGACTACTAAATATAGATATATATTGACTGGCACACCAATAACACAATCAGCTATTGATATATATAGTCAGTATAAATTTGTTGAACCATCTATATTTGGTCATTCATTTTATGCATTTAAAAATAGATATACAATAATGGGAGGATATCTAAATAAACAGATTGTAGGTTATAGAGATCTTGATGATCTTAAATCAAAGTTATTTAAGACAGCGATAAGATTTACAAAGAAAGAATGTTTAGATCTACCTGATAAGATGTATGAGGTAAAACAATTTGATTTAAATCCAGATGAGAAGAAGATATATAAACAAATGAAAGATAATTTATTTGTTGAGATAATGAATGAAAAAGTAACAGCTTCATTGATCATAACAAAGATATTAAAACTTGCTGAAATAACATCTGGATTTATTAAAAGCGATGATAATGTAAATATAAAGATTCAAAATTGTAGTAAATTAAATTTATTAGAAGAAACTCTTGAGGATATTTTACCAAATAAGACTATTATATGGTGTAATTTTATAGCAAATATTAAATCAATTGAGTCCATATTAGATAAGATGAAAGTTAAGTATGTTTCATTTTATGGTGAAGTACCTCAAGAAAAACGGCAAGAGGCTATTGATACATTTCAACAAGATGATGATTGTAAAGTATTTATTGGTCAAATCAAAACCGGTGGGCTCGGTCTAAATCTTACTTCCGCTTCTTATGTAGTATATTTTTCTAACACCTACTCGTTAGCTGATCGTCTCCAATCAGAAGATCGGGCTCACCGTATCGGGCAGACAAATAAAGTAACATATATAGATTTGATTGCTCGTGACACAATTGAACAAAGTATATTGAAGATATTACAAAGTAAATTAGAGCTATCAAGATTAATTATAGATAAACAGATGGTAGAAAAAATTGTGGATGGAGAGCTATAATGAAATTAAATAAGAAATTAAGTAAAAAATTAAATGATCATATTAAGATGATATATCCATTTTTAGGAATTAAATGTTATAATGATGGTGACTCATTTAAAGTACGCTGCTCAGGTATAGTTTCTTGTGATATACGAGTAGAAAAAGATGTTCCTGATGATGTTAAAAAATTTGCGTCTGAAATGGGAGCACATAATATAATTAAAGAGATGAAAAATAAAGTTAGACAATATGAGGATATATAATGATTAAATTTCCAAATAGTCAAGTAGCGTATGAATATAAAGCCAAAATTACTAATGTAGTAGACGGCGATACACTTGATTTATTAATAGATGTAGGATTTAATATATTCTTAAAAGAACGAGTTAGGTTATATGGTATTAATACTCCTGAGACAAGAACACGTGATAAAGAAGAAAAGAAAGCTGGTTTAGAAGCGAAAGAGTATGTAGCTAAATTGGCTTTACGAGTTTTATATCAAGGAATAACCATTAAAACATTAAAAGAAGGTAAATATGGTCGTTATTTAGTAATGATATATTATTATGATGGTGAGCAGGTTAAACGATGTTTGAATCAAGATTTAATTGATAAAGGTTTTGCTGAAGAATATTATGGAGGAAAACGCTGATGCCTCAACGAAAAAGTAAACAACCAATATTGTGTGCATATTGTAATAAGCCTTACGCTAAATATTATAGAGATGGTGAATATTATTGTAATAAGAAACATTATAAAGAAAAGGAGGGTGAGAATGGAGACAAATGAGTTAGTTGAGTATGGGAATAAACTACACGAATTACTCGATGAAAAATCAGAATTAGATGAAGCTGCTAAGAAATTAGCTAGTGAAATTGATTCAATACAACGTAAATTTATTGATCTAATGGAAGCTCATAAGGTTAAAAATTTTACAATTGATAATGTTGGCATGTTTTATTTAAGCTCGAGTATATATCCACGTGTAGTTGATCAGCAACAATTATTTGCAGATTTACGGCAACGTGGGGCTGGAACATTGATCAAAGAGACAGTGAACTCAAATACACTACGAGCATACGTTAAAGAATGTTTAGAAAATTCAAATGAAGTGCCAAAAGGTGTAGATGTATACGCTGAAACTAAAATTAGAATGAGGAGGGCATAATATGGTTAAGAAGAATGAAGAAGAAAAAGCTATGACAGTACATGGTGAAACACTACCTGATTTTTTACGTGGAAAAGAATCTGGGCGTGGTAAGGAAAATATGGATCGTGAAGACTTGACTATTCCTCGTATAAAGTTATTGCAGCCAATGAGTCCTGAAGTCGATGAAGAAGATAGTGAGCATAGACCTGGTACATTAATGAACTCAATAACAGGTAGTAATTACGGCAAAAGTATTGTTTTTATTCCATTGCTACATAGTAAATCTCGTATGCTATGGCGTGATCGAGAAGATGGTGGTGGAATACAATGCTCAGCTGCAGATGCACTACATCCTCGTGAGTGCGTTATGGCTACTTTGAATGATGAAGAAGTTAAGACAGGTCCCACCTGTGCACAATGTAAATTGAAGGATTGGAATAACGCTGCAGCAACTGATAGAGAAAAAGCTCCAAAATGTACATTATATTATAACTTTCCTATAGTTATTGTTGGTGAGAAAGAACCAGTAGTTCTTACTATGGAAAGAACTAAGACAAAAGCAGCAAGAAAGCTCTTATCTTTAGCGGCGTATACTGGTGGTAATTATGATATATTTGCTAAAAAGTATAAATTGACTGTTGTTAAAGATAAAAAGAATGATAACCAATGGTTTAATTATTCTATAGAACCTGTAGGTTTTGTAAGTGAGTCTGAATATAAAGCGGCAGAAGCTTTATATAATTCATTAAAAAATGTAGTAATTGAAGCTGATACATCACAGTCTGATAATAGTGAAGATGAAGAATAAAATTTAAGGAGGCTAACTGTGAGTATTGACTTTGAACGTTATTACCGTGAAATAGCTAAATTACATATAACATCTATGTCTGGCGATGAGATGCATGCGCATTGTCCTTTTCATGATGATAATGTTTCATCCTTGTCAGTCAACAAATTAACTGGATTATGGAAATGCTTTGGTGGCTGTCAGGAGGGAGGAAATGTATTTCAATTTCATGTTAAATTAAATAGCTCCAAAGCGTGGACGCAGGCGCGCGCGAAACGTGAGATTGAAATAAGCCTTGGCACATACAAGATACTCTCTCCTGACTTAGTAGAAAAACATCATAAACAGTTATTAAATAATAAACAGTTGCTTGATTTTTTACAAACTGAACGCGGAATAAGTATAGCAACAGTAAAAGATTTTAAGTTAGGTATGGAAGACGATCGTATACTTATTCCAATATTTGATGAATATGGTTATTTAGTTAATATTCGTAAATATAAACCGCATGCAACTGAGAAGAAAGTTTTATCATACGCTAGAGGTTATGGCACATTTAAATTATTTCCAATACATAATTTAAAGCATGATGAAATTTTACTTGTTGAAGGAGAACTGGATTGCTTATTAGCTAATCAACTTGGATACCCTGCAATTACAGGTACTTGTGGGGCTGGAACATTTCCAGAAGAAATATTACCATTATTCAAAGATAAGATAATCTATATATGTTATGATATAGATGAAGCTGGTAATAAAGGCGCAATTATGATTGCTAGACAATTAGCATCAGTTGCTAAAGTAAAAATAATAAATCTTCCTATTACTACACCAGATAATGCTGATTTAACTGATTATATAATAACACATAAGAAAACAAAAGATGATCTTGGTATATTAATTAGAGATGCAAAATATGTTATAGCTGATAAATTACCGGAGACTAAAACTAAAGATACTACTATATATGATGTTAGATTAGATGAAGCAGCAAATAGTAAATATTATTATAAGAAGACAAAGATGAAAGTTATAGTATCAGGAAAAGATTTAGCACCTTATTTTGCTCCAAAAAAGATATTATTAACATGCAATCAAAAAGGTAAGTTTTGTAAAGCTTGTCCTATACATTTAAATAATGGTAGAATAACATTAGATTTTTCAATTGAAGATAATGAGATTTTACAATTAATAAGATGTAGTAGTGGACAACAAAAAGCTATAATTCGAGAAAAACTTAATATACCACGCTGCAGTAATTTTGAGTTTGAGATGGTTGATATAATTAATATTGAAGAAATACGTGTTATACCTGAGATTGATTATACAGCCCAAGATATGGAATATGTTACAAGACAAGTATATTATATAGGCTATGGCATTAAAACAAATAGAGCTTATTTAATGGAAGGTATAACTGTACCAGATCCAAAGACGCAATATGTTACACAAATAATATCTGATGCTAATCCAACTCAATCATCTGTTGATCAATTTAAGATGACAAAAGAATTATTTAATGATTTACAAATATTTAAGACAGATAATATTAGTGAGTTGATAAAAGAAATTAATAATGATTTAACTAATAATGTTACAAAGATTTATGGCAGAGAAGATTTAATAACAGCTGTAGATCTTATATATCATTCGGCTTTACAATTCAATTTTCAGGATAATTTAATTCAAAAAGGTTGGGTTGAGGGTTTAATCATAGGAGATACGCGCTGTGGTAAAACAGAAAGTCTTATACGTCTTATTCAGCATTATAAACTCGGTGAGTTATGCACTGGCGAAAATATTTCTTACGCTGGCTTGGTTGGCGGAATGTCGCAAACGCAACAACGATGGTCAATTAACTGGGGAAAAATCCCACTTAATGACAGACGACTTATTGTTTTGGACGAAGTATCCTCTTTGGATGTGGATACAATATCTAACTTATCTGCTTTGCGCTCATCAGGCATTGCCGAAATCATTAAGATCCAAACTGAAAGAACAAATGCTCGCACACGACTTATATGGGCTGCTAACCCAAGGTCCGGAAGGAACCTCGATACGTATAATTATGGAGTATTGGCAATCAAAGAACTTATTGGAAAAGTAGAAGATATTGCACGATTTGATTTTGCCTTAAGTGTATCAGCAAATGAAGTACCAATAGAACAGATTAATAAGCGGCATGAGTCAACAATTAAACAAAAATTCACATCAGAGCTTTGTAATAAATTAATCTTATGGGCGTGGTCAAGAAAACCAGAGCAAATACATATAACTACAGAAGCAGAAGAAACTATATTATTCTATGCTATGAAACTTGGAAATAAATATTCATCATCAATACCATTAATTGAAGGTGCAGAGCAACGAATAAAATTAGCAAGGATGTCAGTAGCAATTGCAGCAAGAACTTTTTCAACAGATGATGGTGAAAATTTAATAGTTAAAAAAGAGCATGTTGAGTTTATATATAATTATTTAGAAAAAATATATAGTAAACCATCTATGGGCTATGATTTATTTTCATTATCGCATAGGCAAGCTACTTATCTTGATGATGCATTAAGAAAAAGCATGGAGATTGAATTTAAACAATTTTCGTCATGGAAACTCCTTAGAGATTTATTATTAGAATATCATATGTTTAGAAAGTCAGAGATAATAGATCAAACTGGTTATGAAGTTGAAGAAAGTCGTAAATTATTTAGATGGATGACAGCTAATAAATTAATAAAATCTACATCTATTGGTTATATAAAACAACCAATATTTACAGCATTTTTGAAAGATATTGATCTTGAAGGTGAAGAACCAGAGGATCATAAATTTAATATATAAGGAGGTAATATGAAAAAATTAATAGTATTTATATTTATTATTGGATTGTTTAGTGGAATTGGATTTGCTAAAGATAATAAATTAGAAATGTATAAAGCGCAATTACAAGCATTAGTTAAAAAACATACTGAGTATATGCAAGCAGTTAAATCAATTGAAATTGAGATGATTAAAATACAGGCAGTTATTGATTATATTACAAAGGATGAAACTGATGCTAAGAAAACGAAAGAAGAGAAGAAATAGAAAAATGGAAAAAGCTCCTATATTTAAATTAACACAAGAACAATTTGTAAAGAAAGCATTTAAAGATAAACATAATGAATTAGTGAGTATTGGTGATAGGCTTAAAAATAAATATGGTGTTACATTTGAGATTAAACATCTAATAGGAACTAAGAGAGAGCCAGTTGATGAAGTAGTTTTACAAGGATATAATTGGCCATGTAACATGAATGCTATATGTGAACTGGAGAAAATTAAATGAAAGCTTTATTATCTAAAATAAAGAATGATGATATAAGAAAAGGTGTACAAACTATAACAGATAAATACTCATTTATATATGATTATTATCTATGCAGCTTTTCTGGTAGATATCATGCGCAAGAACCAAATCTATTAGCTCATGTAAAGCGTTGTGTTTACTTTGCTAATCATCTATTAGATGAATTTGATGCAAGTGATCTAGATAGAGATGTAGTAATAGCTGCTTGTATATTACATGATATTGGCAAATTATTTTGTGCATGGAACCCACAGATAACACCTATACATCATAAGAATATTGTTAAATCATTATTCAATGAGTTGCATGTCCAGTATCATAAGAATACAGGCTGGTTTCAGCATCAAGATTTACAACAGGCGCATCCATTATTATCAAGTTTAATAGTATCAGTACATCCATTTAAGTATAGTAGAGATGTACAGGATTTAATAGAGGTGCACATGAGCCATTGGGCTAAAAAGATATGTAGACAACCAGATAATTTATTACATTATATAATGTGTTCAGCAGATTATTTAGCTTCAAGGGATATTAAAATTGATAAGGAGTTATTATGAATTTTTTCGCTATAGATACAGAGACTACAGGATTAAATTATTGGCAACATGATATATTTGGAGCTTCGTGGTGTGAAGATATAAATAGCCCTGTTTATAAAACATGGGATCAAGTTGACAAAGAAGCTCTTAAAAAAATATTTAATTCTGATAGACCTATATTATTTCATAATGCTAAATTTGATTTACATATGCTTAGAAAACATGGGTTTCCTATACCAAAAAATTTGCATGACTCAATGATAATGTCATATATTTATAATGAAAATACAACACATAGTCTTGAGAATTTATCACATAAATATCTCAATGTGGAAAAATGGAAAGATGATGTAAAAAAACTTGTTGATTTTGATGCTGGCCAAACATATGCTGATGTACCGTATGAAGTAATGAAAACTTATGCTGAACGTGATGTTAAATATACTCTACAACTTGGTAATTTTCTTGCTTCAAAATTAAAAGATGAGCCTAAATTATGGGAGTTATATCTTAAAGAGATGGAACTCTTGAAGGAATTAATACAGATAGAAGAATATGGTGTTAAAATTGATACAGCTTTGCTTGCTGATATGACAAATCATTTACAGAAAGAGATAGATGAACATAGTACTAAAGTATATTATGAAGCTGGTGAGCAATTTAATATTGAATCTCCAGATGAATTAGCAAATATATTATTTGATAAACTTAAGCTGCCAGTTCAAGGCTATACACAAAAAGATCATAAAAGAAAAATAGATGATTATTGTTTAGAAAAACTTGATCATCCTATAATTCAACCATTAAAAACATATCGTTTAGCAAGGCATATGAAACGTACATATTGTGATAATATTAAAGGTTATTTAGATGCTGGCGATATATTACATTGTAATTTTAAGCAGAATGGTACAACTACTGGTAGATTTTCATGTGTTAGTCCTAATCTTCAAAATATACCTAAGATTCATAGAATAAGAGAGTTATTTATTCCACGACTAAATTGTAAATGGTATTTATTTGATTATAAACAGATGGAGATGAGGCTATATGCTTATTTTGCTAATGATGCTAAGGTAAAAGAATGGTTTAAACAAGGTGTGGATCCATATTATGAGATGGCTAAGATATATTATAAAAAATCTGAGGTAACAAAATCACAGCGTGATTTTATAAAAGGATTTACTCTTGGTAAATTATATGGTCTTGGAATAAGTGGTACAATGAATAAATATCATAAAACTAAAAGAGAGGCCTATAGACTTCATGATGAATTTAATAAAGCTTTTCCATTAGTAAAACGATTTAATAAAAAAGTAATTGATAGAGTATTAGCTAACGGATTTATCGAAAGCCCATTTGGTAGACGTAGAAGACTTAATGAACGGGGTAGTTATAAAGGTATGAATGCTTTGATACAAGGATCAGGTGGAGATATAATGAAAGAAGACATGATTAAAGTAAATAGATTATTAGCTAATAAAAAATCTAATGTAATAATAAGTATACATGATGAATTATTAGTAGAAGTACATAATGATGAAGCGTATTTAGTTAAAGAGATAGTAAACGTAATGCAAGATTATCCTCAATTTGAAGATGTAGATATGTTAGTAGACATTAAGATGACTGATACTAATTGGAAGGAGGCTAAGAAAAATGAGCTTTAAGGATCTAGTTAAAGAAGAAAATAAATTAAAAACAGATTATAAATTAATTTTTATAATTTGTAGCATAATTTGTATATTTGGATTAGCTATATTTATATTATTTTAAGGAGAACATGATGTATAAAATTTTGTATTATATGATGTGTGTAGGTTTTGGAGGACTTGGAATATTAAGTCCTGGTTGGAAAGGTAAAACTATAGGAATATGTTTATTAATAGTTAATGCTTTAATATTTTATAAAAAGTAAGGAGGTAATATGCGAGATGGAACAGTTAAAAATCTAATCGTAAGTAATATGCAGAAGATTTACAATCTTTGCCATCAAGAAAATACTGTGGCAATGAGACAGATGATTGAAACTAAAGTAAAGATTGACACTGTTATAGATATTGCTGTTACTAAGACTAAGCTTATTAAGATGATATTTCTATTAATAATTTCTAAAAAGAAAGCTTGGGAATATTTTAATAAAGAATATCAGATTAATTTAGATGAGATGAGAGCAGCTGCGCATAAATTATTAGAAGCTCAAAAGAAACAAAAGGAGGCAGAATGTTCTGGTTCGGAAAACAACAAAGAGACTCCAAAGGAAGATTCACCAAAGGAAATTCTATTGCCAAACAAAGAAATACTGGGAGCAGACGGAAGACCGATACAAAGCAAGTAACATCTCCTGTTGATTTGGTAAGAGAGCAATATTTTCAAATACAACCTCAATTTTTTGAGATTGAGCCAAATAAACAAGGTATTACTAAAATATTAACTTTTGGTGATAATCATTATTTAAATGCCGAGCTACAAAAACGTCCACAAAAAATGATTAACCATGAGCCTATGCTTAAATTTGCCAAAGAAAAAGGACCATGGGATGTAGTAGTTCTTGGTGGAGATATGTGGGATCTTGATTTTCTTTGTCATTGGAACTCAAATAAATTTGACGATATTGGCCATAATAGAATTGAAGAGTATGTAAATCAAGAGGTTGAAGATATTAAGAAATTTTTAAAGCATATAATTAAAATGACAGGTGCAAAGACTATATATTATATAGAAGGCAATCATGAAATATGGCTATGGCGCTATCAAGAAAAGCATCAGAAATTAAATAAGCAAACATTAGATCAATGGTTAGAACTTGATAAGCTTGGCATTAAATTTATACCTATTCATGGTGTATTAAAGATAGGTAAGCATATGACTATACGGCATGGTGAATGCTATGGAACAGAAAATCCTGCTAAACAATCAATCATGAAAAGTCATAGAACAAACTTCATGTTTCATCATCATAAATATATGGTATGGCCAGGTTATAGTGATGCAGATTGGCGAGAGAAGATACAAGCATATTGTATTCCTGGAATGTGTAATGTTTGTGCTATGGATTATATGAAAAATTCTCCAAATAATTGGTCATGTGGATTTATGACTGCTTATATGAAGCCTTCAGGTAAATTTACTTCATATATTCATTCTATAAGTCCAAACGGTAATTTTATGTTTGATGGTAAGGAGTATGAATAATGGAACTATTAAGTTTTTATAAACTTCGTAAAGTTAAGAGCCCATGTAGAGCTCATTGGCAGGATGCTGGAATTGATTTTTTTGTTCCAGATGATTTTCCAACTCATATTACAGTTTATCCTCAAGAACGTATATGCATTCCATCTGGTATTAGAGTACGAGTACCATTTGGTTATGCATTAATTGCTTTTAATAAATCTGGAGTTGCAACTAAATTAGGATTAGATAAATTAGCCGAGGTTGTTGATTGTGGATATGAGGGTGAAATTCACATTAGTGTTGTAAATACATCTAAAAACCCAGTTCATATTTATCCTGGTCAAAAATTAATTCAATTTATCTTAGTACAGATTGGAACTCATATTCCATGTGAGACTATAGAAGATTTAAGAGTGCATAAATCTGAACGTGGAGTTGGAGGATTTGGATCTACAGGAGGCGAATAATGAAGATAGCATATTGGGGTTGTGGTTATCTAGTACCAAATAAGATAGCAGCTGATGGTGGGTATCAGATAAGATACTCATTGATTAAAGAGCTCGTAAAGGATGGTCATGAGGTGCATTGGATAAATGATGTAAGAGATAAAGAGATACCTGATACTAAATGCTGCTATCACTCAGTTATTACTAATCCTCATTATAATTCATTCTTTAAAGAAGCTTTAAAGAAAACAAAGAATTATACTAACCCTGGTACTAAGACTAAAGATTGGTATTTTGCTGAGGTGCATGGTAAACGTGATGATCTACCTGAAGTAGATGCTTTAATCATGGAGATAAATACCATGGGTCTTAGTAGATATAATATGGTCTCAATTTTACATAAATATTCTCATGCTGGAGTTAAATGTTTCTTATACGATCAAGATATGTGGGGAAAAGGAACAGAGAAAGATCTTGATAATTTTAATATTAAAAAAGAGAATGTTTGGTTTTTAACTCCATATAGTACTAAATGTTTTGAGCAGCAGATAGTTTTATATTATGGTTATGATAAGGATTGTGATTTAAGCTATGATTATAATGCTAAAAAGAAATATACTCATTTTGTATTTATTGGAAATGATTATGGTAAGGGTAAGAAGATGATTAAGTTTTATGCTGGGTTACCTTGCCATATATATGGTAAATATGTTAAAGACAAAGAACACATTAAACCCATAATTGGAGAAGATAAATTTTTAGGTCCATTAGAACCACAATTTGTAGTACCAACACTACATGAATATTTAGCATGTATTCAAGTAACACAAAAGAAATATGAACAAGTTGGCCTTATGACTCAAAGGCTAAACGAGTTAGCTAACGCTAATACACTTTGTTTTATTGATGGAGATATTAAAGATGCCGAGAAGTTTGTGCCTGAAGGTCAAGTGGTGTATAGTAGCAAAGAAGCTTTTAATAAGTTAGTTGATTATTTAAATAATGGAACAGAATACTTTGATAGAATACAGAAACAAAAAGAGATATTGCCTACATTTAGACAACAGATTCATAAGATATATGAGGTGATTAAATGAAGATACGACCAGATGATTTAACAATTGGCATATTTTGGGGCTTAGGTAAACATTATGGATTTGGTATACGATTTGTTGATTGGATTGATTATAGCCGACTTAAAAAATGTAGGATATATTTATATTTATTATTTAATTTCATGATTAAAAGAGGAGAACAATGATTATAGTTGAAGGAGCTAACGGAACAGGTAAATCAACATTATCTAAAATATTAATGAAAGAGCTGGGTTTACGGTATCATAAAGAACAATTAACTCGTGAATCAGTTAAGAAACTTACATTTGAAAAATATGTGCATGACGCTAATTTATTAGATCAAGATTTACTTCTTGATCGCTTTCATCTTGGTCAATATGTATATCCTAAAGTTTATAAAGATGGTCGAGAGCCATTAAGTGCTGTTGAGCAACAAACAGTAGAACGTATTTTAATGAATCGTGGAGCTATATTAATATATTGTGATGCATCATATGATTTTATAAAACGTACATACGATACGCGTGGTGAAACAATGCAGACATTAAAAGAAGTAGACAAAGAATGTAAATATTTCAATGAGACATATAGTCGTTCTATAATGACTAAATTTTACTTTTGCCCAGAATGGTCAAAGAAAAAACAAGAAGAAATAATACAAAATATAATTGAAATATATAAAATACATCAATTATACGCGGAAAAATTAAAACAATTTAAAGGTTGCGGAGATATATTTAATGCACCAGTGGCATTAATTGGAGAACAATTTAATTGTAAAGGACCTTATCATAAACACGCGTTTGGTTGGCATAGTGGATCTTCAAAATTTTTACATCAAACTCTAGCGTTCACATCAAATCCAAAACATTATTATTTAACAAATGCTATTAAAACAAATGATGAAAATAAAAATGTTGAATTACTTATCAAAGAATTATCTATAATACAACCAAAAATAATAATAGCATTAGGAAGAAAAGCAAGTTATATATTAAAATTGGCTGATATATCTCATGAATATGTTCCTCATCCACAATTTATAAAACGCTTTAAATATTCACAAATTGAAATATACGCCGAAATTATAGATAGATTATCAAAATTAAAGGAGGACGAATGTTAGTTATTAATGGTAAAACATTTGCTGAGGTGTATAATAAAGTATTGCATACTTTATTATATAATCCTCAATATACTGCTAGACCAAGAGGGCAATTGACGCATGAGATAACTAATTGTATAATACAGATTGAAGATCCTACATCTAACATGTTTAAAAATATTACGCGTTCAACACCTAAAAAATATCTTGCAGGTGAGCTATTTTGGTATTTTAGTGGTGATAGAAGCCTTAAGACTATAAGTAAATTTAGTAAATTTTGGGATAAGATTAAAAATCCTGATGGGCTTACAGTCAATTCAGCTTATGGCCATCTATTATTTAAAGAAAAGCAACTTCCATTATATGATAGAGATATAGCTGAATGGACAGCTGACCCATCTCAATATATTAATGAATGGCAATGGGCGCTTGAATCATTAAAGAAAGACAAAGATTCTAGACAAGCGCTTATTAGATTTAATAAACCATGGCATAGTTGGTGGGGAAATAAAGATTTTGTGTGTACATTAAATGGGTTATTCTTAATTAGAGATGATAAACTTCATCTAACTATTATAATGAGAAGTCAGGATGAGATATTTGGTCGTACATTTGATGTTCCATTTTTTACTTTATTGCAGCAACAGATGCTACAACATCTTAAGTCTACGTATCCAGAGCTTAAACTTGGTACTTATACGCAGCATAATATATCAACGCATCTATATGAACGTGATTTTGAAAAAGTTAAAAATATGCTTGAAACATCTATAGAACCCGATGGTTTGCCACCTTTACAACAAAATTTAATTAATGAAGAAGGTGAATTTGAAGCCGCTGATTTTTTATTAACAGATGATTCATTAATTAATTGGATTAAGGAGAATATGAGATGAGTTTTATTAAGTATAATCAAGGTAAATTACGTTTTGGGCTAATTCCACCAGATATAGAAGAGGAAATAGTTGCTATATTAACTGCTGGTGCTATAAAATATCCAGCAAATAATTGGCTTAAATGTAAAAGCTGGATGACTTATTATGAGGCAAATAGGCGGCATGGTAATTTATTTGCTAAAGGTGAAACATACGATAAAGATCTATCTGAACGATGTGGTAAGCCAATATCACATCCAGCAGCTATGGCTGTTAATGCAATTTTTCTTGCTCAAATGGTTAAAACACATAAAGAATTTGATGATAGATTAACTGAACAAAAAATCATACATATAAAAGAGGAGGTTTCAGATGGCTCTGAAGAGACTGGAAATTTACATAGCAGGAAGCATGGACGGAAGAAAAGAAAAACACGTAAGAAAAGAACGAGCTAATATACGTGGCATGCTAAACGATACATTTGCGGGGTCTCAATATGATCTTTATATTAATGATCCTATATTAAAAGAGAAACACCAGCCAAATAAAACTATGTCAATTAAGACTAGCGGGCTTACACCACAGCAAGTATTTGAGATGGATCTTACTGATGTTGAAAAAAGTAATTGCATATATTGGAGTACTGCTGATAAATATTCAGAGGGCTCAGAGGTTGAAGTTGCAGGAGCTGGTTGGTTAAATAGATGGCTAGCAAAACGATATATAAAACCAACAAAAAGATTAAATATGAAGCTTATAATATTAGTTGGTAAACATAGATATGAGGCTTATAAAAATAGTGAAGAAACATTTCAATCTCTTTGGCCTAATGCTATAATAGTACAGTCTCATGAAGATGCTATGAAGGTATTAAGACGTTATTATAAGATAAAACCAGGAGGTGTATATGCCGTACATTCCAAGCGAAAAAACGGACGGAAAATCGCAAGATCGTAATTTAATTGATACAGATGTTGAAGCATTAGCTGAATCTATAGCTATATCATCTAAAACTGGTATTATGGCTATTGAGCATTTACATGATACGTTGCGCCAGGTATGTTGTGTTATTAGAGCTTGTGAAGATGGCTATGGTATGAGCATATTACATCCAGCTCAATATCTTGGTAGGACTATCTATAATATAGCTAAAGCATATGATTATCAAGGCGCTTGGCTTGGTGAGCTAAATTATGCAGTAACGAGGCTAATTCAAGTATTACCACAAAAATTAGTAAATAAGGGTATAATTAAATCTGAACTAAGATATTGGTGGTATGCTGAGATAGTTGGATATCTTGGGGCATTAGCGTTTCATTATCAGACTATTAATAATACTAATTGGATAGATCAAGGTTTTGCTGGCGTGTTTGAAGATATTAAGGATGAGTATAAATGGAGAGTAAATAGGTCTTATGAGGCCACGCAGATAATAAAATCTGGTGATTGCTATGATACTCCATTTTATACAAAATTAGTAGAAGTTGTAGATCATAATGGTGGGCATGTAGGTTACACTGATATATATCTTAAGCGCTCTGAAAAAACGCTAAATAAAGATATTGTTGGCAAAATGATAATAATATATGAATAAAACTATACAACAATTAAGAGAACGTGCAAGAGAGCATGGATATATTTATTGGTGGGAATTTCCTGATGTAAATGAGGCAGTTAGTTGGATGTCACATTGTAATACGTTTGTATTTAATGAGCATGGTAGTAAAAGTCATCTATTAATTTTAGGTGATGCTGGAGTATTAAAAATTTGGATAAACATGGAGGATAAACGATGAAAAAATGGGTAACAGTATTATTAAACAACAAGAAGTATAAGTCAGATGGTATTAGAACTGCAGATGGTTGTATTGAGCTTTTTGATGAAAAGAAAACTAAATTTACAAAAACAATTAAAAAGATGTTTTCAACAAAAACGCAAGATATGGTTAAGACTGAGCGTCATTTTACTTATGTATTTCCATTACATCAGGTAAAAGTTTCAAGTTTAGAGGAGGTAGAGGATGAAGAATAAAGAATTAAAAGTATGTGGTTTATGTTTTAGATGTGATCATAGGGCACTTCACCTTGAGACTAAAGGTCAGTGGCAGCCTCGTTGTGAATGTGGAATGACTAATACTAGTGTTTGTAGTTGTTATATGTTCAAGCCAACAAGACCGATTATTACTGGAGTAGCACCTGGTTATGAAAATAGACCACGTTTTGGCCCTGCAATGATATGTGCTAGAGAACGTGGTATAGAAGTTGTTCCGTCAGAAGACGTTGAGTTGCATGTTAATATAATAGATAAAAAGAAAGCATATTTATACTGGGTACCAAAAAAGAAGGAGATTAAACGTGCAAAGAGAAAAAGAATATAAGCGCTATTGCACAATTAGATCATATATAATAAAAGCATTATATCTTTGGGAAGAACTCGCTAAGAATTATGCTTATATAATGCTTGGTCTAATTGGTCTTGGTATTTATGTGCCCAGTATAGCTTTTAAGATTGCTACTCCAGTTGCTGTTGTAGGATCAATATGCGCTTTTGTAGCTAAATGGTATCATGTAAGTCATACAAAATTTCGTAAACACGGTTTTTACAAAAGGAGGAAATGATGCAGTTTGGATTTGAAACAGTTGAAAGTTGGGTATTTCTTATAGTAGAGGTATCTATTCTTATAGCTGTTTTATGGGAAGCAGTAATTAGTTGGCAAACAAGACAGGACATAAAACGCCAAACAGATCATACTCTTAATAAGTATAAGCGCTATAAGAATAAAAGTATAAATGATAAGATAAAAGAATTATAAAGGAGGTAATATGAGAGATGAGTTAGAGAAAAAACTTTGTAAAAAATATCCTAAGATATTTGCTCAACGTGATTTACCAATGAATCAAACATGTATGTGCTGGGGATTCTCATGTAGTGATGGTTGGTATGATTTAATAGATGCTTTATGTCATGCTATACAAAATCATATAGATAGTAGAATGAATTTTAATAAACATGCTAAAAAGCAAAAATCAACAGTATATCCTATTGATCAGCTTGAGGCAGTACAGGTAAAAGAAAAATATGGTGGACTTAGATTTTACGAACAGGGTGGAGACGAATATACTAGTGGTTTAATAGCCATGGCTGAATATCTATCTTATTATATCTGTGAAGAATGTGGCAGTACTAAAGATGTGACACAGACAAAAGGATGGATTAGAACTTTATGTAAACAATGCTTATACAAAACTAAAATAAGTAAGTTCTTTTATAGGTTAACACATCCAAGTTGGTTATGGAAGCTTAAATATACTATAAGACAGATGTTCACAAAGGAGGATTAATATGGCTACAGTATCGTGTATTGAATGTCCTAAGTGTAAAACTATAGTATATAGTAGAGCTCGTCATGATTTTAGAACTTGTCCTTGTGGAGCTGTGTATGTAGATGGTGGTAATGATTATATGCGTATAGGATGGAGTGCTGATAAGGTTGATAGACCCAGAGTATTTAAGAAACGATTATCAGTTGGATGGAAAGATCTATATAATGATTGGAATACTTCTACAGATAAATATGGCTACATAAAGGATAAAAAGCATGGAAAATAATTATTGGCGCTATGAGATAATATATGATAGTTATAATAAATACTATTTCTTTGCTGAGGTATATTATGAACAAGATAAACCAGTAGCATGGTGTAAAGCTAATTTTCAAGGTGAAACACTTAATGAACTCGGCAATGAAGTAGATGTAATGTTCAAGACATATATTAATCAGATGGATTATAAACGTATAGATAGAAATGGTAGATTAATAGTGTTACATAAACCAAAGGAGGAAGAAAATGGAGATATGGATTAAGTTAATAATAGCCATAGCTACCGGTGTAGCGGCAATAGTAATGTTTCTATTACAAGCATCATTTTATTTAACAGGTATCTTAGCTTTTACTAAATATATTGGAGGCTAATATGGAAGAATTTCCATTTGAAGATATAGAATATTTATTAGAACAATGTCAACCAATAGCTAAAGAAACTATAGATACTTTATTATCTGATGAAAGTGCTGATACTATAGCATCTGTATATGATATGATTCTTCATAGTAGCTATTATTATGATGAAGAACTAAATTCTTATATGTCTATATATAATATGGAGGTAGCTTCATGACGTCTGTTGCTATAACTAAGATAATGAGTATAATAGATAAAGGAGAGTGGTTTCATAAATGGCTAATGAAGCAAGGCCAAAAGTCAAAAGATATATGTAAGGAAGCTCAGCAAAGAGGTACATCATTACATAAATTAATTGAAGATTGGCATAAGGGTATTCGTCAAGAGGATGAAGATCAAAAACTTAAGATGTACGTTCAATGGTACAGGATGAAAGGACTAGTACATCTTGGCTCTGAGATTAATATAGAACATACAGAAGATGGCTATCATGGCAGGCTTGATAATTTATATAAAGATCAAGAGGGTAATCTTATAATTGGTGATATAAAATCAGGTAAGGGTATATATGAAGAAGCACGTATACAGGTAGATGCATATATGTACGCATATATGCATATGCATAATAAACCAATTAAAAAAGGAGTTATTGTACGAGTAGGTGATAATGGTATAATTGAAGATTGGTTTAAGCCTAGTGAGCAGCGACACAAAATATTGCTATGCGCTCGTGAGCTATATCTACATTTCTTGGAGGCGAGAAAATGAATGAATCAGATTTTAGTCGTGAATTAAGAAAATCACTGGAATCCAGGGGTGGCTATTTTATAAAGATGGTAGGAGGGCCATTTGTCACTCCTGGTATTCCAGATATAGTAGGCTGCTTTAAAGGAAGATTTATAGGAATTGAGTGTAAACAAATTAAAACAGCTCCAAAATCTAAAAAGGCAATATTATGGAAAAACATATTTTCTGATATGCAAATTAAAAACTTGCAACGTATTAATGAAACTGGTGGTGTAGGGGTTGGTGTGATATATCTAGCATATAAAAAACCTCGTATTGCGATATGTTTAAATGTTGCAAGTATTCTTAATCTACAAATAGCAACAGTTGAAAGCATTGAAGGACTTCTTGTACTACAAGTAATGAAAAAATTTATATTAACCCGTAAACCTGGAGGTATATGGGATGTATCATCAATCATGCAATGAACTTATAATATTAGTTGGAAATATTGGTTCAGGTAAATCTACGTTAAGCAAAAAATTGGCTAAGGCAGGCTATATTATAATATGTCGAGACGCTTTAAGATATATGGTAGGAGCTGGTGAATATATATTTGACATACTTATTGAACCTATGATATCTTTAAGTACATTAGATATACTTAAACGAGCTATAGATAGGAGCTTAAATATAGTGATAGATGAGTGTAATATGTCAGCTCAATGTAGAGAATCTTATATTAATATAGCTAAAGAACACGATGAGTATAAGCTTCGTTGTATTCAATTACCAATACTATCTAAAAAAGAAAGTGTCGCCAGACGCATACAGGCATCTCATGGAAATACACCTAAACGCACTTGGAGTAGAGTATGGAGTATGTTTAATAGAGTGCACCAAGAACCTACACTAGCTGAAGGCTTTCATGAGATCATTAAGCTAAGAAATATTAATGATCTAATTATTTAAGTAGATATCTCTTAATATTATTTCTATGAGCATATAATACAAGATCAAGCGGTGAAGTTTTATTTGGCTCACGATCACTAACCTGCCTTACACCTTCATAAGATGAAGCACAAAAGTCAGAGCAAAAATAATCTTTATTGGAAGGTTTAAGTTTTCCAATAAGCTTCTTCGCCCATTCAGGTACCTTCTCAAAGTCTTGAATAAAGCTTCCATAACCCTTCCAATCATATATCCTCTGTTCCTTAGCTGCCTGGTGCATGAATGCTCTAAGTTTATCTATCTGCTCTTGATCAAGAGAGTAACGTATAATTTCAATTCGTATATGAGGATGTGTTGTATACTCAGCTATCGGGCTCATTGATGTCTGTAGCTCTGGGTCTATTATAATATGGTCAGTCTCAGAGTGTTCATAAAACTCAGCTGCGTGATATGGAGGATTTTCCATGGTACCGAGTTTAGGATCACGGTATCTACCATGAAACTCAGTTAGTTTGTTACCACCATAAAATATAAGTATATCACCAGTCTTAAGATCATCAACACTAATCTTAGGAAGATCAATATTTACATCTACCATACCTTTCTTTCTATATTTCTCAAGTTTCTTTTTGAAATACTTCTTTATTTTGCCAATAAAAAATTTCTCAAACATTATACTCTCCTTTCAAAGTGCATAGGATCAGGCGTTCTCCAGTCTCCACCCCACTCAAAACCATGTTTCTCAAAAGCAAGTATAACAGCTGCAGGTGGATTCTTAGTAGCAGATCCATATGGATATTTCTTTGGATTAATATCTATAGCAATCCCCCAACTATGTAAACTTAGACCACGCCTCGGATTCCAAGACTTATGTCTAGGCACATAGCTTCCACCCCCATGTGATAGATCAAACTCATCTTCTAAATTAAATCGTTTAAGGTCTTCATATATAGCTATAACTCTATCTTTAATTAGCTTATGACACCATAAAACCTTGGTACCAAGTTTAACTTTAACTATATTATCTTTTGCCCAATTACCTAGTATCTTAATCGAACCATCAGAATTTGACTCATATTTAAACTCACCAAATATCTCTTCAATTTTATTCATTATTGTGCCTCCAATACTTCAACTCTACTATTAAGATGTTTTATAAGCTCACATATAAAAGCTATCAATGAATTAACAGATACCTGATTAATTATTTCTTCATTACTTATAGCTTCATATACGTATGGTAAATCTCCAAATTCTTCTTCATCATCATCATCTAATACATAACCTAAATTTTTAGGAACGTCAGTATCTGCATTAACTATATAATAATACTCTGCCATTCTTGGTAAACTATCATAAGAATCTGAAGTTATAGTAGAACTATCAAAATATACTATATCTTGTTTTAATGATTTTCTACTAACAGATGGATAATTAGCAGCATATAAATTATTCCAATAATTTGATACATTACCTTGATCGTAAGATCCTGCTCCTGCGGGTTTGAAGTTTCCATAAATATATGCTTCAGAAGATGTCATACTTAATAAACGACTAGCACTACCAACAAATATCTGTAACGTATTAGCAGCTATTTCTGATATACGAGTATCTCCACCACCATCAAAATACATACTATATCCAGATTCTATTTCTAAATGGCCAGTATCAATATGAAATCCCGCTGTTCCAAAATTATATTGTCTTGTGCCAGACATATAGATAGCTAAACTTGTAGATGATGCAGACTTCATAAGTACCTCATTAAGATATAATGGATTAGCTCCATTTATAGTTGTTGTTCCATAAAAAACTGTATCATCCAAAACATCTAAATCGCCTATTATAGATAAATCAGTATTAATAGTGCCTGAGCTTGCTGTAAAATTATTTATTATAGCTGCACCAGTTTCTATTGAATTTATATCAATTATATCAAATCCATTCATGTCAAGATCTGATGTGGCAGTACCAACCCATGCTCCTCCACCTGTTGCTGTAAATGAACTAGTACATACTAATGTTTGAGCATCTTCATCCCAATATATCTTAGATGCAATTTCTTGAGATGGATTATAAAATGATATAGTTGATGTATCAAGATCATATGCTGTTAATGATGACAAAAATGTCTTATAACCATATATAATCTGATCAGTAACAGTATCGACAAAATGATCATAATTATATCCGTCAAGTAAATCAGAATCATTCGCCTTAGCAGTCAATCCTAAATATGTAGTTGTAAGAGATGATATTTCATTTATTAAATCAAGGCGTAATTGTCCTGTTGCAGAGCCAAGTAAACTATCTTCATTTATACGATTATTTATCTCAGTAGTTAAGTCAGCACGTAATGTAGTTGTAGATGTATTTAACTCTGAATCATATGCCTCAAAGTCAATACGTATTTGTCCAGTAGCATCACTTATAAGATTATCCTCACTTATCCTTGTGTTAATCTCGCTTGTTAGATCTGTCCTTAATGTATTAGTAGATGTGTTCAATTCAGCATCATAAGCTTCAAAATCAATTCTAATCTGATTAGTAGCTGAACCAAGTAAACTATCAGCACTTATACGCGCATCTATCTCAGCTTGTAAAGCTGTAGTAGATGCAAAATAATCATAATTATAACCATCAAGTAGATCAGCATTTTCAGCATATACCGCAGATGAAACAATAACAGTAAATGTACCATCATCATTAAATGACATAACTATAGGACATTCAGATGCTCTTGCTTCAGATGTACTTTTTACTATATGAAATCCACCTCTAAAATACCAGTCATTACGTACATTTGGTGTATCCGGTACAACCTCAAAATGCTGTGCATCATAATAACTTATAGCATATACGCTACCTGTAAACATTAAAAATGCTAATGTAAATAATATTTTTTTCATGTATATCTCCCTTAATACTTAATTATATAATTTAAAGCTTGATATGGTGGTACAGCTGTAAAAGTAATTCCTGATCCTGCGCTACCTGTAATTCCTGTATGTACATGATCTGTATCATTTGCCGAATTATATACATATGGATTAGCACCATTAGAAAACCCATATGTTGATGGTACAATTGATCCACTACTAGTTTCATAATAATTGATAGTATGATTATGACTACCTGATTCATTAGCTAATGTATGTGTATGTACTGGTAAATTAGCTGTTACTAATGTTATACTATAACTACCACCAGTTGCTCCTATAGCTTTAGTTCCAGATTTACCTATAGGTATAGTATCTCTAAGATCAGGTAAATTAAATGTACTTCCAGATCCTCCAAATGTATAGCCAATTATAGCAAATAATGTAGCATATGTAGTTATATCTAATCCTGCTCCATCACATATTAACCATCCTGCTGGAGCTGAAGATCCACCATGCATAGCGATAAATCCTGCTGATGGCATATCAGTTCTTAAATTATTATATTCACTTGCTTTTATATCATTTCCCCATATAACCTGTGATGATATCATATAGCCTCAATATTTTATAATAAACGCTAAAGCTAAATATACTGGTAAAATAGTTACAGCAGTACTAGAACCTGTATTTCCTAATATATGTGTATGTGTCCATGATTCATTACTAAATGTAGTTGTTCCATCAGATCCTACAGGATTTGGCCATGCAGTAATATGATTATTATATGGTGGACCGGCATAGCCACCAATTTCATGTGTATGTGTTGATCCTGTTGAACTAATTGTATGATTATGTGTTGGCATATTATCAGCAGTAACATTAAATGAACCACCACCAGTAGAACCCATAGCATATGTACTTGATTTTCCTATAACAAATCTATCACTTACATTAGGTAAATTAAATGTAGTACTACCATCTCCAATACCAAAAGTTTCACCTATCAAATCAAATAACTCAGAATAAGTTGTCCTTGATACTTCACTACCATCACATAATAACCAACCACTGGGTATTGAACTATTAGTATACATACTTATAGAACCAAGTGGGCAACCTTCTTCTCGTAAATTATTATATTGTGATGTAACAATTTGATCATATTGTGATACATCATTTGTTATTCCATATTTAATTATACTATTTAATGCTATATATGATGGTATAATATCAATATCATTATTATTACCTGTATAATTATTTGTAGCACCTCCATGATCATGCGAATTTTCAGTAGATAAATAATCAAACCCAGGAGTAGTATAAATATCATCTCCATTTTTTCTTTCATATCCATAATCTGGAGGAGGAGCATCATCTTGATCATAAATAGTTAAACTATGTGTATGGTTTGTTGTAGGATTACCAATTGAATGGGTATGACTTGGTAAATTAGCTAATGATAATGTTACTTTTCCATCTCCAGTAGTACCAAGCGCCCTTGTTGCTGATTTACCTATAGTAAATCTATCTTCTAAATCAGGTATATTAAATGTTGTTGAACCATTGCCAGATCCAAAAACAGTAGATAATATCGTAAATAGATCTGCGTAAGTACTTCTACTTATTGCAGAACCATCACATAATAACCAGCCATCGGGTACTTGAAATTGATTACCAGCAAAAAATAATATATTACCAATTTGAGCAGCATCTTTTCTTAAATTATTATATTGAGTAGCTAATATATTATCTCCTGCAGCAACTGTACTTGAAAACATATTACCTCTTTGTTAAATGTAATGAATCTAAATAATTTAATATATCTCCACGTGTCATCTCAACTGAATTACTAAACCATATCTTACAATCATCATGATCAAAATTATCAAGTTGACTAATTAAATTCTTTGCCTGTTGACTAAAATCGCATCGTAACATATTACCAATGAGAGGACACTTAACATCCCATCGTTTTTTCTCAGCTAAATATTGCATAACATTATTACTACCAATTAATAAAACTATACTATCTACCCACTTTTCAAATGCACTACGATCAAATTTTGGTAAATCAGAAATAAACTTCTCTGCTTCACCATCATATCTATATTTCATAAGCCCTCCTTATGATGTTGATACATTTATATCAATTTCAACTGTTAATGTTTCTGCAGATGTTTTAGTAAATGATGACGAAAAATCTGCATGTTCCATTAGCGTTCCACTATCAGCTGATGCAGTAGCATCTTCACCAAATAAAGCAAATTTAGATATAGTACCATTAGCTTCTGTTTCAGTAAAAAATACTTCAACATGAACTGATTGTGTTGTACTAGTAGCTACAGCTACTTGTGTTCTAGCTATTTCATTTTCCATCTGTGTATCTGATGAAGATGGTGTCAAACTACCATTACCAACTGCTCCATAAGTTGATTTACCCTCATTAGATTTTAAATCAACTCCACCAAATCGTCTAGCAACAGCTGTTAAACCAACAGTTGGAATTAAATTATGATTCCATTCACCCATCCATTTTATCTCACCAGTTTTAGCATCTCTTAAAATTGGTCTTATCTGACCTCTAATTTTAATCGTATGTTCAATAATTTTATTATTCATATTAACCCCATGAAGCTTTATTCCATTGCCCTTTTCCTGTAGTAGTACCTGCATCATTGCTCCATTTAAATGGAGACGATGTAGTATTGCGCAATGCTTTTGTTAAACTATCATCATCAACTATAAAACTTTCTGCGTCTATACGTTTTAATAAATCTAAAATTTCATCTGTGCGCTCAAATACTTTACGACTATCTTTATGCAGCTGTATTAAATAATCAGTTAAACCTTTTAACTTTGTAGCAAATGTTACTTCATATTCAAATTTACCCATACCTAATGACGTAGATGCTACTTCTTGAATTAAATATTGTCTATTATTTATATTTCTAGATGGTAAATTAATAGTTAATATTTGTCCAGATTTATAACCATGTTGTGTAGTTATAAATGTACCTTCTACAATTGGATTTGAATTATCTAATAGCTGAGCCTCTGCTCTAGCTCTTGCTTGTTCTTTTGTCTCTATTGTATCATCTACAATTAATGGTGCTTCATGTATACCATCTCCACCCTCATATTCAATCATAGCTGCTATACTAGCATAATCTTCTTTATAAGCTAATATTGGTTTCTTATATTTATAAGTTACTTTTATCTTATGCCCTGATGATAATACAGCATAATCAGAATTCTTAATAACTTTTTCTGAAACGTTAACAACAAAATCAGTACCAGTAGGATCAATATTATCTATACCTACTGTTTTTTGTGAATAGCCTCCACCTACATCAACATATACTGATATTGGTGCATACGGCTTATACCGTAATGTAAATGATTCTTGTACACCATCAGCTACTTCTTCCTGTGTATAAAGATCTGATAACTCATAACCACCTCTTACAGTTGCTACATTTTGTAGCTCAGATTTATTTATAGTAATAACAAGATCTTTATAATCTCCACTAGATGACGTTTCATCTAACTCATATGGAGCTTCATAAGTTTCTGAAGAAAAGAAATGTATGTTACGTTGATAATCAACATAAAAATCATAACCAGTAAGCTCACATATTTCTTCTATACACTCCAATGGATATTTATAATTAAATGCTATATAATCTACAGTTGGGCCATCCTGCACATAATAAGTTCCAAGACTAGTTGCATAATTATTAATTATATCTTTAATTATATCACCAGCTGACATTGATTCATAGACTTCAGTAACATTACGTTTATTTAGCTCTTGTGTATAATCTGAACATGTAACATCATAAACATATTTATCATGTGCTATTCGTTCTTGAGGAGCCTCTTCAATATAACCAGCAAATATAATTTCTGGTGTAGCTACCTCACTGGCTCTATAATATACTATACATTCTTGTCCTACACGTGGAAAATCATCAGGATCCTCAAGAGCAAACATACATGTATTTACTTCTTTAGTCAAAATATCTTCAATACTTAATGTATTCTTTTTAATATGTCTTGTTATATCAACACCATCTAGCCAGACAGTCACATTTTGATAATCTACAACATCACCAGCACTACCTAAAGTTACCCAAGTAGAACCAAGTTTCATATATGCAGTAGCGGTACTCGGTTTAATCCATATACGCCCTGTATATGTAGCATCTGGTGGTGTTTCACTGTATATCTTTATATCCATTATTCACCTGTTAAAACAATATAATCAAAAATATATAAATATGCCTGCTTAATACTTTCTTTTATCCAAATCCAACCAGGTTTTATAAAATCATTAGGCTGACTTTCTTGAACTACAATATTTACATAATGAGTATCAGCACCAGTTTCAGTTATAAAATTTCCACCTGAAATAAAAGGACACCATTTAGTTGAGATCCACATATAACCTTGATATGTAGAGCTTCCAATTGGTTTAATCCATATCTCACCCATCTGAGGTGAAGATGGCTCTACTGTATCAACGGTTACTGATCTATAATGTATCATTAAATTTTACGACTCCGTTTAATTCTATTCATTAATTCATCACCAATAACTTCTCCCAATCGTCTAGCTTCACCTCTAGTTGTAATAGGTGGTACGGTTATATTAATAATATTTCCAGCCCCACCTGCACTACCTAAAGCTTTTGATAATGCTTTAATAGTATCTGGATTATTTAATGGTAACGCAACCTCCGGTCCTTCTTCAGCAAATGTAGCAAGTGTTGGCTCTTTAATCAAAGCTCCTTTAGCAAATCTTTGTGCTTTAATAGTAGCTATTTGTATTGCTCCAGCCGCTAAAGCAAGAGCAGCCATAATAGCACCAACTGGCCAACCAAAATTAGCAAAAGATTTTGTAACTGAAACAGCTGTATTAATAACAGCTTCAGCTATAGACCAGCGTTTCATCTTTTGTTTTACCTGTTTCTCTTTTTGCTCTGACGCAGTTCTTAAATTATCAACAGTAGCTGAATGGCCTTTTTCTAATTCATCTAACATCTCATTACGTCTTTGCTCATCAGTTACATTTTCATTTATCCATTGTTTTCTAGCATTATATTTTTCATCTTCTGATTTTAATTCATCACTAAGTTCATTTTGAATTTGTTGCGTTTTATACGCCATATAATTATTTACAACACTCATTACACCTGCATAAAATTCTTGTGTCTTCATAAGACGATCATTTAAATGCTGCATATCTTCTTCAAATTTTACTATAGCCTGTTCTCTTTGCCATGCAAAATATTCTTGTTCTAAAAATTTCTTTTGTTCGATCCACGCAATCATCATATCTCTACGTATATTTGTCTCTTCCATTGAGGCAGCTAATCGTTCTTTAGCTCCTTTTTTAGTAGCTGAAGTCATTGTTTTTTCAGCTTTCTTTTGATCGCGCGCTACTTTTTCAATTTCATAATCAGTGCGTTCTAAATCTTTATTAAAATCTAATATTAAATCATCTAATTCTTGCCAACCAATCTTAGCAGCTTCTGAATTACCAGTTACTTTAGCCATCGCTATTGCTGCTACATTGCCTACATATTTAAATGCAAATGCTACACCACGAATTGTTTTCACAACTCCAGAAATAGTTTTATTAACTGTTCTCCACATACCCTCATTTTGAGATAATGTATTAGTTAACTCAAGAATGAAATCAATTCCTTCACTAATTGACGGTAATAATCGTTCTCCTAATGTAACAAATAATTTATTAACAGCAGCTTTAGCTTGATCAAATTTAAATGCAACAGTATCAGTAGTTTCTCCAAAAGCTTCTTGCGCAGCTCCTGATCTATTTTGCATAACAGCTAAATCACCATAATATACACTTGTATCTTTTAATATAGTTGATAAACCTGATAGTGCTCGGACATTGCCAAATATAGATGCTACTTGATTATCTGTCGCCCCTTCTAATTTTTTTAATGTAGGTATTAAACCTTCAGCTTTTAATGTTTCAGTACTTAACTCAACACCAAGGGCTTTAGCAGCATCTTTACCTTCTTTAGTAGGCTTTAGGAACGCAGTCAAAACGCCTCTTAAAGATGTAATTGCTTCATCTGTCTTAACACCTGATTTTGTCATAGTAGCAAGTGCGGCACCAAGTTCATCCATACCAAGTCCAGCAGTAGCCGCTAATGACGATACACGACCTATAGTCGGAGCTAATTCATCAAATGTTGTTTTTCCTCGTTTTACAATTGAGAAAAACCAATCACTTACATCACTAGCTTCAGTTGCAGCAAGGCCATATGAATTTAATATTGTAGTAAGAGCATCAGCAGCAAGTCCAGTATCAGTCATTCCAGCTTTAGCTGCTATAGATGATGCCTCTAATACTTCCATAGCTTGAGACGCATCTATACCTGCTGATAAGATATCATATAAACCTTTACTTAATGTCGCTGTAGTTTCTCCATATGCTACAGATAGATCTAATAATTTTGCTTTAAATTGTGGTAACATCTGACGTGTATTACTATCTAACATAGTAGATACATTAGCCATCTCTTTTTGAAACTTAGCAGCAGCTACAGCAGCTGTAGTTCCAATAGCAACCGCGATTGTACCAGCAACTTTAACAAAGCTCTCAAATTTCTTTTGAGCTTTATTTATGCCAGAAGAATCAAATTTACTTCCTATAGTAACAAATAATTTACTTATTTCTGCCATATTATTCCCTTATGATCTTTGTATTATTGGGCTTTCCCAATTTAAGACCCATATTCTTAAATTCAGTTAGTGGTATCTTCACATCTTCACATTGTTTACCACCGTAAAATTGTCTACGCAATTTATCAAGATGACTTTGTTCTACTCCATGCAAAGCCATTTGAAATAGCTGCTCATCAAATTCCATCTTAGATATTTCATCAATCATCCCTTGAACCCATTCATATGGATGATCTAATACTTCTTCAATAGTATAATTACAAAATTTAGCTATCTTAATACATGCATAGGCTAATGTTGATCTTTCTTCTTCGGTGTTATTAGATCTATGATGCTTTGGAAATTTTTTTTTACATCCTCAAACTTATTATGCTCACATAACGCTAATATAACTTCTAATGACTTATTGAAGTCTAGTTCATTCTCAACAAATTTTAAATCATTTTCTTTTAAAAGGATTGAAAATATACGGACAACATCATCAGTAGCAAGTAAATCTAAAATGTTAATTATATCTTGAGCATTCGAATCACTTTCTTTAGATTGAAGCTCTTTCATCTTAGCTTTACTTGACAATAGCGCGCCAGATATGATTCTAGCCAATTCAATAACTTGCTTTAAGGTGAGCTTTCCAATTTCATAAGTTCTATCGGAAATTTGTATTTTTTTCTTTTCTGGTACTAGTGCGTCGTTATTCATTTAGCCCTCCGATTAGAGAGTGAGACCGGAGGGCCCCAGCCTCACTCTCATTATATATTAAAATTAGGCTGTCACCGAGAACGCTGCTGTATATTGTGCGGCCAAACTATTTCCAGCAACATCTTGTAAGCCAGTCGACACAATAGCCAATAATGTATCACTTGCATCCCATGTAGCTGAAGGAGTAAATGTTATAGTCTTAGCCACTGAATTATATTCAATTGATCCAGCTACTAAACCCTCACTACCAGATGTGGTATTAACTATCTGTATAGTATCACCATATATGATAGTATTCTCACATTTAACGGATTCGCTTCAGTAATTGTCAAAACAACAGTATCGCTTGTGTCCTTATCAACAGTACCACCAGGCGATGGTGTAGTTAATGCAACAGTAGGTGCAGTTGTATCGCCACCAACATCCTGGACACTACCAAGCTGCTGATCAGCTGTCTTTGAAGTATCTTGTAATATTTGAAACTCACACTCAATCATAGTCTTATCATTTTTCTTATATGAGTGAGTTCCAGCTGAAGTACAAACACACTTATGAAAAGTATATTTTCTTGCAGCATTATCCGGACCAACTACATTAAGATAAATAGTAAGCTCATTAACACTAGCATCACCACCAAAAACAAGCTCACTACCTGTAATTGCTGAACTAGGATAATCTATAGCCTTAGCTAAATTAGCCAAAGTAGCTTCTGCCAACGTAACTTTAAGTGTAGCTCTTTCAGCAACTTTAAACAGTTCAAGAACGCCCAATTCCTGATCAACCATCTTTTCATAGTATTCTCTTGCAACTGCTAACTCCACACCGCCTTCAGTATAACCCAGGTCGTCAGATGATCCTTCGGCGGTGCCGTAAGAACCAACTTTTATTGCCCCATCTCCGAGGCCGACTACCACATTTGACTGCGTTCCCATGATAACCTCCTATTATTTTTCAGGTTTTTTATACCCATTAATTCTTCCTAATGCTTGTTCAATTTGTTTCAAATCATTAGAAACTATCTTCAAACTCTGCATCTCAGATTGATGCATTTTTTTAGTTTGCCTACGATGAGCTTTTAACTCTTTTATATGTTCTTGTAACGTAATATTTTGTTCTGATATAATTTGTCTTTGTTCATCTTCACGTTTATTTGCTTGTCCTACAACATTTTTTAATAAATACCAAACTATCCAACATCCAAATGCTCCAACAGCAAATAAGGCTCCATACTGCTGAACTCCAGTTCTAATAATATCTAATATAACAGCTAGCATGTAACCTCCTTAACTTTTGCGCATCTTATATCTTACAATTAATGTTGGCGCACTTGCGCCTACGCTAACATATTTTGCTCTTAAATAAACACCTGTTGGTATCTTATTACCATCTTCACTTGTTATTTCATTATATTTACGCTCAGTATTTATATATTCTTTATAAACAAATGTAGCTAAAACAGTACCAGCGCCATAACCTAACACATTATCAATATCAATAACCTGAATATCAAGATAATCACCATCATTTGGTGTACCAACTACCTCATATACACCACCATAGATATAAACATCAAATGTAAATTTTTTATCAAAATTGTTAGTCTGATTTGCTGTAACAGTATTCTTTATAGATTCACGATATAGATCTTTAGCATCATCATCATACTCCCTAAACCCACTAACAATTATACTTTTCGCCATGATTAAACCTCATATATAATTAAATTTGCTATTAATTCTTTTCCAACGGCTCCTGCATCACCTTCTATTAATATAGTTACACCTGTATTTACTTGATATCCATGTAACATAACTTCATTTATATCATCTGCATCTGATCTACTATAAAATTTCTGTGTTCCGCCAATACTCATTCTAAATTTAGAAAATGCTGATGCAGAAACAGTTAACCCTTTTAGATACCATGTTTTACCAGTTGGAACAGTTAAGCTTAACACTGTATCCCAAGATCCTGTAGATGAAATAGTATTTGTTTCTAATCTATTCGCTATACTTAATGTAGCAGCAGATCCAGAACTTCCTGCAATATCTACACACAAAGCATTTACAGAACCTTTTTCAATAACGCATGCAACAGTACCGTCAGTACCAACAACTTGTACTTGATAATCTATACTACCTCTACTTAAATCACTCATATTATCACCTTAAAAGTATAGGAGGTTACCTTATGAGTAACCTCCTATACTAAATTACTTAACTTATATCATTACCTATTATTGTGGAGTACATATCCTGAGCGGTATTATCATCATTACGTCTTATAACTCTAATAGTACCAGTTGAAGTTGCTGGAACTTCAATAGCAGGGTCAAATTTAAACACAACATTAGGATTCGATGCTGAACCAAACTGAACAGCCTTAGATGCTAATGAAGCAACTGGTCCAACCTGCACCTCATATTTACCTGCACCAGATGCTGAACAGATAACTGATTTTAACAAGAACGTATTATTGACAACCGCATAATCATGATTATCTGTACCATCTTTTGCAACACCTGAAGCTGTATCATAATCATGTACTTCAGATCCACTAACCACTGTGTTAACAGTCTTAACAAATATCGGATTAGTTTCAGAATTTACATTGCTATCTTTACTTACTGGTAAAGCATTCAATGAAATTGCCGCAATATCGATCTGAGCATGTCCAGAACCATCAATAGCTAATATATTACTTGAACCATCACCTATAGCTACTGAATCAGTTGTATGAATAAGATCATCAATATCAAGCTGAGTTGCTGTTACAGCAACGGAACCAGAAATACTAACTGACCCATCAACAGTTATTGATCCATCACCATCATCAATTGACAATGATCCATCACCATCATCAACAGTAAGTGATCCACTATTATCATCAACATGTACAACATTTGTAATACTCGCAATATCCCATGTTCCTGATTGTGTAGCAGCCACAGTACCATCAACAGTTATAGTATTGCCGCCATCTTGAATTGAAACAGTATTAAGAACATCAACCTGTAATTCACCATTGGTATCAACTTTAACTGTCTGTAAATTAGTACCGTCATCACCAAGTATTAATCGTCCATAAGCGCCAGTATTCGCATCACCATCCTGATACTCATAACCAGCCGCCGCTCCTGATACAATATCTACCTGGACATTACCATCAGCATCAGTTTTTATAGCACGATTAGTACTACCATCGTTACCATAAATCAATATGCTATCTTCTGATTCAGATAGTGCCCTTATATCTAAATCTGATGCGGATACTGTTACGGATCCGTCAACAGTTATTGTATTACCACCATCATCAATGCTAATTGCTCCACCACCATCTTGAATAGTTACTGTATTACCAACAGCAACTTCCAATTGATTTGACACATTAACACTGGCGACCTCAGTCCCATCTGAAATAGCTAAGTATAAAGGTTTATCTGCTGCAAAGCCTTTATCTTCAGTGCCATTCCAAAGTCTTACTCTTTGTGCCGCACGAAAGTCTGACATAGCTTTATCCTCCTTTTAATTATTCAACAATTTCTGCATCTATTACTTGCCCCTTTACTAACTTATCATGTACTTTTGCAAGTTCACTTTCATATTCTTTAATTTCACGCTCAACTAAGTCTTTTTGTAATTCTAATTCTTTTAATTGAACACTTTTCATTCTATCAATATTAACTTGTAATTGTTTAAGCTGACATTTCTTTTCATTTAATATAATCTCAAAATGTTTTTTCTTAAGACCATTATCTCTTAAAATTAATGCATTTTGTTCATTACGTCTTATATCTGCCATATTATCCTCTAATCAGCATATTTATGCCCAATTAAACTAGCCTTAAAATCAGATGAACTAGTATTAGCATGCCGTACTTTTATATCAATTATAGTTCCAACTGGCATATTATGCGCTGGTTTAAATGGTACCTGACCAGTACGATCTTGCTCTGATGTTCTAAAACCTGCTTTATTTTCGGTATCAATCCAAATTGAATATTCAGCATCAACATCACCAGTAACAATTATTTGATCTAACCATAATTGCTTTGTTGAAACTGTATATGTTAAAATAGTATTCCATGTATCACCTGAAGATATTGGCCCAATCTCATCATATTCCCAAATACTTTCCTCAGGAGTTTCATATAAACGAATAGGTAATTGATTAGTTGCATTTATAAAATTACCAAGTTCATCTAACAATTTAACTAACATTTGCATATCCTCAATTGTAAACTTTGAATATTTAAAATCAAATGTCGCTACGCTATGATAAGCATTAATATCTGGATCTTTAAATGTAACGCCACCTGTTTGCTGACACCAATAAAACCAATATTGAGTGCTAAAAATAAAATTTCGAATCTTATCTTGCTTATCAAGTTTTTCATTAATTCTATCTTTAATTTGATTAGCAGCATTAGATGTTTCAGCAACACAATTAAAATTCAAAGAACGTTCTAATAAATTTTCTTCTAATGTTCCATCATGTACTGTATTATAAACAACATACGGTGGAGCAGCTGTAAGTGGAGCTTGATTTGGATAAATTTTTGTATCATTTCCAGTCCCACTTAATAGTGTCCTCAATTCTGAATCGGACGCTAAATAATCTATTATTTCTAATTCCATGGTTATTTTTTAGCATATTTAAAACTAAATGTTATTCTTTTATAAAAATAATTTAAATCAACTTTAACTTCATCTTTACCATCAACATTTTTACACCAATAGTAATAATAATCATCACTAATAATAAAATTTCTAATCTTATCTTGTTTATCTAAAAGTTCAAGCAATCTTTCTCGTATGTAAAATATATTCAAATAGCTTTCATCAACACATGTAAACTCAACTCTACCTTCTAAAAGATTTTCTTCAGTTGTACCGTCACTAATAAAACTATATAAAATGTAAGGAACATCAATACTTAAATTAGCTTGTTCTGGTCTTATCTTAGAATCATTAGCAGATGAACTTAATAATGTATCAAGTTCTGAATCGGCTTTTAAATATTCTAAAACTGGTATAATCATTTTAATTCCTTAAGCTTATTATTAAAAAATTCTATAACTTTAATCATAGACTCTTTTAATGCCGGTACTAAATATGGCTGCGCCGCCATCTTAGAAGTGCCAAGCTCAACATAAATACCATAATGAACATCAGTTCCAACTTTAGCACCGTGCGCATTTCCACCAAGTTCTTCAGTTACTTGATGCGTTATTGAAGATCGTAACCTTCCAGTATCTACTGGACATTTTTGTTTTGCTTCTTTTTCAACTAAAATTGCTGATTTTCTAAGAGCTTCTTTACATTTAATAGGCGCTTTTTTAGATAACTCTTCAATTTTAGCTTTGAGTTCTTCCTCACCTTCAAATTCTAATTCTATGTTCATGTAACAATCTCCAAATATACTTCTAAATGATGTAAATTTGAATACCCATATACTTTTTCAACTCTTATAATCTTATATGTATCAGAACCAACAACTACGCGATGATTATGAACACTTAAACTTACACCAGATATATCATTACAAAATAATAGATGAGTTGCTGCTTCATATATTACCTCTGGCTCTTCTATTAATCCACCTCCCATAGCATCTATTCTACATGGTATATTAGTAGCCACATCTGACCAAGATTTAATCATCTGCCCAGCTGAATCTTGTGTTTCAGAATATTCCTGTATATCACACGTTAAATTTAATAACGAATTAAAACTCATATAGTTTCATACCTCTTATAACGTCTTAATGTTGGCAATATAGCTTCTGGTATACCTGCTGTTAACATATTCATATCAACATTATATGATACTGAATATTTACCAATAGTTTCTTCATCTTTACCAAGTGACGTTTTAGTACGATCTATATAACTAACAATTTGTGAGCACGCCACTTTCAAATCATATGGAATATTTTCTTGAGTATAACCAGCTGTATATGTAAAAGCATAATTTTTATACCCTTTTGTAAATCCCCCTCTTTTATATACATATCCATCAGTTTCATATAATAAATAATCCATATATACTGTATAAGTATAGCTTGCCTGATTATTATAACTATCCCAATCTTTTATTGTAACATTTGATACTGGATAATTATTAAAATACATTATCTTATCGCCATTGCCATCATATAGCTCATCAGTATAAGTATCTTCAATAAATTTTCTACTACAATATTTTTCTATAATATCTGAAGCCATATTTATAAGTGACTGCGCATAATCAGAGTCACTAAATGTAGTTTGTAAAATTATCTGTAATTCAGCTATTGTTATTAACGCATTTGCGTTTGGATTAACAGCCATTTTTTATCTCCTTACCACTTTTCTTCAACTGTAATTCTTGTTGTATTTGTTGAAGTTGTAACATACCATGTAGATTTATATACCATATAAGTATCATCAACATATTCACCATTTTCTTCAATTGCATAAGCTCCAACAGATTCATAAGTATCTTTATCGATAGCCTCAGTTGCTATATAAGCAGTCTCAGGACCTTCATTTTTAATCTTAAGTTGACGTCTACCATCCTCTTCTCCTATAGCAACAACTCCATTTGTATCTACATCAACTATATAATGATCTGTTTCAACCGCATATGCAAGCCCAACAATAAACATAAATGCTAGACTTAGTATATACTTCTTCATTTACTTGCTCCTTTCAGGTGACCTTATCATCTTATCAAATATTGGTCTTAAAATTGATTTTATAAGACCTAAAAATGCTAAATCATTTGCTTTAGTATAAGTAACTTTAAGTTTATCACCTGGTTTATAATCTTTACCTTCTAATCTAAAATTTTTGATAGCCGTAACTATTGGCATCTTGCCCTCCTTATGGAACCTCTAGAGGAGTGGGACATTAATCCCACCCCTCAGAGGCTAAAAACTATTTTACCTGCATCTTCGCAAACGCACCTGCATTTGCTACTGTTATAGCCATTCTCTTCTTGAAGCGATACCATATTTCATCCTCAAGATAAGCACTCTGACTATTACTTATATCAGAAGCACTATTTGAAGAATCCACAACATATCCACCGCGATCAGATATAAACAGATGTTTCTTGAAATTTCCAAAGAATATCGCTGTCTCATCTGTTCCACCACCAAGATTTGAAGGTATAGTATCAGATATTTCTATCGGATATCCACAAAGTGTGGCAGGTATTCCTTCTTTTGGACTTGAATATATATACTGATCCGCACCATCTTTAAGCTTCAACAGAAGTTTAAGACCATCAGTTGAGGTAACTATAGATGCACCTGCACGATACTTAGCGTTAACTGAATGAATCAAATCAATAACATCATCATACGCTACTGAAGTTCCAGCCATGGTCACACTATTAACACCAGTTGCATAAAGCAATCCATCAAAAGGATCACCACCACCAGTATTACCAACTAAAGCCACTCTATCTTCCTCAGTCGCTATAGCTTCAGCAACCAATTCCATTATAAACTTATCCATACCAACTTTATTATCCGCCAAAAGTTCGTCAGTAAGTTTAACAATAGCCGCAACTTTCTTAGCAGTCTGCACTATCCTACCAAGAGTTGGGTTAGTTTCACTTATAGCTGTTCCTTCTCCAACCCACGAAACTGAAACGTTTGTAAGCTGTTTAGGAAGATTACGAGTATCAGTTCCCATAGGGAAAAGTCTCGCAAGCCTTCTGATTATAGAATCCTGATTTTCAAGCATGATTATCTGATTAGAATATTCCTCAGGAACGCCATAACCACCTAATGAATCATCACCTTCAGTCATAGTTGACTTTATAATATGATTTTTAACATCTTCAGACACTTTCATATTACGAGAAGGATGAATAGCTTTAAGAAATGTACCCAAATAGATACCATTCTCAGATTTATTCTTCTCATCAGTCACCCACTGCATTGCTCTTACTTTAGGCTGATTAAGTTCTTTCACTTTATCAGCTAATTTTCTAAGCTCAGCTTCTTTTTCTTCATCACTTTTAGAAGCAGTAAACTTAGAGCTTACAATTTCCTGCAGATTTTTTAATTCTGCATTCAACTTCTCAAGTTCCTTTTCCATTGTACTTCCTCCTTATTGATTTAACTTTGCTTTTAACTCATTAATTGTCTTTGTTAATTCATCATATTTACTCTGAACTCCGTGAGAATCTTTCTCGGGAGGCTCAGTAGCAGCCAGCAACAAAGACAGACTATCTATACATTGTTTTATTAATGTCTTATTTTTTGTTGATAAAATTCTTCCTTCTTTTATAAAATCATCAATTGCTTTTTCTTTTTGCTCTTTAACATATTGCTCAAGTTCATCTAAACAAGGCTCAACTAATATAATTTCTTTTTTAATCTCTGGATGATCAGCCACCCATGATTTTGCAGAACTAAGTGTCCAACCATCTGATTTTGGAAATCTTAATGCTTGCAAACTAGTTTTTGTCTCACCTTTAATTGGTCCAACTAATGCAAATATTCTAGGTTTACTAGTTTTTAACGTCATTCGTCTTATACGTTCAAAATTATCTGGATCTTTTATTCTGTATTTAATTTCTGTCCAACTTGGTTTATCTTCCCATATTTTTTCATTTACTTCTTTATTTTCTTCTTTTGGATCTTCTTCTATATTAATTAGCCCTTTTGCTATTGCAAGCTGTAGTGCTTCTGGATTTGATGGAATGGGCACATCTGAATATTCCAATAAAACCCATTTTTTATATATCCTACGAGCACCCCCATATTTTTTAGATGTGTCTTCATCAAGATCCTCATAATCAAGTGGTACAAATCCAATAGATTCAGCTAATGGGAATCCATCTTTTCTAAACTGAAATACTTTTTCAGCTTCAGCATGTTTTGCATATATTGTCTTTGCAATTAATCCTTTTTCATCACGTTTTATCCATTCATTTCTACCAACTGGTAATGACTTATAATCATGCCCAAATAAAACTACTGGATTCTTTTTATATTCTCTTAAAATAGCTCCTGATGGCATTACTATCTCGCCATCACGATCAACAGCAGCTGTTGTTATATAACTAATAACAGCTCGTTCACCCTCTTCGATTTTAAGATCTGTAGAATCAATAGTAATTCCTTTTCGAATAAGTTGTACATCATCTTCTTTAATATTAAACTCATTCGCAATTGATTTAGCAAGATTTGCCATACTCTCGCCAAGCTCTTTTAACTTCAATCTCTGAGTTATTAAATCCATTATATTATTCCTCCTTAATTATACAACACCAGAAATAGTACAACGACAATTAACTGTATTATCTGGTGAACCATCGGGATCGCCTGGAAACATAAGGCCATTAGAAAATTTTTCATTAATACCTACTTTCTCTCCATCAATCTGATGTTTATCACGCACATCTGCGTCACGTGTACTAATCCATTCTTTTTCTTCAAGATTTGCTTCTTTATATGTAAACATAGCACCAGAATTAGTTGCTCTTATAATTTCAGTGCGTGCTATACGTTCTGTTCTTGCCTTATCAGCTACGTCAAAAATATGTTCAATTCGTTTTTGCGCTTGATCTATTCCTTCACCATTTGATAATGAAGCTTTTAACTCATCACGTATTCTATCCTGTGTATGAGTATTCACATCATCAGCTAATTTTATAGCTTGATTATTTATTATCTCTTGTACTGCAGGATTAGATACATTAAATGATATAGGCAAGTTCATATCCTCTATCTCTTGTTTTGCTTTATCAGCCATAGATCCTTCTATTATTGGTTTAGTTGTTTTACGCATTGACTTATCTGCTTCTTTTTTATCAAATAATATTCTATTAATTCTTTCATCATCCTTATCTTTTATATTTATATTAACATAATTTTTTGTCCAATTATCTTCAAGATTTAATAATGTTTGATCTTTTTGATATTTAAATTCTTTTTGTAAAATAGGTCTCATCTTCTCTTCCCATTTTTCAGTTAAATCTTTATATCTATACCATTTTTTATCTCTTATCTCTTTAGCTATCTGCTCTTTATTTTCATCTTGTTTATCAACATTAGCTAAAGGTACTATTTCAATCTCATTTGTACTTTTCTTATCATTTATATAGATATCATCATGATTTTCTGAAATTGGTAATGTATTATCTTCTTCTTCAAAAGTATTAGATGCATCTTCTAAAATTGATTTTAATTTATTCCTATTATCTTCTTTTTCAAGTTTTTTTGCTTTTATATTCCAATTTTGTATCTTTTCTTGAATTTCCTCATCTGACATTAGTTGTCTTTCTTCTGGTGTTGCTTCAGGCTCTTCTTCTGATGGTGTTGATTCTGGCTCAGGTTCTGGTGTTACAGAACTATCTGCTGGTACTAAATTTTGAGCTATTCGTATAATATTTCCACCTTCAACAGGCTTTAGTCCTCTTTCTTCTCTTGCTTCATTAATAGTCTTTATTCCAGATTCAATTAATGTCTTATCTACTTTTGCTCTTACTTCTTCATCCCTTTGTAAAGCATCAATTTCACTATAATCAAAAACTAATTCAAGAGATTCATCCCAAGGTTTAACTAAAAACTCATTTATTGTACTTGCTATCTTATTTAATTTTGGCATCATAGTATCTCGCCAAAAAATTTCTCTTTGCTCTCTTGCATTCGCATAATTTGCATACTCAAAAACACCAACACATGCCGGGGGAACTCCAAATACTCCTAAAATATCTTCACGTGTCATCTTCTTAGACATCACGTAATCCATATCTTTATTTGTAAATCCTACCGCTTTCCAATCTAATCCACCATCAAGTATAGCTAACTTACCAGCATTAGTTGCTCCCTGATGCATGGTCTTCCAGGCATGCGCTATCTGTTTCTTATTTTCTTCTGGTAAATCTGAATCAGTATGTAATATACCTCCAGGTATAGCGGCATTTCGAAGTAAATTAAAATTATGTTTATCACCTGTATCATGTGTGCTTACAGCAAGTCTAGCTGCAGATAGTGGTGATAATCCATAAAAATCATCTGATGAATTAAAATATTTAAATTGTATAACCTGTTCTGGTTTTAACTTTATCTCTTTACCTTCACTTATTTTATATCTATATTCTTTAATATATGTCTTCTCAGACGGTATTATACGTATTCTATCAGGTCTTAGTGGGTAAATTTCTGTAGGATGTCCACTAACAAACGCATCAAGAAGCCAATACGAATTACCAGTAAGTTCCTGATAACTTAACGTAGCTTCTTTAAGATCTGACCCTGTCATAAATGGATTAACTTTATCCAATAAGTTCAATATTGGATGACTCATAACCTCATCATACGACACTTTTTTAGCTTGTTTTTTCTTCTTATACAGCTTCCAAGGAACACCCGACCCCTTAGAAGCTATACGATATATACATGTATACACCCACGGAGCATCCGCATACTGTTTAAGATACGACATATAGTTCTGAGGCGTGGACTGCCCTATGGTCTCAGCACCTGACATAACAGGTACCTGGTATACTCTAGCCGCTTTGTTAACCTGGCTATTGGCTTTAGTATAGCCAAACGCTCCAAAAATCCTATCAAATAACCCCATGGTCCACCTCTTTTATTAATTTCATATTATATCGACCTTTTATATATTATAATGAACAAATTTATATACTTTTGTTCATTACACTTTAACAATTTTACCACAGTTCAAACACTCTAAATACGTCTCACCAGCAATATTCTTAAACACCCACTTATGTTCTTCACATTTAATAAACGCATTCCTTAAAAACTCTACTGGATTATCCATATATCTCACCATGTTACGACATAAACAGATGGCCCCTTAGACCCTCTGCCAAACTGTTTCTGTGCATGTATAGCCAATATTAATGACTCAGCATGATCAGGGCTTTTAAGTCCACGTTTTTTCATCTCATCTTTTGTCTCTAACTTAATCTGCCCCTTTGAATTTATACCATATTTCCTACAACTTATCTGAGCGATCAACTTCTCATTTCGTGGTATGTCAATGTTCTCATTCTCAAATAAGTCTCGTGCGTCCCAATACATCTCAGCAATCTTATTCGCAAATTGCTCAGGTTTATCCGCACGCGAACCATTATTTATAGGTGTTACTTTATGTCCTTCCTCGTGTAGGCGATCCGTGACTCCACCTCCAAGCCCCGAATCATCTATACACACAGCGTGCGCTGGCACTTTCCACTTGTTCATCATCCTTATGGTCTGCCCACAAGTCTTCATCAAGTCCTTACCTTGGTAGGCCACGATATCCTTAACCTTCTGACCTTCTATATATGTAAGCACGGTGTAGTCTTCACCGAAGCGAGCTACGTCGACACCTATCCCCTTAGCCCCTTCATCCGCCAGCTTATTCTCTACCGCTTTTTCAGCTTGAGCCAATGTTACGACGAGGTCGTCGCTTTCTTCTGGAAAGTCAGCCAGTACCTTAGATATATAGAGGGGATGTTCTTTTCCCCATTCTAACGCTCTATCCTCAACCCACTTCTTAGTGACTAGTCCTGGAATTAAGTCCTTCCCGGACTGTACGTTGGGAGTGTCAAATGCTGATATCTTTATATTATGCCAAAGATCTTTCTTGTGTGAACATACCTCAAAAAACTTTCCCTCCTGCCCTATGGGATTCCCCAGCACCAAGATCCTGCTCTTATCATTGCTGACAAGAGCAGTAGCTACGTCCCACAATTTCGGGTTTAACCCCTGCGCCTGGTCAATGATCACGAGGACATGAGGTGAGTGGTATCCTTCAAACCTATACGCCTCTGAGTCCACGTTGATCTGTGGGCTAACTCCTGTGATAAACCAGTCTTTCTCTATTATGAGATCAGTTGTAAGCAACCGCCCTCCAACTGGTATCTTAGACCGTTTGTGTGCTGATGCAAGCTCAGCAAACAGGATCCTCTCAACCTGTGACCAGGATGACGATGTTACTATCACCTTCGATGGCACGTGTGTCATCAGGAACCAGAGGGCGATCCTAGCAGCTGAATAGCTCTTTCCGGACCCATAGCAACTCTGGACCGCCGTGTATCCATTATCACGAACAGACTGAGCTATCTCAGCCTGTTTATCCCAAAGATCTGAACCCAGTACTTCCTTGATAAATAATACTGGGTCATGTTTATACTTACTTATTATATATCGTGCTGCTTCTTCTTGATCCACTGGCCCTCCTAACAAACTTACTTCGTTATGATCGTGACATTAACCTCTGAGCCAGCATCTGACTTTATAACGCTGAGATCGCTCACTTGCTCATAGCCAAGATCTATCGAGATCGTACCGGTTGAATCTATAACCGCAACAGCCGCAATTGTAGCAGTTGTGGATGACGATGACTGTTCATATATTGTAATTGTCTGCGCTACATCACCATCATTAGATATGATAACATTGCCAACCTTAGCATTATTATCTATCAACGGAAAGTCACCATCAGTCTGACCCTGCTCAGTCGTCGGTGTATGCGTGCTCAATGCAACATGATACCTTTCGGCGTTAACAACAGAAACTGCGAACAACAGGCAAACTACTAAAAATAATTTTTTCATCTTTGTCCCCTTTGTTTTTATTGTTTATAGTTTATTATAAACTATAAATCTTTTATTTTCGACCCCAGATCTCCAGGAAAATATGTCCTGGCGCTCTAGAGAAACAGAAAGCTCCGCAATTTTCGTTTCCGTACCAGGAAAATCTTGAGAGCTTGGTCAATATATATTATCCATATTTAGTCAATGAATAAATAATTTTTTCTTCTCTTCCCCTAGCCTGGGCAAACGCACAATTTTTCAAACAACAATTTATTCCATAACAACCATGATCATGTTACAGTGTGGACACCGAGTCTCTTCCTCTTCAATAGCAAAATATTCCACTTGACAATTTAAACAACGATGTAATTTAATTTCAAGTTCGCTCATGATCACTTACCATATTCACAATACACTGGTCTCTCATAGAGATCCTGTGTAGTAGTATATTCCTTTCTTAACCCACAAAAATGTCTTGCCATATCCTTATGTATGATTAGATTCTTATGATAGCACATATCAATATGATGTTTACATCTTATACAGAAATCATATTGACTCATCAGTTCCATCTTCTTCATCATGGCTCTCTCCCGCGATGGTGCTCATTATATCCTTCAGTGTTATATTACCATTCACATCATTAAGATCAGGTAAATACTTACGTAATATAGCTATGGCCAGAGGATCAGACTTGAATGCACGCCTTACGATATTCTTCATCAGATCATTACCATCTTCATCTCTTATTTCTTGTATTGCTTTGTCCACTGCTTCTCTGAACCCAACCTTAGGTCTGCCTTTAGGATTGCCTGATTGGCCCTTTTTCCAACCTACCTTATGGCCTTTTTTGAACTGACTCTTTTCTCCCCAGTATTTTTTCTTACACTCTTCACAATAAACACCTGATTCAACGAGTGAATCGCATTCTTTACACCTACGCCCTTGCTCTTCTTGATTGCACTGTTTATTGTCCTGGGGTTTGTTTTCGGATTGTTTATCTATCGGATCAGTCATTACACACTCCAATATAATAAAAGTAAAGTCCTATTTTAATATATTATATTACAAACACACACAAATGTACACAACTATTTTATATTAATGAATAATATATTAGCGTAGAAACTATACCCTACCTGGTATAATAAGAATAATATAATAATTATAATGCATCTTAACTGACATTTTGTGGTATATTATACCATATAAGGTATAATTTTTGATGCTTTATATCATGATGGAACAAGAACCCAAATCATGTATTTTTACACCCAAGTACTGGATCAACTTCAAAAACACAAATAACACTCAGGAACTCCAATTATGCACCACGTTATCTAGAAAGTTGAACACCGAGGCACGTCCCCTGACTTCCCGAGAAAAAACACTCAAACATGTTTATTTTCTAACGGAACACGGAGGTCCGTCTAAAATATATATATATCATAAAAGGGCTGGGGCGACTTGAAAAAAATATTCTATATACATATTATACATATTTGATAAATTTTGCTAACTCTATTTTTTCTAATTTTTATATCTCGCCCCAGCTCTTTCCTTATATATATATATTTTTTATCAACCTCAAGCATTCCCTCGCCAACGGAACCCTGAGCACTCTCGTTTCGGGAAGTCAAGGGACACGTCTCGGTGTTCAGTTTTCTAGGCATTGAGATACTCCAACGGCTCACTGAGGACCTGGGCAATTCGTCCATTTTGGCACTGTTCATTTAGATTCTTTAAACTTCAATGTTTAATTTCAATGTCAACTTTGGGTTTAACAATTATTCTAAAGATAGGCACTTTTGTAACCAAATTGTTACACTTGTAACAGAAATGTTTGTTTACAAAACACGTTTCATGATGTATATAATATTGAGGAGGCCAAATGAGGATGTGGAACGTACAACCGCAAATACTGTGTCGTAAGCACCTACTGGGTGAACACCTCGAGATGCATATGTTCAGAACAGCAGTAATATCAGGCAAGAGGATAACTGGTTTCATAATGAATGGCCTCGTGGAGGTACACAATATCTCAAAGAGACATGATGAGTTAGTTGAGGAGATGAGTAAACGTGGCTATAATCATAGATCGCCTATGGGGTCATTGATAACACGACCACGTGGTTACGTAGATATAAAGAAGAATATATTAGTATTAAGAGAACGTTGTGAGGAATGTAGAAAACTACAGGAGGCAACATGAAATGTCCGCGATGTGGCTCAGAAGAACTTAGTCGTAGTGAGTTAAGAGATGCAGGTTATAATGAAGCGTATTATGATTTTGTGTGCGACAACTGTGGCTGTATTGGAGAAGAGCAATATTATATGGTACATAAAAATACCATGGAAAGGAAAACTCCATGAACCCAGAGACTGAGTTGATACAAGCTATAACGAGCATGCCGTATGTAAAGGACTGTGACAAGCAGGAGCTACTAGCATTAAGATGGGTGCTGGATAAGATGATTAAGTTGGTTGATGCGGAGGTAAAGAAAAGATGAAATGTAAACGCTGCAAGAAACAGATAGTGATATTTAACACCAAAGGAGATGGGTTTTGTTATTGTGGCAATGTGCAGTATCCACGTAAGAAAAGGAGGAAAAATGGACAGTAAGTTCTTATTAGACTGTGAGTTTTGTGGCCTAAGATATTGTGGTAATTGCAGTGATGCTTCACAGTATGATAGATTCTGTAGTATGAGATGTGAAGATGCTCATGAAAAAGATAATGTATGGAGGGATCTATAATGTGTACAACGTTGGGATTGATAGATAAAAAAGAAAATCTACGCAAGATAGAGTTATTAGAATTATTAATAGTTGGTCTGATAGCCTTAGTGCAGAATATAAGTATAATTATATTTCTATTAAGGAGCTAACATGAACATCGATGCTGCTATAACCTTAGGTAGAAAGTTATTAAGTAAACATGGTCTAATAGATTGGAGATTTAAGTTAGATCATGCTAAACGTCGATTTGGTAAGTGCAACTATACAGATAAGATTATATCAGTATCTAAACATATTGTTGAGTTAAATACAGTTGCTGAAGTAAGTAATTGTATATTACACGAGATAGCTCACGCTAAGTTGACAAGACAACATGGGCACGGTAAAAGATGGCAAGAGCTTGCTATAAGTATTGGTTGTGATGGTAAAGAGCACTATGATCCTGCTGTCATAAATAGACCACCACATAGGTGGATATCTACATGCCTTATGTGTAATAAAACATATAAAGCTCATCGTATAAGAAGAAGATCAATATATTATTGTCCAAAATGCAGAGTGCAGTTGGAATGGAGGTTAAATGAAAACACTAATTGAACTAAGCATAACCATATTAACAATAGCTATATTTATAATTCATATTATTATATGGTATAAGTTTTTAAAATTTATATTGAAAGGAGGTGCAGATGAACAAAGAAGATCTTGTACAAAGACTTTGTTTCGACATGAATGAGAATTGGAAAGAGGCGGCAAGGTCACTAAGTGAAGATGATCTTGAGGAACTATTGTGGATAAGGAGGTAGTATGAGACAATGGGCAGGTCAAAACATGGCATCAAGAGGTAAAGGTAAGAATGAATTAGTGATAGAATTAAATAAGGCGCACATTGAGGTGGATGAGAATAGCGTGCAGTTTCATGATGATGAAGCAGAAGATGTACGTGAGCTAACTTGGGTTGAGCTGTATGGGTTAGTAAGGAGGTACCATGACTAGATGCGAGCTTATTGAAGAGTTATGTAGGCTAAGGCTAAAAGCTGTCTATCTAGCTAGATTACAAGGGGATCCATCTATATATAATGCAGTGTTAAGAGTACATGATGCTGTGTGTGATACTATAGATGATATACGAAAAGTAAAATCATGTAGAGGAGGATGTAATGACTGTAAAGCAACAGAATGAGATACTTAAAAATATAGTACGTGATATCTTATGGATGGCTTTAAGATATGCACACGGTAGACATACCTATGCACCGAGTATGGTACGTGAGGCCATGGAGCAATATAAAAAGATATGTCCAGATTATAAGCACTATGATGTCACGATAGAGCCACCTGATGATTCAGATGTAGGTGGATGGTCATTTAGAAGTGATTATCTTGATGACTTGATAGATAAACGAGATGAGTAGTAACATAAGTGTTACATTTTAATGTATCAAGGTGCTTCTTTTGATACATTGTAACAAAAATGTTTGTTTACAAATGATAGTTCTGGCACTATAATATTATTAGAAGATAGAAATTGAAAATTTGAATGGAGGTGATAAAGATGGAAAGAGAACTAGCAGTCATCGAAGAAGTAATAAGAAGGAAGATTGAAGATGCAACATTGGAGATAGCGGATATCTTTGGAGTGCAGCCTAATGGGATTGAAGAAAATATCGAGGAAGTAGTTGAGGACCTAATTCATACTTATAAAGTTATGATAAAGGAGAATCAAAATGAGATATAATAAAGAAGGCATGGGAGCATTTGAACTGACGTACTTAGCAATATATCACCCAGTGATGCATTCCTTGGTCTGTTGGTTTATATTACATAAGATGATTAAAGTAATTAAGATAGTGAGGTGGTTTTTATGACTAGACAAGAATATATTGATCTATTTGGACAAGATCCAGTAGATCAATTTGGCGAAGATTGGGAAGAGATGTTATCTTGGTTTAAGGAGGAAGCAGATGAGAATGTGGAATGTTCCAATTAAGTTAATGTGTAGACAACATCTTCTTGGTGAGCATCTTGAGATGCACATGTTATTAAATACAATTAAACACACAACACGTAGTCTAAGAGGTTTCATCATGAATGGATTTGTGAAAGTACATCATATAATACATAGGCATAATGAGTTAGTTAATGAAATGACACGCAGGGGCTACAATCATAAGTCACCAATGAATTCAAATGATCAAGTTAAGTTATATAAGGCAGGGAACGTAGATATAAAGAATAATATATTAATATTAAGAGAACGTTGTGAAGAGTGTAAAAAATTACAGGAGGCATATAATGAATCTAGATGAAGCGTTAGTGCAATTTTTACATGAGTATTTTGACGAAGTGTTAAATGGAACTGATAAACCAGATAATGTGTATATCGATGATCTTAAAGAGATTATTAATAAATATAAAGGTGTAATGCTTTAATAAGGAGGTAACATGGTTGATAGCATAAAAGATGAGATTGAGCATATAGTTCAAAGACGTAAATGGGAAACTCATCAAGCATGTTTAGAGATGGAACGTAGAAACATGTTTAATAATAAAAAGAACCTTAAGGTTATTATGCCATGTGAAGTATGTAGTAATTTTAATGAGTTCTTTATAGCTGAAGCAAGAAAAGTTTGTGATAGTTGTTTACGTGAATCAAGGACTAAAGAAGATGTTATTGAAGATAGAATAATGGCTGAATTTAGAGCTTACAGAGAGACTAAAAGGAGGCTAAAATGAGGTGTACTCAGATAATGGGATTGAAACAAGAAGCAAATGAGTTCATAGAGCAATTTTGTAAAAAGATTCCTGATCTAACGTGTCCATATTGTAGTACAACTATTACTGAAAAGAAAGCGTGTAGGATATATGATACTCGAAATGAAAATGGTATGTTTGAGGATGGGCCATCACTTATTGAATACGATCTAATAGATGGTAGAGTTATACGGGAGGTAATTCAAGAGACTGTATGGAGCAGTGGGCCATGCATATTTTTATGTCTTGAGTGTAATGGTGAAAGATATTTTGAGTGGTCTCAAGAGTGTATTGATAATTGTTAAGGAGAAATAATGATAACAACAAATCAACCAGCATATATACTTGGTATTCATTATTGGACTAAAGAGATGGATGCAGAATCACGTGGATTAAAAAGAGAAGTATGGAAGTATAATGTATTAAAAGAATTATATTTTTCATTAGCTGGAATTGAGGAGGAGATATGAAGAAGATTATATTATTATTTCTACTATTATTATGGGCTCAATTAGTGTTTTCATATCATAATCATTATAGACCTAGATATGAAAGGCCACGCTATCCGCAGTATCATGATTATCATAAACGACCACCACAGCAACCGTATGTAGTAACACCTGAAGTTGAAGAAGAGATACCATTTGATCAGTTTATAAGTCCACCTGTGTTATTAAGAAAACTTGAACTTCATTGGCAAAATGATTTATTTAAGATAAGTATATATGATAAATATGATGTTTATTCAGGTAAGCATATAGAGCAAGGTATTAATGTTGGAGTTAAATTTTAAGGAGGCATTATGACTATATTATGGAGAGTAGTTAAGAATGCAACTAAGAAAGATTATGAGTATGTAGCTCTTGAGTTTGACATGCTTACTGGCCAAGTGGCTGAGATACGTGTTGATTCTAATAAAACAAGTGTTAGAAAACGCAAGACAGTTGAATTTGAGGTATTAGAAAATAATGAATGGTGGACAATACCATATAAGGACGTACCATTTTGTATGAAAGAATTTAATCAAGTTCGTATTAAAAATGGGTATGATCCATTAACAGAACAAGATGTATTAGCCAGACTATATTCATTAGATTCACTTAAATAATATGAATGAATTTTATTGTTATAAATGTGGACAATTTTACTCAGCACAATACGATTATTATATATGTACGTGTGGTGAGGTATTATTTAAAAATATATATCTTTGTGTAAGTGTTGGTTTGCCGTATAAAGATGGATATTGCTATAAGTTTTTGGCGTCTATAATAAAAACAAATTAAACCGGGAATCGTATGGATAAAATATTCACTATAGGGCATTCAACGTATACTATTGAATGTTTTGTTGACTTTTTAGAGTTTTTTCAGATAGATACAATTGTTGATGTTCGCAGTGTCCCTTACAGTCGTTTTGTGAGGCACTTTAACAAGGAACAAATAGCAGCTTTTCTCAAGAAGAAGAATATTGTTTATATCCCAATGGGGGGCGATTTAGGGGCACGATATGAAGAAAAAGAAGTGTTGTTCGAAGATGGAAAGGTTGATTTTTTAAAGGTTATAGCTACAAAGAGATTCCAAGAAGGTATTAGCAGGGTTGAAGCGGGAATAAAAAAAGGTTATAAAATTGCGCTGATGTGTTCTGAAAAAAATCCTATTAAATGTCATAGGTTTTCATTAATTTCAAATTATTTGCATAAAAGCGGGTATCTGGTTAATCATATAGTTGACAAAGAGGTTTTTGAGCATGGTTTGCTGGAAGAGAAGTTGATTAAATATTACGAGAAATACCATAAGATATCAATGGATATTAACAGGATTATAAAATTTCATTATGAACAAAGCAATTTATTTGACAATAATATTGACAAGAACGCCATTTATGTAAAGCTTAATAGGTTAATCGGGTACAATCCTGCCAAAGTAAAAAAAATAAAAGGAGGAAGAAAATGAAAAAGAAAAAACGTGATTATGTATCGTTAGCCGTGTGGTTGTTAGTTGCTTATATTATTGCGCTGCAAGCATGGTTGTTTAAACTTAATTGTATAGCAGTAGATAATTCTGAAAGATTGATAAGACAAAGCAATGCTACTATGCGTATATGTAATGTAACAGATGACAATAGATATTATATTATTAGTATGGGTATCACACTTGAAGAGATATTACAACATCTTGACATGCATCCTAAATTATAAAGGAGGATTTATGAGATCACGTGGTTATCGTGAAGTTGTTAAATATCCAGCTGAGATAGATCTTGATATCGGCTTAGAAGATAGATGGGTTATTATATCAGATATTGATGCAGATGAAGATGGATTTGTTAGTGACTACACGTTAACATGGAATGATGGATCTTTGATGAATATTGAAGATGCTAAAGAGATAAATGAAAGATATAATATAATAGAGTTAATAGCTAACTATGGTGAGATAGAATATATAGATCTTGATGATGAGTACGGTTGTAAAAAATATCATGAGATGAAAGATGAGGGATTATTATAATGAAACTATTTCAAATAGTAGAGTTAACACCAGATTCAAATGGTTGTGATGATGTTAGAGTTGTTGAGATATTTGATAGAAAAGAAGATGCCCAATTAGTATTAGATACATTAGAGCGAGTGAACGTAGACTTTAATACTTATAGATTAAAGGAGGTAAACGTTGATTATTAATTTTAATCGTTTTAGAAATGCAGCTAAATATTTAGCTGATAAAAGACCAGATATATTTTGTTTAGAGATATATAATGATGAGATGATATTAACACAAGAATATCCTTCAAGAATGTACGTATATAATATGAATACAAGACAGATACATATTAATGGGTAAGGAGAATTTATGACAATTATAAATAACATTGATTACAAAAGTATGACTAAAGAACAGTTAAAAGATGAGCTTATATTTTTTAATTATGCTTATCATACTCATTTTAATGCTATAATAAATGATAAGCAATATGATGAGATTAAGAAATATTATATTGATACTTATGGTGATGATTTAAACTATGATCTATCATTAGAGATTAAACTAAGATACATAAGGAGAATAGATGACGAGCTTAATTATTGATTGTTTAATCCTAGCGTTTAGCCTGGGTTTTACAGGTTGCACTCTAATAACTATTATCTTGCTGATGATAAATCTATCAGCATATAAGAAACGCAAAGAGTTTAACGATAAGATGATCGATCTACGTATAGAACTAAGCATCCTAGAGCGTCTTTTAAAGATGACCCAATGTAACAAAAATGTTACACACAAATTTGACATTAAAAATAAATATAAATCTAACTGATATGCTGTACCCGTATGTACAAATTAAACTTCTGGCACTATAATTATACTGGAGACAATATGCGGAAACTCATATCTAAATTACAAACATGGCTTATAATAAAACAACATAATCGGTGGGTACATCATATGCAGTTATGCCGTGCAAAATACCTTATGAGGTAAATTTATGGATTATGGAGAACTTATTAAGATGACATTAAAAACTGAAGTCACAATTCGTACTGCGTATAATGGGTACATAGTAACAACGTATATACCTGAAAAAGAAAATGTATTTAAGACATTAGAAGAAGTATTTGATTATTTATTAATTCATCTTGAAGGTAAATCACCTACATTTAAAGGTGAATCTTATGGAAAGGTAACAATTGAATATGGCAAAAAAGAAAATGACTGATGTAGAAGGTGCTGAGTGGTTATTAAATAGAATGAATAAACGAGAACTTAAATTACGTGATGTAATTTATATCCTAAATTTACTAGGTGGTAGATTAATATTGGTGGATAAAAATGTTAAATAAAAAAGAACAAGATGAGATATTAAATATAATAAAGAACGCTCTAAGAACTAAAGATCTCGGTATTATAGCATTACGTACCGGTGTAGATGAAGCTTTAGTGCTATACATAAATGATCGTGAAACAGCTATAAAAAATGCACCAAATATTATAAGTAAATATCAAGGTAATTAAGGAGAGCAAATGATTGCGTTAGGTAAAATAGCAAAGATATCTAAGAATGGTATTCCGCTATGTAGAGAGTGTATGAAAGAAACGCAGGNNAGTAAAACAGGAGAGGATTTTTATCTATGTCCATCTTGTAAATTTATAAAATACGGAGGAAATAAGATGAGTGATGAACAGATTGAAAAGAAGATTGAGACAGCGAGTACACCTGGTCTTACGTACGAGCAGTATATGGTTATGGGAAGTAAAGAAAAATGGAATGCTATAGCTACAATTAATGATGTTAGCGTTCTCACCAAGATTATAGAAACTGAAGTACCAAAATGTAGAAAGGCTAAAGCAGAAAGAAGACTTAAAAAAGTAGCTAAGAAACTATAAGGAGATCGTGATGACTGAGCAAGAGCTTACTAATATAGTTGAAAAAGCAGGTGGAGTATTTATTGGAATACAAGAATTAACAAGAGATCTATTATTATATACAGATCCAGATACAGAAACATCTNNACATCTATTGCTTATTATGTAGATGAATTGCAACATCTTTCAGAAGAACAGCAGGTTGATGCTTTAAAAGAACATCTTTTAGAACGTAGGAAACTTTTTAATGATTCAATGGCACGACTACAAGACTAATATATTAAATTGGATTATATGGCATGTTCGCATAGGAAGTTGGTATATCGGCGGCGATATAATAAAATTTTACGCTAAGTTAAAGAAAGTTTATGATAACTATAGATCTAAAAAATAATCATTTTTTAATTTCTTTTATGTACAATCCTGATACTGTAGAGCTTATTAAAGCTCTTCCTGACCGGCGTTGGGATCCTAACTTAAAGGTATGGAAGGTGCCTGCTTCAATTGATACATTAAAATATTTAGAGAATAATTATTCAAAGCCAATATTATTTACACCAAAGTTATTATCTTGGGCTAGTGATATTAATTCAATACAAAGACAGATAGATCATGCTCAAAAGTTTAAAGAACAAGTAGATATACCAGCTGATTATACATTTAAAACAAAACCATTTGAACATCAGGTTAAGTGTTTCAATTTCTTTAAGAATCTTAATATTGGTGGATTATTTTTAGAGATGGGTCTTGGTAAAACTAAGATTATTATTGATGTTATTTCATATCAAAAACTTATGGGAAATCTTAAAGGCCAGATATTATATGTATGTCCAAACTCTGTATTAGAAAATACAAAGCGTGAGTTTGAGATGCATTCATCATTACCATTTAAGATATGTATATTATCTGGCTCAAGAGTTAAAAAGATAAAATTATTAGATCAAGATTTTGATGTATATATTATTAATTATGAAGGTTTACGAACTATTAAACAAGAGCTTATCAATAAAAATCTTGAATGTATAATATGCGATGAGTCAACACGAATAAAAAATCCGCATGCTC
>JABAHP010001941.1_pt1 | contig 53508 bp, 76 predicted proteins | sample 7062081 | NCBI WGS metagenome assembly JABAHP01 (sample SAMN14534357, study PRJNA622989) | marine sediment metagenome | biome: marine biome [ENVO:00000428]; feature: marine pelagic biome [ENVO:01000023]; material: deep marine sediment [ENVO:00002113] | place: India: Gulf of Kutch | collected...
ATTCGAAGTCAAGACACAGATCCCGAGCCTAGGCGATGTTATCCGTCAGATCCGCTTTTATCAGAACTTCACGAAAAAAAGAACGAAGCCCCCGGTCTGGGTTCTGGTCGCTCCTCACTTCGAAGACCAACAGATCGTGATCCTGGCGGAGCAGGGGATCTTAACCCTCAAATATCCGGGCCTGTTTGAAAGACTGGTCGAAGAGGAAGATCGCCGAAGGGTGGAAAAAGAGAAGGAAGCCCTCGCGGAGAAGCTGAAGAAGCACGGGAAAGAGGCGAAGCCATGAACGTTTCACCTTCCAGGGTCTCGAAGTTCCGCAGGTGTCGCCGCCTGATCGGGTTCGAATATGTCGAAAAGATAAAGCCGCCACCGTCGCCGAAACAGCAATTCGGGAAAGATGTCCACGCCCAGCTCGAGCGCTGGTTCAAATCGGGAAAGGTTCCGGATCGAACTTCCGCAGGGCTCACGGCGAAACAGGGAATCAAGAAAGGGTGGCTCCCAGGTCCGAACGTTCCGGGCTTGCTGGTCGAGCATGAGGCGATCCTCGACTGGTCGCCAGGCGTTCGCCTGAAGATGTTCCCGGATCTCGTGGTTCCACCTTTGAACAATTCGCCGCGAATCGTTGTCGACCACAAGACAACGTCGGATCTGCGGTATGCAATGACACCGGAACAAGTCGCCGCGGACGAGCAGGCGGCCATGTATGCGGCCTGGGCGATGCTCACATTCGGAGAACCCGAGATCCTCGCCCGGTGGATTTATTACAGCGCCACGAATCCGAAGAAAGGCCCAAGGAAGCCGAACGGGGTCAAGAAGGCCGAGGCCCGCTTCCGGGCGGATTCGGTGGACTTCCTCGGGATAATCGAAGGGCTGCAGGCGGATATCGGGTTTATTGTCGAGATCATAAAATCCGGAATCCGGGGGCTGAACCTGGACCCGAGTCCGGAATCGTGCGAAATGTTCGGCGGCTGCTTCTTCAAGGACCGCTGCCAGCTGAGCCCAGCCGATCGGCTCGTGGCTTATACGCTGAAAAAACAGCACGGATCGATAAAAGGGAAAAATATTTGATTTTCTTTTCTCACTGTGTAAAATAGGAAAGCAGGCGCCCGAAGCGAGCGCCAGAAAAGGAGGGTCGAAATCATGAACAAAACACGAGAGCCGAGCCTTCGCGAGCAGCTGGAGAACCGGATCAAACAAAAGCAGGAAGGCGCCCAGCTGGCCGAGGCTCCCGAGAATCACGAGATCGAACAATGCGGCTGCGGGTCTCACCTTTCGGGCGAGTGTCCCGAATGCGACGGGGTGGACGAGACCGAGGATATCAAAGCCCGGCTGCGGAGCCTGGGAGACCAGCGCCGGGTCAATCCGCCACCGCCGCCACCTTCGCCACCCGCAGCGACGAAGGCGAAATCCGAACCGAAGCCCAAGAAGAAGAAAAAGAAGGAGCGCGATCGGTCGGGAACGTGTCCGACGTGTCAGGCCTTCTTCAAGGATCTTCCCCGGCATATCAGGCGGAAGATTTGTAAGCCACCGGAAGCGGCCCCGGAACCAGCTCCAGAACCGATACCGGAGCCCACTCCGGAACCCGCTCCGAAGCCGTCGGAATCCTACGACCCGAGCAAATTGACAGTAATTGTCAACGGCCAAGAAGTCGAGCCGATAACCGAGGAAGAAGCGACCCAGGGATTCGACGAGGGGGAAGAGTTCGCGACCTCGGGATTCGAGCGGGGAGATTTCGATCTCTTGGTGAATTGTCTCCCAATCGGCGGAGCAAGCCACGCCATCCAGCCGATTATATCGCTCGATCATCTTCTGGTTCCGTTCGGGGAAGCGGTCGCGAAAGAACAGCAGGAGCCCCACTGGTCGACCGTGGATTTCGGAAAGGGTCCCGGGCTCGTGGCTGCGAAGTTCGAAAGGTGGCTGAAGAAAGAACGGCCCCGGATGACGCTTCTTGCGGATTCGTGGTCTGCGGAATACAGGGCCGTCGGGTCCGTGCTTCGTCGTTATGCTCGGATCATAATAGCGCCGATCCGATGACAGCGGAAGAAGCAGCGGTGATCCTGTTCTGGATCGTGATTCTGGTCTGGATTTATAAACGGATCAAGGAAGGGGGCGAAGAATGAAGTGGATCGAATCGGACGCCGGGGGACTGGCGGCGGATCGGTGGCTGAAGGCCCGCCATGAAAACCGGGAAGCCCTTGTGGCCCAATATTCGGGTCCGTACAATCTGATCGACTTCGAAGAAAAAGGGCTCGATCGAACTTTCGCCCTGGCGGTGTGGGAAGACCCCGAGGACCTGCCAAGCGTGAAAGATATCCGGGCCGTGGTCGTAAAAGAAGAAGGAAAGCCGGACCGATTCGAGGCCCGGATTCCGGCTTCTTTTTTATTTCCACGCGATCCGCTGTTTCAGGCGGTTTTCGATTCCCTAAGATCGGCCCAGATAGCAGGCGAAATCGTTCTGAAGGAAGGATATCAGAAGGGCCCGGCGTCTTATTGGAAGCTGATCGCCCGGGCCTATCTGCAGGAAGAAAAGGAGAACAAACATGGGGGAACAGAGAAGACGAGAGATCGAAGAGCTGAAGGGCCAGATCGAACGGCTGTGGAAGGCGAACAAATACCAGGCCGAGCTTCTTCAGAAGATCGCGAACATACAGAGCGGACACGGACAAAAGATCGCGATCCTGGCGGGGGAAATGTCGGACCATAAAGCGCGGACCGACGCGGCCCTTTTTCAGATCGCTAAAATTTCGAAGGTGCACGGGTGAACCTATTGGAAACGCTCCTCCAACTTTCCGGGCGATCTTCGGTTCCATACTTCGCCCGCGAAACGTTCGGATTTAAGGGGACCGTCGTCCGGTCGGGGGAGCTCAGAAGGATCGAAGCCCTTCCCCGGCGAGTCTGGGACGAAGAGCCCCTGATCTCGGACCTCGTCAAGATCACAACCGAGAACCTGCGGAAGCCGTCCGGGGGCATGCGGTTGTGGAAGGTTCAAGCCGCGGCCATTGCGGAGGCGGTTGTTTATCGCGGTGTGTTCTGTCCGGTCGGAGTCGGACAAGGAAAGGCCCTGATCTCGCTTCTCGTCCCGGTGGCAATGGAAGCCCGGCGGCCTGTTCTCTTCGTCCCGGCTCACCTGCGGGATCAGACGCTCCGGTTTGTGATTCCAGCTATGGCGGAACATTGGAAGCTCCACCCAGGCCTGCGGGTCTTGTCTTATTCCGAGCTGAGCCAAGAGAAAAACGCCGATTTCTTGTGGGAGTATCGGCCCGATCTGATCATCTTGGACGAGTGTCACGAGGTAAAGAACCGGAGATCAGGCCGTGGGCGCCGCCTTTATCGGTGGTTCTCGGAATTCCCGGGCTGCGAATGTGTCGCGATGTCCGGAACCGTGACCACCCGATCGATTAAGGACTTCGCCCACATCGCTTCTTGGTGTCTGAAGGGCCGGACACCGGTCCCGCTCAGCTGGCAAGAGCTGTCCGAGTGGGCCGACGCTTTGGACGAGAAGATCCCCGAGGGCCAGCGAGTGAAGCCGGGCGCCTTGCGTCGATTCTGTAATAAGGAAGAATCCGCCCGCCAGGGATTCCGGCGGCGATTAACCGAGACCCCCGGCGTGGTCGCGACCTCGGAGGAAGTTCTGGGGACCTCGCTCCGGGTTCTGGAGTGGAAGACCGACCACAAACCGTCGGAGAAGCTCCTCGCCGCGATCGATAAAGTCCGGAAGACGTGGGAAACGCCGAACGGGGACATAATCACCGAAGCGGTCGACATGTGGCGACATATGCGGGAGCTGGCTTTGGGGTTCTGGTATCGCTGGAACCCGCCCGCGCCTCGGGATTGGCTCGAAGCCCGGCGAGCTTGGAAAAGCCACGTCCGGGAAGTTCTTCGACACAATCGCCGACGGCTTGACACCGAGCTCCAGGTCTGGAATGAGTGTGAGCGCTCCGAATCCCCGCCGAGGGTGTGGACCGATTGGAAGGAAATTCGGGACGAATTCCGACCAAATACCGTCGCGGAATGGATAGACGACCACGCGATCCGGAATTGTCTCCGGTGGCTTGTTCATAACGACGGGATCTGCTGGGTCGAGCATCGGGCGTTCGGCGAGCAGCTGGCCCAGGTCGCCCGGGTTCCGTATTTTGGAGCCGGGGACGATCGAATCTTGGACACTGAGGAGACCGCGATAGTGGCGAGCATCCGGGCCCACTCCCAGGGGAAGAACCTCGAACGGTGGTCGCGGAATCTCGTCCCGTGTCCGATGACCAGCGGGAAGGAGTGGGAACAGCTCCTCGGGCGAACTCACCGGCCCGGCCAAGAAGCCGACGAGGTGATCTGCGAAGTCGGGCTCGATTGGCCGGAGCTGGCCGCGTCCTTCGAGCAGGCCCGGGCCGATGCTCTTTATATTGAGGACACGATCGGCCAACGTCAAAAGCTGAATTACGCCGATCTTGTAATTACAGATACAAAAGAACCCCGGAGCGGTTCCGGGTTTTCTCACAGCGCCCGAGAGGGCGGGAAAGAAGGGTGAGCCATGCCAATGTGGCCCAATACAAACAAGCAGCAGACACAGCAAACCGGGGGAAATCCCCCACCCGGCGAAGACCCGTTCAACCGAACGGCGAACGCCACAGCCCGAGAGGGTGGGACATATCCAGATCCGGGACTTTATCCGGTTCTGTACGTGGACCGCCTTCAGATGAAAAGAAGCCGGAGAAATGAGGACGTCTTTATCGCTTCGTTCGATATTGTCGAAAGCAAGGTACCGAGCCGCCCGGCGGGAACTCAGATGGATTGGGTTGTGAATTATCGACACGACGCCAGCCCGGGGAATGTGAAGGCCTTCTTCTTGGCCATGATGAATCTGAAGGACGAAGACCTCGACGCCGACGGGCTGCGCTTCGCCGTGAGTGAGGATCAGCCCTGCAGGGGCCGCTTGGTCCGAATGCAGGCGACCGAGCAGACGACCCAGGCGGGCGGGATTTTCACCGCTTGCAACTGGACTGCAATCCCGGACGAAATTCAGAACAAAGCGGACGAGCTCCGGACCGCTGCCGGATTCGCCCCGTTCTGATTTTCACAAGATCCGGCGACCGGGGGTGGAAGAACCTCCCTCGACAGTGTCCCCCGGTCGCCGGGGAGGTATTATGAACAAACCGATAATAGCGATCGACGTGGAAACCCGGCTGGCGCGCTCGGGGGATATGGCTCCCCGGATCGTGTGCATGAGCGCGACCAATCCCTTCGATTTACAAGGGGACTGGATCGCCCGCGCTATTTTGACTGGAGAAGAAATCCGGCGAGGCCTTGGGGTGATTCTTCCCCGGGCCGCAGCTGGCGAGCTCGTGATCGTCGGTCATTTCGTCGCATTCGATTTCGCCTGTATTCTGGCGAATTATCCGGAGCTGTGGGATCTGGTCTGGGAAGCGTATCACGAGGACGGGATCGTGTGCACGGCGATCCGGGAGAAGCTCTTGGACATCGCCGAGGGTGAGTTCATGTACTACACGGACCGCGAGGGGAAGAAGCGGGAAACCAATTACAGCCTCGAAGAATCCGCGGCCCGGTGGCTCGGGCTGGAAATGGACAAGGGCCCGGACTCGTGGCAGACCCGGTTTGCGGAGCTGGAAGGGATTCCGGTTCCAGATTGGCCCGAAGAAGCGATCGAATATGCCGAAGCGGACGCGGTCGCCGCTCATGGTTTATACATGAAACAGGAAGAACGAGCCGAACGAATATCCCACGATATCCCGACACAATACGAGGACAGCCGGGCGGATTTCGCTCTTCGGCTCATGTCGGTCTGGGGGATCGAAGTGGACCGCGACCGGGTCGAAAAGCTGTGGCGGGTTACTGTCGAAAGAATGGAAGGATACGCGGATCGGGTCGTGGCTGCAGGCCTGGCTTCCCGGCGGCGACCTTCGGCGGTTCTGTGGGAAGAGGAAGAAGAGCTGCCAGCGCTTCCGGATGTGAAAAAAGACCTGACCGCCGTCCGGACTCGAATCCTCGAACATTATCCCGGCGGAGATCCGCCGCGAACCCAGAAGACGCGGAAGATCCAGACCGGCCAAGAGGTGATCGAGGCCTGCAGAGATCAAGCCCTGATCGACCTGGCAAGGTTCGAGGGTCTGAGGAAGACGGCCAGCACCTATTTGACGAAGCTACTCCGGCCAATCGTTCACGCCTCTTACAAAGGAATCGGCGCCGCGAGCAATCGAACGAGCTGCTCGGGTCCGAATATTCAGAACCAGCCCCGCCTGCCGGGCGTTCGGGAGTGCTTTCGAGCTCGGCCCGGTTGTGTGTTCGTGTCTTGTGATTTCGATTCTCAAGAAATGAGGACCCTCGCCCAATCCTGCGTCTCGATCTGTGGCCGGTCCCGGCTGGCTCAGCGATACCAGCAGGATCGACACTTCGATCCACACCTGGAGCTGGCCGCGAACCTGGCGAAGATTCCGATCGAGGACGCGGCGGAAATGCTGAAGGCGGGGGATAAGGAAGTGAAACGACTCCGACAACACGCAAAGATCGCGAATTTTGGATTTCCCGGCGGTATGGGAACCGATGGATTTGTCGCTTATGCTCGCGGGTGGGGTGTGGACATGTCCGACCAACGAGCAAAGCACCTCCGGGCGGCTTGGTTCTTACAATGGCCCGAGATGAGGACCATGTTCGACCATGTCCGGGGACTTGCCAGGGCGAACGGCTGGGCGGTTCAAACAAACCCGCTGAGCGGATTTCGACGGGCTGGCTGCGGATTTACGGACGCCGCGAACGGGTATTTTCAGACCTTGGCCGCCCACGCCAGCAAGGCGGCCCTGTGGGAAGTGTCCCGGCGGTGTTATGCTGATCGGGGGTCTTATCTGTACGGGTCCCGTCCCGTGGCGTTCGTACATGACGAAATCATTATCGAGGCCCCGGAGTGGGCCGCCCACAAGGTCGCGGAAGAGGTGGAAACCGTCCTGATCGAATGTATGGAAAGGTGGACGCCGGACGTGCCCGCCGCTGCTTCCGCTTCCCTCATGCGACGCTGGAGCAAGAGGGCCGAGCGGGTAAAAGACCGAAACGGGAGGCTCATCCCGTGGGAGGATAGACATGGATCAGAAGTATAAAATCGCGGTCGAGGAGTCGATCGAATTCGTCCGGAAGCTCCCGGGATACGGGGACTTCAGCGACGCGGCCAAGATGATCGAGGACGGGATTCGGCTCCGGCTGGAAGGAAAAACAGAAGACGACACGGAAAGAAAAGCGATCCCGGTGGAAGAGCTGAAGGAAGCAGCCCAAGAGGTGTGGCGCGGCCAGTGGGGCGACTCTCACCGGCCACACTCACACCCGGCGCCGTTCTATGTTCTTCAGTCCCTCGGGAATAAACTCGGGATCGATATCCTCGGCTTGGAAAAGAAAAGGGGAGACAATGACCGTCGCGGCGATTGATCCCGGAAGCTCTTCCGGTGTGGCCCTGTTCGACCAAGAAGGGCTCTGGGATGTCTTTCTTTTGAAGGGCGACGCCCCGGAACAGTCCCAAGAGCTCCACCGATATTTACGGGAAGAACTCGCGGCGGGCGGCTGGTTTTCTTGCGCCGTTGTCGAAATTCCGCAGATATACGATCGAAGGAAATGGAAAGGCGATCCGAATGATTTGATCAAAGTCGCCGTCACGGCGGGAGCGCTCGCGGGGACTTTTTTCCGAAGAACCGGATCGATCGAATTCGTGAAGCCCGCGACGTGGAAAGGGTCCCGGCCAAAGGAAATCGATAACGAATTCACTCTTTCCTTGCTCACTCCGGACGAGCTTCTCCGGTTTGAAAGGGCGAAGGCTCCGAAGTCGAAACGCCACAATCTGATCGACGCTATCGGGATCGGGCTGTGGAAATTAAAAAGGAGGTAACGATGCCACCGAACAAAGTCCAAGAAGAGGAACTCGAGGCCATGAGGAAGGCTCTCCGGGTTCCGCGAACGGTTCCGCAGCTCGTGAAGATTCTCGGGGTTACTCGTCGAACTGTTTACAATCACCTCGCTCGCCTGGCTGCAGCTGGCGACAACGTGATCAGAGTCGGAATCACTCGCCCGACCAAATACCAGATCCAAAACCTTGAAAAATCCGGCCCCCCGAAAAATACCAAGTAAATAGCCCAATGATTCCGGGTTATTCCGGACCCAGAAAAAGCCCGCTTTTTGTTTGCATACTGTGAAAGGGTACGATATATTCAGATCATGATCACAAAAGGAAAAAGGATGCGGGTTCTGATAGCTTGCGAATTTTCCGGAATTGTTCGCGATGCTTTCCGGCTTCGCGGTCATGACGCTTGGTCTTGTGATCTGCTTCCTTCTGAATCGGAAGGACTTCACATTCAGAGGGACGTCTTGGAAATTCTGGATCGGGATTGGGATCTCATGATAGCGCATCCCCCTTGCACCCATCTTGCTGTGTCTGGGGCTCGCTGGTTCAAATCAAAACAGAAAGAACAAGCGGAAGCGCTGGAATTCGTTCGGGCTCTTCTTGGTGCTCCCATTAAAAAAATCGCTCTCGAAAATCCGATCAGCGTATTAAGCACCAAGATCCGAAAGCCCGATCAGATAATCCAGCCGTGGCAATTTGGACACGGGGAAACAAAGGCGACCTGTTTGTGGCTGAAAAACTTACCCCTTCTGGTCCCGACCAAAATTGTCGAGGGCCGCGAAAACAGGATACACCGGATGCCCCCTTCAAAGGACCGGTGGAAAAATCGATCAAGATTTTATCCCGGAATCGCCGAAGCGATGGCGAACCAGTGGGGAAAATAAGATGACGTGTGTTCTTTTCGATTGCTTCGAATGTGGCTGGACCGGAACCGAAACGGCGGGAGCTTTTCCGCGTCGGTGTCCGGCCTGCGGAAGCGATCAAATTATCACGGAATTCGACGAAGAGACCGACCACTGGCCGGACAACGGCCACAACGAAGAAGGAGGGTCAAATGACTAAAAAGAACGGAAAGACCAACGGGATCGTAAAGATACCAAGATCCGCGGACGTAAAACGAGCAGCGGAGCCGATCGTGATTAATGCAGAACAGGCGCTCAGCCTGGCGGACACGACGGCGATCAGTTCTTCCGATGCTGCAGAGAACGCGACCGCCTGGCTGAAGGAGATCAAGATCCGGAAAGAAGAGGTCGACACAAAGCGGCGGAGCTTCACCGATCCACTGCGGGATACTATCGACCGAATCAACGCGGAATTCAAACCAGCGATCGAGGCGCTCGAAATGGCCGAGAAGACCATGAAAGGGAAGATCGCGAGCTGGATCGAATCTTGCCACAACGCCCGCGACGCGGCTTTGGAAAAAGTCGGAAAGGCGAAGAACCTCTCACCGGAGAAGCAGGACGAAATGATCGAAAAAGCGGAAGCCAAGCTCCCGCCCAAGATTTCCGGGATGTCCGTCCGGGAAAGCTGGATCGGGATTGTGTCTTCTGAAAAAATCCTGAAGGACTGGATCATCAAGAACAAGCGCTGGGATCTGATTTTGATAAACAAGAAGGCCCTCCTCGCGCTGACAAAAGCCGCCGGAGCTGATCCGAAGATTCCGGGCTGGACCGCGTCCCGTTCCCGATCGGTGGCGATTTCGACGAAGGGGAGCAAGTGACCCCCGCCAGAATCCCCACAGCTTATCCAGAATCTCCCAGGATTCCCGAGCTGGCCCAGGTTCGGGGATTCGGGAGACCTTTTCCGAAAACCGGCTCAGAGGCCGGATTCGTGGCTTTTTCAATATGGCTGGAATCCCTTCAGCGGCCCCGCTTTTTCTTTCAAAAAAAGCGTCTTTTTTTTCGTTTTTTCTTCTTTTTTCGCTTGACATAGCCGGGCGGCTATGCGATATTAGAATTATGGAAAGGGAAAACAAAAGGAGGGACGCCATGACAAGGACAACGAGAAAAGAAGCCAGCCAGCCGAAAACGAAGAAGCTGGTAATAGTGAGAGGAAAAGGAACCCCGAACGAGACCCGGATCGAGACCGATATCACGCTTCACTGGTCCGCCGGTCTTGGTCGCTACGTTTCGATCCCCGAGGACGACACCCCGGAGATCCCCGACATGGTCGGATACCTGAACCAGCCCCGCAGGTCGTAAGGAGGACACCATGACAAGGACAGCACAAACCGAATACAAGGAAAAAGCCCAGAAAGTCCGGGACCTAATGGACCAGATCCAGAAGGCCCTTGAAACCCATGAAGAGGAAACCAAGAGCGACCCCCGGAATTGGGGACGCGCTGGGGACCTCGGACACGTCGCCGCCGAACTTCGGAACGTGCTCGGCTTCCTTCGGAACGAGGAAGAGCCCGAGATTCCGGACCTCGTCGGATACCTTAACAGCTAAGGAGGGTTACCATGACAACGGAAGAGGAAAGAATAACAGCAAGAACGGAAAGAATCCGGCTGGCGGTTAATGCAGCCGAGGCGGCCTTCTGGTCCGTTATCGGGAAGAACTTCCCGGAAGCGACCTCCGGGGACCTGGACCCGACCACCGTGTTCGAGCTTTCGGAAGCCCTAACCGAAGCGGTCGAGATGCGGCTTGCTGCGAACGTCCACGAAAAAGAGAAGAAGGCCGGTGCCCGCTTTGTGGATTTTACAAGCCCGGGACCAGCTGGGAAGATCACGATCTGGAAGATTGCCCGATCTGCGGATACTCGGAAGAGGAAGAAGGGGGGACACAATGAAAACCGGAACAGGAAGACACAAGACGATCTGGCCCAAGCCGAAGGCGGGGACCTTTATCACGACCGATTCGACCTTCTGGATCGTAACCGACCCGACTCCAGATTCCGAGCTGGCGGACATCTTCGGACGGTGCACGCTTCACGGTCTGAACATGCAATTTCTCGGAGGATTGAAAGCCAAGGAAGAGAACCTCACGATATACACCGATGAGACCGCAGCGAAAGCCGACGCGCTGGAAAGGCTGGCAAAGTGGACCCACTAACCGAAAAACAAGCGGCCTGCCTGCAGGCGATCAAGACCTTCCACCGGATTCACGGTTACGCCCCTTCGCAATCTGATCTCATGCGGGCCCTGGGTCGGAACCACAAAAGATCGATCCAGCAAACCCTCGCGATCTTGAAAAGAAAGGGCGCGGTCGATTGGGCGCCCGGTGTGGCTCGAAGTATCCGGGCGATCGATTGAGCTGGACAAGACCGGGCCGAATAGCTACGATCACAGCATGAAAAAAATAAAACATCAGGCCGAACGCCGGGCGCTTATCGCGAAGCTGGAACGCCGTCTTCTCGTTCTTCAAAAGCTCGACCACGCCAGCCGCCACGCCCGAACCTTGATCACCGGGATCGAAAGACGCCTGGAGCGATTAAGGGAAGAGGCCTAGAAAGGTTTACAACAATGTTGAAATATATCGCGGCGCTCGTGGCCGTCTTGGTGTGCTTTAATCTTTCCGCGTCCGAGCTGGTCCGATATCGGGATCTATGCAAAGCCACGGGCGCGATCGTGTGGATACTCAAGGATCAAGGCGCTCGCCCCACCGATTATCGGCTGCAGTTCGCCGACGGGTTCGCCTGGGCCATTGTCCCGGCTGCGAAAAAATACGGGGTCGATATCGACGCAATGATCGTGACTGCTTTCACCGAGTCCAGCTTTCACGCGGACGCCGTCGGGGAAAAGGGCGAGCGGGGACTTTATCAAATCCACCGCCGACCGCTGCGGGATTGGAAGGACATCCGGGAGAACGCCGACAAGGGCGCCCGCCTTCTGGCCCGAGCTATCCGGACTTGTTCCGACAAGGGCGGAACCTGGGAACATGTGTTCGGACATTATCGATCGGGGCGCTGCGATCCGGAGTTCGGAAAGTGGAAGGCCCGACTTTATCGAAGGCTCAAGAAGGAACTGAGGAAAGCGGAATCCCTGCCAGCTCGGCTTTGATTTCTATCTCAGTCATAAACGGGAACCGATAACGAAGGCCGCCGACTTTATCGCGGAGAGCTTCTTTCCATGCGGTCCAATATTGGGACCGAGGCGCCACGAGCCAGGCGCCACCGATTCCGCCCGCCGTAATGTCCGTGACGCTTTCGTGAAGAAATCGAACAAGGAAGGGATTCCAGGTCGTGTGGCCCGCGGTCTTGTGAGCGTCGACCCAGCCCCACTCGAAGCCCTGGCGAACCATTTCATCCCGGAGCATGTCGGCGAACCCGCCGTCGGTTCCGGGGCCGACATTTCCATGCATGAGATCCCGATCGTCGTTCTCCGCAGCCAGACAAGCATAAAGAACGATCCGGGCGGAAAGATTGCACCGATTGATCAGTACCTCGACCAGCGCGGGGATCTCCTTTCTCGTGAAACCGAACTGAAGACCGTTCGGCCACCCGTGACCGAAGAAGGCGATACAGTCCAGCGGCTCCAGAATCGGAACAGCCTCGATTGCATCGAGGGTCATTTGTCGCCGCTTCGAATAATTCCGAACGGAAAGATTCAAAGCGACCCGGCGATGTAATGGGACGCCGTGAGTATCGCCGAAGTTCTGAGCCTCGGGAATAAAAGCCCCGGTCGCGTCCTTGCGTCCGTGGCTGTTCTTGCTGGAGTACAGGATCAGCGTCGACATTAGACCGATCCCCGAACTCGAAGAAGAACCGGGTAACGACTCGGAAGAGTCCAGACTTTCGAAGATTCTGTGAGCTGGAACTCGAGAAGATGTTCGCCGCTTGGCAAGTCGGAATCCCAAGAAAGATCCGCCCACTCCTCTTCCGCTGCTCCGCGAGGTGTTACGGTTCCCGTTAGGACTCCGCCGCCTTGTAATCGAACCCGAGCCACGATCCCGCCGTCGTAATCCGACAAGACAAGCCCGTCGAACTTGACCGCGACGTCGGGGGTCTCGTCCCCTTCGACAAGATACAAGGAAAGGCGGCGATTATTCGAATCGATGATCAGTTCTGGCGAAATCATGGCGAACCCCCTGGAGCTGGCTCGACGATGAATTGGCCGGAGATATGGACCTTCGTTTCGGTCTCACTTTCCCCAATCAAGCGCCGGACCTCATAAACCCAATAAAGCCGATCGGAGCCCTGCGGGTCGCTTATGTCGTCCGCTTCGATATATATCTTCGTCCGTCCGTTCGTTGGGTCTAGGTGCTCACCTGGGCCGTTCTCTTTTTCGATCTTCAGCGTCCCGCCGGGCTCGTCCCAGATTCGCAGCCTCACCGCGTCGGCGGATATGTTCACCGGATCGCCGGACTCGTCCAAGATATGAAATTCGAACGGGGTGTAATTCCCGCGAATTATCTCGACGCAGATTTCCGAAGGGACGATCGCCACAATAGCCCCGACAACCTTTGTGCAAGCATCGCAGCTCATACTTCTTCCTCCTTATCCTTGAAGGCCTGGGACGCTTTCGCCTTCGCCAGTATCAAGGCGACCCGGCTTTTCAGAGCCTCGCCCGGGAGAAGAATTTCGCAGGCCCGTTCGAGGTCGTCCCATTGTTCGCCCTCGGCCAGATCGATTATCCCCTTGATCAAATCCGGAACCAGTTTGAGGAGCTCTTTCATAATTCGCCTCCCTTCAGCGCTTCCGCGATCCCTTCCATAATTCGAACGGCGTCCGCGACTTCGTCCGTGTTCACCCCGACGGCTTCCAAATCCTTCAAGGCCGATCGAAGGTGATGTAATATATTCGCCGCCTTGACTATCAGCCGCGACGGGCTCTTTTTCGTCTTTCCCTCTTCCATAGATAAAAACAGCTTCTCGAATTTCAGGAGGAGATCCTTCGCTATTTCTAGCGAGCTGACGGCCTGCTCAACTCGTGACATCTTGTCGGCCCATTGCTCTTCGCACTCCTCCCGGGTCGGACAAGTTCCGATCAGCTCTTGCGTGAATTTCTCGCCCAGAACCGGGATCGCTTTGTCCAAGAGCTCGTCCGCCGTCTTGATTGCGATCGCCGCATCCTGAATTCCCTTCTTGACCACGTAACCGCCATGCGCGCAAGCGCCAGCGATAAGAAGAAGCGCGATCAGTATCATGATTTTCTTCATGGTTCACCTCTTAACCTTTGATCACTTTTCCGCCGGTTCCTTCCCCCTTCGGAATAAACACACCGCCGCCGATTCCTTTTGTCGGCCCGTCGATCCGCAGCCTTCCCGATACCTGGGCCGCCGCTGAAATCGTTCCGATAAGTCCACGGCCTCTTGTTAATGCTCCAGCCACGGAAGAAGAAGCCGAGATCCCAGCGTAGATCGGAAGGTTCGAATCGAACAAAGTGACCTGCCAGAACTTCTCCTCAGATTCGACAACGGTGTAATCTACGATCGCCGAAATATTTGTCGCGCTCACGACTTCCCCGGCCAGATTAACCGCCCCGGTGGCGACGTCGTGGCTTTCCAAAGCTATATTCGAAAGACTCTGGCGGGCGTTGTCGCCGTCGAATCCGAACCATCTCATGTGCTGGACTTGAGGACCGAGATCGAAAAAGCCGATCCCGATCGAAGATTCTCCCGAATGAACAGCGCCCTCCGTCCACCTGTAAACATTTAAGAAGGCGTGAACAAGTCCGCGATAAGGTCGATCCGCGAAGTTCTCGACCTCACCCGTTACGGTCGGAGTGGGAACCACTCCCCCGATGTGTGGGCCGCTTTGAAAACAGATCGCGGTATATCTTGTTTCGTTCCCGTCCACGTCGGACCAGTTCAGCGTGAAGCCGTCCGCGTCGAACGAAGAATAAGAAGCGCGATCCGCAAGGTTCCCGTATCCGTCGGGGCTTACGATAGGATAGCCCCCGGCCTCTCCGACCTGATTTGGGGAACCGTATCCCTCCTTCGGTGCTAATGTTGAAACGCTCACACCGCGAGCGCCCGAGGCGGGAAAGTCGAACATATGACCATACATGAACCCGGCGCCCGCTGAAGTAAAAGGAGGATCGGACCCCTTGAGCGAGCTCAAGAAGAGAACCCCGGTCGGCTGAAATCCGATCCCGGTGTAGGCCTGGGACCCGGTGGACGTGGGCGCCTGTATTTGTGTGATCTTGAGATTCTGTAATCCGCTGAAGGCGAGAAAATCGATCAGCCTGGCTTGGCCGTCCGCGGTTGTCCAGTCCAAGCGGAATCCATCCGACAGCATGGAATCGAGCTCCGCAGCGCATAACACCGAAGGCGAGGCCCCGGATTGAATAAGCCCGATCGCTTTCGTGTCGTCGTGGCGGCTGTGTCGATAAGCCGTCCCGCCAATCTTCGGGGTGTGGGATACCGCGTGGTAAACCTGATCCGCTGCGGACATGGCTCCGACACCAAGATCCGCGTTTGTTCCCAGACCTGGAGCGGTTAGACTATTGATCAAGAACAGAACCAGCTCCGGCTCGAACTCTAGCCCCGAAACGGTTTGAAGTCCGACGGAAGAACGGGCGGAAAATCTTCCCGCTGTGATCTTGAAACCTTTGGCCGGGTCCGCCATTAATCCAGCGTCACAACGATATCACCCGCTGAAAAGCTGGGCTGATCGTTGACGTCCACTATCTTCGAAGCTGTAAGAGCGCCACCGGCGAGGAAGTTCCCACCGCTCGCGGCGTCCATTATGATCACCCATGCCATAGTTCCCCAAAGCGCGGTCGCCTTTGGAAAGCTGATCAGGGTTCCGTTCGCCTTCGCTCCGCTCACGGCTGCGGGCCAGTTTGTCGTGTTGTTTGTAACCTCGACCCGAGCATAAGCCCCGCCGCTCGGTTCGGTTATTCCCGATCCGTCGTCGCCTGGATCGGTCGAACTCAAACCGACATAAAGCGAAGCCGGGGGCGAATAGGAATCGGCGCCGAAGACGTGATCAAGGACTTCGTTTTCCAGATAATCGCCGAAGCTCATTTCTTCCTCCTTAATTACAAGCGAGATCCGAGCAAGGATCGGCCCCGCTTTTTAATTTCTTCATGTTCAGATCATAAAGCCGGTCGTATTCGTCCTCTCGCCGATCGCGGCTCCGGATCTTTTCGGTCGCTCGCCTTGCTTCGTCGCGGGCGATTTGTTTGTGCTGGACTTCCTGAACCGCGTCGATCTTGAATTTCACTTGACCGGAAATATGCCGGACCTCTTCGATCCCTTCTTCATTCGCTTGAATTTTCGCGTTCTGCTTGTCGTCGATCCCTTTCTGCTTTCCCGCTTGGATTTCGATCTTGTCCTGAACCTGATCAGTCGTGGCGAGGCTGATCCCAATCCAGCCACCGCCACCGCCGAAGACAACAAGAGCGACCGCGAGGAGGTACTTCCAGTGTATGACGACGCCGTTCTCTTTTATTTGCATGATCTTGCTCGTGTTCATCGCTCTTCCTTTATGTCAGCTGATAAGATTTGATCGAGCTCGCCCCGTCCTTATAAACCCACCAAATCGACGAATCGGTTCCGACCCCGTGGCCGTAATTGCCAACGCTCCAGCTCGAAAAATCGGACTGATTCGGAGTTGCTCCTACCAGCGTGACGATTGCTTTTAAGTTCTGAGCTTCCGACACATTGTCGAGCGCGTCCTTGACAGCGGTTCCGGAAATTGCAGAGCTGTTTTTAATGTCGTCGTCGTATATCTTTAGATCTTTTGTTCCTTGAATATCGAAGTCGGCCCGGTCTCCTTCCACTGTTATCCACTGAATTGTCGATCCCGATTCCACATAAAGAGCCTTCCCGCTTCCGTTATAAGTTGTGCTCAAATCGGACGCTTGGATCGTCGAATTGTTGATAAGTTCGATCAGATTATTCGAACCAGAATATCCCGGCGGCGCCTGGGCCTCGACAGATCGGATTATGATTCCGCCCGAGTTATCCACTACTAGCGATTTCGCTTGGGTCCCGATTATGGCCATGTCATTTATAAAACCGCCGTTTGTGTTTTTAATCTCAAAGGCGTTCGTCGCTCCGATAATTTGCGCGTTCATTCCGTGCAATATCGGCGAAGCGTTCTCGAAATACAACCGCCCGATACTTCCACCAAGAACGGCGTTTACATAAGATCCGGCTGAATTCGGTAAATCCTTGAACCAGCCGCCGTAACCAGTAGCTGGTGCGGATAGAATAACACGAGCAAGCGTCAAATTTTTAGTCGCGGATATTCCGTTAATCTTGATCGCGGAATAGGCTCCGGAAGTGGCAAGCGTGATATCCTGAAATAAAATATTACCGGTAACCGAAGTTCCCGAAAGAGTGTCCACCGAACTTGTGATCGTTGTGTTATTAACATCAAAACCGATCAGCGAGAATCCCGCTGCCGGGATCGTGATTCCCGTTCCTCCGAGGTCGTAAGACCCCGGCATCAGCATCAGCGAGTTGACCCCGCTTCCGAGTGAAGACACCGCAGGCGGGATCGTTTTGTATGGATACCAGAACGATCCGTTCTCAGTATAGGAATCGGATCGCTGGTCGATCCATATTGCTTTCGACCTTCCCACGTACGCCGCTTGGTTCGTTAATGCGAGCGCGTTTCTATCGATTCCCGTTCTCATTTTAAGACACCTCCTCGATTACTATGATCTCAGCGGTGGCGTCGTTCGCTGTTCCGCTGGTTCTTGTTACTTCGACCTTGATCCATTCCGCTGTGAAGTGCGCGTCGTCATGAACCATTAACGAAACAGCGCCGCCCGAATTATCGATCTCGCTTGCTCCTTCGAACCAGTCCTCCGAAGTCGGCGACCAATCGGAAGAAGGAAGAGCATCAAGAACCGTCGGATCATTCATCTTCGGACCGTCCGGAGCTCTTCCCGTTTCGAATACGTTTACTTTCACAACGTCGGTCGAAGTTCCGTCGCTCAGAATGATCTGCAGACTTCGCAAAGTGTGACCGAGCGGGCGGCCCGTTGGATCGAGGTATCCGCGGAAGTACATAATAAACGGATCGTTGTTATCTATGTCTCCCGCTTCGAGCTTCAAATTTTTCGTTATCGTTCCCGGGTTAGCCATCGCCTTCCTCCTTTTCTTCCGGCGGCGCCGGTGGTAAGCTCGATCGCTTCTCGGTTAATACCGATTCTTCGATCTTCGCTTCCAAATATTTCTGCAGCCCGGCATCGTCCACGCCGAGAACCTTTTTCAGATCCTCGATTCCTTTTTCTCCCCACATTCGCCGGACGTTGTCGATCACCATCTTTTTGACGTTCCGCGCTTCGTTATCGGTAAGCAGAACGCCGCCCGGAGAATCTTCCGCCCTGGCTTTTTTCAATTCGGCGACGAGGGTTTGTTCCGCTTCGCGAACGTAAGTCAAGACCGAATCATTCAGCCGGATCATCGTGTTCGATAGCATCTCCGATTTCGTCTTCTCCTTTAGCCACCGAATCAACCGCGCCGACAGCCACCCCAGAAGAGCCACTACCACCGGCGTCGCGTATTCTAGGATCGTGAAGAGCAACTGGCCCTCCTCGCTCATGACTTGCTGATCCATCTTCTTCCTCCTTCTTTCTTAACATAGCACGGACCGAACCACGCCGCGGATCGACCGCGAGATCGTATCGCTGCGGAAGGTTCAAGCGAACCCGAACGGCTTCCATGATCCGACCCATTTCTTGTTCGAGCTCTTTCTTCTTCGCGAATAGGAGCTCCTGTTCAAGTGAAAGATTCACGATCTTGAGACGTTCGATTTCTTCAAGTCGAAATTCGCAGCCGTCGATCCCCGCTGGATCGGGCTCGTCGCTCTGATTCTGGATTTCCTTCAGCCGTCGAATCTCCGCCTTCATGTCGTCGCGGTTCATGTTACACCACCGTTCCGGCGAAGTGTCCCTCGCTGATCAGCCACTCATAAAGCAAGCGGGCGACCTCGTCGTAAACCTTCGCACTGGTCGAGCTGCAGAGCTCAGCCACGATCGAATCGTAATCGGCGCCGGTAACGTCGAACGTCTTCACAGTAACACCGCGAATATTGACACCGGGTGTGAACACGCTCCCGGGATATGTTCCGTACTTCGTTGTGAATTGGATCACCTTGTCTTCCGTCCGAACCTGGACGGCGGTTATCCCGACGTGTGTGTAACTTCCGGAATCAGCATCGCCGGGATCAAAGTCTGCGGTTAAGTCTATCGGCATTTTGGTTTCCTCCTTTTTATTGGTAAAGAGCGATCGGGCTGACCGACATATGCGATTCAGCTTCGAACGCTACAGAATTTCCCGTATCATTTCGGATCGCGATGTAGTAGTAATCACCGGTCGCGGCGGTTCCTAACGTGTCGAACTGCAGATAATAGATCACCGTGATGTTCTCGTGTCCGCTGGCTTGTCCGAATCGGTGATAGGTTCTGAAATTTGTCAACTCGGAAGCCGCTCCGCCAGCGAGTCCTCGATATAGCCGGATCTCGATCTCGTCGTCAAAATTCGTCGTTACCACGTCGAACGAAAGCTGAGCGACCGCCAGGAATCGACCCTTCGCGGTTGTGTTATAAAGTCGATAAGAGCCGTCAACCTGCATCCCGTTACCGGCTATCGCGTTGTTAGGTGTGACCGCCGTTGTCGCTCCAGTTCCCGCGGCGATATTCGATCCGTACGTGAACAAATACACCTGGCCGTATTCATAAACCCGGTTAAAATTCCCCTGCAGCCAGCGATTTGTCGAGGTCCCGATCTTTCCACCGGTCGAACTCGGATAGAGCTCCGCATCTTGATCCCAGATCACAGCATCGGAAGCCGGTCCGCCGAAATAAAGGTAAGTCTTTTCAAGACCGAGACCGCCGTCGAACGATTGGAGGAAGTAGTAGTCGCTCTGCTGGGTCCACCGCCACTGGCGCGCCGTTGTCCGGTTCGGACTTTCAAAAGTGAGTTTGCCACCGATCGCGGTTCCGCCGAGATTATACCGGAGATAAAGATTAGCAAGGCGATCGAACTCGAACGTCCCGTCGCCTTCGACCGCGCCGTCGATTGTCTGGGCTGCTTCGTCGTCGAGCTGCATTGAAAAAGAACGGCGCCCGGGGTTATAAACGAGCTTCGGTATATCGCCTCCCGGTCCGGCAGTGTTAAAAATCGCCTGCGTTTCATATGGCGAACTCGTGGAATTGTACAGAACAAACCCGCGCCGCCCGTCTGCATAATTGTAATCCGTAAAAAGTGTCAAGGTCTGGGAATCAAGGAACAGCGCGGAATCTCCCGCCTGATATGCTCTGAACCCGCCGATACTCGAATTGTAACCGAAGAAAATCAGCGGAACGTCGAGCCCGTCGAATCCGATCCGCATGTCCGTTTCGGTTCCGTCGTATCGAATGTATCTCCCGGTAAACTCCAGAGTCAAATCGGCTCCGGTCTCAAGAAATCGAAGGGCGTCCATTTCAAGACCCGGGTGCCAAATTATGAAATCGTCGGCGGTTGTGTAGTCGTCAAACCTTTCCGCAAGCCAGCGGAACCAGTCGCCGATCAGATTCGTTCGCCAGTTCTCCCAAGAGCTCGGCGGGATTTCCTTATAAAGCCACCCGGCGTCCTTCTTCCCTTCCGACGGCTCGGTTATGTTTCCCGAGGTGTCCGCCCACCGTGGGATCTTTGCTGGTCTCGAATATAGTGCTGGCATATCTTAACCTCCTATGGCGCCGCCGTAGTGGCCCTCGTCAAATCCGGGCCCGGTATCAAATCGAAACGGGTCCTCGATATGGTACAAAAGCTGAGCGTTGACCCCCGCGGGCTTCGTCGTCTGTAATATCGCCCCGTACGGAACCGGGTCCCAGCTGGGATCGACCGGATCGAATAATTCCAGAGTAAAAGAAGCGGCGAAATATTCCCGAAGCTGGACCGCCTTCCCGGTCGAATTGACGAATATCTCGATCAAGTCCTGCGGGGTCGCTTCGTTTAATAGAATCTGAATCCGAACCCGAATCGCAAGCCGATAATCGGTATCGTTCCGGCCTTCCCGGAATTCTCCGACAATCGATCCCAGACCGTCGAGCTGAGCCCCGACGGCTTCGTCAAGGGCTCGATCTATCAAGAGCTCAAGGAAAGCATCCTCGAGATCCTGGATTTGGTTCAGAAAGACCGTCAAGAACTTCCGGATCTTCGGCTTGTCCTTCAGCACCTCGATCAGCTGGCCGAGGCCTTCCGCGACGTGGTTTGTTTTGTGTTCGATTGCCATTATGCCACCGTTACCGATATGTCCGAAGTGTCGAACGTCGCCAGCTCCCGGAATCCGATCGTGATATTTCCAGTTCCGACTGGCGGCGTTATCTTGTCGATCTTGAAGACGGTCACGTCCACGACTCCGGCCACGCTCAAGGGTACACACTTAAATTGAAGCGCGATCACGTCTTCCCCGACCGTGAGCTCGCCGCCATAAGCAGCAAGGGCCGCCTTTATCTGATCGACCCCGTCGGCTGGGAAGCTCCCGCCGTTGGTCTCGACTGTGAGATCCATATATATTGGAATATCATCCGGGCGGCTGAAGTAAATATCGTGATCGAATCCCTGGGAATCCGTAACGGTCCGGAACTCGTCCCCGTAAGGTTCGATCCCGGCTGGCTTCACAGCCCAGATCGTCTCGGCGATTTCGTCTTCGTCCCCACCGAGAACCACGACCTCGAACGAGTGGGGAGGAAGGCCCCCGGTTCCGGTGTAATCTATGCTCGTAAAATTCTCGAAAACATAGGCCTGCTCGACGCCGTCCAATTCCCGAACCCTGGATCGGATTGCTTCGACTGTCGCGGCTCCTATCAGCCGGAGAAGCTGTTCGCGTCGAATCCTGAAATCCGGATCTTCTTCCACTTCCGATCCGATCGTGGCGTCCTCGGAATTGAATCCCTCATATACGATCCCGGTTGTGAATCCGAGAACGGGAGCAGCGTCCCCGCTTGCCAAAAATTCCAGCGACGATCCTTCCCCTTCGGTCTCGGAATATATCCGAACCTTTCCCCCCACGTCTTCCGCAGTAATACCGGAGATCGCCGCCTCGATCAGACTTGCCACTTCGGCGGCGGTATAAGTCGGATATCCAAGTTCGAAAGCGTAACCCTGCTGGGTTCCGCCGTCCACCTTCAGGACGAGCTCCAGGCCGTCCACGTCGTAAGGTTCCGAATTGCTGCAGGTCACGGCCACCGCAGCGCTCCAGCCTGCTTTGGGAGTTCGGATCGTGTTAATGGTTCCAGCATATCCGGGGAACTCGCCATACTCGACCGATTCGGCTTCCGCCGATACCGTCGCCGGATATCCACTTGTGTTTGTTACCGATTCGATCAGCTGATAAGCCGGGCCAGTCGTCCCGACTCCGACTTGGTCGCCGATGTCCAGCGTCACACCGTTGTCGATATACAACTGATCGAGGTGAACATGTGATCGCCTGGCTCCAAGCCGAAACGCTCCAGTTATCGAAGACACTTGATCGAGAGATTCCCCGCTTGCGGAATCGGGATAAAAAGCGCGGTAGATCGCTTCGCCCAGATCCCAAAGCTCCCGGAGCTTGTTCCCGAAAATCCCGTTCACTTGTCCCCAGCGGGACGAGTCCAAAAGGTTCAAATCAGATCCGAATGCTTCGAGCTCGTCCGCCTTGATTTCTTCTTTCAGGACCTCCAGGGTCTTTTTTACAAACCCTTCGTCCGTTACGCCGTAATCCGTCATTTTATGATCAGCTCCTTCGAATAGTCGAAGGTCCCGTCCTCAGCACTGACAACCGAAAAGGAGAGCCCGATCGTGCGGGTTACTCCGTCCCATGTCATCCGGAAATCGGTTATCCCTTCGACGCCGTTGGTTCCTAAAATCACCTGACGAAAGATCCCCTTTAATATATTGAACCGGGGCTTCTCCCCGAGAATATCCTGATACCACGGAACCCCCAGCCGAAGATCGAGGAACCACTCGCCCTGAAAAAATTGCAACCGAATATCGAGATCCTGGGCGATTGCTTCGCGGCCTCGAACGATGACAAGATCACCGTCTTCGATCGCCAGGTCGCCGTTCTCGTCTAATTTCAGATCCGCCATTTAGTCCGCCTTCAAATTAGTGGAAGCCACCGGGGCGGGTGTGTATGCTCCGCCCAGGGCTGCGATCGCTGTTGATATTTTCACGAGTTCCGCAAGAACTAAAGTCGCCATAGCCACATAACCCCCGACCGAAGCGGGAGCACCCGCGGTTGTTACTTCCATTGCGGCGCCAGTCGCTCGAAGCTGGGCGCCTAGCTCTTTTCCAAAAGCGGCCCCCGTCGATACTTCACCCTTGATAACTTTCGCGATCGGAACCGCTCCCGGAAAAAAGAACCCGTCACTAATGTCGTGAAGTCTCAAATCTACCGGATCAAGCGGTGTCGATCCGTCGCTGAATATAAAATTCTCGATCGAATTATCACAGAACACAAGAAGCCCGGTGTCTCCTTTTACCAGCGGGAACGATAGAAAATATCCACCGCCACGCGGCCACATGACCGGAACCTTCGACAATTTCGCCAGATCGTCGAGTCCGATTTCGCCGTCGTCTTGGACGTATGGCCGCTTGATCATCGGGACAACGTCGACCGCTTGTGTGATCGGATCATATACTTCGACCTTCGCCGGAAGCGCTACAAACATTTCGTCCGCCACTTTGGACATCGCAAGCCGAAGAACTTCCGGGAGCCTGGGCTTCTTCGATATTTTCAAAGGCTGCGTCATATTGGTGTTACCCTTTCCCCTTCGAAATCCGTGTACCACTCCGGGCCCCAGCTGTCGCCCGTAAAAGTGGACTGAGTGACCCGGAATTGTCCGAACACGGAGGCCGATTCTATCAGAACACGCCGCCCGGGTGTGATTAATCCGTTCAACAAACTACGCGCTCGAACTCCGCCCTCTTCCGTATATTCCGGAGTTCCCACAAGTCCCGTGATCTTGCTGAGAATCACCATCGATCCAAGGATCGTATCATCGCCAGCGGGCCCGAGGATCTGCAGCTGGCCGTCTTGAATCGACCAAGTGAACCCGGCCCCGGCGATGTATTTGTCTAGAATATCCACGACACGACCGCGAACGGTTACGCCTTTCTTGAAAAAGAAAAGCCGCCCCGGCTTTGCTTTCGCAAACTGGATCGCGGAATTTCCAAGACCGATCCCAAGTTCCAGAGCCGCAGCCGTAAGCAAAGTCAAGAAGGGCGTCCCGTATGCATATGTCTTGTTCAGCCTCGCCGATTGCCACCGCTTGTTCCCGTCGTCCCTTGCTCGGATCGACGTTATCCAGTTTACGCCCTGATTCGAGCTTTCCGCCATCTTCACTGTACCAACAAATATCTCCTGCGTCGTGTTCACGTATCCGGCTTTTATGATAAGAGGAAAGATCCCGGTCGCGGCTCCTTCTTTTAATGCGCTGCGGTGTGGGATATTCAAATTGTACAAAGTCAGATCCGCGTTGTTAGGATTCGACGCCAGCGACTTTTGAACATTGAACCGAGCCCGGAGGGTCGGCTTTGCTTCGAGCGGATTGATCCCAGGCGCCCGTGCTGGTATTTCCAGCGGTCCGAGGATAAGAGAAAAATCGCGATTAAACAGCTGCGTCATGACGGAAGATCCCCCGATTCGATATACATCAGCGCGCCGTCTTTTCCGAAATCATGAAGACCCGGATCGGTTGGTTCTCCCCGTAGGTCTAGATATATGAATTCGCCAGGCGGTTTCGATAACAAAGCACACCGCCAGTTCAGCGGATAATTTACCACAATCTTGCTCCCGGTCCGGATCGGATTGCTTTCCAAATCATAGATATCAAAATACCAGAACCCCTCGCGGGCGTTCCAATTAAACCGGAGCTGATAGGTCGAGCCCTCCAGGGCGATGTTAAAATAAAAATTGCCAAGCGCGCCCGCGTTCGTGATCGGTATTATAAGCGAAGCCATTAAACACCCCCCAAAAGCAAACCGATAATATCTTGACCGCCGCCCGCCTGGGCCGGAGAGGCCGCGCTTGGTGAAGTGGTTCCGAGATTGGAAGATACCGCGTTCCCTATTTCTTCCGGAATAGGAAGCCCGGTATCTACCAGCTGGTTCGCGATTATCATTTCCCGACATACGATCGAACAGCTCAAGATATTACCGTTCTGAACGTTTCGCGTGAAGTTCGCAGACTGTACCACCATGTTGCTGTATTTTTTCAAAGTCGTGATCACGTCCACGATTTCGCCCACGTCGGCCAGTCGTTCGATCTCCGAATAAGCCGCCTCGACCCGGTCGTCGGAAGGAAGGAAATCCGAAGTCAAAGGCGAAGGCGCTGTCAAGCTGGCAAAAAAAGTGATCGGGGTGTTAGTAACGATCCCGTTTATCTCGATCACCTTCGGCCTTCGTCTGATATGGTCCGACACAATCGATCCGTCTTCAATAGGGGAATCCGTGATATCGACTTCGATGCTGTGGCGCTCTTCGATGCTTGCGTCGAGCTGCAGAACTCCGATCTGGGCTTTTGTGATTCCGAATATCAACTCGGTCAACGGCATATCATAACCCCAATCCACCGGAAGCCGCCGAGGAAAGATCCTCCACGACCTCTTGGTTCTGCTTTTCCATTTCCGAACTTACCCGATCCTGGACCAAGTCCGCGAGGGCTCTTTCGTCCATTCCCGCCGACGGGTTGACAGTTATGTTCATTTCGTTGTGCTGTGTGTTCGAGATATTCGCCCCGGCTCCTCTTCCCGGTCCAGCTGTGGGAGGAAGAACCGACTGAGGACCCTCGGCGGCTTCCATTAATACACCAAGACCCCCGGCGAGTTCGGAAGAAGGCGTGACCTGGAGCTGCGGACCTTCCGGACCGACTTCCGGTTTTCCTTTTCCCTTCGGTTCGACTCCCCAAAATTGATCCAGCCAGCCGCCGACCTTCGTTAGCTTGTCCCATACACCAAGAAGCCAATCCACGCCCTTCTTCAAAGTCGCCCACAGATTGACGAAGAAGCTCTTCACCGATTCCCAATGTTTGATAATCAGCGCGGGAAGTGTAAGCCACGGGGCGACAATCGAAGCAGCCGCGGCGAAGAACGGATTGTCGAGCATCTTCAGGAACCAATTCCAGATCCCTTTTATCCCGCCGATCAGTTTATCGACCCAGGGCTTGAAGATCGCGATCATATTGTCGATCCCATTGAGGAACCATTGGACAACCTCGTCGATCTTGGGCCCGACTAAATCCCAATTTGCGATCAGCCATACGATCGCGGCTATCAGGGCCCCGATTCCAACAATGATCAGACCGATCGGGTTCGCCGTCATGACTGCATTCAGAAGAGCTTGAGCCGCCGCTGCGATTTTTAATGTCTTTCCGAAAGTCAGAATCCACTTGATCGCGTTCATGACCATGACCGCCTTCAGGGCGACTTTATAAGCGACCCAGGCCGCCACAATCCCAGCGATCAGGGGCTCGTACTTCCTCAGAATCCGGAGAAGATTCTGGCCCTGCTTCCAGAAGTCCTCGATCCGCTTGATCAGAATCTCGGCCACGGCTTCGGCTCCGCCTTGCTCTTCGATCCAGTCCTTGAAGGCATTGACAACCTTTTCCGCGTGAGGGAGCAGCTTCGCCCCAAGAGCCGTGGCGATATCCTTTATCTTCGCCCGGAGTGCTTTCGAAGCGTTCGCCCAGCCTTCGGAGGTCTTCGCCGCGTCGCCGTGGGCCTGGCTTGTAACATCTACGATAAAAGCATAGCGCAGCGCGGTTTTCTCCGCGATGCTCATGTCCTTGACGTTCTTCTGGATTCCTCGACTTAGTGCGAAAGCCGCCAGGGTGTCTTGGTTCATAACAACGCCGAACCTCTTCAGGGGCTCGGCTTCGCCTGTTAAACCAGCCCGAAGAGCTTGAAGAACATCGGGTTCAGCTGCATTATAAAAAGAACCAAGATCGACCGCGAGTTCCGAAAGCCGGGTGGACATCTTCGCGGCCTGCTCTGAATTTCCGTCCATAAGCGGGTTCAGAACCGCGCCCAGCGTCGCGGCCATTTCCCGCATGTCATTAGTAGAACGGCCTGCGGTCTTCGCGAAGGTCTTGGACCAATCCAGGACGGTTTGCTTGTTATCCTTGAAAGCGGCGTCGATAACGTTCAGGGTTTCTTTGGCGTCGCTGGCGAGTTCGATCAGCTTGAAGCCGCCACGAATTGTCGCCCAGGCCGACACCGCCGCGATCGCGACGTTCCGGATTCCCTTTACGACACCCTTCAGCGAGCTATCGGCCTTCTTGAAGCTGCGGGGGTCGGTCTTGATCCCCAATGTCGCCACAAGTTCGCGAACTATCACGGCTTACCTCTTCCCCTGTTTCATCTTATCGGCGGCTGCTCTTGCTGCGGTGGCGTCGATCTCTTCTCGAAAGTCCAGCCACTCATGAGCCGCCAGAACCTCGTCGAGATCGTAATATTTTGTGACCTCTTCCAAAGTCGCGATCCTCTCGACCACAAGACGCCCGATCAGCCAGTTCAAGCCCTCGGGGATCGGAACCTCTATCCGGTCTGGGCCAGGGCGCCGGGGACGAGAACCGCGTCGTCCGAGGCGCCGAAGGATTTTCCCCACTGAACCCAGATACCCCAGAAGAACCAGCGATACATGAGATCAAGCCGACCGAGGAAAACCACGTCGAACACCTTGTCGAGCGGCTTCCCGTCGATCAGTGTCTTCGATCTCAGCGCTTCCATGACCTTCTTCACCACCGGCTTGTCCAGATTATTGAACAGCGTTGACGCCGCTTGGCTCAGAAATTCCGGATCGAGTTCTATGTCCATAATCGCCGCGAGTCCTTTTTCGCTAAGTTCGGACCCAACAGATCCGAGAACCGGACCGAGGGACGGCCCGATCATCTTCGCAAGGTCGATCAGCAGATCATGACTTTCGACCGGTGGCAAATAATAGATCGTGAATTTATGATCCCCGATCTCTTTTGTGATTCCGTCCGCCTGGCTCATTAGTTACCGCCCCCCTGCATGATCAGGGAATTCGTTTCGATCGTCCACTCCCGGTTTTCGATTTCTCTTCCAAAAGTGATATCCGCCGGTTTTCTTATCCATGCGGTCTCGGCAGCGACAACCGTTCGCCCCGAGTTGTCTTTCATTAACAACGGGGCGATCCCATCGCCCCCCGGGGACAGCTCGTCAAGATTGAACTGAGCCGAGAGGAGATCGTTCGCGAGGCTGGACTGCATAAGAGTAAACACGACCGTCCCGGATTTGTTATTCGACTTGGCCCGGCAGGCCTCACCGTCGGAACCGATCATCAGAGTAAAGGCGTCCTCATTCCTCGCGACCGTGATAAAAGTCCCGTCCGCGTATCCGTCGACAATGATTCCGCCGAAGACCAGCGTCACGTCTGCGGGGTTATATGTCTTCGTTCCCATCTTCTTTCCTCCTTTATACCGAAACGGTTCCGTCTATTTCGACGAAGTGGATCGCGCCTGCTAACACCGCCGAGAACTTCACATCCGGAAGCAGCCGCTCGGCTTTGTCCACTGTCGGAACGTCGGCCACGTCGGGAACAGTAGTCGTCGGCGCCGGGTCATCGGTGAACACGGTATTTGTTACGCCGAGCTCGAGCACACCCTTGACTTCGTTCTCAATAAGTCCCACGCCCGGATTCGTGAATGGAACTTTCGGCGCGTTCTTCAATCTGAAAAAGACGGCCTCTTGGATTCGGACCTGGGTCCAATCGATCCCGCGTGTTACGTCGATAAACTCGTGCGCGGCTGTGATTCCTTCCTGAGACATGTTCAGGCCTGCTTTGCGGATATACTGGTTCACGTCCTTATCCCGCAGCGCCGTAATTTCGCCCGGAGTAAGATCCACATAATCCACGCCCGCAAGTGTTTTGAATTTCCAGGTGATCGATCCGGGATCATATGGGAGACCGTTCCCAAGCCACGCGGCGCCCGGATACTGGACAAGCGCTTTCGGGTGATACATGATCGCCGTTCTGGCATAGGCCGCGGCCTGCAGATTCGACCCCACGTCGTCCGACACGGTCGGATCGTAAACCTCGTCGTCAGCGGTCGAAGTCAGGAACAACTTCAGGATCGATTCTGTGTAAGCGGCTGCAGCTTCGATCACGTCCTTACCTAGATTCGTGATCGCAAGTCCGTACCAGTCGTCATTAACGGCCCGAACCGCTGAAATATCCGCCGCGATACCGTCGGGAGTTCCGTCCGGTGTTATGTTTTCCTGCTTCAAAATGCTTCGGCCTTTGATACTTCCGCCAGCCTGATCCGGAATTTCGAACGAAAAAGCATCGGCCACGGTGTCGGCTTCGAGATCGAAATCCGTTGTGTTATCGGTCGCCGTTATGGTCTCGTCCATAACGTAATCCCAGACCACCGTCCCGTCTGTGATTCCCGATCCCGTTCCGGTCGGGCCACCCGATAAAGCAGAATGCCCCGCCGTTACACAAACATAGATCCGATCCGGGGTATCGTTTACCACTTTATCCCCGACAACGTAATCAGAATCCGCCACCCAGTCCGGCGGATTAATGTCCGCCACGAGTCCCGCCGTTATTTCCGCCACTGTCGGAGTCGCGTCCGAAGTATAGGAAAATCCGATCCCGTCGATCTCGACCCCGTATTCCAGATTCGCGATCAGCTCGTCCGGTGTGATCTTGATCTTCTGCTTCTGTGTGTTTTCTTCTCTTCCGACCACGACGCTTGTTGGCTTCGGATTCTGGCTCATGATTCCACGAACAGCACGAACCGCGGCGTGATTTGAAGGAAACCCGTCCGCGATCATGTCGTCGACGGCTGTGTCTCCCGAATAAATCCGCGCCCGCTCGGGCCATACTGTGTGGTAAGCCATGACAAGAGGAAGCCCGAATCCGGTCCGCGATGGCGCGGTGGTCTCGGCTGTGATCGTTACTCTTACTATGTCATCCAGTGACATTTTTTCCTCCTTTAGCTTCCGCCGATTATGATATCGACGTTCAAGCCGTTCGGAAATCCTTCCGACTTGAGTTCCACTTTTTCGATAAACGTTCCGAACTCTTCGAGGGAAAGGGTCGCCCCAAATTGAACGTCGACGTTCGCCCGGGATATGAACCCGCTCCCGATTGCTTCGTTTATATTCTGAACCGGGCCCGCCCTTATTACTGAAATATTGGCGCGCCTGAACCGATCGAGATAAGAAGGAAGCGAAAGGGCCGACTGCGCCACGGCGATATATGCCCGGGCGTCCTTCGTTGGATCTCTGCTGTCGGGATCTTCGACATAGGCCTGACACGAAACAGAAAAGCGACAAGGAACGCAGACCGTCGTCTTGATTTCTCTTCCTTCGTTCGCGTAATAATCCCAGACACAAGATCCGTCAACAATTCCCGATCCCGTTCCGGTTGGTCCACCGCTCGCGGCGGATTGTCCCGCCGTTGTGCACTGATAGGTCTTCGCCGGGAAATCGTTCATAACAAGATCCCCGACAGCGTAATCCGTCGAGGGCTCCCAATCCGGCGCGACCTCTTCTGTTCTCGTTTCCCATTGCGGAGCATAAGGATCGGGCCCGCTGATAATAGACAACGATCCGAACGGATAAGGAAGCTGCGGCGCTGCTTGGTGTCGCCAGATAGCCTCGATCCCGGTCGATTTCTTGAACCACTCGAACACGGTATCTTCGAAGCTCTTCATGTCGATCGGCGCCTGCATTTATTGACCCCTCTTCGTCGCGATCGCTTTGTAATAACAGCCGTCGCCGGTCCAGTTCTCGACGTGGTCGATCTGGTATTCATCACCACCCCACAAAACAAGATCCGGCTGCCGTTGGTCTTTCACCGAAGCCGTCCGGAATTGAAAATCCGAGTACAGCTTGATCGATGCTTCCGTTCTTCGTCCTTCCTCTATCTTCTGAAGGTCTTCCCCCGTGGGATTCTGAACCGCGGCCATGATCGGAATCTCGTCCCGCGGTCCTTCTTCCCAGCGTCCGAGCTTCACGGTTCCCTTACCTTGTCGGATAACCTTGATCGGGATCGCTCTGTTTTTCACGGCCTGGAGTATCGCGGAGCTCATAAGAAATCACCCCTTTCGATTTCGACCGTGATCGACTGCTTGATCAGCTCCCCGGTGTCGAGCAGCGGGATCGTTTCTTTCCCTTTCATGATTTTCCTGACTCGGTATTCCACGCTGAGCTCTTGGAACTTCCTCGACTGAACCGCCCTTATGATATCGGCCCGGTATTTTTCACCAAGAACCATGAGCTGACCTTCGACGGTTCCACCTTCGAAAAATCCCGCCGCGATTTTCTTATATTCGCGGGAGTATTTTCCCTCGTTCGCGTCGAAGGTCGCCCGCATAAACGGGCGTTCCGGGATCTTTCCGTCCCGGGTTCCGAACTCGTGAATCGATCCAAGATAAGCGTTCGACAACTGGATACCGCGAGCCGCCGCCCCCTTCGGTCCCTGGATTCCGACTTTCGCAGCGACGCCGAGGCTGTATCTCCTCATTCTCTTCATGAGCTGATCCCAGCCTCGATCGATCACCTTGTAACCCTTCGCCATTACTTCAGCCTGTCGTCATAATCCGTGTTCGAAATATCTCCGGGACCTCCCGGGATATCGTCTTGTCCTTTTCTGAATATAGGCTGAACCGCGTCCGAATCCTCGTCGAGCGTTTCCTTTTCGGATATGCTCAAACCACCGAAAGAAGGCATAGCAAACAAATCACCGCCCGAGGTGATTCCATGCGGATCGAGTTCCTCGGCCCTTTTGACGAAGTCGTTGGCCCTCGCTGCTACGTTACTTGTCGAAACGTCCCCGACTTTTTCGGATACGTAACGAGTATAACGAGCGGCCAAGGTTCGAAGAACCATAGCCGCCGCCAGCTGCAGGGTCGCCTGCTTTGTGATCGCGTATTCGATTTCCCGATTGTCGACCAACTTGTCGGATTTGCAAGTATCGCCGATCAGGAATCGAACTTCGTCCCGCTCGCTCTTCGTCGGGTCGCCGGAATAATCCCACTGGAACCCCGCGGCCATTACTTCTTCCTCTTCTTCGACTTCTTACCCTTCTTGCTCTTCTTCTTCGGCTCTTCAGCTTCGGAAGCGTCGAGACCGAGGCCTTCTTCCTCGGAGATCGGCTCCTCGGGTTCCTCGACTTCTTCCTTTATAGGCTCAGGCGGCGGAACCGGTATAAGAACCGGCTCCGCGGCCTTTGTTTTCGGCTTCCGGGTTTTCTTCTTCGGGGCTTCCTTTTTCACCGGCTCGGCTGGTCCTCCCGGGGTCTTCTCAAGATATCCCCGATTGATCAGCACCTTCTTGTTTTTCAATTCAACACCCGCCGGGATTGATTCGCCCCTCTCGATCACGATCTTCTGTCCGTTCTTGTATGTCGTGATCCGTCGCTTTGCGATATAACCCATAACCGCGCCTCCTTTAGCTGATCGTCGCGTCGAAGAAGCAGCCGAGCTGAGCGCCGACCAACTTCATGTCGTAGGCCATTTCGCCTTCGATCCGGTCGCTTCTCAAGTGGTCCATGCGGAACCGCGAGATCCGGAGGCCCTGCTGGCTTGCGCCCAGGTATCCGGTCCAGCTGAATGTGTAACCGCCGGAAGGCTGCATAAGCGACGGACGCGGCGCGGCGTAAACCAGCAGCGCGTCTTTTGTGTACACATAAGACATCGAATCCGACGCCCCTTCGTTCGCTGTGTTCTGGACGGCTCCAGCTATCAGAACTTCTTCGAGTTCCAGAACTGCAGCAAGAAGGCTGGTCGTTATGATCTTGTCTTTCGTGATCGTGATTCTCTCCAAGAAATCCGGGTGATCCTGAAGAACGGCCCAGACATCTTCGCCGAGGATCAATTTGTTCGGCTTGCGTCCGGTGTTCACCTTGACCGCCTGCATTTCCTTACGGATGTCTGCGATCGGCGTCGAGTCGTCCGCGTCCCATTTTGGATTCGGTGTGATGTCCGTCCCACCGGTTCCACCGGTCCAGACGCCGGTTGTGAAATAATTCGAAGCCCAGTCGAGCTCCTTCTTCAGAAGAAGGCCGCGGGTCACGTATTCCGCAGCGTCGGCGTCCATGTTCAGCGGGGCGTCTGCATTCGCCCGGATCTGATCGTCGACGTCCTTGTGGAGCGCCTGGACTTTGCAATCGTAAGTCGCGGTCGAAAGTTCGTAACCGCTACCCGCGGATTCCGTTCCGGGTGCTCTGTACTTCGCCTCACTCCTGAACCAGTCTCCCTTCTGATACTCGAAATAGCTGTCGGACCGTTTAGGCACCGGGACGTTCGGGAAAACCTTGTCGGCTATGAATTCGGTCTGGTCCTGTAGATACGCGACGCTGATATTCGTCAGGGGCGCGTTTACATGAACGTCAGAACTTGTTGGCTGTGGCATCGTTTACCTCCTTACAGCGAGTAGCCGGTCGGGGCGAGCAGGATCGAGATCACCTCGTCCGCAGCGCCGCCAGTGAGAGCAGTTCCCCGGATGAATTTCCCGGTTGCTGCAGGGATTGCTTTTCCGGCGGTGTCTGATATGACTTTTCCGCCTGCGGCCACGGTATCGCCCGCGACTACTTTTGTTACACCGGCATAAGCGACAGCCGCGGCTTCGCCCTGGGCAGCTGGCTTGTTCTGAAGAACGCCGTCCACCATTGCGCCTTCCGCAGTATTCGCGGCTGCCTGGCCGTTCGAGTCGATCTTCACGAACGTGAACTGCTTCGCAGAAAGATCAGCCGCCGCCACGATTCCCGGGATACATTTCAGATTTCCTTCGTAGGCCATGTTGTCCTCCTTTTATCCTTTTATCTGATCCGGGTGCTCTTCCAGGTATCTGTTGTACAGATCCGGACGGGCCTCGATCACCTTCTTGATTGCATGTTCCCGCGAGAACTTCAGATCGTCCGACTTCTGGATCTCACTCTCGGCCAACTTTACGATCTCGTCCCAGGCGGATTTTCCTGCTCCGACCATGTCGGGGAACTTGTTCCCGACTTCGGACAAGAGCGCCGACTTCTTGATCGTTTCGCTTGCGGTTTTCATCTGCTCGAACTGAACCGTCGCCATATCCGGATCGAAGTCATGGAGCTTCTTCAGGTCTTTTCCCAGCTCCTCGATCGACTTCCCGGGATAATGGCTCAGATCCTTCTCGGCTTTCGCGATCCAGTCCTTGAGCTCCCGCTCGTCCCTTTCGGCCTTCTGGGACTTCTCGAGCTCCTCGTTTTTCTTTTCGAGTTCGCTGATCTTGTCGTCCCGGCTCTTGAGAATCTCTTCGACCTTGCTCTTGCTTTCCTCGTCCATGTCTTCCAGTCCCTTCTGAACCGGTTCCACGGGCTCCTCGAACTTGACGAACTTCTTCACCTCGTCCGGAATACCCTCGAACCACTTCTTGATCTCGTCTTTCTTGGCTTCGGGATATTTGTATTCCTCGTCCATTTCCTTCTCTTTCTGCTTCTTCATTCCGGCCAGCTCGGCCAGTTTATCGACGAGGCCCGCGGGCAGCTCGTCTTCGAAGGCCTTCAAGAGTCGGTGGGCTCCCTTCGCCGCGGCCATGCCCTGCTCCGAAAGGTCGAGGGCCTTCAGAACCTTATCGAGTTCCTCTTCGCCTTCGGCCTCGGATTCGAGAACGACCTTGATCGCTTCCGTCATATCCATGTTGTCCTCCGATTTCGTTATTGGGAACCGCTTCTTCTTATTGGCTCCCCGTTTAACAAGTCCAATCTCTCCGGCGAGCATCCGAAGAGCGGTCAATCCTTTACCTTTCATTTCCTACCTCCGGCCACAAGGTCCACAAATTCGATCTGTGGCATTTCGCTTTGCTTGATCGGCTTCCTTAATCCCACACCGCCAGGGCTGAACCCGTTAATCTCGCGGTCCTCGTACTTCTCCCAAAGCTCGTCACTTAACCACGCGCCCACCGCCCAAGAACCGGAGTGGATGACATCGGACCCGAACGGCTTCCGGTAAACCTTGTGAGGAAGCCCCAGCATCGCGGCGCGATAGTCTTCCGGGCTGGGATACTGTTCCACCCAGCTTTCGACGATCTTTGCGTCCGCTTTTTCGATATGTTCCAGGGTCATGTCCATTGGCCCCTGCAGAAAGGCGTGGGCCATTTCCTCGACGTGGGCGGGAGGTATCCAATCCTCGTGGGCGTCCGGCTGTGTCCCGCTCTTTCCGTAAGGGTCCACAACCGCAGCGTACACGATATGCTTGGACCGGTCGGCCTTCAAGATCGGCGCGTATAGCTCCTTCCCGATTGGCTCGCCGGTCGTCGTGCTGTATTTCACGGGCTTTGTTCCGGGCTTCGCCCATACAACGAACCTCCGATCCTTCTTCTTCTGATCGCTTAATATATCAGCGAGGTCTTCCGCTTCGGCCCGCGGTGTCTGATCTTTCGGCTTATCTATCAGCCACACCCGATCGCCACCGAGCCGGGGGTATATGATCATGTATCGCCCAGCGAGCCGTGAGCCGTCAAGAAAAATCTCGATCGAGTTCTGGGTCACGACTCCGATCTCGTAGGTCCCGGAGTCGAGCGCGAAGAATTTTGACCAAGTCTTTCCGGTGCTTCCGGGCGCTCCGGGTTTCATGACTTGGCCGCCGGATTTTTTTCCGACGTTGAGCCACTCTTTCGGCTGGAGCAGCTTCGGCGCTAACCTCAGATCGCTTTTTCCGGCCAAGAGCTTGTCGCCCCCGGCCTTCTTGTTATCTGCAGCCGTCCCAAGGAAGACGGCCCACCCGAACAGGCCGTCCGGTCCTTCGAAACGAAGATCCCCGTGCATCGAATGATCCGAATCGAGCAGCTGGCGATCGCTCTGCTTCGCCTCTTCCTCGTCGAGTCCGCGCCAGTGATGCTGATATACGAACCGCCCGCGCCCACTCGGCGGGATTCGCTCTTGCCAATGGTCCTCCCACAATCGCTGAGCCCGAGCCCCTCGGGTCTCCCCTCCTTCTTCGTCGATTTCCGCCTTCTGGATCTTCTGAATTCGTTCCCGGATTTGTCGGATCTTCCTCGTTACCTCCCCCTTGTCCCCGAACCGACGAAGCGCGGAAGGGTGGGGAAGAGTGAAATCGACCGGCGCCCCGACCGCCTTCAGACAATCCCGGGCCACTCCTCCGAGCGCGACAACGATTTCCGGCTTCAATCTCTGGAGCTCGCCGACAATCCAGCGCCGGAACCGGGTTTTCGCCTCTTCCGGGGAAGGCTGGCGAACTCTTCCCGCGTCGTCGGTCAAGAGCTCGGGCGATATATTGGTGATCATGACCTGATCCCGAGTCAGGCCCAGCGGTTCGAGATATTTCCCTTCGAACGTTTCCCGGGACGGTCCGACAAAAGGATCGCCCCTTGCAATCTCGACTCTTCCAGGGGAGGCGCCCACAAATCCGACCAGCGCCCCTTTTGGCCCCGAACTTGGAACCATGCGGAGGGCCTTCTGGAGAACCTGGGCGCGCTGGGCGATATCAAGCGCCTGATTTGCAAAATACGGCGATTTTCTGGAGCTGTCCACGTCGATCACGCGGGCCCCGAGCCAACTCAGGCGCTTTTTCTCTTCGTCCGGAATCAGCTCCAGGATTTCCACGGTCAAGATATCGCCGGGCTTCGCCTTGATGCTCGTGTTAAACGACGCCCCCAGATTTATGTACTCCTCGCCGCCGAGCTCGGTTCGGTTTTCCCAATCGGAATCCCCGGGAAGCAGGCCGCCGAAATAATTCCGGGCGCCGTTCGCTTCCTTCGAGTCCAGCACGATCACCTTCAGCTCGGCGATCCTCTTCAGCTTCGCCCAATCGGTGATCGTTCCTTCCTTGTATTTGCTCGCCTGGGCCTTCGCCATCGCTCCTTCGGATCTGTCCTGCTTGAAAGCCCACCGGACAGCGGCCCGGATTTGCTCCAGCGAATCGGCCCAGCGAAGAGGCGGAATCGGAAGTTTTCCCCGGATCTTCTTTTCCAGAATCTCCCGGCGGTCCCCGAATTCCAGCCCCGTTAAACTCTCGCCCAGGTAAGGAATATCGAACGCCGTGATCACAATCCGATCGCCGTCCTGCAGCTCGGGGCGCTCGCTGTTCAGTGTGGCAAGGTCGATCCGCGGGAGCCTCTTCCCTTTTCGCTCGATCCCCACGTCCACGTCGAGGACCCAATCCCCGGGAATCTTCCGCAGCTGCTCAGCCACGCCCGGAAGGCGGTCCGCGATATTCTTTCCCGGCTGACCCTCGAACCAGATCCCGACCCGGTCCCCGCGACGGCTGGCGATAGCTCGGAACCCGTTCAGCTTGGGTTCGATAGCGACCGGGATTCTCTTCTCCGCCCAGCGCCACAGCTCGTCGACCTCGAACAATTCCGTAAACCCGGCCAGCTGCGGCTTCGGTGGCGTGAATTTCCCGAAGGGCTCGATCGCCTTCTTCACCTCTTCCGGCTTGGTCAGGATTCCTTTTACATAAACCAGATCCCCGGTCTTCTTCTCTTCAAGCTCGGTCGCCTCGAATCTGGGCCGGTCTTCCGTAACCTTCGGATCGGTCCAGAACTTGAAGGCGGACAAGTTCCAGAAGGACTTGTGATCAGGGTGAGCGAAGGCGCCGTCGCCTTTCGTCGAAGGGACTTCGAACACGAACCGGCCCCCGGGCTTCAAGACCCGGTGGATCTCGGCCATGATCGCTTGCTTGTTCTCCAGGTGTTCGAGAACATGGAACGCCCGGATCTCGTCGGCGGTCTCGTCGTCGAGCGGTATCCCTTTTTCGAGGTCGTGGACCTTGTCCACCTCGGGCCCCTCTTCCTTATCGATCCCAAAGTATCCCTCGGGCTTCTTATCTCCGCAACCCAGATCCACCCGGAAGGGTCCCGACTTCACGACCTCGACCCCGAGCCGGTCCCGGCGCCGCATAACAAGATCATAAAGGGGAATGTGGTCCCCGTGGACACCCTGGGCCGAGTCTATCCAATGAAGCGCGCCGTCTTTGTTCGGGTCGAGTACGTTCCGAACCGGGAGGACAACGTTTTGGGATTCCAGCTTATAGGCCCCGCCGTCGAGCTGAGCCCGAACCAGAAGATCGATATCGTCGGGCTCTTCTTTTCCCTTCGCAGCGGACCCGACGACACACAAGAAATCGCGAACCAGAACGAGTTCGCCCGGGAGCTTCCCGGCTCGCTGCTCGAACTTCTTCAAGGAAGAGGCCTCGGCCAAATTCTCGACCTCCCCGACCAGCGCCGAGGATTCGAGATCGATCCCTCTCCTCTTCAGCTCGGCCACCGCCCAGGCTGCAGCGTTGACGATGTCTTCGATCGGCCTCTTCCGCCTCTTCGCGTTCTGGTACCATTGGTTCAGCCGAAGCCACACCGCCCCGAGCTCTTGATCGTCCACTTCCCGCAGAACCCTTGGGCGAATCTCCCCGAGGGCGAGCTTCTCGAGCGCGCTTGGCTCGTCGATTCGGTGAGCGGCCCGGCCACCGGCCCGGCTTCTTGAGTCTTTCAAAAGCGAAAGATAGACCCAGCCCGGCAGCTTGTTTTTCGCAATCTTCCAGACCTCTTCCAAAAATTCCCGGCTTAATTGCTGCATCATGCTGTCCCCTTCTTCTTTATCGTTTCGGTGCACCTGCAATGAGGGTGCGCGGGAGGTGATTCGACCGTTCCCAGGATCTCGGATTCGTACGGCTCGCCCAGCTCCGCCGTCTTCCCGTCCAAGCCAAGACAAATCTCGCACGGCCTGTTCGGGTTCGGGGACATCGGCGCCGCAATCCATACCCGCTCGACTTCCGGCAGGATTCCTTCGTCTTTCGCCGCTCGCCAGGTGGAAAGGCGTCCCGCCGATTGGGCCGCGACCGTTTCGGTTCTGGCAATCCGCGCCGCTCGCTTCTTCAATAAGTCCCCGCGATACTTTTCTTGTATCGCCCGGATCTCGGGCGGGCTGTATCCTTCGTCTTCGAGCTTCAGGCCTCGGTTCTCGACTGCCAAGAGCTCGCGAGAAGTCAGGCCGATATTGGCCTCGATCTCGTCGTAAACCTCCCCGGCTCGAATCCCTCGGCTCATGGCGTCCTCGATTATGTTCGTGATCGTCTGAACCTGTTCCCCGCTTACATTCTCCAGAATAAGATCCGTCGCTCGGTTGTGTATCCAGTCAAGAGCGTACGGATTCACCGGGACAACCTCGACCTGCAGGGCCGCTTCTTGCTTCGTTACCTTCTCCAGCTTGAACCGATAATCGGCCCCGAATCTCTTCTTGATTTCCGAGGCTGCGAAGTTCGCGGAATCCTCGACAATAACGGCGTACGCCCTTTCGATTCGGTCCCGGAATCTCTTCCAGACCGGATCGTCGGCGGTCAAGCCTTCAGCATACAACGGGAGCGAGTTCAGAACCTCCCGCGGGGACCTCGACCGCCAGGCCTTGACGAATCTCTTCCGGTCCTCGGGGGTTAAGAGCTCCCGGACGGCCTGAAGAAAAGCCGCGGAGAACCGGCGCTCGTGCTCGTCGGCCACCTTCCACGCTTCCCGCTGATCCTTCGACGGGGGGAAGATGTCCTGCCACTCGGGGCGCCCTTTCATTCTCCGATCTCGCCGGGCTTTGATAATCCGATCGCCTTTGAAGTAGGATACCAGCATCACTTCACCGGAAGCGGAACGACTCCCCGGACCGGGGGCCCTGGGATTTGTCGGGTGTCTTCTCTTTTTACCAGCCCCCCGCCGGTTCTTTTCTTTTCCACCGTTTCGCCTTCCTCTTGTTCGGGCTGCGGGAGGTTTGCGAATTCCAGAACCTTACGCTGGATCGCCTCGTCGTCCGGAAGCAGGCCGGAGTTCGCAAGGCTCTGCAGATAAGAACCGATCTCGCCCAGGGGAGGCGCTTCCAGATCGCCGTGAACCAGCTCCGGCCACAAGTCGCGGGGGATTCCGTTCAATTCCATAAGCCGCGAAATCGCGAACCGATTGAAAACACTTGTCAGCGTGTCGAGGATTGTCCCGAGCGCTACGCTGAAAAGATTCGTCTGAGTCGAAGCCAGAGCGAACGACCCGACGCCAGCCATGCCCAGCTGGATAAATTGAGCGACAACGCTCTGCAGGATTCCGATCTTGTAATAGAGCTTCGTCTCGTTGGTGTTAATCTGGCGAGCGCCCCCGGTCGTCAAGAGGCTGAGCTTGTAACCCGTCGGCTTTCCGTTCTGGTCTATTTCCGCCGGAACCATCACGTATTCCCGCTCGTCCCGTTTCAACTCGGCCAGCATCTTCTCGATCGTGGCTCGAACGGCCCGCGCCTTCGGGCTCGCGTCCGTCGATAGCATTTCGAACGGGACCTCCATCTTGATGACGCCGGTCATGTCGCGTTCGATCCCTATCGCCTCGATCTCGCTGATCCGTTTCAGATACCAGTAATCGACGACGGCGTTCCGGAGAATACTCCGGCCCTGGGGATTTCCCTTCGTCGATTCCGTCCGGAAGAGGACGGCCTTCCCTATCGGAATAAAAGCCGTCCGGCCTGAAGTCGTATCGGCTTGGTGCATACCCTGAAGCCCGCCTTCTTCGTCGAATTCCCAGCGGTCGAGCGTGTCTTGGGCTCGGAGGGCGAACTTGCGCCACCCGATTTTCCCGTCGTCGTAAGCGCTGCGGCCCGTCGGGTCCTCGACCTCGCCGCGCCGGATCTTGTATATCTCTTCGAAATAGCTCCAGCCGTACGGGAGCATCGACAGCGCTTCCGAGATAAAATCCTCGAACGTGTGGCTCATATCGTACAGACACCCGTCCACAAAGTCGGCCACGTCGATCGCCTCTTGTTCCGGGCTGGCGGGCTCGATCCTGAATTCCACTTGTCGAACGAGCGCCCGGATAATGTAGAGAACCGCGCCGATCACGGAACTGTTGTCGCTCATTTCGCGATAAACCTTCGGGCCGAAGTCGCCCCGCAGCTTCGGGTGCCACTCTTCGTCTATTACTCCGCCGTACTGTTTCAGCCCGGAGAAGCCGAGCACGCCCAGATCCATCTTGTTAATTTCTGGCATTGATTTCTCCCCAAGGATTCGCCCTTGTTCCCGTTGTCGGTATCGATATGTTGAAATCATAAGACGCCCGGGACATCTTCCCGAGCGCCTGGCTCGTCGCGTCGACTTGATCGTTCTTCGCGGAGTTCGGGAAGGTGATCAGCTCTTCCACATAATCCACAACCCAGGGCGCCCGGTCCGGGTTCGGTATCCAGATATTCCCCGCTTCGAATAATCCGGACACGGCCACGAGGCGCGCTTCCTTCGATCCCATTGGCTCGCCCTTCGGGGGCCACGGAATGATCCCCGGAACCTTGTCCCGCAAAGCAGCGATAACCGCCGGGCCATTCGCTTTTTCCTCGATCACCTTCTCCAGCGCTGCGGGCCAGCGGGAGGTCAAGCGCTCGATCGCCCTTATGGTCTCGACGAAGTTTAAGCGCTCCCGAATCTGATCCACGAGATAAAAAGCGCCCGCGGCTCTTCCCCAGACTTGACCGGCCACATAAGACGATCCGGCCTTCTTGTCGAAGGACATGTCCCACGATTGGATCAGCTGGTCGAAGTTCGGGAGCTCCTTCCAATACTGGAACCAATCCCGCTTGATTATCCCGCCTTCCATTGGGGCCGGTCGCTGCTGATACAATCCCGCGAACAGGAAGGACCCGCCAGCCTTGATCCGCTCCAGGTCCTCGACCGTGAAGCGTTCGGGACACAGCGCCGCGCCCTTCGGTCGTCCGAGGAAGTCCTCGCCCTCGGATATGGCCGGAAGCCGGATCAGGGTCCAATCGTCGGGGTGCTCGTTTATCAGATACCCGGTCAAATCGTTCTCATGCCACCGGGTTTGTACAACGATGATCGACGCCCCGGGCTCGGCGCGGGTGTATAAGGTCGAGTTGAACCAATCGATCACGCGCTGGCGCTTCGCCGAGCTCATGGCTTCCTCCCAATTCTTGTGGGGGTCGTCCACGATGATCAAGTTCGCCCCGAAGCCGGTCAAGGAACCACCGATCCCGCTGGACCTCATTCCCCCACCCTGGAGCGTCTTCCAATCGCTCGCCAGATGCTTGTCGTGTCGGACTCGGGTCCATGTCTCGGGCTTCTTGAATTCGTCCCGGACTCCGCCACCGATTCCGGCGGCGTACTGGTCGTTGTAGCTGGTAAGGATAACGGACAACTCGGGGAACCAGTCGAGGAACCAAGTCGGGAACCAGTGAGAGATCCCCCGCGTCTTCCCATGCCTGGGCGGAGCATTAACAAGCAGCCGGGCCCCGCCTTTGATGACGGCGGCTTGGACTATGCGAAGCACGGTCGCGATCCAATGAAACGCGATCCACTTCCCGCGGCTTATGTGCTCCGCGTACGAATCCGCCCGGAACCTCCAAATATCCGATTCAATTCTTCTTTTTAGCGCCTTGCTCATTCGTCCTTTTTAGCAGCTCGTCGATCAAGCGATTCGCCTCGGGGTCGTCAAGAAGAGGCCGGAGCGCGTCCCGCGTTTCGTCTGAGCTGAGCCGGTGTCGCTCTTCGATTATGGCTTCCGGCTCGCCCCTGCTTGTCCGTTCTAGCTTCACACCCTGATCGAAAACTCGAACCAGCTCCGCCGGGTTCAGATTCCCCTTCCCCGCTCGGGCCTCGTCGAGATGCTTTTTCAATCCCAGCGCGCCGAGCTCTTGGAGCGACTTCCCGATCTGGGCGTGTCGCTTCCTCATTTCCTCGTTCTCCTTGATCGCCTTCTTTCGATTTTGTTTATCTAAAAATCGATCCCACTCCTCGCCCCGAACCTTCCAGCCATACTTGGCCGACCAGCCTTCGAGAATCCTCTCGACCGATTCCGGGGCTCCCTTTCCCCCGTAAACCCCCCGATACTGGCCAGCCGCTTTGCGGATCGACCGTTCGAACCCAAGATCGCGATAAAATTGAAACGCCCGCCAGGCTCGGTTAGTCTCCCCGGGCTGGCGTTCGAACGCTTCCCGGTCGGGAGCCGGAACGAAATCCGCGGCGCGTGGTTTTCTTCCTCCCAATCCTTATCCCTTCAGGTCGAGGAAGCGGGCTCCGTCCGATTCCCGGATCGGGCTTTCCTCGGTAAAGTTCGCCCAGCGCTGGCAAATAACATCGCAATAGCGCTCGGCGATTTCGATTCCGTAACACACCCGGCCCGCTTTTTCTGCAGCGATTAACGACGACCCGGAACCCATGAATGGATCGACGAACATCTTCCCGGCCTCACAGCTCGATCGGATAATCCGCTCGACAATCTGGACCGGCTTCGGGGTCGCGTGCTCGTATCGCTCTTCCGTTTCGACTCTCGGGAAGGTCCAGACCTCGTTCATGTTGTCGTGAGTGTTCTCGAAATACGCCCGGGTTTCATTGAAAGACCGAATCGGGTCCAGGTGTCCGCCACCCTTTCGGGCTCGGTCGTATTCCTTGCGGATTTCTCTGTATGGCCGAACGAAGGCCCGGCCCTTGGCTGCTTCTTGAAGCGTGGCGTAATGTTTTGAAGGGACGAGGGTCCACTGTGAGCGGGTGCACCAATGGCCGTACATACCTACACCGCAAAGCCGAAGCACGTCCGCGGGACCCCAATCCATGATCGCGAACTGTTCCTCGAAGAAGACCCGCAGCGGTTCGAATCCCTCGAAGAAATCGTCCTTGTTCACATTCCCGAAGAACTGGCGGCCCCTCATGAAGAACAAGCAGCGCTCGGTATTGATTGAGAAGGAGCGCTGCAGGTGTGACCGCTGGCCGAACCCGGGACCCTTGTCCCAGACGATTTCGTTTCGGTATGCCAGCTCTTCCGATTTTATCAAGTGAAGATGCCAAAGGCGCCAGAGCGGTTCCGGATTTCCCCAGATATAGACCGACGCGTTGTCTGTGAGGTATTCCCGGAGCATGGTCCACCATGACATCTGGAACCGGTCGAGCTCCTCGCCGTACTGATTATCCCCCTCGATCCCGTCCTTTTCTTTTCCCATGCCATACGGGGGATCAGCGTGTAAGAGCTGGGACTCGATTCCATGAAGCAGCCGATCCGCTTCTTTCTTGCTGGTCGAATCCCCACACAGCAAGCGGTGGGGGCCGAACTTCCAGATATCCCCGCGCTTTGTGACGGGCTTTTCTGGGGCTTTTGGTATCGGGGGTTCTGTTCGGGTGTCGGTATCGGAGGAGGGGATCAGTGTTTGAAGCTGTTCGAGCGAGAACCCGAGGGACTGAAGGAGCTCGGGATCTTCGGAGCTTTTCAGATCCGCGAGGACTTCGCCGAGCACATCAAAATCCCACTCGGCGAGCTCCCCGGAGCGATTATCCGCGATCGCGTATCCGGCTGCTTCTTGTCCGTGTAGGTCCGAGCGCTTAACCGCGATCAAGGTCTTTCCGTCCGCTTCGATTATGCGGACGTTATTCACTCCAGCCAGGCGGGCCGCTTCGAGGGTTCCGTTCCCGGCGCGGACTATGCCATCGCGATCGATAACGATGGACCGGGCCGGGCCGAATTTTTTCAAGGAAGCAGCGATCGCGTCCATGTTTTCGGGCCCGTGGTTCCGGGCGTTATTCGGGTCTTGTTTTAACGATTGGATTGGAACGACGTCCGCGTTCTTTTTCATGTTTCCTCCGATTTTTTTAATGTGACAGAAATTTTTGACTTGTCAAGTGTCACACCGTCACACCCGAAAACCGGAAAAAGTCCCGGAGCGATTTCGAATAGTCGATCGAAGGGTGTCACACCAAAATCCGGACTTGTGACAACGATGTGACACCTCCGAGCCAGTCGTGGCGGGGGGTTCTCCGATTTGTCACACGTAACACCCCTATATTGTAGTAGGGGAAAATCAAGGATCAAAAAATTTTTGATCCTGCTTTCCCCAATAGTAAAGAATAAGAAGAGGGGTGACAGTGTGACACCTGAACCGGGTCCGATTTCCGAAGAATCGATCCAAGTCAGCGGAATGATTCAGGAAGAAAAAATTTGCAAGCGCTCGGGCTTTATGCTACCTTTGCAAATTGTCACAACGCGAAAGGGTCGAGCATGGCAGGCGCTACCGAAAATCAGGCGTAAAAATTGTGGGCCCCCGGGCTTCAAGCGCGGGGCGGTCCGACCACACCGGCGCTCGACCCTCCCCCTCGGGATACTTTTCCGCTCGGGGGCGCGCTGCAGGACCGCTCCGCCCCCGGGCCCTCTGAAGGGTCGAAGGTGTGACAGTGCGGGATTTGACTTTTACTCTGTACAAGCACGCGGCGGATAAATACGGGAGACCAGTCCGGCGACCGTGGGAACAATGGGTCGAAATATTCACCAAACACGAAATCCGGGGAAGTCCGGAAGATTCGAATAACAAAGCACGGCTCGAGCGAGCCAAGAACGGGAAAGCGATCATACTTGGGGAAATCCCACTCGGAAAACCCCGCCGGGGGTCGAACGTCCGGTGGGTCCATGCCCTCGCCCTGGATATCGAAGAGTTGCCAGAAGAGCGGGTCGCGGTGGTTCTGCGAAAGCTGGAAGGGTGGGAGCATGTAATCTGGACAACTCACAAACACGGCTCCCAAGTAGCCGAGGACAAACCCCGCCTGCGGGTCGTGCTTCCCCTTGCTTCCCCTCTCGTCCCGTCCGACCACGCGAGCGCCTGGGCGGGTCTGAATGTGCTCGTCGGTGGGATAAACGACCCGAGAACAAGGGACGTCGGGCGGCTTCACTTCCTCCCCTCGACCTTCGACGAGTCGGTCGCGTACGCCTACCACTTCCCGGGCCAGTGGATAAAGCTCGAAGACCTTCCCGACGCCGAGGCGCGTCCGATTTCTCCCGATACCGGGGAAGCCCTTCAGGAACAAGCCCTGGCCGGGATATTGAACAAAGCGCGGATCATGCCAAAGGGCCACCCTTTGAAGGACCCGATCACGGGCCTTCTGGCCGGGGAGCCGTTCGCCGAAGAAGGAGGACGCCACGACACCGCGATCCGGCTGACAATGTGGGCCGCTTCCGTAAACCGCCGCCTGACTCGGGCGACCCTGGATCAGCTGTTCGGCGCTTCGCTTAGAGCAATGTCGGTCGAAGCCGCGGGCGCCCCGACTTTGGAAGAAATCGTGATCAGCTATGAGGGCGCGGTCGAGAAGCTGGAAAAAGCCGAAAGCGAATACAAGGAAGAAAAAGCCCGCGAGGCGCGGGAGTTCCAAATAAAGCAGGCCGGACACTTCGGCCCGTACGACAGCGAGGACCTGGAAAAAATCGCCGGGAAAAATTCGTGGCTTCTTGAAGAACTTCGAACGCGCTGGATCATACAGAGGGACGGCACCGCGTGGTTCCTCGGCGAAGACGGCGATTATCAAGGGCCATACAGCCGGGACGATGTTCCGCTGGCCGCTTCCGAATATCTGGCAAGAGTCCCCGCGATTCGGCTTGTCGAGGCGACGAAGAACGGGTTCAGGTATCGGCCTTTCATGGAGATTGCTCGGGAGTTCGGGAGCCTCGCCGATCGCGTCGTGTCCGACATGACCGCCCAGCGTACCCGATACGATCCGACAACAAGAACCATGTACGAGGCGATCCTTCCCCTTCGGACGGACCTCGACCCGGAAGAAGATCCCGAGATCGATCGGTGGCTGCGGATTCTGGGCGGGCCTATGTACGAGAAGCTGATAAACTGGATCGCCTGCTGTTCCGATTTGAAAAAGCTATTGTGCGCGATCTATTTCGAGGGCGCGCCGGGCTCGGGTAAAACCTTGTTTGCTCACGGCATGGCGAAGCTGTGGACCGACGGCCCGCCCGCCGATATCGAATCGGTGTTATCGGAGTTTAACGACGAGATCGTGCGATGTCCTTTAATAATCGCCGACGAAGAGATCCCGCGCCGCCACAGACAAACCGCGACCACGGTTCTTCGTTCGATGCTTTCGACAACGTCCCGAACGCTCCGCCGGAAGTACAGGCCGACGAGCGAAGTCCGGGGAGCCGTTCGGATCGTCCTTACAGCAAACAACGAATTCCTCCTCGATTCCCGGGACGTGTCCAGCCCGGACGACCTCGACGCCACGGCCCAGAGGTTCCTTTATGTCTCGGTAACACAAGAGGCGACCGAGTACCTGGAGAAAATTCCGAGAACCCGGAAGGAGCTATGGATGAAAGAAGGGATCGCCCGTCATGCTTTGTGGCTTCAAGAGAACCACGCGGTCGACAATCCCGGCAAGCGGTTCTGGGTCGAGGGCGACGTTTCGCAGATGCACCGGTTACTAATGACCGGGAGCCGCTGGAATTCGCTTTGCTGTGAGTGGCTTGTCAAATACCTTATGGAGCCGAAGCCGTTCGACCAGCTGGGAACCGGATTGATCCGCCGGGGAGAAGAGAAGAGCCCGGGGGAGCTGTTAGTTAATGATCAAGCGCTGACGGATCATTGGGACATGTATCTGAACACGAAACAAGAAGCCGAGACCGCAAAGATCGGCGCCGCGCTTCGGGCGATTTCCAAGACAACCCGACGCCGCCAGCTGCGGTGGGAAGGGAAGCAAATCCGATACCGCAGCATCGATCCGGATCATTTGGTGAGCTGGGCCGATCGTTACAATATAGGGGACGCCGAGTCGCTCTTGTCCCAGCTGAAGGGCGAGATCGATCGCGGTTCGAACGTTGTGGACATAAGAAGAGGAAGGGACGACCGGGAAGAAGGCCGGGAAGAAGACGAAGACGGCCCGAGCTTCGATCCCGATATTTTCAAGTAAGGAGGACGAAATGGAACTGCGGGAACTGCTGACACCGGGAAAGAAGATCCGGATTTTTATTAACGAGGGAAACCCGAATAACTGCACACAGCATATCCGGGCGATCGTGGACGAGGATCAGATCGTGTACAAAGTTTACAGCCGGAACCGCCAGTTCTCCCGGTATTTCGTCGAGCATATCGGACACTTTGAAAACATGCATAAGAACGGCTGGCTCTCGCGGGCCAAATAAAAGGAGGACAAAATGCTAACAGCGATCCGACAATGTGACGACACAATCCGGGTGGACCTAGACAAGAAGGGGGAATTCGTCGCGAGTATCGAAGCGAACAGAGAAGACAAGATAGTTGGCCCGGAGATTTTGATCCGGTCCCCGGAACATGTTCCGCAAATCCTGAAGGACCCGAACGACGCGAGGGGTGTTTTTTTATCTGGCTTTTTATCGGAAGTAAGGGACGAATCATGAAGTTAAGAAAGAACACGGTGACGATCTCGCTTCCGCTGGTATCGTTCCCGAAAGAGTGGAAGGAGATAATCAAGAACTTTCCGGAAGCGGAAGCGTGGGCGCTGGTAGAGTGGCATCAAACCGGGCCGCCACCGCTGATCCAGAATCCGGGCGAACTCACAATAAAAATGAACGGCCAGACCTTGTTGTTCCGTCAGGTCGTTTTGGTGAAGTAATAAGGAGGGCGAAATGAATCTGCGAGAACGATTAGAACGGGAGCTCGATCGGTATCGGCTCTTGGTCGGCTTTATCGAAATGATCCTGAAGGAAGACGAGAGTGAAGAACAGGGGGAAGAACTGGAAGTCCCTTTCGCGGTTCCCGTAACCGGGGTGGATTTTCATATCGGGGCGACTCATTCGGAGAAAAATCCGGAGCCGCCGAAGCCGAAGAAAAAAGCGAAGAGGAAAAAGAAGCCCGCGAAGAAGCCCGGAAAATCCTCCAAAGTAAAATCCGGAAGTTCTCCAAAGCGCTCCGGCTCGGCAATCGGAAAATATATCGAGCTGTCATTAAAGAAGACGAAGAAGCCGCTCTCGATGACCCAGATCGCGGAAGACATCGAAAGGTTAGGATACAAAAGCAAGAACCGGGCGAGCTGCGAAGCGTCCGTATCCGCGAAGCTGAAGAAATTCCGAGAAAATCCGCCGGGCTGGTTCGAAGCAATCCCGGACGGGAGATACTGGAAATACCGAGGAAGAGGATAGGACCGCGACCGATGACCGTTCCGATAAGAAAGATCACGCGGAAGGAACTCGAACTCGGACGCGCTTTGTATCCGGAAAAGATAAAGCGCCCGAAGAATAGATCCGAATGCCGGGAGGGTCTTCGCCCGTGTCCGTTCGTGGGCTGTCGGTTTCACCTGTATCTTGATGTGAATTCCAGCACCGGATCGATCAAATTGAATTTTCCGAACCGGGAACCCTGGGAGCTGGATCAGACTTGCGCGCTGGATATTTGCGAAGCGGAAGACGGCGTCACGCTTGAAGAGATCGGAATCGTGATGAATCTCACCCGGGAGCGAGTTCGCCAGATCGAAGAAAAAGTCCTGAATCGATTGAAGGAAACCGCGCCGGATGAAATGAAAGAGATCGCCGATGCCTGAACCCGAACTCATGAAGAGGTTATATCCGGAGGCGTGCTTTAATTGCGGACACTGGACCATGAAGATCCGCCCGTGTTTGTATTTGTGGAAGCTCGTCCGAAAGGGCGATCCGTTCTTCAGTCCCAACAATCCGGGCCGGTGCTCGGTCTGGGACGAGGTCCGGATGGGCTGGAACTGGTGTAAAAAGTGGACGAAGAAAAAGGGGGAGCCATGATAAAGATCGGGATCGTGAAATTAGGAATCGACGACGAGAACCGGAAAGTCTGTGGGCTTGAATGTGTTCACAAGAACCGGGGCGATTGTATTCTGAACAAACCAACGCCGCGAAAAGAAGCACACGTCGATAGCTGGATCGAATCCAGAACCGGAAGCCAGATAAACACCCAAAGGTTCATGCGGACCGATGCTTGTATTGAAACCGAAAGATCCACGGACGAGCTGATCCGCGCTTGGCTTGATAAGATACAAGAAAACCTCGGGCTCGATTTATTGGAAAAAATTATAAAAGGGCCGCCGGTTATGTGGCCCGACGATCAGCTCGGCCCGGTGAAATATAAAGAGCCGCGATCCGTTTCGAATTATGATCTGAAACAAGCCGCGAACGAATTGATCGCCGGGTGTACTAACGACGCGCAAGCGCTCATGGCTGCGAATTTTCTGGAAGTGTTCGGCGAGCTGATCGGAATTAATTTCTCGGCGGTGAAGAAATAAGGAGGAACCATGAGCGACGAAGAAGTCGAAATCTATTTTGATTCTATCAAACACGAAACGGACGCGGCCTTTCTTATCTGTTTTGAATCCGACCCGTTCGATCCGGTTCAGCACTGGATACCGAAAAGCCAAGTCATCGATATGGACGAAAACAAGAAGCGGATAATAATCCCGGAGTGGATCGCGTATCAGAAGGATCTGATTTAATGAGCTGGGGTGAACGAAGCTGCAAATTATTCGGAAGGTGCACCCGGAATCCGGAAATGTGGGAGTGTAACGTCGACTGCGAAGAATACGAGTGGGACGGGAAAACAAATCCCGATAGCACGCCCGGAGAATCCAGAAAAGGGCCGGAACTGATCCGCCAGGCATTAAACGCGAAGCGAAAGAAAAAAAGAAAGAAGGGGAAAAGGAAAAGAAGATGAAAGCAGAACGAAGCTGCAGGAAAATTGGGAACTGTCTTCTCGGGCTCGAAGGTCGCGAGGTTTGCGAAGTCGAGTGCGATTTTTACGAGTGGGACGGCATAACCGATCCCGCGACACAGCAGAAAATGAAAAAAGGAAAAAGACCGGACGCCATACTTCGGGAAATTAAAGACCGGAAGAAGGCGAAGAAAAAGAAGAAGCCGAAGAAGGAAAAGAAATAAAGGGCGACCTCGTCGGGGATGAATAAGAACCGCCAGGGCGCGCCCAGGCGGGGTCCGAAGAGGCGCCGGAACAAGAGTAACAAAAGGAGGGTAAACATGCCACCGAAAAAAGAATCGACCCAGGCATTGAAACAAGAAATCGCGAAGACGATCAAAAGGGCGAACGAGTGGCGGGAGCAGACCGAAAAACAGATCCGGCTCGCCGGAGAACTCCAGCGGAAGAACGATCAGCTCATCGCCGAGAACATGAGGATCGAAGGACTCCTCGCGGAGTGTCGGGAAGAGCTCAGAAGAAGACAAGGAAAGATCGAAGGACTCGAAAGCGCGATCCGGCTTATGGGATCGGGGGGCTGATATGAACAAGTGGAAAGATAACGACACGATTTGCCCGGGCTTTTCTGCTCGGCTTTATGGCCCGTTCTTCTTAACAGTCCGGAAGAGCTTCACGACCGGAAAGTACAAATACCACGTCCAGATCGACGACGAATCCGACGAGATATTTCCGACGAAAGAAAAAGCCCAGGCCGCCGCCCTTCGACGGGCGGAGCTGCTTGTCGAAAAATTCGAAAAGGAAAAGGAAGATGACAACGGAAGCGTGGATAAATCGGAAGGCTGAGGAACCACCGAAGCGGCTCCCGGAAGTTCGAATCCTCGTGGATTTCGAATACACGGTCGATGCCAAGACCGGGATGATCCTCCGATGGAATCCGGGAAGATGGGTCAACACGAAAGTAATCAGAACAGAACCGTCGGGAGGTTATGGACCATGACCCGCGATCGTTTATTCAGCTTCGGACCTTGTGGAGCCTGCGGTGCTGAAACCGGACCAAGTCGGATCGGTTACGACGCGCCGCGATTGCTGTGTGAGGATTGCGGGTTCTTCTGGGTTTATGCTCCCGCGGACCGAAAAGACGCCTGGCTTGCGGAAGAGGTGATCGCCTTTAATAGGGCGGTTTATGAAGAATCGATCAAGCAGCTTCTCCGGTCTGATAATATTTATCACCCGAAAAACGACGAAGAGGCGTTCGCCCCCTTCTTCGAATGGCTTGAGAGGTCCGGAGCAGTCCCGAAAGCGATAGAATGGGCTAAGAAGAAGGGAATTATAACCGATGATTGACATCAAATGGTGTGAGAAAAACTGTCCGGATTTTCAGCAGGAGCACATCCTTTGGGATGCCAAGTGCCGGCGCAATCACGATCTCAAGGTTGAAGAAGGGGAGGTCTGCTTGCCCTGGGTGAGGGACATCCTCTCCGAACTCTGCAAACTCGGAAGCGATAAGAATCATCTCTTGGATCTCCTCAAGGCCAAGAGCTACGATGAGGCATATCAGCGCGGCTGGAATGACGGCAGCGAAACGACGAAGAAAATTTTCATATCTTCGCTCAGAGAGGCTCAGGAAAATGGAGGTAAAGAATGAGAGACAAGCCAAATTTTTCGAAGCTCAAAAGAGAAGACCTTATCAACCGTCTGAAAATTGCTTGGGATGACTACGCTGACATAGCCAGAAAATTTGATGAACTTCGAACAACATTCGACCAAGCAAGATCGATTTATGTAGAAACGGAACGACGGGCCAAAGAGCAGGAAAAAGCTCTTGAAATTAAAAGGATAGATAATGAAGCACTCCACGAACAAGTCCTCCATCTGAAAGGAAAAATCGACGGATTGGAGGCTGCTATTCGATGTCTCGACAGGAACCCAAAATGACCAGAGACAGACTGCCAGACACCCGAGAGGCGATCACATTCAAGACCACGATCGACGGAAAGCGGAAAGTGTATCTGACCGTTGGCTTTTATCCGGACGGACGGATCGGCGAAGTATTCCTGAAGATGGATAAGCAGGGAAAGACCAGCCGCGGGACCCTGGACTGCTTCGCGATCGCGGTGTCTTGGTTATTGCAAGAAGGAGTCGACGCCCGGGAGATTGTGGACAAGTTCAAGTACCAGCGGTTCGAACCGGAAGGCCGAACCACGGATAAGGAAATAACGGAAGACGGAACCGAGCGGCCAATGGTCGTCACGAGTCCGATCGATTGGGCCATGAAGAAGATCGAGCAGATTCTCGATAGGGGGAAAAGTGGCTGAACTCCCGATCGAGTTTTACGATTGGCACCGGACCGGGTGTCTGGAGGTAAAGGATGAGCCGGAAGAAATCAGCGATCGCGAGGGAAGAGCGAAGGAAACGAAACGCGAAAAAGAAAAAGGAAGCCGCCCGGAAGGTTCTCGAAGCCCTGGGTCGGGTTCCGAAACAGGAAGAAGAGGAGGGTCAAGAAGATGACAGAAAAGAAGAAGGAAAAGGATAAGAAGGACGAGGGTTGGCAGCCTGCGAAATGTCCCAGCTGTCGATCGGATCTGCTGGTCAAACATTCCGACGGAATACACTCCCCGGTTTTCGGAGTGTGTCCGACTTGTCGTTATCAGCTCGATCTGGATTCCTTAACTGAAAAATACAAGAAGGACACGGCGGCGGATTGGGAAGATCCGAACCGCCCCGAGGTTCTGAAGTTCACAGCGGAAGAACAGATAAAGCGGGTGGAACTGGAGATCCCCGCGTTGTGTGATCTGAAGATAAACGGCGAGCCCGCTTTTATGCTTTGCGAGCTCCGGGCGGCGGCTTTATGTCTGCAGGATATTGCACAACGGATAACCGACCCGAACGCCCAGAAGACCGTCCACGGGGTCGTCGAGTGCTTCGGGTTTGTTTTGAATATCGATCTGTTCCCGGAAAGCGAGGCGAAGCCATGACCGAACCAAAAGCGATCACACTGGCCCAGAAATACGGCCTCCGGGACGACGATCTGAAAAAAGCAGACCACGACAAGATCATGATCTGGCTCGATCAGTGGCTCGACTCGGACGGGTTCAAGCGCTGGATCGGTTATCCGGAAGACTGGCCGGAAGAAAGAAAAGAAGAGCTGCAGAGCGATTGGAAAGCTGCAGGGCGGGATCTTCCACCCCACGAACGGGCCAAGCCGTGTCCGAATTTCCCTCCTCTTCCGCCTTTCAAGATTGTGAAGAAGGTCTGGGAATTTCCGATCACGTCCGGGAAGTACGTTATCGGGTTTGCGGATCTGGTCATCGAAATTCCAGATCCGGACATGGATTTCGACAAGGACAAGATTCGAGCGTACACCGGGCGGCGGCTGGTATT